>JAABUN010004164.1_pt1 | contig 20399 bp, 17 predicted proteins | sample 5559311 | NCBI WGS metagenome assembly JAABUN01 (sample SAMN10711877, study PRJNA513370) | rock metagenome | isolation source: Antarctica rocks | place: Antarctica: Victoria Land, Siegfried Peak sud
AAGTAGCAGTGAGTGAATTATCGTCGCAGTCTCTCCTTCTCCCGCTTGCGGGAGAGGGTGGCACGAAGTGCCGGGTGAGGGCCGCAGCGGAGCGAGGATAAATAACAGCAAAAATAACCCAAATAGCAATTCACCAAGCATTCCACGCGTCTATTGTAAGGTTTAAAGGTTCAAGAGAGACAATTATGTTTGTAGATGAAGCCACGATTGAAGTGAAAGGCGGCGACGGCGGCAATGGCATCGTCGCGTTTCGGCGCGAGAAATATATGCCGATGGGCGGGCCGTCCGGCGGCGACGGCGGCAGCGGCGGCAGCGTGATCTTGCGCGCCGACGGCCACAAACGCACGCTTTATGATTTGAGTCGCGCGCGGCATCACAAAGGCGGGCGCGGGCGTCACGGCGAAGGCTCGCGGCGCCACGGCAAAGACGGGCCGGGAATCACCATTCAAGTGCCGGTCGGAACCCAGGTTTTCATCAAGGAAAGCGGCGAACTGATCGCCGATTTGGTGGCGCCGGGCCAGGAATTCGTCGCCGCGCAGGGCGGACAGGGCGGGCGCGGCAACGTGCATTTCTCCAACTCGTCGCGCCAGGCGCCCAAGTTTTCCGAACTCGGCGCCAAAGGCGAAGAGCGCACGCTGCTATTGTCGCTGAAACTGCTGGCCGATGTCGCCTTAATCGGGCTGCCCAACGCCGGAAAATCGACTTTAATCGCCTCGATAAGCGCCGCCAAACCCAAAATCGCGGCCTATCCGTTCACGACTTTGATTCCCAATCTGGGCGTGGTCAAAGTCGATCCGGCGCGCATCTTCACCGCCGCCGATATTCCCGGATTGGTGCGCGGCGCGCATAAAGGCACCGGTTTGGGCCATCAATTTTTGAAACACATCGAGCGCGCGCCGGTTTTCGTGCATCTGGTCGATCCGTTTCAGCCCAACGCGTTTCGCAATTTCCTGGCGATCAACCGCGAACTCAAGATGTGGAAGCGCGAAATGATCGAGCGACCGCAAATCGTGGCGATTACCAAAATGGACATCGTGGACGAGGCAACCGCGCCCGAAGTCGAGGCTTTAAAAGCCCGATTCGAGGCGCGCGGCTGCGAGGTTTTCCCGATTTCGGCGGCGACGCAGCAAGGTTTGGTGCCGCTCCTCGAACGCGCGATGAGTTTCGTGGAAATCGAGCGCGCGCGCGCGCTGTTGGAGCCGCAAGCGATTCCGACGGTTTTGACGCAATCGAAAATCGACAAACCGCTCCACATCAAGGAAATCGCGCGCTACGCCGACGACCAGAGCGAATGGGACGTGACCGGCGGCCCGATGGAGCGTTTGACGGGCCGTTTCGATATGGAAAACAGCGAAGCGGTTTTCTATATCCACCGCATTTTGGAGCGCAGTGGCACGCTCGAAGAACTGCGAAAAGCGGGCGTTAAATATGGCGATTTAGTTCACGTCGGCGGACTGACTTTCGAGTTCGGAGAATGATTTAGCCACAGAGTGACACAGATGGATTCACAGATAGGCACAGATTCTTTTGGATTTATCTGTGCCTATCTGTGAATCCATCTGTGTCACTCTGTGGCTTTAAAAATGAAGACTTTAGTGATCAAAATCGGCACTTCGACCCTGGTGCGCGACGGCGAATTGAACGAGGCGTTTCTGAGTGATCTGGCGCGTCAAATCGCGCTTTTACGCCGGGAGGATTGGCGCGCGGTCATCGTTTCGTCGGGCGCGGTGCGGGTTGGCCTCAATTTGATTGGGCGGCCCAAAGCGACGACTCTGGCCGAAAAACAGGCGGCGGCGGCGATTGGGCAATCCCTTTTGATGCGCGCTTATCGCCGCGCGTTTTCGAGTGTCGATTTACACGTCGCGCAGATTCTTTTGACGCGCGCCGACACCGCCGACCGGCGCCGTTTTCTCAACGCCCGTCACACTTTCGAGCAGCTTTTCGCCTGGAATGTGGTGCCGATTGTCAACGAAAACGACACGGTTTCGACCGAAGAAATCAAAGTCGGCGACAACGACACTTTGGCCGCGCTTTCGGCTTTGGTTTGCGAGGCGGATCGGGTTTTGCTTTTGTCGGATGTCGATGGATTTTATTTGCCGGGCGAATCGAAACCGCTGGCTCACATCGCGCAGATCACGCCTCAAATCGAGGCGGCGGCGGGCGGCGCGGGAAGTGTCGGCGGCACCGGCGGAATGAAAACCAAAATCGAAGCGGCGCGCATTGCGACGCGCGCCGGCATCGAACTCGTCATTGCGAGCGGCAAAGAAGCGGAAATCGCGCTCAAAATCGCGCGCGGCGAGGCGTTGGGGACGAAATTCGGCGCCAAAACGCGTTTGCGGTCGCGCAAATCGTGGATCGCCGACGGGCGGCGCGTCGAAGGCACTTTGCACCTCAATGTCTGCGCGCGCGCGGCATTGATCGAGCGCGGTTCGTCGCTGTTGCCGGTCGGAATCGAGCGCGTCGAAGGCGAATTTGCACCCGGCGCCTTAGTTTTGGTGCGCGATGAAATCGGCGAAATCGGGCGCGGATTGGCGCGTTTTTCGAGCGCGGAACTCCGGCTTTTGTGCGGCAAGAAATCGGGCGCAATCGGCGCGATTCTGGGCCGCGAAGTCGCGCCCGCCGCGATTCACCGCGACGATTTTTCGATCACGACGGCGTTGAGTGAAGGTTGATTTCAAATTCACCGCAGAGACGCAGAGGCGCAGAGATTTCAAGAGGAAGAACAGCCAAAATCCCTCAGAAATCTCTGCGCCTTTGCGTCTCTGTGGTGAATTCTTGACTTCCAAAAGCAGCCACGGCACGACTTTGGCGCTCTGAGATTTGCCCATGTTTTCGCGCCGCTCTGCTTTTACTCTGATCGAACTTCTGGTCGTGATTTCGATCATTTCGATTTTGGCGGCGATTCTTTTCCCGGTTTTTGGTCGGGCGCGCGAAAACGCGCGGCGTTCGAGTTGCCAGTCGAATTTGAAGCAAATCGGCCTCGGCGCGCTGCAATATCTTCAGGATTACGACGAGAAAATCTTTTTTTCGTTTGTCGGCTCGGCGACGGCGCCTTCGGACAACGCGGGCAATTACAAATGGATGGATGCGGTGCAGCCTTACGCCAAAAGCGAGCAGATTTTCAACTGTCCCAGCGACGCGGCGACCGGCAGCTACGGCTATCATTTCCGCGATGGCCAAAATTACGGTTCCTACGGTCTCAACGGCGCTTATGGCGGCGTCACGACCGATAATCAGACGCCGCCGCGTTCCGGGGGCGGCGTGGTGATCGGGCTGGAGCGCATCGGAATTCCGTCGCAAACCGTGTGGGTGACGGACAATAACAACGCGCCATCGAGCGTAAATAGCGGAGGCTCGCAAGGCTTTTTCTGGGCCTCGCCCGCGGCCAATCCCCCGATTTCGAACTCCGCGCCGCGCCAGTTGCAAAACATCGTCGAGCGCCATTTGCAAACCGTGAATACTCTGTTTTGCGATGGTCACGTGAAGGCGCTGCAACTGGACGCGCTGGCGGCGCGTCGGTCGCTGGTCGATCCGCTCGACGGTGCCACCAAAAGCGTGATGACGCTTCTAACCATTGAAGACGACTGAACGCATTTTTTTGAACGCGCCCGGCGTTCGGGCGTCGCGCATCACACTCGGAGATTTTTCTATGTCTTTCCCCAAACTTCCTCTTTTGCTCGGAGTTGTTGGCGTCACGGCTTTGGCCTCGCACGCGCAAAACACCACATCGCCCGATTCGTCGTTGAAAACTTATACCGCGGTCGATGCTTTTGGCAATCTGGTGCGGCGCCCGACTCCCAAGGTCGGCATTAGCGCCCCCACCGAGGCGGATCTGGCCGCGGCGCAGGCGGTTGCGGGTGGTGCCACCGCGAACGCGTCAGACCGCACGCGTGGCGGGCGCGACAATCGCAACGACCGTATCCGCGGCGGAACGATTTATTACGGCCCCGCGGTGCCCTACTATCCCTATCCCTACCCGGCACCGGGAATCAACAACTACTATTTTCCCGCCCAGCCTTCGACCACGGTGATCGGAAGGCCCAATTATGCCTGGGAAAAGCCAGTGACTATCACCAGCATTCCGCTCGGCACCACTTATTACGGCGGCTATCCTGCGCCAGTTTACCCCGGCTGTCCGTCCTATCCGGCGCCCGCTTACGGCTATGGTTATCCAGCTCCCAATTACGGTTACCCGGCGCCGGTTTATGGCTATTCAGGCTATCCGGGCGTGCCTTTTCCGTATGGAACGACCACCTATATCTACGGCAGCGGAAACGGCAGCATCTATTCGCAGTCGCAAAGCGGCGGCTATGGGGTTTCGCTTGGAAACGGCGGCCTTTCGGTGCAGTTTGGCAATCGCCGTTCTTCCTCCTCGACAACGGTCACCGGTTATTGATTCGGGTCAAAAAAGAAGCGCCGCGTTCATTTCGAACGCGGCGCTTCTTTTTGGTGGCTTCATCGATCATGAAGTCGATAAAATCGCTCTGCTGCCGACCATTTTCACGGTTTTGAAGGGCGGGTTGAACGGCAGATCCTGGTAGGAAATAATCGGGTTGATGTGGTTGGAAAACTGGTTTTTGATGAAGCCGGGCACCTCGACGCCGCGCAATTTGAGCGACAAAATATCGAGATAAACCTTGTGACCCGGCGCCAAACGCAGTTTGGCAGTGCCGCTCACCGGCCCATTGATGAGCGCGTAGTTCAGTCTGCCGGTCACGCCGATTTTGTCACCTAAAAAGCGCACTTTCAGGCCCATATCTTTGGTTCCGTCACCTTTAGCGAGATTGGTAGTGAGATCGTTTTCGCTGATGACGGCGCGCAGTGTTGTGGTGGCCTGATAGGTTTTGACGCGGTTGCCGTTCCATAGCGAAGCCACATCGAGATGCACGTTGCGCGCGTCGAGCGCGAACTCCGAAACCTGAAAACGCTTTTTGAGCTGCGCGGGCGCGCCACTCATTTTGACCTGCGCGAAGTAGCCTTCGGAAGAGCGCGCCGTCGGCACAATCGAGATGTTGATTTTCGAGCCGTTGGGCTGCTTGACGCGCCTGTTGAGCAGCCAACTCAAACGGTCAACCACACGTTTATCCTGGGCATCGAGTGCGGGCGCGGCAAAAAGTGGCGCACCCTGGCTCCATATCAAAGCAGCGCCTAAAACCAGCGCGCCGGGAGTGACGCGCAAAGGGGAGAAGAAGAGTTTCACGGCCCATTGGGACGGCGTTCTCCTCGCTATCGTTGCAAATTTTCTCGAAATCTCCGCTGGTTCGGCGTCAATTCTCGCCATAAAAAAGCGGCTTGTTCCAAAGAACAAGCCGCTTTTTCTGATTTAGCCCGCGAATTTACAGCTTGACGAAGTTGGAACGCTCCGCCGCATATCCGGTGGTATCGTTATAAGTGACGGCGCCGTTGAGCCGCACGCCGAGCTTGGTGCCCGCCGCGAGGCGCGCATCGGCAACCGAATTCTTGTTCTTGCTGCGGTCGAAGAGGAAACCGCCCGCCGCGCCGATGATGGCGGGCAAAGCGCCGTCCTTCTTGAGCAAACGTCCGATCAAAAAGCCCGCGCCCGCGCCGACGCCGATGACTTTGGCGGTGTTGTTCTTCTGCGCGCCCGCTTTGGCGACGAAACGTCCGCCTTCGGTGGTCACGCTCGCGTTGTCGAGCGCAATCGGATTGCCGACCAAGTTGACCACGCTGCCATCGGGCAAAACCGCGGTGCGGAAGCGGATGTCGAGGACGCCGGGGTTTTGACCACTGCGCGGCGTGGCTTCGGTAATAATGCCGCGCAACTTGGTGCCCGCCGGGAATTCGCTGTCGCCCATGCGCTCGGAAACAACCGTTGCCGTGATGCTCTGGCCGCGCGTCGCCGTCGCCGAGGAAATCTCCTGATCGAGCGTGACGGGAACCACGGTTTGAGCCGGAATCGAAATCTGGCGCATACCCGCGACCTGAGTGCCGCTGCCCATGCCGCTACCAACACCCTGCGCGTTAATTGAAACGATGCGACTCGCCGGGTTGAAATTCACGTTGGCGCCGAGCGCTTCCGACACGAAACGCAGCGGCACGAAGGTCGAGCCGTAATAAGTGCGCGCCGCCGTGTCGAGCATAACGGGAACATTGTTGACCGCAGCGTTGCGCGAACCGAGCGCCAAACGCACGACCGTGGTGCCCTTTTGCGCCGCAATCGATTGATTGAGCGAGTTGTAATTCACCGTCGCGCCCAACGCTTCGAAAATATCGCGCATCGGCACCAGAGTGCGGCCATTCTGCTGAATCGGCGCAACGGCCAAACGCAGCGGAGCACCATTCAAATAGACCTGAGCGGCAGACTGGGCCTGCGCTGCGCCGCCAAACGAAGCGCCGATGGCGACGGTCAAAATTCCTGACTTCGTAATCGTTTTGGAAGTGTTGTTCATAATCGTAATTTTCCTTTTCCCGATTGGGGAATGGTGAGGCAGACGGGAGAGGTCGCAAATTGTTCGCCGCGGTTTACAAATTTATTTTCGCGCCCTCATTCCGGTTCGCAATTAAAAAAGTGTTCCTTTCAAACCACGACGCCATCCATAAAGCCCACGAAATCTCAGCTTTCCCAATCTACGTCGGTGGTAACACCTTTTTAGCCCTTAATCAACTCCCGCAACTGCAACAATTCGTCGCGCAACTGCGCCGCGCGCTCGAAATCGAGCGCCCCCGCCGCTGCTTTCATCTCGCTTTCGAGTTCTTCGAGCATCTTCGGCAAATCTTCCATTTTTGGCTTTTTACCGATTTTTCCGGGCTGCAAATCGCTCTTCACATCGGCCAAAAGCTCGGTGATGAGGTCTTCGCGGATCGCTTTTTGAATGCCTTCGGGCGTGATGCCGTTTTGCGTATTGAACTCGATTTGCGCTGCGCGGCGCCGGTTGGTTTCGCCAATAGCGCGCTCCATCGAACCGGTCACGCGGTCGGCATACATGATGACCTGGCCTTCGACGTGGCGCGCCGCGCGCCCGATGGTTTGCACTAGACTGGTTTCGCTTCGCAAAAAGCCTTCTTTATCGGCGTCCAGAATCGCAACCAGACTGACTTCGGGCAAATCCAGACCTTCGCGCAAGAGATTGATGCCGACCAGCACATCGTATTTTCCCTGCCGCAGTTCGCGCAGAATCTGCGAGCGCTCCATCGTCTGCACATCCGAGTGCAGGTAGTTGACTTTGACATCGATTTCCTTCAAATAATCGGTCAAATCTTCCGCCATGCGCTTCGTTAAAGTGGTGCATAAAACGCGCTGTCCTTTCGCCGTTCGCGCGCGGATTTCGCCCAGCAAATCGTCGATCTGGCCGCGCGTGGGACGAACGGTGATTTCGGGGTCTAAAAGCCCCGTAGGTCGAATGATTTGCTCCGCCAGACCGGGAAACTGCGCGAATCCGCCTTCGGGTTCGATGAAGCTCGCCAGCGCCGAGCCTTTCTGGGTTTCATCGCGCTTTTGCAGCCCGATGTGGTCGAGTTCATACGGCCCCGGCGTCGCCGAAACATACAGGCTTTGACCGGCGCGCGCCTCGAACTCCTCGAATTTAAGCGGGCGATTATCGAACGCAGCAGGAAGTCTAAAGCCGTAATCGATCAAAACTTCCTTGCGCGCGCGGTCGCCGTTATACATGGCGCGCACCTGCGGCAAAGTCTGGTGACTTTCGTCGATCATCAATAGATAATCATCGGGAAAGTAGTCTATCAAGGTATAAGGCGCATCGCCCGGCGTCCGTCCATCCAAATAGCGCGAATAGTTCTCGATACCGTTGCAATAACCGACTTCGCGCATCATTTCCATATCATAGCGCACGCGTTGCCTTAACCTTTGCGACTCTAATAACTTGCCCACACTATCGAAATAAGCGCACTGGGTTTCCATATCATGCTGGATTTGCACCAAAGCGCCTTCCATGCGATCTTCCGAAGCGATAAAGTGAGTTGCCGGATAAATGGTATGAAATTTGTGACTTTTAATCACTTCGCCGGTGACGCCATTGACTTCCTGAATCGATTCGATTTCATCGCCGAAAGTATCGATTCGCACGATGTTATCCGAATCGCGCGGATGAACTTCCAACACATCGCCGCGCACCCGAAACGTGCCGCGCACTAAATTAATATCGTTGCGCGCGAATTGCATCGCAATCAATCTTTCCAACACGCCGCGCCGATCTATAGTATCGCCGACACGTAAATCTAAAGCAAATTTTTGATAAAGTTCCGGTGTTCCCAGACCATAAATACAACTCACCGAAGAAACCACGATCACATCGCGGCGCGAAGTCAAACTTTGCGTCGAAGAATGCCTTAACCTGTCGATTTCATCGTTGCGCGAGCTTTCCTTTTCGATAAAAGTATCGGAATGCACGACATACGCTTCGGGTTGATAATAATCGTAATAAGAAACGAAGTATTCGACGGCATTGTCGGGAAAGAATTCGCGCAGTTCCTGGCAGAGTTGCGCCGCTAAAGTTTTGTTGTGCGCCACGACGAGCGCCGGGCGCTGCAACGTCTGGATGACGTTGGCCATCGTGTAGGTCTTGCCGGTTCCGGTGGCGCCCAGAAGCACTTGATGCGCCAGTCCTTCGCGCGCGCCGGCGACGAGTTTGGCGATGGCGGTGGGTTGGTCGCCTTTGGGCGGAAAAGGCGCCTGCATTTTGAATTTTTGATCGCGGGGCATAGGGAAATCTCGACGCTTTTGGGGCGAGTTTCGCGCCGAATTTTTAAGCTGAGACGCGAAAAATCGAACACCGCGAAAACGCATTAACCTTTGCAGCGTGCTTTTAGAACTGGCCCAAGTTTTCCTACGTCTGGGCGCGACCTCGTTTGGCGGGCCGCTCGCGCACATCGCGCTGATGCGCCGCGAATTCGTGGAAAGTCGCGGTTGGCTGTCCGAGCAGGAGTTTCTGGATTTAAATGGCGCGGTCAACCTGATTCCCGGCCCCAATTCGACCGAACTGGCGATGCACATCGGCCACAAACGCGCCGGAAACGCCGGACTTTGGGTCGCGGGCGCCTGTTTCATCTTTCCGGCATTAGTTCTGGTGATGATTCTGGCAGCGATTTACGCGAGATACGGCGCTTTGCCGCAAAGTCGCGCGGTTTTGTGGGGCATTTCGCCGGTTGTGGTGGCGATTGTCGGCGAAGCGCTGCTTAAATTCGCGCCCTCGGCGCTCAAAAACCGACTCGCGCGAATCGTCGCCGGCGTAGCTTTGCTTGCGGCAGCCTGGGGAGCGAGCGAAATCGTGATCGTTTTTGCCGCGGCTATCGTGGGTTTATTTTGCGCCGCTCTGCAAACGCGCAAAATCACGAAGCATCCGCCCACGGAGCCAAAAATCCCGCCACGACAAAGCGGCGCATTTCTGATGCTCACGGCGCCGCTGATTTCGCCTCAAATCAGCGCGATTTTCTGGTCGTTTCTCAAAATCGGCAGCGTGATTTACGGCTCCGGCTACGTTTTGCTGGCCTATATGCGCGCCGAATTCGTCGAAAAGTTGGGGCTGATTTCCGACCGCCAACTGCTTGATGCCGTGGCCGTTGGACAGATGACGCCCGGCCCACTTTTCACGTCCGCAACGTTCGTGGGCTGGCAAATCGGCGGGTTCTGGGGCGCGTTGGCGGCTTCGGCGGGCATCTTTTTGCCGCCTTTTGTGCTGGTGATGTTGGTGGCGAGATTTCTGGGACGACTCAGCGGCGATGCGCGCGCGCGAAAGTTCCTCGACTGCGTCAACGCCGCGTCGTTTGCGCTGATGGTTTTGGTGACGCTGCAACTGGCGCGCGCCGCGTTTTGGCCCGCGCTACGACTCGACTGGGGCGCGCTGGCAATTGGAATCGGCGCGGCGTTTTTACTGTGGAAAACGCGTTTTAACCCGGCGCTGATTCTCTTGCTCGGCGCCGCTGTTGGACTGTTTTTGAAGCATGGCTAACGCCGAAAACTCCGGCAAAAAACGGCCAAGCCGAGGCCAAACAGCGACAAAAACAGCGCGAAACGCAGTGTTTGCGAGTCGTAAACGACGGTGATTTCGCGCGCGCCGCGCGGCACCAAAACGCCGCGAAACATCGCGTTGGCGAGGTGGATTTTGGCCGGTTTGCCATCGACAAACGCGCGCCAACCGGGAGCGAGCGCCTCGTTTTGCACCCACAGCGAATCGTGGGCGGGCGCGATTTGGAAGCGGCGCAAATCGGGCGAAGCGAAAATTTGGCGCGAAGTTTCGCGCGGCGAAAGCGGCGCATTTTGCAAATCGGGAAACCTTTTTTCGACGATGGCGGGCGGCGCGATGCCAAAGGGTTGCGCCGCCAATTTTTGCAGAATTTGCAAAGACTTTGGGCCGTCGCCGCGCTCGATGTGACGCGTCAAATAAGTGCGCGGCCACGGTTTAAGGCCGTCTTCTATCGAATTCAATCTCCATTCCCCATCGCGCGCGATGGTTTGGCCGGGAAATCCGCGCGGCGTGTCGCCGCCAGTTTTGGGTTTCCACACCACGTGCGAGGCGCCCATCACCCGCCACAGCGGAGTCATTTTTTGGGGCTGAAAATCGGCGGAAAAGCGCGTGCCGGGCTGCGCGGCGCCCGCGAAAGCGAAAAACGGCGCGCTGCCCAGTGGCTCGTAGCCGTTGAGCGAGTCAATCGCGGCGCCAAAAGGCGCGTTGAGCTGCTGGAACGGCGCGCGCACGATCCAGCGCTCGCCGGGGCGGTATTTTCGGGAAATCGCCGCCGGAAGCTGCGCGTTTTGCACGGCGAGCGCGGGCGTGATGCGGACGCTCAACCAGAAATTGGCGAGCGGTTCGGCGCACAGAACCGCCAAAATCAGCGCGATTTGAGGCTTTGAACCCAAACCGCGCCGCCACACCAAGGCGAGCGCGCCGAGCGCAAAAGCGGCGAGAAAACACGACAAAAGCGCCTCGTTTTGCAAATCCGGCGCGATTTGCACCGCGCGTTCGGCGGGCAATCGCAGCGCGTGCGCCACGATTTGCGCGCCGCCTTGCCACAGCGACTGGCTCCAAAAAACGGCAGCCGCCAGCGCCAGACTCGTCAGCGCGGCTCCAATCCACAGCAGTAATACACGGCGCGCCCCAAGCGGATTTTGCCGCAGCGCATCGAAACCGATGCCGGCCAGAATCGCCGCGCCAAACGCCCAGAGTTCGAGCCAGCGCGCCGGAACGCGCGTGATTTGAAACAGGCTGATATGGTCATAAAGCCAGCGGTAAAACGGCGTCGCGCTGCCCAATGCGATCAGCAAAACCAGCGCGCAACCCAGCCACAAAGCGCGCACCAGACGCGATTTCGGGGCGAAAAACGGCGCGCCGAGCGCCAGAAGACATGGTGCCAGGCCAATCGAGGCGCTGTCTTCGCCGGGATTGGAGGGCAGACTCCACATCGCATACGAGTTGCCGCCAAAAAAATTGTTGAAGAGCAAGCGAAACAGCGAGCGCGGCGTCGCGCTCAGGTCGCTGACCTGGTCGAAGGAAAGCGTGCCGCCGTGCGACGACCACGGTTCGAGTTCACGCAGCGGCAAAAGCACCGACGCGCACCACAAAATGAGCAGCGCCATCGTCAAAACGGCGGATTTCCAGGGCCAGCGCGCGGGCAGAACGCCTTGCGGCGCGGCGCCCAGTCCCCAGAAAAGCGTGATCGCCGCGCCAATTAAAACGCCGAAAATCCAGATTTGTGGCGCGCCCGCCGCCAATCCAAGGGCCAGGCAAGCGGCCAGACCAACCGCGTTTTTGACATCGATTTTGGCGGCGTCGCCGCGCAAAAGCCGGATCAAAAACGCCGCTTGCCACGGCCAGAACGCGCGCGCCGCCAAAAAAGTCAGATGCCCGCCGAAAAGGTGCGCGGGCGTGGCGTTGCCCCAACCCAAAAGCACCGCGATGAGTAGCGCCGCCGGACGCGATACGCCCAGCGTGCGGCCCAGAAAGTAGCCGCCGAGCAGGAGAAAATAGGTGTGAAGGAGGGCGAAAAGCCACAGCGCGAGGTTTTCGGGCAGCAAAAAATGGAGGTAAGTTGGCGCATAGAACAGCGCGCTTTGGCCGTTGGCAACGAAAGGCACCCCAACATAAAGGTGCGGATTCCACAATGGAATCGCGCCGTTTCGCGCCAATTCGCGGCGCGTGAACTCATGCCAGGGCGCGAAAGCGCCCAGCGTATCGCCCGTCGAGGGCAGCGCGCCCGGCATCACGCCCACCAGCGCGGGCGCGTGAGCCAAAAACGCGAGAAAAAATAGCAGTAGCGCAAGATGGATTCGACGGTGGGACATGAGTTTTGGGGGATTTTAGCGTCTCCCGCACTTCGTGCGGCCCTCACCCGTCGCTTCGCGCCACCCACGCCCAGAGGGCACCCGCGCAAGCGGGAGAAGGATGAGACTGTGACATTGAGGAACTCACTGCATCTTTCTAATTTGCGTGTGATGCTCCTTCTCCCACTTGTGCGGGTGCCCTCTGGGCGTGGGTGGCGCGAAGCGACGGGTGGTGGCCGCAACGCAAGCGAGGACAAAAGTTTATTTCCGCGCCCAAATCGTTCCATCAACACCACGATAAATCCGCTTCCAACCCCGGTTTTTATCGAGCGAGGCGCCGATGATCGACAAACCCTCTTTGCTGGTAAAAGGCCGCAGCGCCACGACTCGGATATTGCGGCGCGCCAGAATCCGGGCGCGTTTTCGCTCGTAATCCGCCATTTTTTCGGCGTTTTTCGACGAATTTTGCAGCTCGAAATACTCGTCCATCAGCGAGTCGGGATAGGCGTTATTGAGGTCGATATAAAGTTTTCTCTGCCCGTGCAAAGCCCATTCGAGATAAGCGGAAAACTCGTAATCGTTGAAAACGCGGCCCGGCGGCGCCTGGTCGCGCAGAAAACTCGCCATTGGGGTCGGTAATTTCGGGTCGGTCGCGCGCAGCGGAAGGCTTTTGCGCGGAAACGCCTGGGCGATGGCACACACCAAAATCAGCAGCACGCCGAGGCGGGCGATGAGGCGCAGCGGCGCGGGAATCGGCTCCGCAATGTCGCCTTTGGAGAGTTTTCGCCAGCCGCGAAACGCGTCGTCGGACGAGAAACGAATGTTGAAAACGATGACCAGCAAAGAAGTGAGCGCTGTGAGCCACAACTGGCGCCGCGCCTTGAGAAAAGCGCCCAGCATGAGTAGCATCCAGCCCAATTGCATCCAGCGCCGGTCGGGGTTTTTGAGCCACAAAAGTGTGCCAATCGACCACAAAATCAGCTCGCCAACCCAGAGTTCAACCGCGAGTTTGGGCCACTTCCAGAACGGCTTCCACTCGTCGATGCGCTCGAAAGTTTTGCTATTAATGGGAATGAGGACGCGGTAATAATCGAAGCCGCGCGGATTGCAAACGAATACCAAAAGCGTGCAAACCAGGGCGAGCAGCAAAAGCCGGTTGTCGCCGCGGGTTTGAAGCAGTTCGGCAAACGCCGCGATGAACAAAAAAACCAGCCCGATTGCGACCGCGCCATGTAGGTTGGGCCACACGGCGAACATCAGCAAAAGCAGCGCGATTTGCGTGACAGGCAAGGTTTTCTGGCGCGGCCAGTGTGCCAGAAACAGCATCAAAAGCGTGAGAAACAGCGCGCTGAAAAGTTCGGGACGCGGATGGAAACGCGCCGCGCTGACCCAGATCGCCATCACGAAAATCGGTGCCATGAAGCTGGAAAACGGCGCGCCCCGGCGCCACTCGCGCCAGATCAGCGCAAAGGGCGCGATGCACATCAATGCGTTGAAAATCTGCGCCAGAACCGGCCCGTCGCCTTCGCCGCCCCACTTCATCAGGGTCGCAAACCAGATTCCGGTGCCCCAGGCGTGCGCGATCCACGGCACATCGGCGCTCCACAAAAACAAGGTGCGCGTCGGAATCTGGCGATTTTCCACAATCCAGCGCCCAATCGAGGCGTGCGCCCAAAAATCGTCGCCGCCGGTGAGCGGTCGCCACGCGAAGCCGAAAATCACCAGCGCGAGCAGCGGAAACGCCAGAGAGGTCAGGAAATTGCGCGGCGCGGGCGCGGGCGTTGGCCGGGAAATGGGAAGTCGATTCATGCGGGAAAGCGCCAACTCGCGCGCCGCGCCAGTTTTGCATAAATTCCGGGCTGAGAATGGGCCGAGGCGTTCGGTGAGGTGGGCAACGCCGTTAAACTGCCGCGCCGGGTTTCAAGCAAACCCGCACACCATCATGCAACTTCAACTGGCGATGCACTCGTCGCCGCGCTTTTCGACCTGGCTGTGGTTCAACGATTGGAAACTGCAAATCGACGCCGGCGATGGCGTTTCGCAGCAACTGGGCTACAAAATCCGCAAAATCGACACCTTTTTGATGACGCATTCGCACCGCGACCATATCGGCGGTTTGTTGCAAGTCATCAATCAGCGCGGCGAAGCGGGCGGTTTTTTGCTCGGCCATCCGGCGGGCGGGCGTTCGTGGCGCGAAATGGAGAATTTCGCGCTCAAATTCAATCCGGGGAGCAGCAAAAGCGCGATGTGGAAGCCACTCGAAGAGGGAGATTGGCTCGACAGCGGCGTCGAAGGGCGTTTGATTCAATGTTTTCGCACCCGGCATTACGCCGATGATTTGCCGCAAAACGCGCCGCGCAGCCTGGGTTTTCAGCTCATCTGGCGCAAAAACAAGTTGCTCGCCGAATTTGCTTCGCTTCCACAAAAAGAGATCACCGAACTGGCGCTTTCACGGGGCCGCGAAGCCATTACCGCGCCCGTCGACGAAAAATGGGTGACGATTTCGGGCGACGGCTGCCCGATCAATGCCGAAATCGCGCGCGGCAGCCAGTTGTTGGTGCATGAAGCGACGTTTCTCAGCCCCGACGATTACGACGCCGAAGCCGCGGGCGATGATGTCGGCCACGTTCATTCCACGGTTCTGCAGGCACTTTCGGTGGCCAGAGAAGCGCAGGTGCCGAACGTGCTTTTGTATCACATTTCGACGCGCTATACCGATCAGGAAATCCGCGAGGCGATTCGCGGCGTTGCGACGGAACTGGGTTTGAAAGCGAAAGTTTGGGCGGCGTTGCCGCGGCGGGTTTATTTCGACGTTTTCCGGGAGAGACCGCTGTTTGAACCTTAAATCAGCGAATGAATTCGCTTAGATTACCATGAAAAAAATTGAAACTCCTTTGCCCGGCGTGCTGGTCTTCGAGCCGCAGGTTTTCGGCGACGCGCGCGGCTTTTTCCTGACTACCTATTCGGCGCGCCAATTTGCCGAATTCGGCGTTCATAGCGAATTCGTGCAGGACAATCACTCGCTTTCGAGCCAAAACACGCTGCGTGGCTTGCATTTTCAGCTCAAGAATCCCCAAGCGAAGCTGTGCCGCGTGGTGCGCGGCGCGGTTTTGGATGTGGCGGTCGATATTCGCGTCGGTTCACCGCACTTTGGGAAATACGTCGCGGTCGAATTGTCGGCGGAAAACCAGCGCTTGATTTTGGTGCCGCGCGGTTTCGCGCATGGTTTTTTGGTCTTGAGCGAAGAGGCCGAGTTTCTCTATAAATGCGACGGTTTTTACGCGCCCGGCGATGAATATGGCGTGGCGTGGAACGATCCCGACATCGGCATCGAGTGGAATTTGGACGGCGAGCCGCGCCTCTCGGAAAAAGACAAAATCGCGCCGCTTTTGCGCGAGATGGCGCCCGACGACTTGCCGCATTTTTAAACATCCATAAGGAAAAACACAGCGCCCGCTACACCGGGCGCTGTCTTTATTGGTATCCGCTTGATACGATTGAATGCGTCCCTCCATTTTCCTTTGGCTCGTGTTGGAAAAAGTAAAAATCTATGGTTAAGAAGCTCTCGAAATTCAGCCTCGCGCGGCTCCGATTCAACACCGTCGTCGGCAAAAAAATCGTCATGGCCCTCACCGGTCTGGCGATGTGTTTGTTTTTGGTCGGCCATCTCGCCGGAAACCTGCTTTTGGTGTGGGGCGCCGACAAATTCAACGCTTACGCCGCGTTTTTGACGCCTTTGCCGCTCATTCCCGTCATCGAATTGGGACTTCTGGCCATCGTTTCGCTGCATATCATCGACTCGCTGGCGCTTCTCAAACTCAATTACGGTGCGCGGCCCATTCCCTACCATTCCAAAACCTGGGCGCGCACCAAAAGCCCGAAATCCAAGAAAACCTGGGCGTCCACGATGATGATGTGGACGGGCATGATTATTTTGTTCTTCCTGGTTTTTCACATCTGGCACTTCAAATATCACCACCCGGTTGGTTCGCCCGATCAGGGCAATCACAATCCGAGCGTGGTTGTCGGGGTTGGCGGTGCGGGCGTTGGAGCGGCAGGCAGCACGACCGGCGAAAATTCCGGCAAAGAAGCCTACGATCTGGCCAAACTCGTCGTCAACGAATTCCACAATCCGCTGGTGACGCTGCTCTATCTGGCGTGTCTGGTCGCGCTGGGCATGCATCTTTATCACGCGGTTTCGAGCGCTTTCACCTCGCTGGGCGCCAATCACCCGCGTTATGAACGGGGTTTGATGTGGGTGGGCAATTTGTTCACTTTCGTGATCGTTGGCGGCTTCATTCTCATCCCACTATTAACCATTGCGGGTTTCGTCAAAATCGACCCGCCTAAACCCGCTCAAACAGCCCAACTTTCGCGTTAGAACGAGGCCAATATGTCCACAACTATCACCCGCGAAGCGCCGGCGGAAATCGGCACCCATGGCAACGGTCATTACAACGGAAACGGCATCCAAAAACGCGTTTTAGACGCCAAAATTCCCTCCGGCCCGATTGCGGGCAAATGGGAACAGCATAAGTTCGATTCCAAACTCGTTAACCCGGCCAACAAGCGCAAATTCTCGATTATCGTGGTCGGAACCGGTCTCGCGGGCGCAAGCGCGGCGGCAACTCTGGCCGAACTCGGCTACAACGTGCAAGCGTTCACTTATCACGACAGCCCGCGCCGCGCGCACTCGATTGCGGCGCAGGGCGGCATCAACGCCGCCAAAAACTATCAAAACGACGGCGACAGCACTTACCGGTTGTTCTACGACACTATCAAAGGCGGCGATTTTCGCGCGCGCGAGGCCAATGTCTACCGTCTGGCGCAGGTTTCGACCAACATCATCGACCAGTGCGTCTCGCAGGGCGTGCCGTTCGCGCGCGAATACGGCGGTTATCTGGATAATCGCAGTTTTGGCGGCGCGCAGGTTTCGCGCACCTTTTACGCGCGCGGCCAGACCGGACAGCAGCTTTTGCTGGGCGCCTATCAGCAAATGATGCGGCAAGTGCAGCGCGGCGCGGTGAAATTGAACACGCGGCGCGAAATGCTCGATGTCGTGATTATCGATGGTCAGGCGCGCGGCATTACGGTGCGAAATCTGGTGACGGGTGAAATCGAAAGCCACGCGGCGGATGCGGTTTTGCTTTGCACCGGCGGCTATTCCAACGTTTATTATCTTTCGACCAACGCCAAAGCCTGCAACGTGTCAGCGCCATGGCGCGCCTACAAAAAAGGCGCGTTCTTCGCCAATCCGTGCTACACGCAAATTCATCCGACCTGCATTCCGGTCAAGGGCGATTATCAGTCGAAACTGACGCTGATGTCGGAGAGTTTGCGAAATGATGGCCGCGTCTGGGTGCCCAAAAACGTCGGCGACAAGCGCGCAGCGGGCGAAATTCCCGAAGACGAGCGCGACTATTATCTGGAGCGGATTTACCCCAGTTTCGGCAACCTCGCGCCGCGCGACGTTTCGAGTCGCGCCGCCAAAAACGTTTGCGATGAAGGTCGTGGCGTCGGCGAATCGGGTTTGGCGGTCTATTTGGATTTCGCCGAGTCGATTCAGCGCCTCGGTCTCGATACCGTCAAAGCGCGTTACGGCAACCTGTTCGATATGTATCACCACATCACGGCGGAAGATCCGTATCAGCAGCCGATGCGGATTTATCCCGCCGTGCATTACACGATGGGCGGTTTGTGGGTCGATTACAACCTGATGACGACCGTTCCCGGCCTGTTTGCGCTCGGCGAGGCCAACTTCTCCGACCATGGCGCCAACCGCCTCGGCGCTTCGGCTTTGATGCAGGGTCTGGCCGACGGTTATTTCGTGATTCCTTACACCATCGGCAATTATCTGGCGGGCACGCCGCTGCCAAAAATCTCGACCGACCGCGACGAGTTCAAGCTCTCGAAACATGAAGTTCAGACGCGCATCAGCACGATGTTGAATGTGAAAGGCTCAAAAACCGTCGCCGAAATTCACCGCGAACTGGGCCATTTGATGTGGGATTACGTCGGCATGGCGCGCACCAGAGAGGGCCTGGAGGAAGCGATTCCTAAGATCCAAAGCCTGCGCGAAGAGTTTTGGAACGACGTGCGCGTGCCGGGCGAGGCCAACAACCTCAACCAGAACCTCGAAGTCGCGGGCCGCGTCGCCGATTTTCTCGAATTCGGCGAACTGATGGCGATGGACGCTTTGCAGCGCGAAGAATCCGCCGGCGGTCATTTCCGCGAGGAATACCAGACTGAAGACGGCGAAGCGCTTCGCAACGACGAAGATTTCGCCCATGTCGCGGCCTGGGAACACGTCGAAGGCGCCGCGCCGCAGCGCCACGTCGAAGAACTGGAATTTGAGGAAGTTCACCTCGCAACTCGCTCTTACAAGTAGAAATTCACCGCAGAGACGCGGAGACGCAGAGAATTTCGGAGATTTACCTCTTTCTTCTCTGCGTCTCTGCGGTGAATCCAAAGGAAACACCAATGGCCACTGCAACTGCAACCAAGAAGAATATGAATTTGAGGCTCCTCGTCTGGCGCCAGAACAACGGCAAAGACAAGGGCAAAATGGTTCAATACCTCGCCAACGACATCTCGCCGGATATGTCGTTTTTGGAGATGCTCGATGTCGTCAACGAGGACATCATCAAAAGCGGCGGCGAGCCGATTGTCTTCGAACACGATTGCCGCGAGGGAATTTGCGGTTCGTGCGGCTTGATGATCAACGGCGTCGCGCACGGCCCGGACGCCGGAACCGCGTGCTGCCAGTTACATATGCGCTCTTTTAGCGACGGCGACGAAATCGTCATCGAACCGTGGCGCGCGCGCGCTTTTCCGGTGATTCGGGATTTGATGGTGGATCGCAGCGCTTTGGACAGAATTATCGCGGCGGGTGGATACATTTCGGCCAACACCGGCAACGCGCCCGACGGCAACGCGATTCCGATTGGCAAAGAGATTTCCAACGACGCGATGGACTCCGCGGCGTGCATCGGCTGCGGCGCGTGCATCGCGCAGTGCAAAAACGCCAGCGCGGCGCTCTTCACGAGCGCCAAAGTCGCGCATCTCGCTTTGTTGCCGCAGGGCCATCCCGAACGCGCCGAGCGCGTGATTCACATGGTCGCGCAGATGGACGCCGAGTATTTCGGCTCCTGTTCCAACGAAGGCGAGTGCGAAGCGGTTTGTCCCAAGGGCATTCAAATGACCAATATTTCGTTGATGAACCGCGAATACGAACGCGCGATTTTGATGAACAAAAAATAAGGTTTGTCATGCCAAAACGCCGCTCCGATGCACTTCCGATGCACTTCGGGGCGGCGTTTTGCGTTGGAAGCCGTTTTGCTCTTTCCCGCCGTATGAAACTCTCAAAAATTGTCGTTCTCAGCACTTTTTTGGCAAGCGCTGGCCTGATCTCGAAATCACAAGCCCAACCCAAACCGAGCATGGCCAAACCGATTGGCCTGGTCGGAATCGTCGCTGGCTCCTTTACCGGCAAGGAGTTTCTCTTGCGTGCCAATGGTGAAACTTACCGTGTGCGCCCGCTCGGTAAAGTCGATTTAAAAAGAATTCGCGGCGGCGATCAGGTTCGCGTCTGGGGCCGTCCTACCGGACTGCGAATCAATTTCGCCAACGTCCGCGTTTTGCAGATCGGCGCCAGCAGCAATCCCACCGACTATAATCCGGCGCCGAGCCAGTCAGTGGAAACAAGATAACGCCTAATCTCACCCGCCGCCGGAAGCGGAGAGACCGCAGCGAGGAACGAGCGAAGGGAACGGAGCTGTAGGCGGTCGGGTGCAGCGCCTTGTTCTGCTGCTTGTTTGGTGGCAGAGTCTACAGCTTTCACTGTCGTGATTCTTTAGATTGAAAATTGCTTACTTCGATTCGCGCACCTTTGTTCTGCCCGTAAATCAGGATGGCGCAAGAATTTTTTCCAATCATGCCTTTAACAATCTCAATATGAAAGAGTTGATAGTCCGTTGTAAGCACCATCAGTTCGGCAAGTGTATGCTCTTCAGCACGTAAGCCCCAATCTTTGGCTTTCTTAGAGTCTGTCTTCATAAGGATTTGTTTTTTCTGTAGTGAAACGGTGGGTCGGTGTTGGGCGCGGGTTTGAGTTTTCGCAACCACCTGTGGATGTTGGCACCTTGGAGCGTGGCGCGGGCGCTGC
>JAABUN010004165.1_pt1 | contig 20391 bp, 20 predicted proteins | sample 5559311 | NCBI WGS metagenome assembly JAABUN01 (sample SAMN10711877, study PRJNA513370) | rock metagenome | isolation source: Antarctica rocks | place: Antarctica: Victoria Land, Siegfried Peak sud
ATCGGCGCCGCACGTCGCCCACCCGGGCCGCAACTCCGACAACCAGCCCGACGCTGGCCCGCATCGACAGACGCCCAAACCACCGATCGCCCGAGCACAGACCGATTCATTTCCAGGCTCTCAGTGCGCCCAGCCGGTCGAGCTCCAGCAGCAGCCGGCGCAATTGCGGCACCAGTAGTGCCGGCAGCGACTTCTGCTCGTGCGCCTCGATCAGGCAAGTGCGGAAACCGAGTCGTTCGGCGATGCCGCGTACCCGCACCAGCAGCACGGTCTTGCCGACTCCGCGCAGCCCGACGGCGATGAAGCTCTTTTCCGCGCGGCCGGCGCGCACCCGTTCCAGCACCACCTCGGCGCGCGCCAGCAACGCGCCGCGCCCGACCAATTCGGCCGGCGAAGTGCCCGCGCCGGGCACGAAGGGGTTGCGGATCGGGTCCATGGTTATTGGAAGCTTATAGAAGTTATAGAAATTTTGCGATATACTCTGTCCGCGTGAGAACCCGAAAAACGGCTGGCGAGTCGGTCTCGATATCAGCGGCCTTTTCAGGTGCGGAGTCTGCGGGTTCTCTCGTGGACGGAGTATACTTGTGTAAATTCCCAATACCTTCGGTCACCCCTGCACCGAGAACCCGCCATCTACCGGAATCGCCGTCCCCGTGATGAATGCGCTGGCATCGCTCGCCAGGAACGCCGCGATGCCCTCGAAATCCGCCGGATCACCCCACCGCCCGGTGGGCGTGCGCTTCAGCACGTCGCCCTCCAGCGCCGGCATGTCGCGCCGCGCCTTCCGCGTCAGGTCGGTGTCGATCCAGCCCGGCAAGATAGCGTTCACAGTGATGCCGTCCGCCGCCCAGGCCACCGCCAGCGACTTCGTCAATTGCACGATGCCGCCCTTCGACGCCGCGTAGGCGATGTGGAACGGCAGCCCGAAGATCGACAGCATCGATCCGTTGTTGATGACCCGCCCGTGCCCGCTGGCCTTCAGGTGCGGGTGCGCCGCGCGGCTGGCCAGCATGGCGCTGGTCAGGTTGGTGTCGATCACCGTGTGCCAGTCCTCGGTGCGGTATTCCTCCGGCCGGCGGCGGATGTTGGTGCCGGCGTTGTTTACCAGGATGTCGAGCCGGCCTAACCGCTCCACCGTGCGCGCGACCATGGCGTTCACCGAGGCCTCGTCGGTGATGTCCGCCACCACGGCATCCGCCGAGCCACCGAGCGCCGCCAGCGCCGACACCGCGGCCGTGTTCTTCACGGCGTTGCGGCCTGCCACCATCACACTGGCGCCGCACGCCGCCAGACCGCGCGCCAGGCCGAGGCCGATGCCGCCATTGCCGCCGGTGACCAGCGCCACCCGCCCCGTCAGGTCGAACAATCCGCTCATGCCGCTTTCGCCTTCTCGATCATCGCCGTGAAGCGGTGGAACAGGTGGTGGCTGTCGGACGGGCCGGGGCTGGCCTCCGGGTGGTACTGCACCGAGAAGGCCGGGCGGTCGTCGCAGGCGATGCCCTCGTTCGAGCCGTCGAACAGCGACACGTGGGTGATGCGGGTGCCCGCGGGCAGGGACGTGTCGTCCAGCGCGAAGCCGTGGTTCTGGCTGGTGATCTCGACGCGTCCGGTGGCCAGGTCCTTCACGGGTTGGTTGGCGCCGCGGTGGCCGAGGTCCAGCTTGTAGGTCCGCGCCCCCAACGCCAGGCCCAGCAATTGGTGGCCGAGGCAGATGCCGAAGACCGGCACCCGGCGGTCGAGCAATTCGCGGATGGCCGGCACCGCGTATGCGCCGGTCGCGGCCGGGTCGCCCGGACCGTTCGACAGGAAAACCCCGTCCGGCGCATGGCGCAGGATCTCGTCCGCCGTCGCGCCGGCGGGCACCACCGTCACCGCGCACCCCGCGGCGGCGAGGCAGCGCAGGATGTTGCGCTTGGCGCCGTAATCCACCGCCACCACGCGGTGCTGCGGCGCGTCCTGCCGGCCGAAGCCGGCGCCCCAGGCCCATTCGGTCTCGTCCCACGCGTAGGACTGCCGGCAGGAGACCTCGCGCGCCAGGTCCATCCCCGCCAACCCTGGCCAGCCAGCCGCCTGCGCCCGCAGCGCCGCCAGGTCGAAGCGCCCGTCCGCCGGGTGGCACAGCACGCCGTTCGGCGCGCGGGCGTCGCGGATGCGGAGCGTCAGCGCCCGCGTGTCGAGGCCGGCGATGCCGGGCACGCCATGGCTTTTCAGCCAGTCGTCGAGGTGCCGCGTCGCCCGCCAATTGGCCGGTTCGGTCAGGTCCTGCTTCACCACCAGGCCGCGGGCGGCGGGGGTCGTCGCCTCCAAATCCTGGGCGTTGGCGCCGACGTTGCCGATGTGCGGGAAGGTGAAGGTGATGATCTGCGCGGCGTAGGACGGGTCGGTCAGGGTCTCCTGGTAGCCGGTCATGCCGGTGTTGAAGCAGACCTCGCCCACCGTCGTTGCATGGGCGCCGAAGCCGCGGCCCCAGAGCACGGTGCCGTCGCCCAGCACCAGCGCGGCGGTGGCGCCCTCCGGCGGGGCATCGTCACGCGGCGGGATGATGGGCATGGGCGTCTCCAAAGGCGCGGCGGCGGCGAGGTCCGGCAGGGTGAGGCCGGTCGCCTGCAGGATGGCGGCCCAGTGCTTGGGCGGGATGGCCCGCGCCTGGCGCCACTTCCGCACCGCCTCGGTGCCGATGCCGCAACGGCGCGCCGCGGCATCCGCCCCGCCCAGTCGTGCGATGATGTCCTCGACGGTCAACATGCGTGGATGATGCGGGAAAAATATTCCCAGGGCAAGTGGCCGGCGGAATTGGGAAAGAATTTCCCGCACGCTTCTCCGGCCGGTCCGTCATGCTACACCCTGCAGATCAAGGGAGACCCGGCATGGCCGAAGACCTGCGCAGCCGCTTCGCCGCAACGATGAAGGCCGCGATGATCGCCAGGGACGCCGCCCGGACCTCGGCCATCCGGATGGTCATGGCGCGGGTCAAGGACGCCGACATCGCTTCCCGTCCCGGCGGCGTAGACCTTGTGCCGGACGAGCAGATCATCGGCCTGCTGCGCGGTATGGTGAAATCGCGGCGCGAGAGCATGGACCTCTACCTCCAGGGCAATCGCCCGGAACTGGCGGAGAAGGAGGCGGCCGAGATCGCCGTCATCGAGGAATTCCTGCCGCGGCAGATGGCCGCCGACGCCATGGCGCAGGCCGTCGCCGCCGCGGTGGCCGAGGCCGGCGCCACCGGCGTGAAGGACATGGGCAAGGTCATGGCGGTGCTGCGGGCGCGGCACGCGGCGAGCCTCGACCTCGGCAAGGCTGGCCCGCTGGTGAAGGCGGCGCTGGGCGGTTGACCGCGAGCCGGCGCCGCGCCGGGCGGGCGATCGGCTAAGCAGACTTCGCTAGCCCACCCCACAGATACTGCCATGCCAACCCAGATTGCCTGAAGCCGCGTGCCCTACCGTCCGGGGGGCAACCAGAAGAACTCTGCTTAGGGGAGGAAGCATCGCCATGGCCCTGTCCCCCGCCTTCCTCGACGAGCTGCGCGCGCGGACGCCCCTGCCGTCGCTGATCGGCCGCAGGACCAAGCTGGTCCGCAACGGCCGCCAGTGGAAGGGCTGCTGTCCCTTCCACAATGAGAAGACCCCAAGCTTCTACGTCTATGACGACCACTTCCATTGCTTCGGCTGCGGCGCGCATGGCGACGCCATCAGCTTCCTGATGCGGGCGGAGGGCGCCGCCTTCCCGGAAGTGGTGGAGCGCCTGGCCGGCGAGGCCGGCATCGAGGTGCCGAAGCCGACCCCCGCGGCGCGGGCGCGGGAGGCCCGGGCGCGCGACCTGCACGGGGTATTGGCCGCCGCCGAGGCCGCCTACCGGCGCCGGCTGCAGCGGCCTGAGGGGCGGGCGGGGCTGGAGTATTTCCGCCGCCGCGGCCTGACGGACGCGACCATCGAGCGCTTCGGTCTTGGCTGGTCCGGCGAGGGGCGCGGCGCGCTGGCGGCCGAGCTGAAGGCCGAGGGCATCACGCCGGAGCAACTGGCCGAGGCGGGGCTGCTGAAGCCGCGCGAGGACGGTTCCGGGTATTCCGATTACTTCTTCGGCCGGGTGATGTTCCCGATCCGCGACCGCCGCGGCCGGACCATCAGCTTCGGCGGCCGGGTCCTGGGCGACGGCCAGCCGAAATACCTGAACGGCCCAGAGACCGCGCTGTTCCAGAAGCGCCGTGGGCTGTACGGCCTCGACCTGGCCCGCGAGGCGGTGTTCCGCGGCGCCGCGGCGGTGGTGGCCGAGGGCTACATGGACGTCATCGCGCTGCACCAGGCTGGCTTCGGCGGTGCCGTCGCGCCGCTCGGCACGGCGCTGACGACCGAGCAATTGCAAATGCTGTGGCAGCTTTCGCCGGAGCCGGTGCTGTGCTTCGACGGCGACGCCGCGGGCGGCCGGGCGGCGGCGCGGACGACCGCGCTGGTGCTGCCGCTGCTGGCCCCGGAGCGCACGCTGCGCTTGGCCACGCTGCCGGCCGGCGAGGACCCGGATACGCTGGTGGCGAAGGGCGGTTCGCGGGCGTTCCAGGCGGTGCTGGACGCCGCGCGCCCATTGGCCGAGGCGTTGTACGGCCTGCTCGCGGAAGGCCACGCCGGGGCCGCCGCCGCGGCCACGCCGGAGCAGCGCGCCGGGTTGCGGACGCGGCTGGAGGCGGCGGCGCGGGCCATTCCCGACCGCTCGCTGGCCGGCGAATACCGCCGCGTGCTGCTCGACCGCTTCTTCGCCAGCGCCCGGCGCCCCGGCCGGCCGGCCCCGCCGCCGCGGCTGCAGCGTTCGCCGATCGACCAGCCGGGCATCCGGCTGGAGCGGGCGCGGAACCTGCTGGCGATCCTGCTGCGCCATCCGTCGCTGCTGCCGGAGCTGGAGGAACCGCTGGCCGGCCTCGACCTGCCGGCGGGCGATTGCGTGGCGTTGCGGGCGGGGTTGCTGGGCTGGCTGGGGCAGGCCGCCTCGCTTGACGTGGCGGGCCTGGCGGACCACCTCACGCGGGATGGCTTGGCGGAGGCCTGGCGCTGGGCGATCCGTGCGGCCGGGCTCGCGGCGGCGGCGCACCCGGACGCGCAGCCGAAGGAGGCGTTGGATGGCTGGTGGCACTTCTTCGGCCTGCTGCGTGGCGAGGCCGAGCTTGCGGAAGACCAGGCCGAGGCCCGGCGGCTGTGGATCGAGAGCAACGACCCGGCGACCGCGCAGCGCCTGATGCGGCTGACCGAGACACTGATCTCGGTCCGGGGCGGCGAGGCGGACCAGGGTGCCGACCTTCGATCGAACGGGTAGCCCGATGGCTGGCGGCTCGGCAACCCATCAGCCGAAACGGTGTTCGAAGTGTGCCCTGTGGCACGCGCGCCGCGAGTAAGTGCGAGCGAGGCGTTCTCCGGCGACGCATTCGCCGCTAAGTGAACGGCGAACGGAGCGCATTGCATGGCAAGCAAGGCCGCGAACGGAACGGACACCGCCGAAAGCCGCGACGAGGCGGTCGAGGGCGTCCTGCTCGATACGCTGACGGCGGCGGTCAAGAAGCTGATTGGCCGTGGCCGCGAGCGCGGCTGGGTCACCTACGACGAACTCAACGCGGCGCTGCCGCCGGACGCGGTCTCCTCGGAACTAATCGAGGACACGATGGCGACGCTGTCCGAGATCGGCATCAACGTCGTCGAGTCCGAGGAGGGCGAGGACCCGGAGGCCGCCGCCGTCGCCAAGCCCGCCGCTGCCGCCGAGAAGGAGGACGAGGAGGAGGCGGGCGGCAACGTCGACGAGGAGACGATGGGCCGCACCGACGATCCGGTGCGGATGTACCTGCGCGAGATGGGCGGCGTCGACCTGCTGTCGCGCGAGGGCGAGATCGCCATCGCCAAGCGGATCGAGGCCGGCCGCGACATGATGATCCTGGGGCTGTGCGAAAGCCCGCAGACCTTCAAGGCGATCATCGCCTGGCACGACGCGGTGAAGTCCGGGCGGATGCTGCTGCGCGACGTGATCGACCTCGATGCCACCAACGCCGCCGACAACCCCGACGTGCCGGTGCCCGATCCGGACGAGGAATTCGAGGAGGGCGAGGAGGGCGAGGGCACCGGCCTGTCGCTCTCGGCGCTCGAGGCGAAGGTGCGGCCGGACGCGCTGCTGGCCTTCGAGGCGATCGAGGAGGCCTATGCGCGGCTGCGAACGATGCAGCTTAGGCGGATGGAAGCCTATGTCGCCGGCGAGGACCTCGCCGGCCGCCCCGAGAAGGCCTACGAGAAGACCCGCGGCGAGCTGGTGGCGCTGGTGACGAAGGTTCACCTGCACAACAACCGGATCGAGGAACTGGTCGAGCAGCTCAAGGCGCTGAACCGCAAGCTGACCGCGCTGGAGGGCCAGGTGCTGCGGCTGGCGGAATCGAGCAAGGTGAAGCGCGACGAGTTCCTGGAGAACTGGCGCGGCCACGAGCTTGACCCCGCCTGGTTCGACCGGCTGGCCAGGCTGAACGGCAAGGCGTGGAAGGTGTTCGTCTGCCGGTCGCGCGCCGACGTGGAGGTGGTGCGCGGCCAGATGGCGGTGATCGCCCACGACACCAACCTGCCGGTCGGCGAATTCCGCCGGGTCTACGCCACGGTGTCGCGCGGCGAGCGCGACATGGGCCAGGCGAAGAAGGAGATGATCGAGGCGAACCTGCGGCTGGTGATCTCGATCGCCAAGAAATACACCAACCGCGGGCTGCAATTCCTCGACCTGATCCAGGAGGGCAACATCGGCCTGATAAAGGCAGTCGACAAGTTCGAGTACCGCCGCGGCTACAAATTCTCCACGTATGCGACGTGGTGGATCCGGCAAGCCATCACGCGGTCCATCGCCGACCAGGCGCGGACCATCCGCATCCCGGTCCACATGATCGAGACGATCAACAAGCTGGTGCGGACCAGCCGGCAGATGCTGCACGAGATCGGCCGCGAGCCGGCGCCGGAGGAGCTTGCCGAGAAGCTCGGGATGCCGATCGACAAGGTGAAGAAGGTGCTGAAGATCGCCAAGGAGCCGATCAGCCTGGAAACCCCGGTCGGCGACGAGGAGGACAGCCACCTCGGCGACTTCATCGAGGACAAGGCGGCGATCATCCCGCTGGACGCCGCCATCCAGGCCAATCTGCGGGAGGCTACCACGCGGGTGCTGTCGAGCCTGACGCCGCGCGAGGAGCGGGTGCTGCGGATGCGCTTCGGCATCGGCATGAACACTGACCATACGCTGGAGGAGGTCGGCCAGCAGTTCAACGTGACGCGGGAGCGCATCCGGCAGATCGAGGCCAAGGCGCTGCGCAAGCTGAAGCACCCCAGCCGCAGCCGCAAGCTGCGCAGCTTCCTTGACAATTGATGTCGTTGCCGGCTTTGTTTATGGATGGCGAAGCCTGCACGCCGGTCGCGGTCGACGTGACCTTCCTACGGATGGACCGGCCGCCCGAGCCCCCGGCGCCAGCGCTGCCGCCGGAAGCGGCCGTGCGGCAGGCGACGCAATGCAGCGTGGGCTTCTACCGGTACCTGTATGGCACGGTCGGGCATCGGCATGTCTGGTGGCTGCGGCGGACGCTGCCGGATGCGGAGCTGGCCGGCATCCTCGGCGACCCGGACGTGGCGGTGCACGTGCTTCAGCAGGATGGCGAGCCGGCAGGTTTCTACGAACTCGACCGGCGCAACTGGCCGCTGGTGAACCTGGCCTATTTCGGGTTGCTGCCCCATGCGGTGGGACGGGGGCTTGGACACGCCTTCCTGCGCCAAGCCATCGACGACGCCTGGAGCACGGGGGCCTGGAGCACGGGCGCACGGGCGCTGACGGTGAACACCTGCACCGCCGACCACCCGCGGGCGCTGCCGAACTACCTGGCGTCGGGCTTCCACCGGCTGCGGACGGTGCGGGAGGTTTGGCAGGTGCCGACACGGCTCGGGCTGCCGATTCCGGAGCGGCTGCGACTGGGATGATGTTGCGGCCGTGGCGGCGGCCGGTGGAATCGATCCTGGTTGCGCGCCGGCGTCGAAAGGCCCATATAGCCATTGTCAACCCGTCTGGTTCGGCCCGTCCCGCGAGCTCCCTGAGCGCCGAGCCTGGTTTCCGTCCCGCATAGGCAGATTGGCCCGCCCCTGGATATCTCCTGGGGTGGAACACCCCCCAATGATGGGAAGTCTCACGATGTCCACCGGTACCGTTAAGTGGTTCAATGCGACCAAGGGCTACGGCTTCATCCAGCCTGAGGACGGCACCTCCGACGTGTTCGTCCATATCTCCGACGTCGAGCGTTCGGGGATCGGCAGCCTGAAGGAAGGCCAGAAGATCAGCTTCGACGTGCAGCGCGGCCAGCAGGGCAAGCTTTCGGCCTGCAACCTGAAGTCTGCCTGAAGCCAAAACCGGACCGCGCGGCTGGGGGGTGCCCTGGCGCCGCGGCCCGAAAGATTGTCGAATCGGTCGGCATCGCGGCTTTGCCGTGGTGCCGGCCGCTCCGGTGGGGCGGTGGCGACGCCGCCCCATCAACCGGACCCCTGTCCCCGCAACATCCTTGCACGCAGGATGGCGGCGCCGGTCAGGGTCTGACGCCAGGGCCGAGGCGCCCGCAGCGATGCAGCGCCTCAGGGCCATTCCGCCGGGAGGCAGCATGTCGGTACATCTGTTCGCCGTGGGCCAGAATGTCGAGTTCGTGCCACGCCAATTCGACGGCAACGTGCCGCGCGGCACCTACACGGTCGTCCGCCAGCTTCCCGGGCCGCCGAACGACCGCGAATACCGCGTGAAGCACACCAAGGACGGGCATGAGCGGATGGTGCTCGAAAGCCAGTTGCGGAGCGGCCCGCCGGCGATGTTCGGCTGACAGCGGCCGTCGCGGGGGCGTCCTTCGCCAGCCATCGCGTTCGTTGGCGGTGATGCGGCCGGACTCGACCAAGCCATGCTACAAGGCGCGCCGACGATGCCTCGGCCGCGGATTAGGCGCGGCCGCAACCCCAGCACAGCGAGCAAACCGTGGCGCGCAAACCGAATTACGGCCTGCAAAGGTCCGATGTGAACCGCTCGAAGCAGCAGAAGCAGGAAGCCAAGCAGCGCGAGCGTGAGGAAGCCGTGGCCCGGCGCAAATCCGGGCGCGATGGCTCGCCCGAACCCGAGCCGGGCACCGATGCCGAAGCGACCGCAGTCGAGCAGCCGAAGCCGGACTAGCCCGACCACGCGAGGCGCCCATGTCCATGGCGGCCGAATTCGCGGCCTGGACAAGTGAGAAACCTTGACTCCAGGGCATGACCGCCTTGGACCAAACCAACCTGCGGCGTGAATTGGCCCAGGACTGAATACGCTGGAGCCCAGTGACTCCGGCCCAGAGCAAATCAGGTTCCAGCCGCACTGGCGGCGCAGGAGAACACCATGGCCTCCAAACGTCGCGGCGACGCGACCAAATTCGTCATGTTCGACGTGCTGTACGAGGACGGCTCGCGCGCCTCCAACCGCAAGGTGCCGAGCGAATTGCTGGGCGGCCTGGATGGCGACCAGCCGGCGTGGGCGCTGATCGTGGAGCAGGACCAGCGCATCGCCGAGGCGTCCGGCCGACCGGCCCGTGGCGTCGCCTCCATCTTCCGCTCGGATGGCCGAGGCGAGGGCGGCGGCCGTCGCACCCTGCAATTCGATGGCGATCTTTCCGGCGGCTGAACCGGAAAAGCGGCCGGCGGAGGGGGTCCGCCGGCCGCGTTGGCGTCCCGGTTCAGCTATGCGCCAGGATCGCCAGCAGCAGCAGCGCCACGATGTTGGTGATCTTGATCATCGGGTTCACCGCCGGGCCGGCGGTGTCCTTGTAAGGGTCGCCCACGGTGTCGCCGGTGACGGCGGCCTTGTGCGCCTCGGATCCCTTGCCGCCGTGGTGGCCATCCTCGATGTACTTCTTGGCGTTGTCCCAGGCGCCGCCGCCGGTGGTCATGCTGACTGCCACGAAGAAGCCGTTGACGATGACACCCAACAGCATGGCCCCCAGCGCCGAGAACGCCGCCGCCTTGCCGGCGATGGCCTGGACGCCGAAATACACCACCAGCGGGCTCAGCACCGGCAGCAGCGAGGGGATGATCATCTCGCGGATCGCCGACTTCGTCAGCAGGTCCACCGCGCGCGCGTAGTCCGGCCGGTCGGTGCCCAGCATGATGCCGGGCTTCTCGCGGAACTGCCGGCGCACCTCCTCGACCACCGCCATGGCGGCGCGGCCGACCGCGGTCATCGCCATGCCGCCGAACAGGTAGGGCAGCAGCCCGCCGAACAGCAGCCCGACCACCACGTAGGGGTCGGCCAGCGAGAAGGTCAGCGTGCCCAGCCCGGCGAAGTAGGGATAGGTCGCCGAGTTGGCGATGAAGTAGTTCAGGTCCTGCGTGTAGGCCGCGAACAGCACCAGCGCGCCAAGCCCCGCCGAGCCGATCGCGTAGCCCTTGGTCACCGCCTTGGTGGTGTTGCCGACGGCGTCCAGCGCGTCCGTCGTGTGGCGGATCTCGGGCGGCATCCCGGCCATCTCGGCGATCCCGCCGGCATTGTCGGTGACCGGCCCGAAGGCATCCAGCGCCACCACGAAGCCGGCCAGCGCCAGCATGGTGGTGACCGCGATGGCGATACCGTACAGCCCCGCCAGGTTGTACGTCACCAGCACGCCGGCGATGATGATGAGCGCCGGCACCGCCGTGCTCTCCATGCTGACCGCCAGGCCGCGGATCACGTTGGTGCCGTGCCCCGTCACCGAGCTTTCGGCGATCGCCTGCACCGGGCGGTAGTTGGTGCCGGTGTAGTATTCGGTGATCCAGACGATGGCGCTGGTGACCGCCAGGCCCGTCACGCCGCACCAGAACAGCGCCATCGGGCTGAAGCTGGTGCCGCCCGCGGTGATGGTGTCGGTGCCGAACACCAGGAAGGTCAGTGGCAGCAGCACCACCAGCGACAGCGCGCCGGTGACGATGAAGCCGCGGTACATCGCGCCCATGATGGAGTTGTTGGCCGGCAGCTTCACGAAGTAGGTGCCGATGATGGAGGTCACCACGCAGACCGCGCCGATCGCCAGCGGGAAGACCATGCCGGCCCAGCGCATCGCCGGATCGGTGAAGGCGATGGCGGCCAATACCATGGTGGCGACCATGGTGACGGCGTAGGTCTCGAACAGGTCGGCCGCCATGCCGGCGCAGTCGCCGACGTTGTCGCCCACGTTGTCGGCGATGGTGGCGGGGTTGCGGGGGTCGTCCTCGGGGATGCCGGCCTCGACCTTGCCGACCATGTCACCGCCGACATCGGCGCCCTTGGTGAAGATGCCGCCGCCGAGGCGCGCGAAGATGGAGATCAGCGAGGCGCCGAAGCCCAGCGCCACCAGCGCGTCGATCACCACGCGGTCGTTGATGGCGTAGCCGCCCAGCACGACCAGCACGAAGAAGTAGAACGCCACGCCGATCAGCGCGAGGCCGGCGACCAGCATCCCGGTGATGGCGCCCGCCTTGAACGCCACGTCGAGCCCGGCGGCCAGCGACTGCGTCGAGGCCTGCGCGGTGCGGACGTTGGCGCGGACCGAGACGTTCATGCCGAGGAAGCCGGCGAGGCCCGACAGCACCGCGCCGATCAGGAAGCCGATGGCGACGGTGATGCCGAGCCGCCAGACGATCAGCAGGAACAGCACCGCGCCGACCGCGGCGATGGTGGTGTACTGCCGCTTCAGGTAGGCGGAGGCGCCCTCCTGGACCGCCAACGCGATTTCCTGCATCCGCGCGGTGCCGGCATCCAGGCTCATCACCTGCTTCGCGGTGACCACGCCATAGGCGATCGACAGCGCCCCCAGCACCAGCACCAGCAACAATGAAATGGTCATCAAGACCGCAATCCCCCCTGTGGTCCGGCCCGGTGGCCGCCCTGTTGCCCCAAACCGCAGCGCGAGCACGGCCGCGCGCCGGGGTGTATCGCGGATCGCCGTCGCGCCCAACCGGTCGCGTCCGGCACCGGCTTCTTGTGCCGGAACCGTGGCTGCGAAACACCGCCTTGGCACGGGCGCCGGCACGCTAAGCAGAGTTCTTCTGGTTGCCCCCCGGACGGTAGGGCACGCGGCTTCAGGCAATCTGGGTTGGCATGGCAGTATCTGTGGGGTGGGCTAGCGAAGTCTGCTTAGGCGGATGGACGCGGCCGCGCAACGGCATGGCGCGGGCGCGCGGCGGGCGAGGGGTGCGGATGGGAAATGCACGCTCCGCGTCCCTTGCGGGCTTGCCGGCCGCCCCGTTCCGCCGGCACGATACGCCCGCTTGTGGGGGAATGCGCATGTTCGGACGTGGATTGCTGGCCGCTGCCTTGGCGCTGTTGCTGTCCGCAGGCCTGGCCACCCCGGCCGCGGCGCAGGACCTGGTGCGGAAGCAGGTCTTCGAGACCGCCGGCTATCAGACCCGCGGCGGCGCCACCATCGCCAACGTCCGGGTCGGCTACCAGACCATGGGCCGGCTGAACGCCGCCGGCGACAACGCCGTGCTCATCGCGCATTTCTTCAGCGGCAACAGCCACGCCTTTGGCCGTTTGGTTGCCGGCGGGCCGCTCGGGTGGTGGGACGCCATCATCGGCCCCGGCAAGGCGATCGACACCGACCGCTTCTTCGTCGTGTCCTCGGACACGCTGGTCAACGTCAACGCGGCCGACCCCAACACCACCACCACCGGCCCGGCCAGCCTGAACCCCGACACCGGGCGACCCTACGGCATGGCCTTCCCGGTGGTCTCCATGCGCGACTTCGTGGAGGTGCAGAAGAAGCTGCTGGACAGCCTTGGCGTGCAGCGGCTGGCGCTGGTCGCCGGCCCCTCCAACGGCGGCCTGCAGGCGATCGAATGGGCCGCCGCCTATCCGGAGTTCGTGGATCGGGTGATGCCGGTGATCGCCGGCGAGATCGACGCTTGGGTGCAAGGCTGGCTCGACATCTGGGAAGCGCCGATCCGGCTGGACCCGAACTGGCGCGAGGGCGACTACTACGGCCAGGGCCGTGAACCACCGCTGCGCGGGCTGGCCGAAGCCTGGAAGATCGTCACCCTGCAGGCGCAGGACCGCCTGTGGACCGCGCAGTTCGACCGCAAAATGCCGGACGGCCAGGACCCGGCCCGACGCATTCTCGACCGCTTCGAGGTGGAACGCGTGCTGGACGCCGCCGGCCAGGCGCGGGCGCGGACCTCGGACGCGAATTCCTTCCTGTACATGGTCCGCGCCAACCAGTTGGCGCTGAACGAATACCCCAGCCTGGAGGCGGCGCTGGCCCGCAGCCGCGCCCGCTGGCTGGTGATCCCGACGCCGACCGACCGGGTGTTCCCGCTGGAAAGCGTGCAGGCGATGGTGGAAGTGCTGCGCCGCGCCGGCCGTCCGGTGGAGTTCGCCGAACTCACCGGCCCCCGCGGTCATCTGAACGGGGTGCTGGGCATGGCGGCACAGACGGACCGCATCCGGGGCTTCTTGGCGCCATAGGGCAGTAATCTCCTCACCGGATGATGGCCTGAAGCCGGGCGGTTGCCTCCGGCCGGGTGCGGGTGCCGTGCAGGTCCGGAGAACCGGACCGTATCGGCCGCTTCCGGCCGGCCTCAAGCGTGCGGGGCGGCTACGCCGGCACCGCGGCGGCCACACGGGCGAGCGCGTCCAGCAACTGGCCGATCTCGAAGGGTTTCAGGAGGATCGCCAACCTCCCCCGCGCATCGGCCAGCAGCACCTCCCGGCCGCCCGGCCGCAGGAAACCGGTCATCACCACGACCGGCAGGTCGGGCCGCTGCGCCCGGAGCCGGGGGATCAATTCCCACCCGGTCATCCGCGGCAAGGTGAGATCGGTGAGCAGCACGTCGAACGGGTTGTCGGCGGCCAGCCTCAGGGCCGCCTCGCCGTCGCCGGCCAACAGCACGGCGTGGCCGGCCTCGGCCAGCGCTTCAGCGATGACAAGGGCGGCTAGGCGCTCATCCTCGGCGACCAGCACACGCAGGGATGGCATTCCTGGAACCGGCCACTCCGGCGCAGGCCGCATTCCCGCGGACATCATCATCATCATTGTTCCCTCGAGTGACGTCGGCGCAAAAAATCAACCCCTGGTTTCCTAGCCCGCGCCGCAAACCGTGAAACATCAAAGCCGCGAGAGTCACGCCGATTCCGCCGCGACTGGGCTTTTGACAACCAATCGGCCCGCGCATCGATCGTCCTGGTCCTCTAGCAGGCGGCAACCCGTGTCCCGGCGGGCGCAGCAAGCCTGCTCATGGCCGGTCCAGGCTGCCGGCCTTGTGCCCCGCCGCCCCCGTGCCTTACGGCAAAATTCACCTGATGCCGGCAGGTTGGTGAACGGCATGGAATTCGCCCGGCAGGTTTGAGGCGGCCGCAGGCCAAGCTAGCGTCGGTACCCACGGCGCCGGGCGAGGCTGCCGATCCCAGCGTTCCAGGGCGTTGAACGGCCGTCCCCACCCGGCAGCCGAAACGCCAACCTCCCCTGCCCGCGCCGGCGATCCCGCCCCGTGACCGCACCGGAAAGCCCCGTCATGGCCTCGCCGCCCACCGAACCCTCGTTCGCCGAACTCTTCACCCCGAAGCTCGTCACCGTGCTCCGCGAGCGCTACCGGCTGCGCGACCTGCGAGCCGACGCGGCCGCCGGCCTGACGGTAGCGATCGTCGCCCTGCCGCTGTCGATGGCCATCGCCATCGCCTCGGGCGTCTCGCCCGACCGCGGCCTCTACACGGCGATCATCGGCGGCTTCCTCGTCTCGGCGTTGGGCGGCAGCCGCTTCCAGATCGGCGGGCCGGCCGGCGCCTTCATCATCCTGGTCGCCGCGACCGTGGAACTGCACGGCATCGAAGGCCTGCTCCTCGCCACCCTGCTCAGCGGGCTGATCCTGCTGGCCATCGGCCTGCTGCGGCTCGGCACCTACATAAAATACATCCCCTACCCGGTGACGGTCGGCTTCACCGCCGGCATCGCGGTGATCATCCTCGCCAGCCAGTTCAAGGAATTGCTGGGCCTCAGCCTGCCGGCGAAGGAACCCGGCCCGCTGATCCCGAAGCTCGTCGCCCTGGCCGAGGCGTGGCCCAGCCTCAACCCCGCGGCGGTGGCGGTCGCGGCGGCCAGCATCGGCCTGATCGTCGCGCTGCGCCGCTGGCGGCCGCACTGGCCGGTGATGCTGCTCGCGGTCGGCGCGGCGGCGGCGGCCTACGCGGTCTTCGGCCTGCCGGTCGAGACCATCGGCAGCCGGTTCGGCGGCATCCCCAACACCCTTCCCACGCCCCGCCTGCCGGAGTTCTCGGCCGCGAAGGTCACCGCCGTACTGCCGGCCGCGCTGTCCTTCGCGCTGCTTGGCGGCATCGAGAGCCTGCTCTCCGCCGTCGTCGCCGACGGCATGAGCGGCCGCCGCCACCGTTCCAACTGCGAACTCGTGGCGCAGGGGGTGGCGAATGTCGCCGCGCCGCTGTTCGGCGGCTTCTGCGTCACCGGCACCATCGCCCGCACCGCCACCAACGTCCGCGCCGGCGCCCGCGGCCCGGTCGCAGGGATGCTGCACGCGGCCTTCCTGCTGCTGTTCATGCTGGTGGCGGCGCCGCTCGCGTCCTACATCCCGCTGGCGGCACTTGCCGGCGTGCTGGCCGTGGTGGCCTGGAACATGGCCGAGAAGCACCAATTCGCCACGTTGCTGCGGGCCTCCCGCGGCGATGCGGTGGTCCTGCTCGCGACCTTCCTGCTGGTGGTGTTCCGTGACCTGACCGAGGGCATCGTGGTGGGTTTCGGCGTCGGCGCGCTGCTGTTCCTTCACCGCATGGCGCAAGCGGTCGAGGTCGCGGGAGGCGGCGCGCTGGTCGAGCCGGACCGGGCCGACGCAGCCGGGGCGCCCTACGACTCCGCCCTGGCAAGCGACCCGGAGGTGGTCGTGTACCGCATCTCGGGCGCTTTCTTCTTCGGCGCGGCGGCGGCGGTCGGTGCGGTGCTCGACCGGGTGGTGGGGCAACCGCGCGCCTACGTGCTCGACGTGGCGGCGGTATCGGTGCTGGATTCGACGGCCGCGGCGACGATCGAGGCGTTCGTGCGCAAGGTGCGGGGCCAGGGCGCGGCGGTCTACGTCACCGGCGCCCGGCCGGCGATCCGCCGTGTGCTGCTGCTGCACGGGCTGCGGCCGCCCCGGGTGCGGTTCAAGGCGAGTGTGGCAAACGCGGTCGCGGAGGCGCATGGCACCACCGGGACGATCCGCGCCGCGCCGGTGCCGACGGGGGCCTGAGGTTGCACGACCAAAGGCATTCGATCTGTCAGAGGGCGGTTGGCATGAGGCGCTCCCGGCTTTCGTGCCCCCGGTGCGCGCCTGTTTCAGAGAACTGGTGCCGGGTGAGGGGATCGAACCCCCGACCTTCTGATTACAAAACAGTGGGGATCAACTTCCGCAGCGTTCCGTAGGCCCCCGTCTGAACCTCGAAGCTTTTGAACTTGAACGCAAATCACGAGAGCGAGCCTCCGCACGCTCCCGTCGCTTTCCACTTGCCCCCGCACTCCACGTCCGGTCAATGTCCGGTTTATTCAGACGGGGTGGCGGGCAGGCGATGTTGCAGGTGGCGCGGGAGGGTCCGGTCAAGATCACCAGGGCGACGGTGGACGCCGCTTGGCGGCGGCGTGCGTCCGGCAAGCGGACCACCCTGGCGGATGCCGAGTGCCGCGGCCTGGCGCTGGTGGTGAACGCCGGCAGCATGGCGTGGACCTTCAGCTACAAGCCGCGCGGCACCGATGCCGCCACGGGCAAGCGGTTCCCCTCCCGGTCCATCACCATCGGCAACCCCGAGACGCATTCCCCCGAGGCCGCCCGCGGGGCCGCGCGCGTGCTGAAGGGTCAGGCTGCAGCCGGTGCCGATCCCGCGGCGACGCGGAAGGTTGCCATCGCCCGCGACGCGGAGCGCCGTGCCCGCACGGCATCGCGGTTGATGGTGGAGTATGCAGCCGCTCTGCCGAAGCGGCCGAAGATGCGTGGCACCGGCCTGCCGTCCGCCCGGCACGTCCGGGATGAAATCGCGCAAGCGACCGCTGCCATCGCCGTCATGAAGGCCGGCGACAAGCCGGTGGCCGAAATCGGCGTCAGCGACCTCCGCGCCCTGCTGCGTGGCAGCGGCGCCATGCCGGCCACGGCGCGGGCGCGGTTCGGCGCCCTCTCCCGGTTCTTCGATTGGGCGCAGGACGAAGGCTTCGCCGCGGCGAACCCATGCGTGCTGGTCGCCAAGGCCCGCCGTCCGAGGGCGCCTGCCGCACGGTCGCACTACCTCACCCCTGCCGACCTGGCCCGCCTCTGGCACGCGGCTGGGGGCGCACCCGGGATGCAGCCCGTCCAGCGCGACCTAATCCGGCTGCTGATTGCCGTCCCCTGCCGACGCGGCACCGCGGCAAGCCTAGACTGGTCGCACCTCGATCTCGCCGCTGGAACGTGGACGCAACCGGGCAAGCTGACGAAGAACGGCGAAATGCACCGGTTGCACCTGCACGCGCTGGCGCTGGACATGCTGTGCGAGCGGCACCGCGAGGCCGGCCGACCGAAGGCCGGGCTGGTGTTCCCCGGACCGCGCTCGGGGCGGCCGATGGACTCTTTCACGGACATGGGCGCCGCGGTCAGCGCGGAAGCGGGACTTGCCGGCTGGCGCTGGCACGACTTCCGCCGGAGCTTCGCAACCGCGCTGGGCGAGGCCGGGGTTGCCGAGCCGGTGGCGGACGCGGTGCTGAACCACCGTCAGGCGGCGACGCGTGGAGGCGTGCTGGGCGTCTACCAGCGGGCCGTGCGGTGGCCGGAACAGGCGAGAGCGATGGAGGCATGGGGCGAGGCCCTGGCCGCCGCAATCGACGGCAGGAAGCTCGAGGCGGTGAAGGTAGTGCAGTTGCGCTCTGCCTGACCGATCCGCCGCCGGCGCGGCTCCCGCACCCGTTACCGGTGCGGTTCATCGGCACATAAGGCGGCGGGGCCAGCGTCGGAAGTACCTGCCCCGCCGGCATTCTCGCGGAGCGCGCTGTGGAGGCGGAAATGGCGCTTCGGAAGCTCTGGAATAGATTGATGGGCGATGGACTTGGCGGGACTAAAATGCCCATGCGTCCCAAGCTGGATGGGCAGTGGCGTGAGAAGCTTGTTAAGCAAGCCATTGTTTCAGGCACACCGACCCCGGCAGCCCAGAAGGAAGCTATGCACATTCTGGCACACGCGGCTCGCGACGCATGTCAAGTGGTCAGTCAAGACATAGTGGCGGTGCTACTGCTCACGCTCGCGGAGAGCATTGCTACTCCCACTCCCGACGGGAGGCCAAAAGGGACGAGCTCGCTCAATGCCGATGACGCAAAACGCCTGATGGAAATCCACCGCCAGGACGATGGATCATCCGGCGCTCGGGGCTGGGCTATCGCAGCTGTCGTCTTAGCCGAGAAAGAGCATAAGCGCCCGGCCATAATGCGTCGCCTCCGTCGCAAGGCGAAAGCGGCGGAAAGCACTGGCGGAACGGACATCAAGTAGCGCCAACTTCTTGTCCGCCACACGCGCTTCGATATGTGCTGAATAGGTGTCCGCCACGCCCTGCAGCGGGACGTGTGGAGGACACGCCGATGACGGCCACCGCCAATACCGCACTCACGCCGCCGGAGCAATTTGACGTTCGGTCGCACCCCACCCGCGTGGATCGCAGGGCCGGCGCCGATCTGGTGACGCGGCATTTCTTTCCGGTATCACATCGCACCCTGGAAGCGTGGCCGCTGACCTGGCGGCACGTGAACGGCAAGGCCGTGTGCGAGACAACCGAGTTGTTCGCGGTCGCGCGCGCCATGCTTGATGCCGCGCCGCCGATCCGCGGTGGCCGCCGCTCCGACCGGAAGGCTGCCTGAAACGCAACCGCCGGGGCCATGTGGCGCCCGGCGGGGGATGCGTTCGACGTGACGGAAGGCGGACTACTCGACACCCGCTCTATACCATCGCGCCGCCGCCCCTGCCAGCCGCAGCCGCCCCGATCCGCAAAGCCGCGCCGATATCGGTGAAGGATCGAAGCCCGATGACCACCTCTTGCCCTACCTGCGGCCGGCGCCATCGCCCGCGCCGCTTCGCTGCGCCCGCGGCACCGCTGCCGCTGTTCGACTGGATGCCGCCCGACCCACCGCCGCAGCGCCCTGCCGGCCTGCCGGTGCGGGTGCTGCTACTGCACGGCTGCCGCGATGCCGAGGGCGAGCCGCGCCCGGCGCTGCTGATCCCCGGCCGGAGCCTGCCGGTTGCCTTCGCCACGATCGCCGCGGCGCTCGCCGCTAAGCGCGACATGGAGGTCGTGCGATAATGGCCGGCAATCTTACCAAAAGCCCTCAGCGGGGCGCCGCGCTGCTGGACTTCGCCGCAATCAGCCGGGCGACCCTGCCGCATCTCGAAAGCCTCTGCCAACGCTGGCTGCCGGGTGGCAAGCGCATCGGCACCGAGTGGACCTGCGGCAGCCTTCGCGGCGAGGCCGGCGCGTCCTGCAAGGTGAACCTTCGCAGCGGCAAGTGGTGCGACTTTGCCACCGGCGACAAGGGCGGCGACCCAGTGAGCCTCGCCGCAGCCGTGCATCGGATCGGGCAGGCCGAGGCGGCGCGCAAACTGGCCAGCATGTTTGGCCTGGACAGCGAGGGCCGGCGCCATGACTGAGGGCGCCGCCATTGGTCCCTTCGCGCCGCTACGCGAGGATGACGCACCTTCCTCCGCCGCCCCGCCACCGCCAGATGCTTGGGTGCCGCAGCTTCCGGCGCCCGAGGAACCGCCAGAGGCCAGCGACATCCGCCACCGCCAGCACGGTGCGGCGACGGCGCGATGGATCTACCGGGATGCCGAGGGGCGCCCGCTGTTCGCGGTGGTGCGCTTCGATCCGAAGGACCCTGACGGCACGCCGAAGCAGCGCCCCGACGGCAAGCCGGCAAAGGAGGTGCTGCCCTACACCTGCGGCACGAAACGCGGCCGGCCGGATTGGCAGTTCAAGGCCGCACCCAAGCCGCGTCCGCTCTATGGGTTGGACCAGCTAAAGGCGCGGCCCGATGCGCCCGTGGTGATGGTGGAAGGCGAGAAGGCCGCGGACGCCGCTGCGGCGCTGTTCCCCGAGCATGTGGCGATGACGTGGCAGGGCGGCAGCAACGCCATCGGCAAGGCCGATTGCAGCCCGCTGGCGGGCCGCAGCGTGGTCGTATGGGGCGACAATGACGCGCCGGGCAGGAAGGCAGCGGGGGCGGTGGTAAAGGCGCTGGCGGGCATTGCAGCGGGCGCTGTGCCGGTGGTGCCAGTGCCGTTGGATTGGCCCGACGGGTGGGACGTGGCGGATCCGCTGCCCGAGGGCGTGGAGCCCAGTACGCTCAACGAAATGTTGGATCTGGCAGCGGCGGAGGCGTTCGGGGATGGCGACCCCGGGATGAGCGAA
>JAABUN010004166.1_pt1 | contig 20389 bp, 19 predicted proteins | sample 5559311 | NCBI WGS metagenome assembly JAABUN01 (sample SAMN10711877, study PRJNA513370) | rock metagenome | isolation source: Antarctica rocks | place: Antarctica: Victoria Land, Siegfried Peak sud
TGCTCGCACAGGGCGTACACCCGCGCATCGTGATGGAAACACTCGGACACTCGCAGATCGGCGTCACGATGAACACCTATAGCCACGTCGCCCCCGCCCTGCAACGCGAGGCCGCAGAGCGCATGGATACCCTGCTCACCGGCACCGTGTAGTACCCTTCCCGCACCGATGGCGGTCAATGTGGCTACACGCGGGGCGACGCGAGGCACCTTACCAATCGAGGAGCAAAGGCCGTTCCCCCTGTTGTGACGGGGAGAAAAGCGGCGACGTGCGGGACGGCAGCGGGGTGGGGAAGACGAAGTACTATTTCGTGCTACGGGCGGCGGGGGCGGTGAGTTCGGACGAGAGCCGGGAGGGGTATTTCGCCACCGCGCCCCCCGGCGGCATACAGACACCGGAACCGACCACCAGACCAAAGACGACCGCGAAACCGAAAGTGACCGGGACGGACGACGAACCGGACGTCACCCCCACCCCCAAGAACGACGAGCCGAAAGTCACCGCCACCGCCACCCCAAAATCTACCGGCACCCCGAAAGCCACTGGTACGTCTAAACCGACCGGCACCCCCACGCCCGAACCCGCGAACGCCACCCCACCGTCCACCGGCACACCGAAACCCGCCACCGAGACTCCTACGCCACGCCCTGCCGCCACCGCCGCAACCCCGCAACCCACGGGCATCACCAACACGCAGCCGACCCCGACCGCCACCCGCGAACCGACAACCTCCCCCACGCCTCGCCCTGCCACCGCCACCCCGACTCTCACGCCGATACCGACGCCGCGCCCGACCGCGACTCCCGTTCCCCCCACCGCCACCCCGGAGCCGGAGCAGTACGTGTACGTACACGTTACAAAGATTATGCTGCATACCTTCGGTGCGGGTGGTGCGATACAGCAGGACAGCGTCACCCTCGCCGTCACCCTCACGGAGGATGGCGGTGAGTCGAGTACCGCAACCCTCGCGCTCGCAAAATGGTCGCAACCGACGCACACGCAACTCGTCAGTATCGGGGAGAATCTGCCCGTGTCCGTGCGCGTGCGCGGGCAATCCGTCACGGTGCAGGGGACGGTGCGTGTGCCGACCACGGAGGGGATGTACACCGCGCAACTCGCACGGTCAATCAGCGTGAGCGACTATCGCGCCGGGGGGGTGTACATGCTTAAAGGCAAATTCAACCCCGGTAGCTGGAGTGCCGAGGTGCATTTCACCGTCTCGCTCGTGTAGCGCGGGGACGACGCGCCGACAAGGACGGGTGGCACGGGGGCGCGAATTGTGCGATACTTCACGCGGGGAGCGGGCGCGGGTCGCCCGTTCCCTTGTGTGTTCCGCACGGCCTTTTCTCGCCGTGCGTCCGGGTTCCGGCGCGAACCGCGTGAAAGGCACCTCCGGTGCAGCATCCTACCCCACAGAATCTCCGCAATGTCGCTATCATCGCCCATGTTGACCACGGCAAGACTACGCTCGTGGACGGCATGTTGAAGCAGAGCCATGTCTTCCGCGATCCCGATTCCGCCGGTACGCTCATTATGGACTCGAACCCGCTCGAACGCGAGCGCGGCATCACCATCCTCGCCAAGAACATGGCGGTGATGTACGAGGGCGTGAAGATCAACATCATTGATACCCCCGGTCACGCCGACTTCGGCGGCGAGGTCGAGCGCGTGCTGAACATGGCGGACGGTTGCCTGCTGCTCGTGGACGCGGTGGAAGGGCCGATGCCGCAGACGCGCACCGTGCTCACCCGCGCCCTCCTGCTCGGCCTGCGGCCCATCGTGGTCGTGAACAAGGTGGACCGCCCGAATGCCCGCATCCCGGAGGTGTTGGAGCGCACGAGCGACCTCTTCCTCGCCCTCGCCACCGACGCCGATCAGCTCGACTTCCCCGTGCTCTACACTATCGCCAAGCAGGGGCAGGCGGGCCTCGCCCCCGATGCCCTCGCGCCCGATCTGCGCCCGCTGTTCGATGCGATCCTGAAGCACATCCCCGCGCCCGTCGCCGATCCGACCGGCCCGTTCCAGATGCTCGTCGCCTCGCTCGACTACGATTCCCACCGGGGGCGCATCGGCATCGGGCGCATCTCACGCGGCAGCATCGGGCCGGGGCAAATCGTGAGCCGAATGTCGCTCGACGGCACGGTAACACCGGGGCGCGTCACCTACGTTTCCGCCTACGACGGCCTGCATCGCACCGATGTGGAGCGGGCCGAGGCGGGCGACATCGTTGCGGTCACGGGGCTGGCCCAAGCCACGCTCTCCGACACGCTCACCGATCCCGAACATCAGGAAGCCCTGCCCGCCATCGCGGTAGAGGAGCCGACGCTGCGCCTCACCTTCGGCGTGAACACCTCGCCCTTCGCGGGGCGCGAGGGTAAGTTCGTCACCTCGCGGCAAATCCGCGACCGGCTGAACCGCGAACTGGAAGTGAACGTCTCGCTCCGGGTGGAGGACACCGAGCAGGCCGACGTGTTCCGCATCTCCGGGCGTGGCGAGTTGCATCTCGCGGTGCTGATCGAGACGCTGCGGCGGGAGGGGTTCGAGTTCGAGGTGTCGCGCCCGGAAGTAATCATGCGGCGCGGCGACGACGGCCTGATGGAGCCGGTGGAACGGCTGACGATTGATACCTCCGCCGAATACAGCGGGGCGGTAAACGAACTGCTCGGCCCCCGCCGCGCCATCCTCAACGACCTGCAACAGGACGACGAGGGGCGCGTGCGTCTGGAGTTCACCGTGCCGACGCGGGGGCTGATCGGTTTCCGCAACGCCATGCTCACCGCCACCCGTGGCACCGCGATCATGGGGAGCGAACTGCTCGGCTTTGAGCCGTTCGCGGGCGATATCACGACCAACCGGGGCGGTGCGCTCGTCGCCAGCGAGTCGGGCGTCACCACCACATTCGGGTTGCAGAACGCGCAGGATCGCGGGCTGACGTACACCGACGCGGGCGTGCAAATCTACGCGGGCATGGTTGTCGGCATCCAGCCCCGCGAGGGCGACCTGATGATTAACGTCGCCAAGGAGAAGAAGCTGACCAACATGCGCTCCTCGTCGGGCGACATCGCCATCCGTCTCACGCCGCCGATTGACATGAGCCTCGACAAGTGCCTCGACTTCCTTGCGGACGACGAACTGCTGGAAGTGACGCCGCAGAACCTCCGCCTGCGCAAGCGGTTCCTCGACCCGAACGAACGCGCCCGCAAGAAGGACGGCGCACGCGGCGAATCCCGACAGGAGGCCCGCGTCTAGTCTCGCGTATCTGCGTCTCCGGTGCCTGTTGTGGAGGGAATGCACCGTGCCGGAACGTGGGTTCGTAGTAGAGTTTACCGTAGCAAATGTGATGCATCTGCGTTTCGTCACCGAGCGTGGCAGGGTTGTCGAGTTTGCGGTGCAGTACGAAGCGAACGTTGATGGTGTCTGGTACCGCGTAATGCGCTACGATTCCGCCCACGGCTACCCGCACCGCGACGTACTCGACCCACAGGGCAACACTGTACAGAAAGAGCCAGTAAACCTGTCGTACGCTGAAGCGTTCACGTTCGCGTACGACGACATCGAAGCAAACTGGCCCCGCTACCGCGAGGAATTTCTTCGGAGGATGCGCTCATGACGACGACTACACGTTCGCTCAATGACCTCGAAATGGGCAAGCGCAACGCACACCTCTGGTCGCTTCACATGAAGATGGTGTGGGACAACCCCGCGCTGCTCGATGAAATACCACAGGACGCAACCGTGGTCTTCATCCCGGAGAGCGACCCCGAACTCGCCGCCTTCAACCGCGAACTGGGCGCGTTGCGGGAGCGCGAGGGGCGGCACGTCCACTACCTGCCGATGCCGTAGGGGTGCCGCACATGCTCGCTCCCGGTGTCACCCTGCTCGCCGCGCTCCATGACCCCGAAGGGCGCATCGGTGCGCTCTTGCCGGGGCAATTGCCCGCCGTACTGCGGCACTTCGCGCATGTCGCGGTGATTTGCCGCCCCGATACCGCCATCGAGACGCAGAACGGCGTGAGAGACGCGGGTGCGGAACTGATTTTCGACCCCGACCTGCCTATCAACCCCCGCCCGACGATGCTCCGCCTCGCCGCCGCCCGCACGGAATCGGCGTGGGCGTATGTGCACCTAGGCGACCTCGATTCCGCCCTGCACTGGGCGAACCGCCACCCCGCCGAATTGGACGAAGCGAACGCGACGTTGCGCGACCACGACTTCACCGTGTTCGGGCGCACCGCCCGCGCCAACGCCACGTTGCCGCCCGCGCAACGTACCACCGAGGCGGTCATCAACGCGATGTTCGCCGCCGTCACGGGCGGGGTGGAGCATTGGTGGATCGGCCCGGAACCTCACGCGACGCCGGACATCTGCACCGGGGCGTGGGGCTTCTCGCGGCGCGGATTGGAAGTGTTAGCGGCGCGAGCGACGGCGACGGACATCGGCTTCCACGCCGAATGGCCCCTCCTCGCCCGCGACACGCCGGGTTTGCGCTGTGCCTATCTCCCCACGAATGGTATGGAGTACGAGACCGCCGACCGTTACGGCCCCGAAATCGCGGCGGCGGGCGGCCTCGACGGATGGATCGCGGCGGGCGAGCGCGACGTAAACCGCTGGCGGTTCCGCCTCGCCTACGTGCGGCAAGTCGCGGACTTCCTCGCCGCCTACACCGCCGTGCGTGGGGCAGTGGCGGGCCAATGAACGTTCACAAGGAACGCTGCACTACCCGATCTGGTCGCTACGGTTCACCAGCCTGCCGGTACCGGGATGTGATGAACCGAACGCCGGAACCCCGCGTTTTCCCGCCGGATAGCATATAATCGAAGGGTACAACAGCGGTTACAGGGGCTTCGCCAAAGGAGGCGGTGCCATGTCGGGTTTCTTCCCCTTCGTTTCCCCATTTTTCGCACAGGCCGTAACCGGAGACATGCTTACGGCGATTGCGAGCGGCGTGCTCGTCGTCGTCGCGGTGGGGCTGCTCGTGGCGGAGTTCGTCGGGCCGACGCATGGCACGGCGGCGGCGGGCGGGGCGGTCGTGCTCGTCGCGGCTCTGCTGCTGCGGGCGCGGGACGGCGATGCGCTCCACGTGCCGCTGATCGCGCTATTCGCGGCCCTGACCGTGGCCTTCGTGGGCTTCTGCCTGTTCGAAATCTCGCTGCTGCGCGGGCGGCGGTCGGTGAGCGGGGCGTCGGCCCTCGTGGACGCCCTCGGCACGGTGCGGATGCCGCTCGATCCCGTGGGCCAAATCCTCGTGGCGGGCGAGCGGTGGCGGGCCGTGACGCCGAACCGCGCCTCGCTCCCGGCGGGTGCGCCCGTGCGCGTCCTCGCCGTTCACGGGCTGACCCTCGTGGTCGCGCCCGTCTTCCCCACGGAAGCGACCCTGCCGCCCGCGCCCGTCTCCCCGCACGAGGCGGTGAGCGGCAGGCGGTAGGCGGTCGTGCCGGGACGATTTCGGCACTTCGACATGGTACTCTCGCCTTTTTTCGGTAGTGGGTCAGTTTGACTAGTTCGCCCGCATTGGGGAGCGGTAAAAGCGGCAAACTGACCCACTACCCTTTTTTCGCATCGCTGAAAGGATAGAGACACATGGATCAGACACTGCTCTCGGTGGTGGTCGCCCTCGTGCTGATTGCCTTGGCACTCGTGTTCAGCATCCTCAAGATCACGCAGGAGTACGAGCGCGGCGTGGTCTTCCGCTTCGGGCGGCTCGTGGGGGTGCGCGGCCCCGGCATTATCCTGCTCATCCCCCTCGCGGAGCGCATGGTAAAGGTGGACCTGCGCACCGTGACAATGGATGTTCCGTCGCAGGAGGCGATCACCCGCGACAACGTCACCGTGCGCGTCAACGCCGTGACGTACTTCCGCGTGGTCGCCCCGGACAGGGCGGTGGTCTCTATCGTGGATTTCGTGCGGGCCACGAGCCAGATCGCCCAGACGACCCTGCGCAACGTGATCGGGCAGGTGGACCTCGACCAGTTGCTCACCGAGCGCGAGAACATCAACGGGCGGTTGCAGACGATCATTGACGAGCAGACCGAGCCGTGGGGCATCAAGGTGAGCGTGGTCGAACTCAAGGACGTGGAACTGCCGCAGTCCATGCAGCGGGCAATGGCGCGGCAGGCCGAGGCCGAGCGCGAGAAGCGGGCGAAGATCATCCATGCCGAGGGCGAGTTCGAGGCGAGCCGCCGCCTGAACGACGCCGCAGTCGTGATGCAGCAGACGCCCATCGCCATCCAGTTGCGCTACCTGCAAACCCTCACCGAGATCGCCACCGAGCGCAACAGCACCGTGATCTTCCCCCTGCCGATTGACCTCATCAACAACGTGGTTGGTAAGTTGATGGGCAACACCCCGGACAACAACGGCAACGGCAACGGCAGCCATACCGGCACCGGCAATAGCAATGGCAGCAATACCAGCACTGGCAATGGCACCGCAATGATGCACGACGCCCCCCTGCCCCCCGGCACGTCGTCCTCGCCCCGCTACGCCTTCGAGCCGACCCCGGAGCGTATCCCCACCGACTGATGCGCATCGCACGAGCCACACGAATGGAAGGGGGCGGCGGGTTACAACCCGCTGCCCCCTTCCATTCGCTGATGCGATGACTGGAAAGAAAACAATCCGAGAAGGAAGAATTGAAATTATCAATAAACGTATTGACATTTCTTACAGTCGTGCTACGATTACTTTGTCGGACGAGAACATACACGAACAAGGAGTAGCGCATGACGGTGACGATAGGAGCACGGTGGCAGGTGACACTCGCGGTGCAGGAAGTGGCATCCGCCGTCGCCCGTATGCGACGACCCGTGCGGCGGTCGTGGTTCGCCCCCCCGTCGGCTGAAGAGGTCGCGGCGCGACAGGCGATGCACGAAACCCTGACGCGGGAGCGTGCGCAGTGGACGCGCAATGCCGCGCTGCATCTGGGAGGGATGGCGTAATGAGCGAGAAACGCGAGACGTACCCTGCCCCGCGCCACGATCCCGTGACGGGGGAAGCCCTGCTCATCACGCGGCTGGAAGGGCCGACTACGGGAATCGTTATCGAGGGGCGGTTCACCTTCGGGGGCGGGGGGCGGCTGAACACGCTCGGCCCTGAACACCTCGCCTTCGTGGAAGTTTTTATCAAGAATCGGGGCATCATCAAGGACGTGGAAGCGGAGTTGGGCATCTCGTACCCCACCGTGCGGGCGCGGCTCGACGAGGTGATCCGGGCGATGGGCTACGCTCCATATCCCGCAGCTGTCGCCTTGCCGTCGCCCGAAGCACCGGAGGGCGTGCCGAGTGCTTCGGCGGCGGGGGCGGTGCCGGGTTCGGACGACGAACGCCGCGCCCTGCTCGCGGATGTGGCGGCGGGGCGCATCCCCGCCAGCGAGGCGGCGCGATTTCTCCGCCGCCAAGAGCGCGACGCCCGCCGTGCCGAGCGCACCGAGCGCAAAGGCCGAGACGATACACGAGGGGAGACTACGCGATGAGCACCACCAGTGGACATATCGGACGCACCTTCACCTTCGGCCCCGGCGCGACGCCGCACATCGTCGCAAACGACCGTTCGGGAGTCCTCGCCATGAGCAGCATCGCCATATACGGCGAAGCGCGGGAGGACGTGGCGGTCGTCGTGGTCGTGGAGTCGCCGGACGCCCTCGACCGGGGCTTGGAGATTCGCATCGTGCAAGAGGGCGACACCGTGATCGTCGAGCCGATACGGGGAGGCGGGTTGCTCGCCTTCGGCGCGAAGACCACCGCCGTGACCGTAGACATCCGCACGCCGCATCACAGCGACGCGACGGTGCGTGCGGACAGCGCGAGCGTGCATGTGAGCGACCTGACGGGGAGAACGGCGGTGCAGACCGGCAGCGGCAATGTGCAGGTTCACGGCCTCCGGGGAAGCGCGGAGATCAAGAGCGGCAGCGGCACCGTGCATGGGGACGGCCTCCATGACGGCGTGCGAATCAGTACCGGCAGCGGGGACATCAAGGCGCACGATCTACGGGGCGACGTGCAGATTCATTCCGGGAGCGGTGGCCTGTCGGTCGAGGGCGGCACGGGCGCGTTCACCCTGCAAGGCGCGAGCGGCAATATCCGGTTGCGCGGACTTACCGGCACGCTCAATTGCGGCGGCGCGAGCGGCAGCATCCGGGCCGCGTCCTGCGCCTTCGCACAGGCGCACATTCATACCGCGAGCGGCAGTATCCGGCTCGCCACGCCGCTCGATCCTGCGGGCGAGTACCGTTTCAGGACGGCGAGCGGCGACGTAGAGTTGCAGGTGCCGGACGGGACGCGGGCGACCGTCACCTACACCACGATGAGTGGCGGTATCTCCTCCGATCTGCCCCACGACCGCGACGGCGGCAAGCGCAACGGCACCCTGCGCGTCAATGGCGGCGGCACGCCCGTGACGATGCAGAGCGCGAGCGGCAGCCTCGCTATCCGCGTGACGAACGAGTCGTTCCCCACCACCGGCACCGCCGCGCCGTTGCCGGAATCGTTGGCGGAGTCGTCGCCGGTCGCGGCGGTGGCACCGGAGACGCCGCCATCGGAAGCCGAGCCGAGCGAGACGTTGCGCGTGCTGCAAGCGGTGGAGCGCGGCGAACTCTCGATTGATGAGGCGATGACCCGCCTCGCGGCCCTCGAAGAAGCCGAGGTGTAGTACCCGGCTGTTCGCGTTCCACCGACCCCTTGCGATACTTCGAATGCCCGTCGCGTCTGCGGTGGGCGTTCGTGCATGTAAGGCATGGGATTTGTGCGTTCTCACGAAATGCGCCCCTCCCCCTGTGGGGGAAGGGGGAGAACCACGGCGAGTACCGGGCCTACGTGGAAAGCCTCGATGCTGCAATAGTTCTCCCCCTTCCCCCACAGGGGGAGGGGGCCGGGGGAGGGGCGCATTTGCTCCGCAGCGACCTTCGGCAGGAGAACGCATAAACCCTGCGTGTGCCGCACGGGAACGGTTGCCGCCGCCGCCCGCGTGCGCTACTCTGGACGGTGCGACGGCCCTCTCGTCGCCCTCGGTAGACATTCCGGTTGTACGCATTTTCGCCGCTCGGTCGCAACCGTGTGCAGTCTCGTTCGTTGTTAGGGGTGGGAGGCTCGGTGGACAGCACCTCCGATGAGACGAGGTGGATCGAGCAGGCCAGACGCGGCGACGGGGCGGCGTTCGAGCGGATCTACCTGCTCTACGAGCGGAAAATCTACTCGCACATCTACCGCATGATGAATGGCAACCCCGAAGACGCGAGCGATCTGACTCAGGATACCTTCATCAAGGCGTACAACGGGCTGGCGAAGACCGCCCCCGACCTGAACGTCGGGGCGTGGTTGTATCGCATCGCCAGCAACGCCTGTTACGACCAGTTGCGCCGCAAGCAACGGGTGCAGTGGCAGCCGTGGGAGGACGCCAAGCACGACCACCTCCTGCACGGCAGCGTGGCGGAGAACCCGGAGCGCAGTGCCTTGCGGCGCGAGGCGGACGACACGGTGCAGCGGGTGTTGAACCGGATGAGTCCGCAGAACCGCGAGGCATTGCTGCTGCGGGAGTACGGCGACATGGGTTTGGACGACATCGGTGCGATCCTCGGCAAGTCGCGGTCGGCGATGAAATCGCTGCTGTTCCGCGCCCGTGAGGAGTTCCGCAAGATCGCGGTCGAGATGGGGCTGGACGCGCCGCTGGAGGATGAGGAACCGTAATGGCACGAATACGCGAGCGGGAGAACATCCGCGCCCTCGTCTCCGCCTATCTCGACGGCGAACTCTCGCCGGAGGAAGCCCTCTACGTGCAGCGCATGATCCACGAGGATTCGCGCTTTGCACGGGCGTACGAGACCTATGCGGGCATCCGCACCACCGTGCGCACCCTCCCGCGCCTCGATGCACCGCCCGCCGTGTCGAGCGGCGTGCGGGCGTACACCGCCGCGAACCCGACGGTGCGCCCGGTACTGACGCTCCGCGCCCGCGCCGTCCGCGCCGCCGGTGCCTTCGCCGCGCTCGCCGCTACCCTGATAACGATCTTCACGGGGGCGTTCGGCCTCACCCCCCGCCCTACCTTTGGCTATTCCGCCGCGAACGCCACGGTTGTGGGCGCACCGACGACGATATCGGTGCGCCCGACAGAGACGTACGCGACGCTCCTGAACGGCAATCTCAACTACGACGAGCAGGCGGAGATTCGCTTCAGCGGCGCGATAGACGACGCCACCGTGCGCGACGGCGTGGCATTCAGCCCCGGCATTCCGAGGCAGAACCTGCGCTACGACCCGAACACCCTGATACTCTCCACCGTCCCGAACACCCTGCGTCCCGGGACCAATTACCGTGTGGATATCCGCAAGGGGCTGCTCGACCGGCAGGGGGCCGAGGTGCGCTCGGATTCGTTCGCCCTGTCGGTTGGCCCCGCGCCCGTTGTCGTGCCGCCGCCCGTGACGCCGACGGTAGCACCCGCCGAAACGGTCGTCGCCGCTGTCGTACCGACCGAGAGACCGGAGGCGACGGCAACGGTCGCGGCGGTCGCGGTCATGCGCCCGACCGCCACGGCGGGGGCGTCGCGCCCTGTAGCGACGGCGACCCTCGCCCCGGTCGCGGTACCCGTCGCCACGCCGGACGACAACAGCGACCCGACCGCCACGGCTCCCCGCGTCGTGGCCCCGGTGGCGACGGTCGTCCCGGCAACCGTCGCCTCGCGACCGTCCACCGCAACGACCGCCGCCGTGCGTGCGACCGCCACAACCCCTGCCGCCGCCGCGACCGCAACGCCCGCGCCGCGTCCCACGAACACGGCTGCACCGACGACCGCACCGACCGCGACGCCCGTGCCGACCCCGGCGGCGACCGCCACGCCGGTTGCCCCCGCGATCCCCGTGTCCGCTCGGTTCAGCGGGGCGTACGCGCAGACCGCGAACCGTCTCGGTGAGCCGGTGAGTGCCGCAACTGCCGCCAGCGGCACCACGCTGAAGTTCGAGAAGGGGCTGATGATCTACGTGCAGGGGCGCGGGGACTTCCTCGTGATCTACCCGAACGGCGCGTACGGCACGGTGGCGAACCCCGGCGGCAGCGGGCGGGCGATGGCGGCACCGAGCGGCGGCTTCACCCCCGGTGGTCCCTATGGCGCGGCGTGGACGGCGAACAATTTGCAAGGTCGCCTCGGTTACGCCACCACGCAGAGCGAGGGCGCCTTCTCCGGCACGGTGCAGACGTTTGACAACGGCTTCATCCTTGCGGTAGGCGGCGATGTGTACGTCTTCACGGGCGGCACGTACCAACTGTTCGGGTAGCACGCGCACACGCGCACATGCGCAATGGGAAACACTCCGGGGGAGTGGGTGGGAAGGAGCGAGGGAGCGGGGCGTATGCCCCGCTCCTTTCGCGTCTGGGTAATTTGTAGGGGCGGTTCGTGAATCGGCCTTCCGCCCGTGCCTCGGTGCGTGCGGTCTGGTATCGTGCCTGCCGAAGGTGGGTGGTCGGCGGACCGCTTCGACAATGCAGCGATGGGGGGAGCACGACATGAGCACGAGTACGAGCACGAGCACGAACACAGACACGCGGATGCAGGCGGTGTACGACTACATTGACGCGCACGCGGCGGAGTTCACCGAGCGGTTGCAGATGCTCTGCCGCCAACCGAGCGTGGCGGCGCAGTCGTGGGGGATGGCGGAAACCGCCGCGATGGTCAAGGGCCACATAGACGCCCTCGGTCTGGGCGAGGCGGAACTGCTGCCCGTGCGCGAGGGGTTCCCGGTGGTCTACGCGAAACTCCCCGGTGCCGGGACGAAGACGCTCAACTTCTACAACCACTACGATGTACAGCCCGCCGAACCGCTCGACCTGTGGGAGAGCGACCCGTGGGGCGCGGAAATCCGCGACGGCAAGCTGTATGCCCGTGGCGTCTCCGACAACAAGGGCAACACCGTGGCCCGCTTTTGCGCGTTGGAAGCACTCAAAGCGGTGACGGGTGGCATTCCCTGCACGGTGCAGTTCTTCGTGGAGGGCGAGGAGGAGATCGGCAGCGTGCATCTCCACAACTTCGTGGAGGACTACGCGCACCTGATCCCGGCGGACGCCTGCATCTGGGAGTTCGGCGGCAAGGACGCGAGCGAGCGGCTCTCGATGAGCCTCGGCTTACGCGGCATCTGCTACGTGGAGTTGCGCTGCCGGGGGGCGAACACCGACCTGCATTCGTCGGTGGCGAACGGCGTGGTCAACCCGGCGTGGCGGCTCGTCTGGGCGTTGGCCTCGATCAAGTCCCCGAACGGGCGCGTGCTCATCCCCGGCTTCTACGACGACGTGCTGCCCGCGCCCCCGGAGGCGGTAATTGCTCTAGAGGAGATGCCGAACAACGACGCGACGTTCCTGCGGCGCGTCGGCCTGACGCAGTACCTCGACGGCCTCACGGGAGTACCGCTCCGCGTGCGCGACCGCTTCCAGCCTACCTGCACGATCAGTGGCATCGAGAGCGGCTACACGGGCGTCGGCACGAAAACCGTGCTGCCGAGCGTGGCGACCGCGAAGGTGGACATGCGCCTCGCCCCCGGCATGACGCCGGAAGCGACGTTCGAGCGGTTCCGGGCGCACCTCGACGCGCAAGGCTTCACCGATGTGGAACTGGAACTGCTCTCCGCCGAGCGACCCGGCATGTCGCCGCTCGACTCGGAGATCGTGCGCGTCACCGTGGAGACGGCGCGGGAAATCTACGGCTCCGAGCCGGTGATAGACCCGATCAACCCCGGTAGCGGCCCGAACTACCTGCTGTGCGACAAGTTCGGCATCCCGATGGCGGGGGCGGGTGTCGGCTACAGCGAGAGCCGCGCCCACGCCCCGAACGAGAATATCCGCGTGGCGGACTACATTCAGGGCATCAAGCACATGGCCCTCCTGCTCACCCGCTACGGCGCGACGTAAGCGACCTCACCTCCCTGCGACCCAGAGGGTACCCCGCCTCTCCGTCACGCGGAGAGGGGGAGCCTGACAGCAAGATAGAGTAGACCCCAGATGGACGCTTAGACTTTGGAAGCGACGATGGGAACTGTCATAGTCTCATGAAAATTGCTTCCGATAAAGACCTCTGCGGGATCTTGTCTGGGATTAGCTCCACGCCGGGAGTATCAAAATTATTATTTATATTATACTATTATCGCGAAATAGGGAGAAAACGTGGTGACGTGACCAAAGCCACCATTGACACATCCGCCCGCACAACACATACTGATATACGTATGAGTCAATACGTCCTCAAGGAGGGTTTGATGGCGACGACGCCTACGACGGTTACACCGGAGGTCGCGGCACTGTTTGACATGAAGAGCGACAGCCTCTCGCGGTTCTTTCGCGGCCTAGGCGACGCTACCCGGTTGCGCATGCTCTTTTTGCTGTTGGAAGAGGAGCGTAGCGTCTCCGAACTCGTGCAACTGCTCGGCTCGCCGCAGGGCAGGGTCTCGACGCATCTTGCCTGCCTGCGCTGGTGCGGGTTCGTGGTGGCTGAAAAGACGGGACGCGCCGTCCGTTACCGGATCGCCGACCCGCGCATCCGGTCCCTGCTCGACCTCGCAACGAGCATGATGGCCGATAACGCGCAGGCGCTCGCTTCCTGCCTCATCGTCGGGGAATCAGCCGACCGGAAGGAGACGATGGGATGACACAGACACACACGGATTTGGTGATCCTCGGCTCCGGCTCGACCGCCTTTGCCGCCGCACTGAAAGCCTCGGAGATGGGCAAGACGGTCATCATGACTGAGAACCGGCAAGTCGGCGGTACCTGCGTCAATCGGGGCTGTCTGCCCTCCAAGAACCTGATCGAAGCGGCCAAACTTGTCTATGACGCCGCCAATCCCCGCTATCCCGGTCTCAAAGGCACATCTCTCAAAGTCGATTTCCCGGCGCTCATCGAGCAAAAGGATGCCGTGATCGACGGCTACCGGCAGAAGAAATACCTCTCGCTGGCCGATGGGGCGGACAGGATCAACATCCTCGAAGGTGACGTGCGCTTTCTGGACAGCCACACCCTCGCGGTGGGGGAGCAGCACATCACCGGCGAGCAGTTTTTGATCGCGCTCGGCTCCCACCCAACGATCCCCGCCATCGAGGGGCTGGATTGCGTGCCGTATCTGACGAGTGACCTCCTGACACACAACGAGGCGATGGAACTGAAAGAACTGCCGTCCTCGATGCTGATCCTCGGCGGCGGCTACATCGCGCTTGAGTTGGGGCAGTTGTTCTCCCGCCTCGGCACCGATGTGACGCTCATCGCACGGAGCCCGCAACTCCTGGCACATGGATATGAACCGGAAGTGGGCAAGGCCATCGGTGAAGCCTTTGCTGAGGAAGGGATTCGCGTCCTGACGCGCACCGACGTGCTTGCGGTTCGAGAAGAGGGCAACGGCATCGTTGCAACCATCAGCGTGCGTGGGCAGGAGCGGGAACTGCGTGCGCAGCGGTTGGTCGTTGCGACCGGCCGTGTCCCCAACACGACAGGCATTGGCTTGGAGGAGATCGGCGTCGCCCTGAATGAACAGGGCGCGGTCAAAGTAGATGAGCACCTGCGCACGAACATCCCCCATATCTGGGCAGCGGGGGATGTCATTGGCAATGAGACACAGAACCAAATGGCAACGCCGGTCGGCGCGCACGACGGCGGCATTGCTGCCCGCAATGCGCTCTCCGGCGAATCCCTCAAAGCGGTCGATCACCGGGTCATTCCCCGCGCAATCTTCACCGATCCGCAGATCGGCAGCGTCGGCATGACCGATGCAGAGGCTGTTGCCGCTGGCTACGACTGCTGGTGCAACACCGTACCGATGGAATATGTGCCCCGTGCCGGTGCGATCCGCGACACGCGGGGCGTCATCAAGATGGTTGCCGATGCCAAGACGAATGAGGTCTTGGGCGTCTCGATGGTCGGCATGAACGCCGGCGAGGTCATCCACGAGGCGGCGATGGGGATGCGGTTCCACGCCACGCTCGACGACTACATCGACCTGCTGCACGTCTACCCGACGATGGCAGAGGCACTGAAGATCGTGGCGATTAGCAGGTACAAGGATCCGGCGAAGCTGTCCTGCTGCGCCGAGTAGAAAGGGAATGCGGCGATGAAAAACGGTGGAACATTTGCGGCAATCGGGGCGATGGCCCTCGCGGTGCTCTGCTGCGCGGGAGGGCCGCTGATGATTGGGGCAGTTGCGGCAGTCGGCGCGGGCGGAGTACTCGGTGCGGTCGGTGGGGTCGGTGGTGCCGTCGTCATCGCGCTGATCGCGATTGCGATCATTGCGGTGGTCACTCGGCGGCGTCAGCACCGCGTCTGAGGGCAACGGAAGGACAAACGAAGGATACAACAATGACACAATCAATAGGAACACCGGCAAGCCGGCCAAACCGTCAGCTCGGGCGATACGGGCTGGTGGGAGCACACTCCGTCAGGGGAGCGGATAGACCCTAACTAGACGCAGAAAGGCGGCGCGACGATCTGCGAACGCCTCAATCTCCCGGTGTTCCCGCCACTTCCCACCGACCGCGATCGCGGCGTGGATGCTTTCGGGTTCGTTCCTCCCCTCTCAGGTTGCCTGTACCGAGTGGGTGGGCGACGCGATCTGCGCCGCGAGGGCGAGCAGCATCTGTGCGATTCGGCCTCGCAACGGTGGGACTCCCACCCGCAGGTCGGCACGCCCCGCCGTCTGTCCTTCCGCGAGTCGCATCCTCGTCGCTGCCTGCGTGAGTCGGTCCGCCTGTATCGAGTGCGCCACCGTGAGCATCGTTGGGTCGTACATCGCGTTTCTCCTTGTTGCTATGATCTCCGGTCACACGTCGGGTTTGGGGGGCGGCACTCTGCCTCGTCGGGGTCGCGGTCATCCTCTGGCCGCGCAGCTAGTCGTGCCTATGCTCCACCTTATGAGTCAAAACCCGCCTGCCTTCCACAAAACGCAACGATGATTTTGAGACTGCATTTTGGGACAGGAGAAGCAAACGAAACCGACGATACTGAACAGCGTTCGGAGTAGTCTCACATACGCTATAACCGAGACAATTCGAAAAGTATTGATGGAGTGCGCGAGAGCGGTCACGATAACAGGAGCGACAACAATGCAATACCTCGTCGTTATCGAGAAGGCGGAAACGAACTACGTCGCATACCTTCCCGACCTGCCCGGTTGCGTGAGCGCGGGCAACACGATTGACGAGACGATTGAGAATATCAGAGAGGCGATTGCGTTTCACCTCGACAGCATGGTGCGGGACAATGATCCTATCCCGCCGCGATACACGGTGTTCGCGGTGAGCGTGGAGGTGCCGACGCCCGCCGCGTTCGTGCTGTCCGCCGACGGATAACGGATTATCCGGTCACGGGAATGCGGCGCCGCAGGGCGTCGCGTGCGACGGTGAAGGCCCACGACACGAACGACACGTCCTGCACGAGAATCCACGGCGAGAGCCGCTGCGCGAAATGCACGCCGTAGCAGCCGCAGTTCGGGATCACGAGGCCACGGGCGAACGCCTGCACCGCCAACGCGCTCCATAGCACGGCGACCGCGAGGGCAAGGACGCCGCCCGTGCGCCGGGAGCGTACCCACGAAAGCGGTAGCAGCAACCCCGCCGCTGCCGCGCTTTCCCCGACAATGAGAACGACCGCGAGGGCCACCGCTACCCCGTCGCCGAGTGCGTAATCGCGCAGGGCGCGGGTGAAGCCGCCCACGTCGCTCAACTGTCCCGCCGCCATCACCGCCAGCAGCACGCCGAGGCCGATGCGCAACCATGCTGCCAGCCCCGAATGCCCCCGCTCTGGGGTCGTCATCGTCGTCGCAGTCACGATTGTCCCCTCTCGTGCGGTGGCGGCAGGCCGAGCGTCGCCGTTGCTGTCTTCGTCTCCTGTGAACAGTGTGCCACCGCTTTCTGACGCCCGCCTTACGGCGGTGTGACGGGGCGCGGGCGCGTGATACACTAGGCTTCCCGCGCCGGATGCGGATGCGGACAGTACGCGAAACCCGCGAAACCCGTGGAATCTCTCGAAGCCCCAAGAAACGCCGCCACGCCGGGAGAGAAGGAAGCATCGTGCCGTTACCACCGCCCCGCCGTCCCTCTCGCGTTGGCCCCGGTCCCGCCCCGAACCCGGTTCCCGGCCCGCAATCGCGCCCCGGCAGCGATGCCGCGACGACCGAACCCGTGTACGTCGCCGTGGACGTGGAAGCGACGGGCAGCGAGCATCACAACGAGATCATCGAGGTGGCGGCGGTGACGTTCACGCGGCACCGCGTGCTCGAACGCTGGTCGTCGCTCGTGCGCCCGACGCGGCCCGTGGGCCTCGGCATCACGCAACTGACGGGGATCACGAACGCGATGCTCAAGGAGGCACCGCCGTTCGCGCAGGTCATCCAGCCGCTGACGCGCTTCGTGCGGCGGTTCCCGGTGGTCGGGCAGAGCATCGGCATTGACCTGCGGCTGCTCGCGGCGCAAGGGGCAAGCATCGAGAACCCGACGTACGACACGTACGAACTCGCCACGCTCCTGCTGCCCGACCTGCCCGTGTACAGCCTCGCGGCCATCGCGGCGCGGTTAGAAGTGGGTGAGGCCCAGTCGCATCGCGCCCTCGACGACTGCGACCTGACTGCGGCGGTCTTTCAGGCACTTCTGGGCAAGATCGAAGAGTTCGACGCCGACACCCTCACCGAGGTATCGCGCTTGGCGCAGATCGGGCAATCGCCGTACGGGGCGCTCTTTGCGACCGTGCAGCGGGAGCGGCAGCGCGAGATGGGCGGGGCCGGGGCCGGGGCGAGCATCCTCGCGCAACTGCGGGCGCAAGCCGGCGCGGGGGCGGGGGCAGACGATAGCGGGCGCGGCGTGGATTTGATGTACCTCGTGCCGCGCCCGCGCCCCGAACCCTTGCGCGACACCGCCAGCACGCGCCCGCTCGACGCCGCCGCCATCCGCGCCACCTTCGCACCCGGCGGCCCGTTCGCGCAAGCGTTCCCGGATTACGAGTACCGCCCGCAGCAGATGGACATGCTCGAAGCGGTGGCGGACGCCTTCAACACCGACGACACGCTGCTCGTGGAAGCGGGAACGGGGACGGGCAAGTCGGTCGCGTACCTCGTACCCGCCGTGGCCCACGCGGTGGAGCACGGCGAGACGGTGGTGGTCAGCACCGCGACGATTGCCCTGCAAGACCAGTTGGCGAAGAAGGACATCCCCGATCTGCTGAAAGTGCTGGCGGCGGTGGGCGGTTCGCCCGCGCCGAACGGGGCCGGGTTGCCCGCCGATTTCCGCGCCACGGTGGTCAAGGGGCGGGCAAATTACCTCTGCCTGTACCGCTGGTTCAAGATGCGCCAGAACCCGAACCTCTCCGCCGCCGAGGCGCGGCTGATGCTGCGCTTGCTGATGTGGCTGCAAAGCACCGACTCCGGCGACATCGCGGAGATACGCTTCACCGACGACGAGCGGCGGGCGCGGGTGCAGGAGGCGTGGTCACACGTCAATGCGGGGCCGGACTCCTGCCCCACCTCGTGCATCTTCCAGAAGCGCGGGCAGTGCTTCGTGCAGCGGGCGCGGCGGGCGGCGGAGAACGCGCACGTCGTGGTCGTTAACCACGCGCTGCTCTTGTCCGACATGACCACGAACAGCGGCGTGCTGCCCCCCTACGAACGCCTGATCGTGGACGAGGCGCACCACCTCGAAGACGAGGCGACGAACCAACTGAGCTACACCTTTGCGCAGATCACGGTGACGAATTACCTGAACGCGCTGTGGGACGGTTCGCGGGGGCTGCTGAATGACCTGCCTATCCGTGTCGCCACCGCGAAGACGCCCGCCGACGTAGCGACGGATGTGACTCGCCACGCCGCCGATCTGCTGCCGCGCATCGAGGACGCCCGTGTGCGCACGACGACCCTGTTCGACCAGATCGCCACCTTCCTGAACACGCGCCCGCAGAACGAGCAGGACAGTCGCCTGCGCATCACCGCGAGCGTGCGCCGCCAACCCGCGTGGGAGGGCGTCGAGACCGCGTGGGAAGATTTGTCCGTGCCAATCTCCGCCATCGCGCAGGGGTTGACGGCGATCTTCGAGGCGGTCTATCGCTTGCCGGACGACACCATCGGCGAGCAGGACGACACGCTCGTCGCCTTGCAGGGGGCGTTGCGCACGAGCACCGAGTTGCGCGTCGGGGCCGCTTCCGCCCTCGCGCAGCCGGATGCCGAGATGGTCTACTGGATGGAGCAGCGCACCCCGCAGGGCGTGGAGATGCCGCAGACCCTCGCGGGCTTCGCGCCGGGGAGCGACCCGCGCATCATCAGCGTCAATGCTGCACCCTTGCACGTCGGCGCGACATTGCAGGCCGATCTGTTCGGGCCGCGCCGCTCGGTAATCCTGACGAGCGCGACGATGACCACGGATGCGTCGTTCGACTACGTGGAGACGCGCCTCGGCATCGTCAAGCAGGAGGCGACCACGGTGGCAGTGGATTCGCCCTTCGACTACCGCCGTGCCGCCCTCGTCTACACTGCCACGAGCGTGCCGGAGCCGAACAAACCGGGCTACCAGAAAGCACTCAACGAGACGATCACCGCCCTTTGTGAGGCAACGCGGGGCCGCGCCCTCGTGCTGTTCACCTCGTACAGTGCGCTGAACGCGACGTACCGCGCCGTGAAGCCCGCGCTCGAAGCGTCCGGCATCGTGCTGCTCGGTCAGCGGCTCGACGGCGGGCCGCGCCAGTTGATCGAGCGGTTCAAGGGCAACACCGAGACGGTGCTGTTCGGCACCTCCTCGTTCTGGGAAGGCGTGGACATCGTGGGCGACGCCCTCTCGGTGCTCGTCATCACGAAACTGCCGTTCAAGGTGCCTTCCGATCCGGTGTTTCAGGCCCGCTCGGAGGGGTTCATGGATCCGTTCGGGGAGTACGCCGTGCCGCAAGCGGTGTTGCAGTTCCGGCAGGGGTTCGGGCGGCTGATCCGCAGCAGTACTGACCGGGGCGTGTGCGTCATCCTCGACAGCCGCGTCAAGACGAAGCGGTACGGGCGTACCTTCCTCGGCAGCCTCCCCCCCGCCACGATGGAGGAAGGGCCAGCCGTGGACTTACCCGCCCGCGCTGCCGCGTGGCTGGCGATGGCAGGCCCGGAGCGACGCCAAGATCAGTAGCGTATGGGTCGTATCGGGTCCCGCAGCGCGGGGTGCGGCGCGTCGTCCGTAGCACTCCCGAAGCGTCGCGGACTACCACGACGAATACCACTGAAACCGGGTGGTATACTAGGCCGCGTGAACAGTACCGCACCTGTATGAAGGCGCACTTCTGTGCAGTGAGGCTACGGCACCCGGTGGAGGGTGGGCTTCAGCCCGCCATATTGATTGAATCGGTCAATGCGGCGGGCTGATGAAGATTGGCAACCAGATCGGGTAGTACGGAGCGTCCCTTGTGGCGCGGTGCTCT
>JAABUN010004167.1_pt1 | contig 20388 bp, 15 predicted proteins | sample 5559311 | NCBI WGS metagenome assembly JAABUN01 (sample SAMN10711877, study PRJNA513370) | rock metagenome | isolation source: Antarctica rocks | place: Antarctica: Victoria Land, Siegfried Peak sud
CGGATCCTGGACGTCATCGACGACCTGGCCGACCAGACCAACCTGCTGGCGCTCAACGCCGCGATCGAGGCGGCCCGGGCCGGTGAGCACGGCCGCGGGTTCGCCGTCGTCGCCTCCGAGGTCCGCAAGCTCGCCGAGCGCTCGCAGGAGTCGGCCGGGCAGATCCAGGCGATCGTCGGGGAGATCCAGGCCGAGACCAACTCCACGATCATCGCCTCCGAGGAGGGCGCCAAGGAGGTACGGGCCGGCACCGAGCTGGCCCAGGGCGTCGTCGAGGCGCTCGAGCGGATCAGCGACATGGTCGACGAGACGACCACCGCCGCCAAGGAGATCTCCATCGCGACCCAGCAGCAGCGCAGCGCCTCCAACCAGGTCGTGTCCGCCATGACCCAGGTGTCCGACGTCAGCCGGCAGTACGCCGTCGGCTCGCGCCAGTCCGCCGCCGCAGCAGCCCAGCTCAACGTCCTGGCCGCCGAGCTGCGCGCGTCCATCGCCCAGTTCAAGGTGGGCTGAACGACGTCGACCCGGACCCGGCAGCGGCGCCCCGCCGACGCTCCCGGAGACCACCTCCCTCGGTCCTCGGACCGGGGTACGGCACCATGTTCCTCCCGGCCCACCGGACGTCGCCGCCGAGCCGGGACGAGTGCGGGACACATGGGGCATAGTGACCACCTGGACACGATGCGCGACACGGGAGGAGGTGGCGGCGCCATGGTGACGAAGGTCGCTGGTTCCCCGTGAACCTGGCCCCTCGGGTCAGCGGCTTCTCCGAGGGGGAGGCGACCGTCCGTCGGACGGCGACCTTCGACCCCGATCTCAGCACGCCGGCTGCCGCCCGCCGCCTGCTGCAGATCGCCCTCGCGGACGGCGACCGCACGCGCTGGGCCGACGCGGCGGCGCTCGCCCTGAGCGAGGTCGTCACCAACGCGGCGCTGCACGCCCACACCCGCATCGAGGTGCTCCTGGAGGTCCACGACGACTTCCTCTGGGCCGAGGTCCGGGACGGCAGCACCGGACTGCCTCAGCAGCGGCAGTACGACCCGCAGGCCACCACCGGCCGGGGCATGGCGCTCGTCGCGGCGCTCACCGACGAGTGCGGGACCTACAGCCTCGGCCCGTCCGGGAAGGTCGTGTGGTTCCGGCTGGGCGACCAGGGGGAGGAGCCGTCCGCCGAGGACCTGCTCGACGCCTGGGACCTCGACGGGGACGACCTCGGCGAGGACGCGGCCCTCCCGCTGCCCGCGGAGACCCGCGAGGTGGTCTTGCTCCACATGCCCGCGACGCTGTGGCTCGCCGCCCGCCAGCACCACGACGCACTCCTGCGCGAGCTGGTCCTCTACCTCGCGGAGCACGACGACGTGGTGGTGGACCTGCCGCTGGCCGACATGGCCCGCGGCATCGTCACCGCGGCGGTGGTAGCCGCGGTGGAGCAGGCGCAGGCCGAGGGGACGGCGCGGGCCGTGGTCCCCGAGGGCCACCCGGCTCCGCTGCCGCCGGCGCCGGCGCTGCTCGAGCTCCGGGTGTCGATCAGGTGCGACCTCGGGCCGGCCTACGGCGCCCTCCAGGACGCCCTCGGCGCGGCCGAGCGGCTCGCCGTCGCCGGCAAGCTGCTCGCCCGACCGGGGTTGCCGGAGGTCGTCGCGGTGCGCGACTGGGTGTGCGAGCAGGTCGTCTCCCAGCTCGCAGGGGAGCCCGCCCTGCCCTGGGGCGGCACCGCCCAGGCCCGCTTCGAGACCTCCGCGTCCGGGCGGTCGACGGCGGAGGAGTGGAACGACGTCGCCGTGCGCGAGTCCGAGCGCGGCGTCGTCGCCGCCGACGAGGGCAACCGGATCGTCGCGGTCAGCCGGCCGCTGGCCGCCTTGCTCGGCTGGGAGGTGGACGACCTGGTGGGACGACGCGTGGTCACGCTCATCCCGCCCCACCTGCGCGAGGCCCACGTCGCCGGCTTCACCCGGCACCTCACCACCGGTGAGGCCCACGTGCTGGGTGTCCCGCTGACGCTGCCGGTGCGGCACGCCGACGGCTCGGAGGTGACCTGCGAATTCCGCGTCGAGCAGGCACCGGTGACCAGCGGTCGCTCGGTCTACCTGGCGTGGATCGAGCCGGTGCTGCCCCCGGCCTCGTAGCCCAGCCGCCCACCGCCCGGCCGTCAGCCCGGGAGCACCCGATCCAGCACCCCCGGGACGTCGACCCCCCTCGGCAGGGTGCCGAAGGCATGGCCCCAGTCACCTGCCAGGCGGCTCGCGCAGAACGCGTCCGCGACCGCCGGCGGCGCGTGCCGCACGAGCAGGGACCCCTGCAGGACGAGGGCCATCCGCTCGACGAGGCGCCGGGCCCGCACCTCGAGGTCGGTCGGGTCGCCGAGGCCCGCGCGCAGCCCCAGCACAGCGTCGTCGAGGCGCGGGTCGGCCCCGCGGGCACGGTCGACCTCGGCGAAGTAGGCCTCGAGGCTGGCGGGCTCCCTCGCCACGGCCCGCAGCACGTCGAGGGCGATGACGTTGCCGGACCCCTCCCAGATGGAGTTGAGCGGCGCCTCGCGGTAGAGCCGTGGCATGCCCGACTCCTCCACGTAGCCGTTGCCGCCGAGGCACTCGAGCGCCTCCGCCGCCACCGCGGGCCCTCGCTTGCAGACCCAGTACTTGCCGATCGCGGTGGCGATCCGCGCGAAGGCCTGCTCCTGCGCATCGCCCGTCCGGCCCTCGCCCCCCTGCGCCCGGTCGACCGCTCCCGCCAGCCGCAGCATCAGGGTGGTGGCCGCCTCGGACTCGACGTGGAGGTCGGCCAGCACGTTGCGCATCAGCGGCTTGTCCACCAGGCGACCGCCGAACGCGCAGCGGTGCGACGCGTGGTGGGTGGCCTGGACGACCGCGGCGCGCATCCCGGCTGCGCTGCCGATCACGCAGTCGAGCCTCGTCATGGCGACCATCTCCAGGATGGTGCGCACCCCTCTGCCGGGTTCGCCCACCAGCCAGGCGACCGTCCCGTCGAGCTCGGGCTCGCTGCTGGCGTTGCTGCGGTTGCCCAGCTTGTCCTTGAGCCGCTGCATGCGGAACGTGTTGCGGGTGCCGTCCGGCAGCACACGCGGGACGAGGAAGCAGGTGACCCCGGCTCCCGCCACCTGGGCGAGGACGAGGAACAGGTCGCTCATCGGCGCGCTGGTGAACCACTTGTGCCCGCGCAGCTGCCAGGTGCCCTCGCCCGCGGGAGTGGCGGTCGTGGTGCCGGCCCGGACGTCCGAGCCGCCCTGCTTCTCGGTCATCCCCATGCCGGCGAGCAGCCCCGCCTTGCCCGCCGGCGGGCGCAGCCCCGGGTCGTACACCCGGCTCGTGAGCAGCGGCTCGTAGGTCGAGGCGAGGTCCGGTGTGGTCCGCAGGGCCGGCACGACGGCGTACGTCATCGAGACCGGGCAGCCGTGGCCGGCCTCGACCTGGCCCCAGACGTAGAAGCCAGCGGCCCGGGCGACGTGGGCGCCGGGCCGCGGGTCGGCCCAGGGGGCACCAGCCAGTCCCTCGCTGACGGCGACGTCCAGCAGGCTGTGCCACGCCGGGTGGACGTCGACCTCGTCGATGCGGTGGCCGTAGCGGTCGTGAGTCCGCAGGACGGGTTCCACGCGGTTGGCCTGGTCGGCCCAGGTCTGCGCCTGCTCGCTGCCGGCGAGCCGACCGAGCCGGTGGAGGTCCTCGGCGTGCCAGCCGGCGCCCTCCCGCTCGAGCCCGGCCAGCAGCACAGGGTCCTCGGCCACGTCGTGACCGACGAGCGGTGGCGGCTGGTTCACCACGTCGTGAGTGGTGGACGGGGGGAGCTCGAGCGAGGTCATGGGACCCATCCTCCCCTGCGGCGGGCCCTGCGGGGGCTTGACGGCGCGAGCTGCGAGGACGACGGTGGCCTCCGCCCGGACGTGGCGTCCGGGCGACGCGAGGAGGCCATCGTGCTGACGATCTCCGACACGGCGCTCGACCTTATCTCCCGGCTCAGCGCTCGAGCATCAGACCGTCACCTCGGCCTGCGGATCGCGGCCGCCGGGACCGTCCCGGGGCTGCAGATGAGCCTCGCCGAGGCTCCTGGACCGCACGACCTCGTGCTGCACGACCCGCGGGCCCGCGTCTTCCTCGACCCGGTGGCCGCTGCCCGACTGGCGCGGGAGCGGCTCGACGCGCGCAGCGACGAGCGCGGCTCCGCCTTCTTCCTGGACTAGCCGACCCGGCTCGACGGTCGGCCGCTAGGGTCCGCGCCATGGAGCGCCTGCAGGTCCCGGTCGGGAACGGCCTCTCGCTCGACGTCACCGCCGTGGGACCGCCGGACGGCGACGTGGTGCTGCTGCTCCACGGGTTCCCGCAGACGTCCTGGTCCTGGCGGGGCGTGTGGCCGGCGCTCGCCGACGCCGGGTTCCGCGTGCTCGCCCCCGACCAGCGCGGCTACTCCCCGGGCGCCCGCCCCGAGGGCGTGGAGCCGTACGCCATGCCGCACCTGGTGTCGGACGTCCGCTGCGTGCTCGACGCGGTCGGCGCCGAGACGGCGCACGTCGTGGGTCACGACTGGGGGGCGGGCATCGCCTGGCAGGTCGCCGCACGCCACCCCGACCGGGTGCGCACGCTGACGGCGGTGTCGGTGCCGCACCCCGCCGCCTTCGCCGAGGCGCTGCGCACCGACCCCGACCAGCGGCGCCGGTCGCAGTACATGAAGGACTGGCTGGACCCGGGCGCGGAGGCGGGGCTGCTCGCCGGCCAGATCGAACGGGTCTTCGACGGGATCCCGGCCGTCGACGCTGCCCACTACCTGCCGGTGCTGCGCGAGCCCGGTGTGCTGACGAAGGCCCTCGGCTACTACCGCGCGCAGTCCCGCGAGGACCTCGTCGGCCTCCAGCCGATCGCCGCACCGACGCTGCACGTGTGGTCCGACGCCGACCCGGCACTCGGACCGGTGGCGACGTACGCGACGGCCGAGCACGTGGCCGGGCCGTACCGCCTCGTCGTGCTCGAGGGCGTGAGCCACTGGGTCCCGGAGGAGGCGCCCGACGCGCTCGCGGCACTGCTGCTCGATCACCTGCGCTGAGCGCGGCTCACCTGCCCGGCTCTCGCGCGCCGACTGCCGGTCGCCGAGCGCCGCGGCTCTGAGCGGCGCGCTGGCCGGTGCTCGACTAGCGTGCGCCCGGTGCGCCTGGCCACGCTCAACCTGCTCAACGGCACCTCGCTCTCGGACGGGCAGGTGCGGCCCGAGCGGCTGGCGGAGGCGGTGCGCGAGCTGCGGCCCGACGTCGTGGGGCTCCAGGAGGTGGACCGGGGCCAGGCCCGGAGCCACTCCGCGGACCTCACGCGACAGGTCGCCGAGGCGCTCGGCGCCGCCTCCTGGCGGTTCGTCCCCGCGCTGATCGGCACGCCCGGCGGCGAGTGGCGGGCCGCTACGGACGCCGACGACGACGACGACGACGAACCGGTGGTGGCGTACGGGATCGGACTGGTGTCGCGGTACCCCGTCCTGTCGTGGCACGTCACCCGGCTGCGGGCGGCTCCGGTGCGCTCGCCCGTCGTCCTGCCGGGCAGCCGGGCGCTGGTCCTGCTGCGCGACGAGCCGCGCGTCGGCCTCGCCGCCGTCGTGCAGACCCCGCTCGGCGTGATGACGATCGCCACGACGCACCTGTCGTTCGTGCCCGTCTGGAACGGCGTCCAGCTGCGCACCCTCACGGCGTCGCTCTCCCGGTTGCCGGGCCCGCGGGTGCTGCTCGGCGACCTCAACATGCCGCGACCCTTCCCCCGGCTGCTGACGGGCTGGCGCCCGCTCGCGACCGCACCCACCTACCCGGCGCCGGAGCCGAGGATCCAGCTCGACCACGTCCTCGGCTCGGGGTCGGTGGCGCCGGTCGTGGCCGTGGAGGTGCCGGAGCTCGCGGTGTCCGACCACCGTGCCCTGCTCGTCGAGCTCGCCGAGCGACGGCCCGGCCGTGCCGGCTGACCCCCGGTCCGGCCCTGCCGGCGAGCCGGCTGCCTCGGTGGCGACGGGTCCCCCGACCGGGTTGCTCACGCCTCGAGTCCGTTGCCGTACTCTCCGCGACATGTCACACCTGTCCCAGACGTTCGATCCCGAAGCGGCGAGCGTCTCGGTCGCCCGGCGGCTCGTCCGGCAGGCGCTGCGCGACCTCGGTGTCGACGGCGCCGTCGACACGGCGCAGACCCTCGTCTCGGAGCTGGCCACCAACGCGGTGATCCACGCCCGTACCGGCTACACGGTGCAGGTCGACTGCGAGGGCGAGACGGTGCGGGTGAGCGTCCTCGACCGCTCCCCCGCCAAGGCCCGGGTCCGCAACTACGGCACCGACGCCACGACCGGACGCGGTCTGCGGCTCGTCGACGCGCTCGCCTCCGGCTGGGGCGTGGCGACGCAGGCGGACGGCAAGGCGGTCTGGTTCGAGGTGCCGGCAGGCGGCGGGAACGGCGCCTCGGACGCCGACGCCTGGACGGAGGTGGCCGACGTGGAGGCCCTGCTGGCCCAGTTCGACGACGGGAGCGACGCGGACGTGCGGACGCTGGTGTGGGACGGCTCTGCGGTGATCGTCGGGCTCGCGCAGCGCGCGGCATGACCGGAGCCGGGACCGACGAGCTCGTCGCCGTGCACCTGCTGCGACTGCCCGTGCCGATCGCGGCGAGGGCGCGCCAGCACTTCGAGGAGCTGATGCGGGAGTTCGCGCTCGTCGCCGCGGCGCGCGAGTCCCACGACGGGGACGTCGACGTGCCCAGCCGGCTGATGGGGCTGGTCGACGTGCTGACCTCGCAGTTCTCCAGCATGACGGACGAGCCCGAACAGCGGCTCGCTGACGCGATCGACGCTGGCGCCGAGGTCATCGACGACCACGTGATGCACCTGCCGCCCGCCGCCGGCCCCGGGTCCCGGGCCCTCGGCGAGCTGCTCGAGGAGGCTGACGCGTTCTGCCGAGACGGTCAGGACCTGCTGACGCTGGCGACGCCCGACGACTGCGTCGTCTACCGCGAGTGGTACCTCTCGCAGGTGATCGACCAGGTCGCGGGGGCGGCCCCGGTCTCCTGGCCCGACTTCCAGGCCCGTATCCACCCCTGAGGCTGCCGGCTGTTGCCAAGCCGCCACAGGGAGTGATCAGGACGCATTCGGGCATATCCATCGCGTCCGTCGTCGCCCGGTCCCGCGACGCCGACCGTCGTCGAGGAGCGCAGTGACCGAGAGAAGCGGTGGCCCGTGGCAGCGGGGGACCCCGGCTGAGCTGGCGAGCGTCCAGTGGACGTTCCCCCTCCACCCGCGGTCGGTGGCGCTCGCCCGCGCCGCGGTGCGGTACGTCTGCCGGCTCTGGCACACACCCTCAGCGACCCACGACGCCCAGCTCGCCGTCTCGGAGCTGCTCGGCAACGCGGTGACTGCCTCGGGCGGGTCCGAGGCGACGCTCCGCATGTCCTTCACCCCGCGCCGGTTGCGGGTGGAGGTCTGCGACGACAGTCCCCGCCTGCCGACCCTCCGCGAAGCCGAGCTCCACGAGGAGGGCGGCCGCGGACTGTGGCTCGTCCGCGAGACCGCCGTCCGCTGGGGCACCCAGCTGCTGCCTGGCGGGAAGTGCGTCTGGGCGGAGTTCGCGCTGCCGGCCGCTACCTGAGCCGGTCTGCGTCACCGCCGGGCCGCGTCACAGCAGCGTCAGGACCTCCACCTCCGGCCGGCCTGTCAGCAGGGCACGCAGCTCGACCTCGCCAGGCAGCTCGTCGCCGTAGCGGACGGCCTCGCCGCTCGCGACGTACAGGAACGTGGCGCTCACCGCTGCTGGGTCGACGCCGACCAGCCGCGCCCACGCCAGCCGGTAGACCGCGAGCTGCAGCGGGTCGGCGCTCTCGGCACCGGTCTTCCAGTCCACCACCTCCCACTGGCCACCACCCAGGTCGTACACCGCGTCGATGCGACCTCGCACCACCCGGCCGGCGAGCGGCAGGTCGAACGCCGCCTCCACCTGGAAGGGCCGCCGGCTCGCATAGGGGGTGCGGAGGAAGGCCTCCTGCAGGCACACCAGCTCGGCATCGTCGGCCTGGCCGTCGTCCTCCGCGCCTGGCAGGTCCTCGGGGTCGAGCAGCGGGCGCTCACCGAACAGCGTCTCCACCCAGGCGTGGAACCGCGTGCCGCGCCGGGCCGCGGGAGCCGGCCGTCGAGGCAGCGGCCGGGCCAGCTCGCTCGCGAAGCCGTCGGGGTCGGCCTGCAGCCGAAGCAGCTGGCTGGCGCTGAGCGCTGCCGGCAGCTCGACCTCGCGCACGCCGCGTCGCGCTGCCCGTTCCTCCTCCAGCAGCAGCACGGCCTCGCGGTCGAAGCGCTCGAGCTGGTCGCGCTCCCAGCGTGACAGCGCGGCGAGGTCGTCAGCTGGGGGCGCCCCGCCGGCCGCCAGGACGGCGACGTCCTCCCGGACGGCGGCGGCGGCCTGCTCGCGGCGACGGAGCGGCTCTGCGGCGTACGGCGCGGGCCAGGCGAGCCGCTCGGACCCCGTCAGCGCGGGGTTGTTGCCCTTCCCGGGCTCGGGCGCCCAGACGTCGACGCGGCCGCCGACGGACTCGGCGTGGTCGCGCAGCTCCACGAGGAACGGCGACGGCCCGCGGGAGCGCTTCTGCGTGGGGCCCCACCAGTGACCGCTGCCGAGGACGAGGTGACGGGCCCGGGTGAACGCGACGTAGCCCAGCCGCCGCTCCTCGCGCTCCAGGTGGTCACGGCACTCCTGGGTGTAGGCCGCCAGCCCGGCCTTGTCGTGCCCGAGCAGCGTCGGCTGGTCTTGCGCGTCGCCGCGCAGCGGACCGGGCAGCACGGCTCCCGTCGTGGTCCAGCTGCCCCGCAGGGTCGTCGACGGGAACACCTTGGCGGTCAGGTCGGGGCACGCCACGACGTCCCACTCGAGGCCCTTGGCCCGGTGGGCGGTGAGCAGCTGCACGGCGCCGCGCCCCGAGGGACTGACCGCGTCGAGCCCCCGCTCGTGCTCCTGGGCCGCACGCAGGAAGCTGAGGAACGCGCTCAGGCTGCTCTCGCCGTCGAGGTCGGAGAAGTCGGCGACCACGTCGAAGAAGGCGGCGAGCGACTCCCGGCGCCGCGCGGCGACGGCCTCCGGCGAGGCAGCCAGCTCCACGTCGAGGCCGGTCACCTCGACGACCCGGTGGGCCAGGTCGAGCAGCGGCTCGCTGCGGTGGGACCGGAGGAGGCGGAGCTCGGCGGCGAGGGCCATGAGGCGCTCAAGCGCCTCGGTGGACCAGCCGTCGGCGCCTGGTCGGTCGAGGGCGTCGGTCAGGGCGACGACGTCGCACGGGTCGACGCCCGCGACGGCCTGCTCGAGCGCGTCAGCCCCGCCGGGCCGCCGGTCAGCGCCGCTGCCTGCGGACTCCTCCCGCAGCACCGCCCTGGCCCGCCGGCCGAGCACGGCCAGGTCGCGCGGACCGAGCCGCCAGCGCGGGCCGGTGAGCAGCCGGAGCAGCGGCGCGTTGGCGGTCGGGTCGTCGAGCACCTCGAGGACCGCGACGACGTCGGACACCTCCGGCAGCGACAGCAGCCCACCGAGCCCGACCACCTCCACCGGCAGGTCGGCCGCGGTCAGCGCGGCGTAGAGGTCGCCGAAGTCGCTGCGGGCGCGCACGAGCACGGCGCACTCCCCCGGTGACGTGCCGGCGTCGACCGCCGCCTTGACCTGCTCGGCGACCCACGCGCACTCCTGCTGCCAGCTGGCGTGGAGCGCGACCACCACCTCGCCCAGCTCGGCCTTGGCCGGCGGTGCCTGCAGCTCGACGACCCGGTGACGCCGTCGTAGCGAGGCCGCCACGGAGTTGGCGAGCTGCAGCAGCCGGCCGCCGGAGCGCTGGTTGACCGCCAGGTCGAAGCACGCTGCCTCGACGCCGTCGGCACCGCGGAAGTGGCCGGGGAAGCCGTCGAGGTTGGACACCGACGCGCCGCGCCAGCCGTAGATGGCCTGGCACGGGTCACCGACCGCCGTGACGGGATGCCCGCCGCCGAACAGGCCGACCAGCATCCGTCGCTGCGCCACGCTGGTGTCCTGGTACTCGTCGAGCAGCACCACCCGGAACCGCTCCCGCTCGGCCTCCCCCACCTCGGGCACCGTCTCGGCGAGGCGCGCCGCGAGCGCCACCTGGTCGCCGAAGTCGATGGCGTCGAGGTCGGCCTTGGCGCTCCGGTAGGCCCGCACGAGGGCCGCCAGCTCGGTGCGCCGCCGGGACGCGAGCGCCATCTTGCGCAGGTCGTCGCAGACGCCCTTGGTCCCCGCACGGCCTGCCAGGTCGCCGCAGGACTGCTCCACGACGGCGCGCCACTCGGCGTCCCAGCGGTTGAGCTCGTCGGGCTCGACGAGGTGCTCCGACAGCTCGCTCTCGAGCGCGATCAGGTCACCGACGAGCATGGACATCGGGCTGGTCAGCGCGGTGATCGGGCCCGAGTGGCGGCGCAGCACGCGAGCGGCGAGCTGGTAGCGCGTCGCGTCGGCCAGCAGCCTCGACCGCGGTTCGACACCCAGGCGCAGGCCGTGCTCGCCGACGAGCCGACCGGCGAAGGAGTGGTAGGTCGCGACGGTCGGCTCGCCCGGCTCGGGGTCCGGCTCGGCACCGGGCGGCCCGCTCGCCGGCGCGGGCGCCGGGTGGGGCGACGGTGCGGCGGGCACGCCGGCGCGCAGCAGCCCGGCGCGCAGCCGGCCCGCCAGCTCGGCGGCGGCCTTGTTGGTGAAGGTCAACCCGAGCACCTGGTCGGCGGCGACCTGCTCGGTCGCGACGAGCCACACCACGCGGGCGGCCATGACGCTGGTCTTGCCCGAGCCGGCACCGGCGACCACGAGCCCGGGCGCGAGCGGGGCGGTCGCCGCCGCGAGCTGCTGGTCGGTGAAGGGGATGCCCAGCAGCTCGCGCAGGTCGGACGCGATCACTGCACCACCTGCCGGCCCTCGGACTGCGCCGGGCAGCAGGTGCGGAACGGGCACCGCCCGCACCGCTCCTGGGGCGTCGGCGGGAAGCTCTCGCCCAGCACCCGGCGCACCGCGGTGTCGAGCAGCTCCTCGACCCAGCTCGGCGACTCCGGCAGGGCCTCCTGCGCCTGCACCTTGGGCCCGCCCGCGTCGTCGACGCGGAGCATCACCAGCTCGGCGCCGCCCACCTCGGGTCGGCCCGGCAGCACGTCGTCGAGAGCACCGGACCGGACGGCCAGCTGGTAGGTGCCGAGCTGCGCGTGCTCCGCGATCTCGCTGCGGGTGAAGGGCTGCTTGCCGGTCTTGAGGTCCACCACGTGGACGCGGCCGTCGCGGTCGAGCTCCACGCGGTCCAGGAAGCCCCGCAGCAGGACGGTCCCGCCGGGTGCCGCGACCTCGACGGCGAAGCCCACCTCCGTCGCGACGAGCTGCCGGTCGCGCGCAGCGGCGTGCCAGACGAGGAACCGGCGGAGCGCGTCGCGGGCCGCGACGTGCTGCTGCTCCGACTGCCAGGGGGCGTCGTAGGCGAGCTGTCCCCAGACGGTGTCGAGCCGCGCCACCAGGACGTCGAGGTCCGCCGGGGTGCGCCCGGTGGCCACCTCGTCAGCCAGCGCGTGGACCACGCCGCCGAAGCCCATCGCCGAGCTCGTCGCCTGCTCGGCGTGGACCTCGTGCTCGAGGAACCACCGCAGCGGGCACTCCTGCAGCCCGGCCAACGAGGTGCCCGACAGCGGGACAGCGACCTCACCGGGGTGGACCGGGGTCGGGCTGTCGCTGACCGGAGCCAGTCCCCACCAGCGGGAGGGGTGGGCCGCGGCGGCCAGCGGCGCTCCCGCGTCGTCCCGCTCGACGGCGAGGTGCGCCAGGCGGGTGGCGGCGGCCCGGCGGGCCGCCGCGCTCCGGTCGGGGTCGACGGCGACCCGGCGCAGCGCCGCGACGAGGGCGGGCAGGGACAGCGGCCGGGCCGTGCGCTCCAGGTGCGCCTCGACCTCGACGCCCAGCTCGGACAGGAAGCGGCTGGGCCGCTCGCCGTCCTCCGCGAGGCCCGCGACCGCCGTGACGACCACGCGCCGCCGGGCGCGCGTCAGGGCCACGTAGAACAGCCGCCGCTCGTCGACGAGCAGCTCCGAGCGCTCCGACGGCGCCCGCAGCTCGCCCTCCGCGACCGGTGCGAGGCGCTCGGGCTCGAGCAGGGTCGAGCGGCGCCGGAGGTCGGGCCAGACGCCCTCCTGCACCCCGGCCACCACGACGACGTCCCACTCGAGGCCCTTGCTGCGGTGGGACGTCAGCAGGCGCACCGCCTGCCCCCGGACGCCCCGCTCGGCGAGCGTGTCACCCGGGATCTGCTGGGCCTCCAGCTCGTCGAGCAGCGTGCCGACCCCCGCCGCGCGGCGGCGCGAGGTGGCCCGGCCGAGGGTGGCGAACAGCGAGACCACGGCGTCGAGGTCACGGTCGGCGGAGCGCCCGGCGGAGCCGCCGTCGCGGGACGCCACCTCCAGCCGGTCGGGCCACGGGCTGCCGGCCCACAGCTCCCAGAGCGCCTCCTCCGGCCCGGCTGCCAGCGCCTCTCGGGCCCGGCCCAGCAGCTCGCCCAACCGGACCGCCGGGCGCGCGGTGCGCGGGTCGACGGCACGCAGGACCCGCGGGTCCGCGACCGCGTCGCGCAGCAGGTCGGCCGACGGTGCGGCGAGCCGGCTCGGGACGTCCCCGCTGCTCGCGGCCTGCTCGGCGGCCTCGGCGTCGAGCCCGCGCAGCACCCGGCCCAGCCGGCGCAGCCCGGCCGGTTCCGCGCCGCCGAGCGGACTCAGCAGCAGCTGGCGCGCGACCTCTGCGGTGAGGGCAGTCGGGTCCGCGGCCACCCTCAGCGCCAGCAGCAGCGGGGCGACAGCCGGCTCCCTCGACAGGGGCAGCTCGTCACCGGCGACCTCCAGCGGGACCCCGGCGGCCGTGAGGACCCGGCGGAGCAGGGGCACCGAGCGGGCGCCGGAGCGCACGAGGACGGCCATGCGCGACCACTCGGTCCCCCGCTCGAGGTGCTCACGCCGCAGCAGCTCGGCGATGGCGTCGGCCTCGGCCCCGACCGACGGGTGGGTGTGGGCCTCGACGACGCCGACGGGACCGCCGGTCGCCGGCTGCAGGTCGCGGTGGGCCAGGACCCGGTCGACGGGCAGTCCGGGTGCGGGCAGCCGACGGGCGACCAGGCGCGACGCGGCGAGCAGCCCCGGCCCGGAGCGACGGCAGGTGCGCAGCGCCACGACCGGAGCCGGGCTGCCGTCCGCGCGCGGGAAGCGCGACGGGAACTCCAGCAGGCCGCTCACCTCCGCGCCGCGGAAGGCGTAGATCGCCTGGTCGGGGTCGCCGACGACGACGAGGTCGCGGCCACCACCGGCCAGGGCCTGCAGCAACCGCTCCTGCGCGGGGTCGGTGTCCTGGTACTCGTCGACGAACAGCGCCGACCAGCGCTCGCGCAGGGCCGGACCGTGCTCGGGGTCCTCCGCGAGCAGGACCGCCCGGGAGACCAGCTCGGCGTAGTCGAGCGCCCCCTGGGCGTCGAGCACGTCGAGGTACTCGGCGAAGAAGCCGGCGAGCGCCGCCCAGTCCTCCCGTCCCTCCCGCGCGGCCAGCTGCGCCAGGTCGTCGGGCTCGAGGCCGAGCTCACGGGCCCGGGAGAGCAAGGCCCGCACCTCCTCGGCGAGGCCCCGCGTCGTCACGGCTGCGCGCAGCGCCGGCGGCCACGCGCGCCCCAGCTCGAGCGAGCCCCGCAGCAGGTCGCGCAGGGCGACGTCCTGCTCGGGCCCCGACAGCAGACGGAGCGGCTCGGTGTAGAGCTCGGCCGGCTGGTGCTCCCGCACCAGCGCGTAGCAGAACGCGTGGAAGGTCCAGGCGGACGGGCCGGCGGTAGCCGCGCCGAGCCGGGCGGTGATGCGGTCCCGCAGCTCCTGCGCCGCCTTGCGGCTGAACGTCAGCACGAGCGCCCGCTCGGCCGGCAGCCCTGCCTCGACCCGGCGGGCCACGGCCTCCACGAGGGTGGTGGTCTTGCCGGTGCCCGGGCCGGCCAGCACCAGCATCGGCCCACCGGGGCTGTCGAGGACCTGCTGCTGCGCAGCGTCGGGCACCAGCCGGCGCGCCGGGGCAGGGGGGGTCCGCACGAGGCGGTAGGCGGACGCGGCGGCACGGGCCGGCGCGCGGGAGGTGGTGCTCACGACGCAGGACTCCACCACGCAGGTCCGACAGCCCTCACCGCCCGTCCCACCGGGCGACGGCGAGGTCCACCCGCTCGCCCCTCACCGGGCAGCCCTCGGCGACCAGCAGCGCGAGCGCCTCCTGCAGGAAGGGCTCGGCCGGCCGACCGGACGCCTGCACCACACGCTGCCACGGCACCTCGCGGCCGTGGCGGGTGAGCACCGTGCCGACGGTGCGCGGCGAGCCGCGGCCGAGCATCTCCGCCACGTCGCCGTACGTCATGACCCTGCCTCGCGGGATGCGGTCCACGACGTCGAGCACCAGCCGCGCGTACGGGGTGGGCGGCGCGGTGGAACGGCCGCGGACGGCGAGCCCGGCTGACACGCTGACGGTGCGACGAGTCATCCGCCCAGTCTGGGGGTAGACCGCCGTTCGACTGCCCCGCGAGGCACACAGGCACGAGCGAGAGGGGACGGGTGAGCTGCGAGCGGGTGCTGCCACAGGCGCTCCCGGCGGGCGAGCAGGTGCAGAAGAGCTTCCACTTGCACCTGGACCCGGTCCCGAGGCTGGTCGGAGCGGCCCGCGCGTTCGTCGCCGAGCATGCTCCGGCGCTCCCCGCCGAGACGCAGGACGCGCTGCTGCTGCTCACCTCCGAGCTCGTCACCAACGCCGTGCTCCACGCCCGCACCCCGCTCGAGGTGGGGATCGCCGTCGCCGAGCAGTCGGTGCTGGTCACCGTCTTCGACCTCGACCTGTCGCGGGCGACCCAGCAGCCCTACGCCCAGCGCGAGGGCGGCTGGGGCCTCGGACTCGTCGCCGCCCTCGCCGAGGCATCGGACCTCGCGACGCACGCCGACGGCGGCAAGACGGCGTGGTTCCGGCTGCCCCGCGGGGAGCTGCCGACCGTCCGTGACGCCGTCGCCGCACGGCCCGAGCCTTGCCGCAGGGAGGCCACGTCGTGACGACCTCGGAGGGGCGGCCGGACCAGGCCCTGTCGGCGTCCGGCGACGCCCACCGCGCCGGGACGCTCCGGATCGGCGAGGACGGCCACGAGAGCGGAGCCTCGGTGCCGAAGCTGGCCACGGGCATCAGCGGGTTCGACCACGTCTCGATGGGCGGCCTGCCGGCGCGGCGCGCCACCGTGGTCGCCGGTCAGGCAGGGAGCGCCAAGACCGTGTTCGCCGGGCAGTTCCTCGCCGAGGGCGTCCGCCGCGGGCAGCCCGGTGTCTTCGTGACGCTCGAGGAGCCGGCGGCCGATCTCCGGGCCAACCTCAAGACCCTCGGCTTCGACGTCGCGGCGTGGGAGGAGGCCGGCGACTGGCGGTTCGTCGACGCCTCGCCGCTGACCACGAGCGTCGGCGCCGCCCCGTACAGCCTGGAGACGCTCACCGCCCAGATCGGCCACGCCGTGGACGCGACGGGAGCCGAGCGCCTCGTGCTCGACAGCCTCAACGGCGTGCTCGGGCTGCACGACGACCCGGCGGCCGCCCGCCAGCTGCTGCGGCAGCTCATCGCCAGCATGCGCGCCATGGGGCTGACGATCGTGCTCACCGTCGAGACCCCGGGCGACCCCGGCGGCACGCTGTCGCGCTACGGGATCGAGGAGTTCGTCGCCGACAACGTCGTGCTGCTGCGCAACGTGCGGGAGGAGGCGTTCCGCCGCCGCACGATCGAGGTGCTCAAGATGCGCGGCGCGATGCACCACAAGGGCGACGTGCCCTTCACGGTGCTGCCCGGCCAGGGTGTCGTCGTGCTGCCGGTGGGTGAGCCCGAGCAGGACCCGAGCACGCTGGACCAGCGGGTCTCGAGCGGCAACCCCGGCATCGACCGGCTCGCCCACGGCGGGTTCTTCCGCGGCTCCTCGACCCTCGTCTCAGGGCCGATCGGCACCGGCAAGACGCTGATGTCGCTGCAGTTCGCTGCCGACGGCGCGCAGCACGGCGAACGCGTCCTGCTCATGTCCTACGAGGAGACCCGCGAGCAGCTCTACCGGCTGGGCACCAGCCTCGGCCACGACCTCCGGTCCTACGAGGACCACGGCCTGCTCAAGATGGTCTCCCTCTACCCGGAGGTGGCCTCGCTGGAGGACCACCTCGTCGAGATCCGCTCGCTGGTGGAGCGGTACCAGCCGACACGCCTCGTCCTCGACAGCCTGTCTGCCCTCGAGCGGCTCGGGTCCGCCCCGTCGTACCGAGGCTTCGTCATCGGCCTCACGTCCTACGTCAAGCAGATCGGGCTCGCCTCCCTCATGACCGCCGCGGCCCCTCACCTGGTCGGCGGCACGTCGGTCACCGAGAGCCACATCTCCGGACTGATCGACGCCATCGTGGTGCTCCGCTACGTCGAGGCGGACAGCGCCCTCAAGCGCGGCATCCTCGTGCTCAAGATGCGCGGCAGCAGCCATGAGCAGCAGATCTGCGAGCTGATCATCGACGAGGGCCGGATGTCGGTCGGCGAGCCCTTCACCGGGCTCGGCGGGATCCTGTCCGGCCAGGCCGTGCCCCGGGTGTAGGCGGCAGGAGCAGCCGGCGCGCACGAGCGACGCATGCGGACCGTTCGCATCTCGGCAGCCGGTCCCGATCACGGGCGTCGGCCGCCCCCCTCAGGGACCGGCCGACACACGAGAACGACTAGTAGGTCGGCAGACTCGGGTCTACCTGCGCTTGCCAGGCGAGCACCCCGCCCTGGACGTGGACGCTGTTGGCCAGACCAGCGGCCTTGAGCGCCGCGAGCGCCTCGGCCGAGCGCACGCCGCTCTTGCAGTGCAGGACGATCTGCCTGTCCTGCGGCAGCTGGGCGAGCGCGGAGCCGTTGAGGATGTCGCCCTTCGGGATGAGCACGGCACCCGGGATCGACACGATCTCGAACTCGGCCGGCTCGCGGACGTCGACGAGCAGGAAGTCCTCTCCCGCGTCCATCTTCGCCTTGAGCTCGGTGGCGAGGATGGTGCTGCCGGCGGCCGCCTCCTGCGCCTCCTCCGACACGACGCCGCAGAAGGCGTCGTAGTCGATCAGCCCGGTGATGGTGGGGTTCTTGCCGCACAGCGGGCACTCCGGGTCCTTGCGGACCCTGATCTTGCGGTACTCCATGTCGAGCGCGTCGTAGACCATCAGCGAGCCGACGAGCGGCTCACCGATGCCCATGAGCAGCTTGACCGCCTCGGTGCTCTGGATCGAGCCGATGCTGGCGCACAGGATGCCGAGCACGCCGCCCTCGGCGCAGCTCGGGACCATGCCGGGCGGCGGGGGCTCGGGGTAGAGGCAGCGGTAGCAGGGGGCCTGGCCGCCGGGCGCGGTCGGCCAGAAGACGCTGGCCTGGCCGTCGAAGCGGTAGATCGAGCCCCAGACGTAGGGCTTGCCCAGCAGGAACGCAGCGTCGTTGACCAGGTAGCGCGTCGCGAAGTTGTCCGTGCCGTCGACGATCAGGTCGTACTGCTCGAAGATCTCGAAGACGTTGCTCGAGTCGAGACGGTCCTGGTGCAGGACGACGTCGATCAGCGGGTTGATCTCACGGATGGAGTCGCGAGCGCTCTCCGCCTTGCTCCGTCCGATGTCGCTCTGCCCGTGGATGACCTGGCGCTGCAGGTTGGACTCGTCCACCATGTCGAAGTCGACGATGCCGAGCGTGCCGACCCCAGCAGCCGCCAGGTAGAGCAGCGCAGGGCTGCCCAGCCCACCGGCGCCGATGGCGAGGACCTTGGCGTTCTTCAGCCGCTTCTGCCCGTCCATCGCGACGTCCGGGATGATCAGGTGGCGGCTGTAGCGCATCACCTCTTGGCGGGACAGTCCCTCAGCCGGCTCGACCAGCGGCGGCAGCGACACGAGATCTCCTTCGATCGTCAGCAGTAGTACGAGTGGTGCAAGGCCACCGGGTGGCGGTGGATTCCCGGCTCGACCGGGATCAGGTGTGACGCGGGGCGGCGCCGGGCAGACCGACCAGCAGTGAAAGGAGGCCTCATCGTGAGCGCCACTGACAAGTTCAAGAACAAGACCGAAGAGCTGACCGGCAAGGGCAAGGAGCACGCGGGGCGTGCGACCGGTGACGAGCAGATGGAGGCCGAGGGCCACCAGGACCAGGCCAAGGGCAACATCAAGCAGGCCGGCGAGAAGGTCAAGGACGTCTTCAAGTAGTTCTGCCCACCGCAGCTTCCGACGAAGGCCGGATCCCCTCGGGGTCCGGCCTTCGTCGTGTCCGCAGCGCGGCGAGGCCGGTCAGCCCCCGGGGCGCCACCACGGACGCCTGCGGGGGGCGTCGTCCTCGTCGTCCTCGTCGTCCCACTCGTCGTCAGCCGCGGCTGGGGCCGGGACGGGCGGGGGCACGGGCCGGGGCGGCGGGTAGCCGCGCGAGGGCGCCGGGGCGGGTGAGCTGTCCACCAGCCGGGCGGCGTCGCTGGCGGGCCGCGGCGCCCGCGCAGCGCTCGGCGGCGGACTGGCCACAGATGGGCGCGCCGATGCGTCGTCGTCGCCGCGCGAGGACGGCGAGTCGGTGCCGGCGTCCTCGATCCCGGTGTCGTCGTCCCGCGCGCCCTCCGTCCGGGTGGTGTCATCGATGGCGGGGCTCGCAGGGGCGACGGTGCTCGGCTCGCCCGCCTCACGGGGTGGCGCGGACTCCCAGGGCCCGCCTGCCGGGTCCGTCCCGGCGGGCGAGTTGCCGGCGCCCGGACCGGCCGGCTGCTCGGCGGAAGCCCGGTCGGCGGAGCCGTCCTCGACCGAGGTCGCCCGCTCGTCGACCACCACGGCGACGTTGTCGTCGTCCGTGCCGGCAGGTGCCACGTCACCGACGTCACCCGCGGCGGCCTCGCCCCGGACGTCCGTCGCACCGTCACGCGCCTCGTCGGCGCCGTCGCCCTGGCTGAGCTGCGCGGCGCTGTGCTCGGCCGCCTCTTCCTCCGCCAGGCCGCTGTCGGGCTCGGCGGTGCGCGCGTCCGGGGGGGTGACGTCCGCGTCGCCCGCACCGTCCTGGGCAGGAGCGAGACCGGGCTCGTCGCGCGGCGCACCGTCGGGCTGACCATCCGATTCCCCGGTCGCCAGCTGGACCTGAGCGTCCCCGTCCTGCTCGGCGCCTGCCTGCTCGTCCTCGGCCTGCTCCGCACCCGGCTGCTCGGCGTCCGCCTGCTCCGCAGCCGCCGGCTCGCCGGTGACCTGCTCGCCGTCCGCCGGCTCGCCGGTGACCTGCTCGTCACCCGCCTGCTCGCCGGTGACCTGCTCGTCACCCGCCGGCTCGCCGGTGGCCTGCAGCGCCACGGCCTGCCCGACCGCGGCCAGCTCGTCGACGTCCTGTCCGGCGTCCGCCGGCTCGACGTCCCGAAGCCAGGGGTTCTCCTGGTCTGCGGCAGCCTGCTCGACGGCGGGGGCATCGGCCTCCCTGCCGTCCAGGGCGTCGGCCGGCTCGGCGACGGGCAGACCGTCGGTCTCGGCCACCGCCGCGTCGCGCGCCGCCAAGGCCTGCTCGACAGCGCTACTGCCGTCGTCGTCGTCGTCCTGCGGGCCACCGACGACGTCGACCGGGTCGGCATCGACCATCTCGTCGTCGTCAGAGTAGAGGGCGGATGCGGAGTGCTCGGGCCGCGGCGGGGCCTCGTCGGGAGCCTGCGGTGCGTGCGGCGCTGCCTCGAGCGCGTCCTGCAGGTCCTCGAGCGGGGCCTCGACCGCCTCGTCACCGGAGTCGGTCACGCCGTCACCGTCGCCCGAGCTGCCCCACCCGGCGAGCACCGACGCACTGGTGCCGCGGCCGTCGCGGCGGCGGCGCAGCAGGGCATCGGCGAGAGCCAGCACGGCCTCGTCGACGTGGGCGCTGATCCGGCGCTCGCTCTCGGCGCCGGCTTCGCGCACCTGCTCGCTCAGACCGCTCTGGACGTCCGTGGTGACCCGCCCCGACACCTGGTCGACGAGCGTCGCGGCCACCCGGGCGAGGACCAGCTCGGCGACCCTCGGCGCGAGCTCCTCGACGAGTCGCTCGGTGACCTGGTCGGTGACCGCCTGCGACACGTCCTGCGTCGTCGGCACGACCACCTGGGAGACGCGGCCCCCGAGGCCCTCGACCTCCTCGTGCAGCGAGGCGACGCTGCGAACCAGCGTCGGCAGCTCGGCGCTCTCGCGCAGCGCGACGACCCCGGCCTGCACGCCCGCCACGTCGTCCCTCAGGCGGCTGAGGTCCTCGACCCGGGCGGCGAGGGCTGCGACGTCCGTCGCCACGCCAGGGACACCCCCGGCGGCGTCGCCCACGGTCGACAGGCGCTCGGCCAGGGAGTCCAGTCGCTGCAGCAG
>JAABUN010004168.1_pt1 | contig 20383 bp, 20 predicted proteins | sample 5559311 | NCBI WGS metagenome assembly JAABUN01 (sample SAMN10711877, study PRJNA513370) | rock metagenome | isolation source: Antarctica rocks | place: Antarctica: Victoria Land, Siegfried Peak sud
CGACCGGGACGGCCCGGCCGCTGTCGTCGGCGGCCGGGACCTGCCCGGCTGCTCGGGAGGCCAGCTCTGCGAGGGCCAGGTCGGTCCAGCCGGCGAGCCGGTCGACCAGTGATGTGACGGCCGGGATAGCGGCTTGGAGCTCGGCGACGGTGAGGCAGGACGGGTCGACGGCGGTCAGTTCCCCGACCGTCGCCCCCAGACCTCCCAGGATCGAACGCATGTTCGAATTCTAGAGCGGCGGAGGCGTCAGAGGTCGCGCCCAGAGGATCTGTGGAGAACCCGCGCTTGTCCCCAGGAGCGTTCGGCCACGTTGACAGCCGCAGACCATCCACGCGTCGCGCCAGGCGCCGCCGTCCCAGACGATGCCACCCGAGTAGTACGGCTCACGCGCCGAACGGCCGCCGTCGACAAGATCACCGTCATGAGGTTCCCCTCCCTGACCGAGACGGGCGGCGCCTCGACCGACCGCGATCGCACCATCGACGCCCTGCGCGCGCTGAGCCTGCTGGTCGTGGTCGTCGGGCACGCCTTCATGGCCCTGCCGCGCTGGGACGGCCAGTCCCTGCGGCTCGCGAACACCCTCACCGGCTCGCCGCGGCTGCAGGCGCTCACCTGGGTCCTCCAGCTGATGCCGCTGTTCTTCTTCGCCGGCGGGGCCGCGAGCGCCTCCGCTCTTCGTCGGCAGCCCGCGTACGCCGACTAGGTCTGGTCGCGGCTGCGCAGGCTGTACCGGCCGGTGCTGCTGTCCACCGCCTTCTGGCTGGTTGCCTCCCTCGTGGCACTGGCCGTCCTGCCGCGCGGCATGGCGGCGCCCGTGGCGAAGATGTCCCTGCAGCTGCTGTGGTTCCTGGCCTGCTACACGTTGACGCTGCTGGCAGCGCCGACCCTCGCTCGTGCGGCGCACACCCGACCTGCCTTCACGACCGGTGTGCTCGTCGGCTCCGTCGTCGTCGTGGACGTGCTGGCCGTGGGTCTCGACCTCCCCGGCGTCGGGCTGCTCAACTTCATGCTGGTCTGGTGCCTGCCGTTCACGCTGGGCCCGCTGTACGCCGAGGGTCGGTTCCGTGGCCGCCCGGCACTGATCGCAGCCCTCGTAGCCTTCGGTGTCAACGTCGCCCTCGTCGCGCTCGGACCGTACGAGCTGAGCCTGGTCACGGTGTCGGGACAGCGGCTGTCGAACATGTCCCCGCCGACCGTCGTGCTGGCCCTGCACGCCGTCGTCCTCTGCGGTCTCGCTGGGGCGGCTCGCGGTCCGTTGTCGGCGCTGCTGACCCGTCCGCGCGTGTGGTGGGCCGTGACGGTCACGAACCTGTCGGCCATGACCATCTACCTGTGGCACCTGCCGGTCCTCATCGCGGGGCTGGGTGTCGCGGGAGCGCTCGGCTGGGAGCGACCCGGCCCCGGCGAGCCGCACTTCTGGTCCGCCTCGTTCGCCCTGCTCGCGGTCTTCCTGCTGGCGACCGCCGCTGTCGTACGCCTGCTGTGGCCGACCGAGCACGCACCCCTGCCGTGGTGGGACGCGCCCGCAGGCGAACGTCAGGGCAAGCCCGCTCCCGCGGCCCTCGTCGCCCTCGCCGGCTCAGCCGTCGGCGTGGGGACCCTGCTGGTCGCGAAGGACGGGTTGGCCGGTCTGTCCCGCGACGGGGCGATGACCTGGCCGGCCCTGGCCGCGGTGGCCGCCGGGCTCGTTGCCTGCCGGACCCTCGCGCGCCTGCCCCCGCCTCTCGCAGGGCTCAGGCCGCGTTGAGCCTGGCCGCCCGCTGCACCAGGTAGTCGCGCTTGCGGGCGTTGGCGCACCTCGATCACTGCTGGATCGCCACCCCGCCGAGGTCCCGGTGGCTGGTCGCGCCCTGCGGGCGGGCGACCTGCGATCATCGTCCCGTGGCGACTGCCGACCTGCTCAACGACGCTCTCTACGTCGTGCTGCAGTTCGGACCGGAGCGCTCGCGACCCGTCGGCGAACGCCTCGGCGAGCGGCACCCCGACGTCTCCGAGGCCGAGCTCCAGGCCGCGCTGGAGGTCAGCCGGAGCGCGGAGGCCCTCGCCTACCAGCTGACCTCGAGCTGCTGGCCACGGGGCGCGGTCTCGGACCTGCAGATCAAGCAGATCACCACGGCTGCCGAGCGTGAGCTCCGCGAGGCGTTCCCTGGCTGGCTGACGAACACCTCGGGCACCTGGTGAGCCAGGCCCACTACTGGCACTTCCGCGACTGACGGGGGCGGGCAGGTCGGCGCTGGTCGTCGGCCGCCTCGCGGCACCGCGTCGCACCCCGCCGCTAGAACAGCGCGTTGGCCAGCGCCCGACGCCCGGCGACAACCCGAGGGTCCTCGGGATCGAGGACGGCCAGCAGCTCCAGCAGCCGGGTGCGCACTGCCTCGCGCTCGTCGCCGGCCAGCGACCTGACGAGCGGGACGAGCCGCCCCACGGCCTCGGCCACGCGGTCCCCGAGCACCTCGACGTCGGCCGCAGCCAGCTGCGCCTCGAAGTCGGTCGGCGCGGCAGCCGCCGCCTGCAGCACGGCCTCCGGGTCCACGCCCTCGGTGCGGCGGAACAGCGCCACCGACGCCCGACCGGCCTGGGCGAAGGCATTGCGGGGGTCACGGGCGAGCAGGGCGTCGTAGGCAGCGAGGGCGCCGTCCCAGTCCCCGTGCTCCAGGGCGTCCTCCGCGGCCAGGATCTCGGGCTCCGGCGGGGGGCCCTCGTCGGGCAGCTCAGCTCCGCCAGGACCGGCAGCCCCCGGGAGACCGGCCTGCGCCGCGGCGGCGAGGACCTGCTCCAGGAACGACCTGAGGTCGCGCTCGGGCAGGGCGCCGGTGAAGCCCTGCACGAGGCGCCCCCCGATCGCCAGCAGCACGGTCGGGATGCTCTGGATCTGGAGCTGACCGGCCAGCGCCTGGTTGGCGTCGACGTCGACCTTGGCCAGCACCCAGGCGCCGGCGCCCTCGGCGGCGAGCTTCTCGAGCACCGGGGACAGCTGCTTGCAGGGGCCGCACCAATCGGCCCAGAAGTCGATCAGCACGGGGACGGCCAGCGAGCGCTTCAGCACTTCGGCCTCGAACGTCGCCTCACTGACGTCGAGCACGTGGGCGCCGGCGGGCGCACCGTTCGGCGCAGGTGCTGCTGGCGCGGGCGCACGCAGTGCCGAGAGGTCGATCGCTCCGGCGATGTTGATGTCCGTGGGACGAATGCTCATGCCACCATCTTGCCTGCTGTACCCGTGGGCCGAGCACCCGTGGGCCGAGCACCCGTGGGCCGAGCACCCGTGGGCCGAGCACCCGTGGGCCGAGCACCCGTGGGCCGAGCACCCGTGGGCCGAGCACCCGTGGGCCGAGCACCCGTCGGCCGAGCAGGTCGTACGCGGCTAGAAGCGCGGCGGCTCGGTGTAGCTGCCCCACAGCTCGCGAAGAGCACCGCACACCTCACCGAGCGTCGCCTCGGCGCGGATCGCCTCGAGCATCGGTTCGATCGTGTTGCCCTCGCCGCGGGCGACCTCGACCAGCTCGGCGAGTCGGGCCTGCACGAGCGCGTCGTCGCGCCGCCCCTTGCGCACGGCGAGCTCGCTGACCTGGACGGTCTCGACCTCGTGGCTGACCCGCAGGATCTCCAGGGGCGCGTCGAGCCCGCTGGTCAGCGTGTTGACCCCGACGACCTTCTTCTCGCCCTTCTCGACGGCGACCTGGTAGGTGAAGGCTGCCTCGGCGATCTCGCCCATGAACCAGCCGTCCTCGATGCCCCGCAGGATGCCGGACGTCATGGTCCCGTCGGTGCCCATGTCGCGGACCTTGGCGAAGATCGCCTCGGCCTGCGCCTCCAGCTCGTCGGTGAGCTGCTCGACGTACCAGCTGCCGCCGAGCGGGTCGGCCACGTTGGCGACACCGGTCTCCTCGGCGATGACCTGCTGGGTGCGCAGCGCGATCTGGGCGGCCTTGGCACTCGGCAGCGCCAGGACCTCGTCGAGGGCGTTGGTGTGCAGGCTGTTGGTCCCACCGAGGACCGCCGCCAGCGCTTCGACGGCCGTACGCACGATGTTGTTGTCCGGCTGCTGGGCGGTCAGGGACACGCCCGCGGTCTGGGTGTGGAAGCGCAGCCACTGCGCCTTCTCGGTCTTGGCGCCGTAGACGTCGCGCAACCACCGGGCCCAGATGCGCCGCGCCGCACGAAACTTCGCGATCTCCTCGAAGAAGTCGATGTGGGCGTCGAAGAAGAACGACAGCCCCGGAGCGAAGTCGTCCACGTCCATGCCGCGCGAGAGCCCCAGCTCGACGTAGGCGAACCCGTCGGCAAGGGTGAACGCGAGCTCCTGCGCCGCCGTCGAACCAGCCTCGCGGATGTGGTAGCCCGACACCGAGATCGGCTTGTAGGCAGGGATGTCGCGTGCGCAGTGCTCCATCAGGTCGCCGATGAGACGCAGGTGCGGCTCGGGCGGGAACAGCCACTCCTTCTGCGCGATGTACTCCTTGAAGATGTCGGTCTGCAGCGTGCCGTTCAGGGTGCCGACGTCGACCCCCTGGCGCTCGGCCGCGACGAGGTACATGCAGAACACCGGCACTGCAGGGCCGCTGATCGTCAGGGATGTCGTGACGTCGCCGAGGGGGATGTCGGCGAACAGCAGCTCCATGTCGGCGGCGCTGTCGATCGCCACCCCGCAGTGCCCGACCTCGCCGAGCGCGCGGGGGTCGTCGGAGTCGCGGCCCATCAGGGTCGGCATGTCGAAGGCGACCGAGAGCCCGCCGCCGCCCTCGGCGAGCAGCATCTTGTAGCGCTCGTTGGTCTGCACCGCGTTGCCGAAGCCGGCGAACTGGCGGATGGTCCACAGCCGGCCCCGGTTGCCCGTGGCGTGCAGCCCTCGGGTGAACGGGTACTCGCCCGGCCAGCCGATGCGCTCGAACCCGGGGTAGTCGCTGCCCGCCGGTGGTCCGTAGACGGGGTCGACCGCAAGGCCCGACAGGGTCGTGAAGTCCGCCTCCCGCTGGCGGGCCTCGTCGAACCGGCGCTGCCAGCGGGCCCGGCCCTCGTCGATCTCGTTCGGGGTCAACGCACCACTCCTCGATCAGGCCGGTGGGGTGTCCGGCTGCGGGGTCGGCTCACCGCAGCAGGTGAGCCGCGGTTCACATCGGGGTCACCGTAACCCCGGACCCCGGTTCGCAGGTAGCCGACCTGCGCCGACCTGCCTAACCTGAGCCATGGACGCGCCCAGCTTCTGCTGCTCCTGCGCCGAGCCGCTCGACGGCTCCGATCGGCACCCGGTCTGCACCGGGTGCGGGCGCACCCACTACCGCGACCCCAAGGTCGGGGTCGGCGTCGTCGTCCTCGACGCTGACGGACGCCTGCTGCTGGTGCGTCGCGGGGTGGGCCCGGGCAAGGGGCTCTGGGCCCTCCCGGCGGGATTCGTCGACGCCGACGAGGACCCACGTGCGGCCGCCGCGAGGGAGGCCCTCGAGGAGACCGGGCTCCTCGTCGAGGTCGGCGCTGTGGTCGACGTCTACCCAGGGGTCCCCGGTCACCGGGGAGGGGCCTCGTTCTTCCTCGCCTTCGAGGCCGAGGTCGTGGGCGGCACGCTGCAGGCTGCCGACGACGCCCTGGATGCGCGCTTCTTCGGCCCGGACGACTTGCCGGAGCTGGCGTTCCCGTCCACCGAGGACGCGGCAGCGCGGGTTCGCGCAGTGACCTCCTGAAGGCACCTCCGAAACGCAACCCCGGAACGGCGCTGACCGGCACCCGGAGTCGACCCGGGTGCCGGCCAGCGGCTCATCGACCGACGGGCGCTGCCGCGGTCAGAGAGTGCACTCGTTCACCGAGGCAGCGCCCATGAGCGGGTCGACGGGCCCGCTGGCCGGGGGCTCGACGCCCTGCTCGACCCAGGCGACGAGAGCGTCGAAGGCGTCCCGGTAGCACGGCAGGATCGGCCGGATCTGGGTCGGGAACAGGCTGTAGAAGCCGTCCACGTGCTGGCCGTTCTCCACCACGTAGTAGCGGTGCAGTCGCGAGCGGTGCTGCTCGGCCACCATCTCGGCGTACCGGTCGCCGTGCAGGCTGATCGGCAGCAGCGTGTCGAGGGTGCCGTGCAGGCTGAGCATCGGGCGCTTGAGCTTGCCGGTCAGCGTGATGCCCCGCATGGCCTCGACCGCCTGCGGCCGGGCGTCCAGGTCGTACGCGGTGTCGAGCGGTGCGCACCCGGGCTTGCCGGCGATCGGGCACTGCGGGGTGATGCCGGCCTCGAGAGCACCGTCGAGGGCGGGGTCGAGCTCCTCGCGGTAGATCCGCTGGGTGAGGTCCCAGTAGATGGAGTAGTGCAGGGGCCACAAGAACTCCGAGCCCGGCTCGAAGCCGGCGGCGTACATCTGCTGACGCGCCGCCTCCTTGGCCGGACCCTCCGGGGAGTCCCGGAACACCGGGTATGCACGCAACGCCGGCGGCAGGTAGGTCAGCAGGTTGTTGTCCGGCTCGAACAGCGTCCCCTCCCACTCGACGCCGCCGTCGAAGACGCCCGGGCGGTTCTCCAGCTGCCAGCGGGTGAGGTAGCCGCCGTTCGAGATGCCGGTCATGTAAGTGCGGGCGGCCGGGCGGCCGTACGCCTGCTGCACGACCTTCTGCGCCGCCTGCGCGACCTGGGTGACACGCTCGTGCCACTCGCGGATCGCGTCACCCGGCGCCTCCCCGTCGCGGAAGAAGAAGGCACCGGTGTTGCCCTTGTCGATGCTCGCGTATGCGAACCCCTGAGACAGGACCTTGTCGCTGATGAGGAAGTCGCTGGAGTACTGCTTGCGGACCCCGGGAGCACCGGCCACGACGAGGCGGCCGTTCCACTTCTCGGGAAGGCGGATGACGAACTGCGAGTCGTGGTTCCAGCCGTGCAGCGTGTTGGTCGTGGAGGAGTCCGGGAAGTATCCGTCCACCTGGACACCCCGGACGCCGGTCGGGTTGACCGTGCCGGCAGCGTGCAGGGAGGCCCAGTCAGCGGCGTCGGTGTACGTGCCGGCGGGAGTGCTCGCCAACAGCCCCGTCGTCGTCAGATCGGCCAGGCACGGGGAGACGACCTGCAGCTCAGCGCCGGGCACCCTGATGCGGTCGGTTCCCGAGCAGGGGGAGGCAGGAGCGGGCGGTCGTGCCGACGCGCTGGCGGCGGGGAGCACCGCGCCGAGCAGCGCTGCGGCGATCAGGACAGGGAGAGTGCGACGCACGGTTGACCTCGCAGGTAGGGAGTCGCCGGGGCCGGAGGTGACCGGCCCGATGGGCTGAACGGCTTGCGCGTCAGCGGCCGGATGGCCGAACGGCGAGCGCAGGGAGCACAACACGGGCCCGGGACAGCCAACAATGGGCAAGACCTCTACAGCAGCAGCCGCCGTGTTGTGGTCGTCGCCACACCGTAACTCGTCGGCGTGCGGGGCAACCGGAGGCACCCGTCGTGGGTGTCCCTGCTGTGAGGAACACCCAGGAGCAAGCGTTGACCGACACGCTGCTGCCCCTCGACGGGGGGTCAGGGGCCGGAGGAGGGCGCGTGCCGCCAGGCACGGAGCGCCGTTCCTTCGAGGACTTCTACCAGGCGACGGCACCGCACGTCGTCCGCCAGGTGCACGCGATGACCGGCGACCTGGCCGAGGCGCAGGACTGCGTGGCCGAGGCCTACGCCCGCGCGTGGCAGCGCTGGTCGCAGCTATCCGACTACGACGCGCCCGACGCGTGGGTCCGCCGAGTGGCGTGGCGACTCGCTGCTCGGCGCTTCCGGCGGGCTCGGGTGGGGGCCGGCCTGCTCCGCCGGCTCGGGCCCCCGGACGACGTGCCGGCCCTCAGCCCGGACCGGGTTGCCGTCGTGGCGGCTCTCCGCCGCCTTCCTGAGGCGCAGCGTCGGGTGGTGGTCCTGCACCACCTCGCCGACCGGTCGATCGCCGAGATCGCCGCCGAGACCGGTACCCCCACCGGCACGGTCAAGGCCCAGCTCTCGCGTAGGCGTACCGGCCTTGCCGCCCACCTCTCCGAGATCGGAGCCGACCTGTGACCCAGGACCTGAAGCCGCTCCACCGGCTGGACCTGCTCGCCGACACCCCGCTCGCCCCGCTGCCCCCGGTGGGCCTCATCCGGCGGCGCGGACAGCAGCGGCGCGACCGCAGCCGGGCCCTGCTCGCCGCCTCCGCCGTGGCCGTCGTCGCCCTGGCCGTCACCACCGCGGCCGTCGGGGCGCCGGGCTCCTCGGGCCGCGAGGGCCTGCAGCCCGCGGCCCCGCCGAGCCCGCCACCGGTGCTCGCGTCGCCCACGACCGTGCCGTCGCCGTCGCCGTCTCCGTCTCCGTCTCCGTCTCCGACGCCCGTGCCCGTGCTGCCTCCGCCGGTCGAGATGTCCCCGACCGCCGTGCCGCCCCCGACGTCCGTCCCGTCGCCGCGCACGTCGGTCGCAGCTCCGACCCGGCCGTCACCGGCCGCGGTGCCGACCCCCTCCAGCGCAACCGCGTTCCCACCGGCGATCACCCGTGCCGACCCGGGTGAGCCGATCTGGGGCGTCTACCTCGCCGTTGCCCGGGACTCGGACTACGACGACCCAGGCCTCGCCGCCGCCGAGAGAGAGGCGGAGGCTGTCGGCTACCGCCCGTCGCTGGGTGACCTCGGCTGCGACCGGGGCGCCTCCGAGGCCCTAGGCCTCGACCCGAAGGGCAGCTACGCCGCCGTGGCCGTCTACTTCGCGACCCAGCGCGACGCCCGGCAGTTCGTCCAGGCCTACGAGCCCGGTGTCGTCGGGACCGCCGAGATCGTCATGGGCTGCAACGACTGAGCCCACTTGACCTCAAGTGCGCTTGAAGGCCTTCACTCCCGGCATGGAGACGACGAGCGGCATCCTGGACGAGGCGTACGAACGGCTGCACCGGACCGGTCCTGAGCTGGTCAGCGGCCTCACCAACCACGGACCGATGGTCGTCGAGTGCCTGGCGCACCTGGGGCACGACCGGGCGGTCCACGAGTGGGTGGACGGCTACGCCGGGGAGCTCGACGAGCTCCCCCGGGGGCGCAGGGTCGAGGACTGGCGGGCAGCGCTCGGGGACAGCCGTCGGCTCGGCGACTGGCTCGCGCACTTCTCCCGCGACGACCAGCCGTGGGAGGAGCTGCTCGCCCTGTGGTGGCCGCGCCTGGCCCCCGGCATGGCGGCCGCGGCGACGCACGGCGTGATCCGCACCGGTCACGCCGTACGTGCCCTCCGCTCCGGCGAGACGGCTCCGCGCAGGGCCGAGCTGGGTCAGGCCCTGGCCTACTGGGCCGCCCTCTGGCGGCCGGTCCCGGAGCTGGTGCCGGCCGGACCGCGGTCGGCCCGCGACGCCCTGCCCGCCGTTCCCACGCTGAGCTCCCAGGAGGGTCGGGCCTTCGAGCGGCTCGGCCGCCTCGGGGACACCCCGGGTTGGGCGGCCTCGGTGCAGGCGCTGCGGCCCATCACCCCGGCTTCGGCCGCGACCGCTCTGGACGACGTGATCGATGCCGCCGTGCGGACGTACGCCGGTCGCGCCTGGGGGGAGCCGATCATGCTGGTGCACGCGGTCACGGCACCTGCAGCCGTCGCCCTCGTCCTGCCGTCGCTCCCCCTGGACCTGCACGAGGCGAGTGTCCGGACGGCCTGGACGACGACCGCGGCCCTCGTGGCGAGCTACGCCGGCCCGACGCCCCGGCCGCCCCGGACGCCGGCCGCGAGCGCCGACGACGCCGTGGAGCAGGCTGTCCGGCACGGCGACGCCCACGTCGTGAAGCTGACCGAGGCAGCGCTGCGGGCGCCGGACCGGCGGGCCGGGCTGCAGGCGGCCGCAGCCGCCGTCAGCCTGGTGGCGGGTTGAGCGCGGGCCCTCTCACGCCAGCTACAGCTCGGGCGGGAAGCCGCCCGTCGCCACCGGTCCCCAGCGCTCGATCGTGACCCGCAACAAGACCTTGCCCTGGCGCACCATGGCGGTGCGGTACTCCGCCCAATCGGGGTGCTCGCCCGAGATGCTCCGGTAGTAGTCCACGAACGCGTCGAGCGCCTCGGGACCCTCCACGACCTCGGCCGCGCCGTCCACCTGGACCCACGCGTCGTTCCAGTCCTCGGACAGGAAGCACAGCGAGACCCGCCCATCACGACGGGCGTTGACGACCTTGGCCCGCTGAGGGTAGGTGGCGACGACGACCCGTCCCTGCGGATCGAGCCCGGCCGACACGGGTGACATCTGCGCAGTGCCGTCAGCGCGGCGGGTGACCAGCACGGCTCTGGGACGGGCCTGCAGGAACTCTCGCAGCTGGTCGAAGGACACGCTCTCGGACGTGGCGGTGCGCGGCATGACGCCAGCATGCCGTGCGCCCCTACTGTCGGGGCATGGTCCCCGACTGGCGCGCTCGCGTCCTCGACGAGGTAGACGGGCGTACGGACGAGATGCTCGGGCTGCTGGGCGACATGGTCCGTGCCCCCAGCGTGAGCGGGAGCGACGAGGAGAACCAGTCCCAGGCCGACCTGGGGCGCGCGTTCGATCAGCTCGGCCTCGAGACCGACCACTGGCAGGTGCCGCTCGAGCAGACGCTGGCCGACCCGACCTTCCCCGGGTGCGAGGTGGTCCGCACCGAGGCGTGGGGGCTGGTCGGGCGCTCCCCCGGCCGCGGAGACGGTCCGTCGCTCATGCTCAACGGCCACATCGACGTGGTCCCGCCCGGACCTGCGGAGACCTGGCGCACCCGCGACCCGTGGTCGGGTCAGGTGGTCGGCGGGAACCTGCACGGGCGGGGGGCCTGCGATATGAAGGGCGGTCTGGTGTCGGCCGTCTGGGCTGTCGCGTCCCTGCGGGCCAGCGGCGTCCCCCTGCGGGGCGACCTGCTCATCGCCAGCGTGCAGGGCGAGGAGGACGGCGGGCTCGGATCCTTCGCCACCCTGCAGCGGGGGTGGCGGGCCGACGCCTGCGTCATCCCGGAGCCGACCAGCCTCGACATCGTGCCGGCCAACGCCGGGGCGCTGACCTTCCGGCTGCGGATCCCCGGGCAGGCGACCCATGCGTCGCGCCACCTCGAGGGGATCAGCGCCATCGGCAAGCTGTGGCCCATCTGGCAGGCCCTGCAGAAGCTGGAGCAGGCGCGCAACGCCCACGTGGACCCGCTCTTCTCCCGGTGGGAACTGCCCTACCCGATCTGCATCGGCACCGTCTCGAGCGGCGTGTGGGCCTCCTCCGTGCCGGACCTGCTGGTCGCCGAGGGCCGGCTCGGGGTGGCGATCGACGAACCGGTCGAGCTCGCCCGGGCCGCGTTCGAGGAGGCCGTCGCTGACGCCTGCGAGCGCGACCCCTGGCTACGGCACCACCCGGTCGAGATCGAGTGGTGGGGCGGGCAGTTCGCCTCCGGCCGACTCTCGCCCGACAGCCCGCTGCTCGCGCAGATGAGGTCCGCTCACGAGGCCGTCGCCGGCGGGCGCCGCCAGCAGGTGTGGGGCGCGTCGTACGGCAGCGACCTGAGGCTGATGGAGGCGGCCGGCGTGCCGACCCTGCAGTACGGGCCGGGCGACGCGGCGCTGGCTCACAGCACCGATGAGCTCGTGCCGGTCTCCGAGGTGCGTACGGCCGCTCGCGCACTGGCGCTGCTGGCCCTGGACATCTGCGGCGTCTGAGCCTGCCTGGGTCAGCGACGCAGCCGGCGTACGAGCAGCAACAGGGCCACGATCCCGGCGAGCAACGGCGCCAGGCGCTTGAGAACGGGCGCACCAGCCGTGCCGAGCAGGTCGATCGCCTCTGCCGGCTTGCGGGCCTCACGCGGCTGGGCCACCGGCATGAGAGGGCTGAGCGGTGGCTCCAACCCCTCGGGCGCTCCGAGATCGGCTGCCGTCGCGGCGAACACGGGCTCCGGGTTGCCCGCCCGGATCTCGTCCGAGAGGCAGGCGGCGAACTGGTCGACGAGCTTGCTGCTGACGTCGGCGAGTACGCCTCGTCCGAACTGCGCCGGCTTGCCGGTCACGTTGAGGTCGGTGTCGACCTCGACGTCCGTGCTGGCTCCCCTGCCGATCAGCCGGCAGGTGATGAGCGCCTTGGCCGTACCCGTCCCGCGGGTCTCCTTGCCGCTCCCGTCGATGACCGCGACATGGGTCGCTGCGTCCTTCGACACGAACGAGGCCTTGCCGCCGTAGGTCAGGTTGATCGGACCGACCTTGACCTTGACCGTGCCCTCGAAGGCGTCGCCGTCCACCTTGGTCAGGGTCGCTCCGGGCATGCAGGGAGCGACCCGCTCCACGTCGAGGAGCACCCGCCATGCCTCGTCGACGGGGACGGGGACGGTGAACCGGTTCTCGAGCTTCATCGGGTTCCTCTTCCTAGGGTGCTGGTCACTCTGGTGAGGTCCTGGGGTGTGTCCAGGTCCTCCGGCGAACCGGCGTCGCCGCACTCCACCTCGACCACGAGCTCGGGGTGGGACCGCAGCCAGCCACGGGCTCCAGCATCCCCGACCGCGGCCCCGGCCACACCGTCCCAGGTGGACCGGGCCAGCAGGACCGGGTTGCGCTGCCTCCCGCCGTAGACCGCCACAGCAGCTGGCGCTCCCGCCTCGTGCGCGGCGACGAGGCGGCGCACCACCGTGGACGTGATCAGCGGCTGGTCGACGAGGGCCACGACGCAGGCATTGACAGGTGCTGTCACGAGCGCCGCGAGTCCGGCCCGGAGGGACGCACCCATGCCGGTGTGCCACTGCGCAGCCTCGACGATGTTGACCGCCTCCAACGGTCCCGCTGACGGCAGCCCGGGCCCGGGCTGGCACAGGGCAGTGACCTCAGCGGCCGAGGCGCCGACGACCACCACCACCGGCGCGCACCCACCCTCGCGGAGCAGGCGGATGCCCCGGCGGACCAGCGGTTCACCGCCGAGCTCGAGGAGCCCCTTGGGCATCCCCATGCGGCGACCAGCACCTGCTGCGAGCAGGATCCCGGCGACCCGGGGCCGGCTGCCCTCCATCACAGTCTGCCCCCCATCACAGTGCGGCTGCCGTCACGGTGCTGCGCTCTCCACCGGGGCAGGGTGTCCGGTGCCGGTGTGGATCGCCCCGTCAGTCGCGGCGAGTGGACGCCCCGAGCCGCCCCACCGCTGCTGGATGATCTCAGCCGCGATCGACACGGCGGTCTCCTCGGCAGTCCTCGCACCGAGGTCGAGGCCGATCGGGGAGTGGAGTCGCGCAAGATCCGCTTCGCTGACGCCGTTCTCACGCAGGCGGCGCAACCTGTCATCGGAGGTGAGGCGGCTACCCATCGCGCCGATGTAGGCCGCTGGGCGGCGCAGCGCGACCTCCAGGAGCGGGACGTCGAACTTCGGGTCATGCGTCAGCACGCAGACCACCGTGCGCTCGTCGACCTCGGTGGCAGCCAGGTAGGTGTGCGGCCACTCGCACACCACCTCGAACGCGTCGGGGAACCGCCGTGCCGTGGCGAACACGGGGCGGGCATCGCAGACGGTGACGCGGTAGCCGAGCAGGGTGCCCATGCGGCACACGGCGCCGGCGAAGTCCGTCGCACCGAACACCAGCATGCGAGGCGGAGGGGTGAACGCCTGCACGAACACAGTGACGTCGTCGATGCGCCGCTGACCGCGGGCCCCGTAGTGACGGCTGCCGGTCTGCCCGGCGGCGAGCATGCCCCGCGCGTCGTCGGTCACGGCGACGTCGAGCCCCTCGGCCCCCAGCGACCCGGTCGCGTGCGAGTCGCTGACGAGCAGCTGCGCACCGAGCGGCGCCGGTCCGGCCACCACCGTCGCAAGGGCGACCGGCTCGTCTGCCGCCATGCGATCGACCCACGCCGTCAGGACGGCGCGGTCGCCCGGCGCGACCAGCACCTCGAGGGTGCCGCCGCACGTGAGGCCTACGGCGAAGGCGTCGTCGTCGCTGTAGCCGTAGGTCTCGACGACCGCGCCCTGCCCGGCGAGCACCTGCTCAGCGGTCGTGTAGACGGCTCCCTCGACGCAGCCGCCCGAGATGCTGCCGATCGCCTCCCCGTCCGCCGCGACGAGCATCGCCGATCCGGGCGGCCGCGGCGCGCTGCCGGAAGCACCGATCACGGTGGCGACGGCGAACGGCTCGCCGCCGGTGAGCAGACCGCGTACGCCGTCGGCGATGTCACGCACGAGCCGACCTCCTGTGCGCGGGTGCCCGCCCCCGAGACGAACGACCCAGCACCACGTCCGCCAGGTGCTCGAGAGCCGCGAGGCTGTGCCCCTCGACGAAGTCGTCCACGTGTGGCAGCGCCGCCGCCATGCCCGCAGCGAGCGGGGCGTAGCCAGGAGCCGCCTTGCGGGGGTTGGACCACACCACCCGGTGGGCGAGCCGGTGCAGCCGGGCCACCTGCTCGCCGAGCAGTGCCGCATCGCCCCGCTCCCAGCCGTCGGACAGGATCACCACGACAGCGCCCCGAGCGGTCCCCCGCTGGCCCCAGCCGTCGAGGAACTGCTTGAGGAGCTCGCCGAGCCGGGTGCCACCCCCGGCGTCGACCAGGGTGGTCGCGACCGCCGCCATGGCCGCGTCGGGGTCGCGCAGCGCGAGCTGCCGGGTGAGCCGGGTGAGGCGGGTCCCGAGGGCGAAGACCTCAGGGGCGTCGCGGAGCTGGCCGCCGCTCCCTCGCGAGGCCGCGTGGCAGAACCTCAGCAGGGCATCGGCGTAGCCCTCCATGGACCCGCTGACGTCGACCAGCAGCACCACCCGTCGCGCACGCGTCGCCGGTGCGCGGTGCCGCAGCCGCGCGGGCTCGCCGCCGGCTGCCAGCCAGCCCCGCAGGGTTCGACTGCCGTCCACGTGACCGCGAGGGGCCGGTCGCAGCCGGCGGGTCGCCCGCCGGTCCCCCGGCAGGCTGAGGGCCGCCAGCAGTCGACGCAGGTGCTCCTTCTCGGCGGCCGTCAGGGTGCTCACGTCGCGGTGGCGGAGCTGTTCGACGCTGCTCGACGCGGCCGCGACGGATTCCGAGGCCCGGTCGCCTCCGGGCTCACCACTGTCCCCGCCGGCCGGGTCGGCCACGAGCCGCAGCTGGCTCCGGGACAGCCGCTGGCGGCGGACCACCGAGCCAGGTCGCTCGCCGAAGTAGGCCTCGAAGGCGGTGTCGTAGCGGGCCAGGTCGTCCTGGGTCGCGCACAGGGTGAGCCGCCCGGCCCAGTAGACGTCAGCACGGCGCATGGGATCGAGCTCGGCGACGGCGCGGGCTGCAGCGTGCACCCGTTCGCTGCTGGCCCCGACCCCCATGGCCCGCAGGGTCGCTGCCAGTCCGACGAGGCTGTCGACGGCGTCGTACGGGATCGTCGGCTCGGCCACGGGGTCAACCACCCAGCACCGCCGTCGTGATCAGCTGCTGGACGTCGAGCCGCTTGGCGTGCAGCTGGTCCTCGCGGTACTTCAGCACGGCCCCGAGCGTGGCCGTCGCGGTGGCAGCGTCGAGCCGATCGGCGCCCAAGGCGACCAGCGCCTGGGTCCAGTCGATCGTCTCGGCGACGCCGGGCGGCTTGAGCAGGTCCTCGGCCCGCAGGGCTGCGACCGCCCGGGCCACGTGGGCGGCGAGCGACGCCGATGCCTCAGGCACGCGGGCGCGCACGATGGCGACCTCGCGGTCGAAGTCGGGGTGCTCCACCCAGTGGTAGAGGCAGCGCCGCTTGAGGGCGTCGTGCACGTCGCGCGTGCGATTGCTCGTCACGACGACGACCGGCGGCACCGCAGCGCGGACCGTGCCGAGCTCGGGCACGGTGATCGTGTAGTCAGACAGCACCTCGAGCAGGAACGCCTCGAACTCATCGTCAGCGCGGTCGATCTCGTCGACGAGCAGCACCGCGGGTGTGGTCTCGAGGGCGGCGAGCAGGGGGCGCGCGAGCAGGAAGCGCCGGCTGTAGACCTCGGACTCGAGCCGCTCCGCGTCGCCGGGACCGGTGGCGGAGCCGGCCGACTCCGCCGCGCGCAGGTGCAGCAGCTGACGAGGGAAGTCCCAGTCGTACAAGGCCTGGCTCGCGTCGATGCCCTCGTAGCACTGGAGTCGGAGCAGGTCGGCGCCGACGACCTGCGCCAGCGCGGCCGCGAGGGAGGTCTTGCCCACGCCCGGCTCGCCCTCGAGGAACAGCGGGCGCGGCAGGGCGAGCGCCAGGTAGGCCGCGGTAGCCACCCCCTCGTCGGCGAGGTAGCCGGCTGCCGTGAGCAGCCGCGCCAGCCCGGCGGGGTCGCGCACCCCCTCGGGGAGCAGCCCCCGCCGGGCGTCAGGTGCGGCAGTCAGGAGCCCGTCCTCCTCAGGCGCTGAAGCCGGCGGCGGAGGCGACGGCTCGCGCCGTCAGCACCCGGGCGAGGTGCTGCCGGTAGTCCGCCTGCGCCCCGAGGTCCGACGGCGGGCTGGTGCCGTCGGCCGCAGTGCTCGCCGCCTGCTTGACCGCTGCCAGGTCAGAGGCGCCGACGAGCGCGGCCTCGACCGACGCCGGTCGGATCGGCGTCGACCCCATGTTGGTGAGACCGATCCGCGTCTCGGCGATGGATCCGCCGTCGGTGCGGACCGCGGCCGCGACCCCGACGACGGCCCACGCCTGAGCGACCCGGTTGAACTTCTCGTAGCGCACCCCCCATGAGCCCTCGAGTTTGGGAACCCTGACAGCCGCGAGGATCTCATCGGGTGACAGTGCCGTCTCGAGGTAGTCGAGGAAGAACTCGCGAGCCGGGATCGTCCGCCGGCCCCCCGGTCCCTCGGCCACCAGCTCGGCATCCAGAGCGAGCGCGACGGCCGCCAGGTCACCTGCCGGATCGGCGTGTGCGAGCGCGCCGCCGAACGTCCCCCGGTGGCGCACCGCGGGGTCCGCCACGGTGGCGGTCGCCGCTGCGAGCAGAGCGGCGTGCTGCTTGACCAGGGGGTCGGTGAGGACGTCGCAGTGCCGGGTCATCGCGCCGATGACGAGGGCGTCGCCGTCCTCCCGCACGCCGCGCAGCTCATCGAGCTTGCCGAGGTCCACGAGCACTGTCGGGAAGGCGAGCCGGAGCCGCAGCACCGGGATGAGGCTCTGTCCTCCGGCGAGGATCTTTGCGTCCTCGCCGGCCTCGCCGAGCGCCGTGACAGCCTCGGCCAGGGAGGTCGGGGCGACGTAGTCGAACTGGGCGGGGATCACAGCGCGCCTCCTTCGGGGGTGCCAGACGTGCTCGAGGTGGAGGCGCCGCCGTAGGCGACGGTGCCCGACGGGTCCCGCTCGGTGCGGTCCTGGCCGCCCGACTGCAGGGCCCGCCACACCCGCTCGGGCGTGGCTGGCATGTCGAGGTCGCGGACCCCGAACGGGCGCAGGGCGTCGTGGATCGCGTTCATGACGGCCGGTGTCGAGGCGATGGTGCCGGCCTCACCGACGCCCTTGACCCCCAGCGGGTTGCTGGTGGACGGGGTCTCGGTGCGCCCCGTCTCGAAGTGCGGCAGGTCCGGGGCGGCAGGCACCAGGTAGTCGACGAGCGAGCCCGTCGTCAGGTTGCCCTCGGTGTCGTAGACCGCCTCCTCGTAGAGAGCCTGCGCGATGCCCTGCGCCAGCCCGCCGTGGATCTGACCCTCCACGATGACCGGGTTCACGATCTTGCCGATGTCGTCGACGCAGACGTACTTGCGGATCGTGGTGAACCCGGTCTCGCTGTCGATCTCGACCGCGCACAGGTGCGTGCCGTGCGGGTAGGAGAAGTTCTCCGGGTCGTAGACGTAGTCGCTGTCGAGGGTCGGCTCCATGCCGTCCGGGAGGTTGTGGGCCGCGAAGGTCGCGAGCGCCACCTCCTGGATGGTCAGCGTGGCCTCGGGCGAACCCTTGACGCTGAACGTGCCGCCCTTGAAGTCGACGTCGTCCTCGGACGCCTCGAGCAGGTGCGCGGCGATGCGCTTGGCCTTCTCGAGCACCTTGCCGGTGGCCTTGTGGATCGCGACGCCGCCCACGACCAGCGATCGGGAGCCGTAGGTGTCCATGCCCTTCGGGCTCGAGTCGGTGTCACCTGTGATCACCTCGACGTCCTCGAACGGCACCCCGAGCGCATCCGCGACGATCTGGCTCCACGCTGTGTGGTGGCCCTGGCCGTGGGGCGTCGCGCCGCTCGTGACCTCGACCTTGCCGGTCGGCAGCATCCGGATCTGAGCGGCCTCCCATCCACCGGCGCCGTAGGACAGCGAGCCCAGCACACGGGACGGTGCCAGACCGCACATCTCGGTGAAGGTCGAGATGCCGATGCCCAACAGGATCGGGTCCTTGTCAGCCCGACGCCGTTCCTGCTCGGCCCGCAGGCCGGACAGGTCGAACATCTGCTCGGCCTTCTCGGTCGCCGCCTCGTAGTTGCCCGAGTCGTAGGTGAGCCCGGCGATCATGTCGTAGGGGAACTCCTCGTGCTGGATCCAGTTCTGCTTGCGCAGGTCCATCGGGTCCCGGCCCAACTCGGCAGCGAGCTCGTCCATGATCCGCTCGATGGCGTAGGTCGCCTCCGGCCGACCGGCCCCGCGGTAGGCGTCGGTCGGCGTCTTGGTGGTGAACACGCCGGTGCAGCTGAAGTCGTAGGCGTCCATCTTGTAGATCGCCGGGAACATGAAGGCGCCGAGGATCGGCACGCCCGGCGTGACGAGCTGGAGGTAGGCACCCATGTCGGCGAGCAGCCTGACCTTGAGGCCGAGCAGCTTGCCGTCCTTCGTCGCCGCGATCTCGATGTCCTGGATCTGGTCACGCCCGTGGACCGTCGCCTGGTAGTGCTCGCTGCGCGACTCGGTCCACTTGATCGGCCGTCCCAGCTTGCGGGCGACCACGAGGGCGAGGACCTCCTCGGCGTAGACGTTGAGCTTGCAGCCGAAGCCTCCGCCCACGTCCGGGGCGATCACCCGGATCTTCTGCTCGCCGATGCCCGTCACGAGGGCGAGCATCACCCGCAGGATGTGCGGGATCTGCGTCGAGGAGTAGACGGTGAACTCGTCGGCCGCAGCGATGGGGGCGACCACGACGCCACGCGGCTCCATCGGCGTCGGCAGAAGCCGCTGCTGGCGGAACCGCCGCTTCACGACGACGGCGTCGTCGCCGGCCGCCGCGACGGTCTCGGCGTAGTTGGCGCCGCTCTCGAACGGCCACGTGAAGCAGGAGTTGGTCCCCTTGTCGCTGTGCACCAGGTCGGCGCCGTCGGCGAGCGCTGCCTCCATGTCGACGACGGCCGGCAGCTGCTCGTACTCGACGGCGATCGCCTCGAGCGCGTCCGCTGCGGTGTAGCGGTCGCGGGCGATCACCACGGCCACCCCGTCACCGACGTAGCGGACCTCGTCGACTGCCAGCGGCGGGTGGTCGGGGTGCACCATCTCGGGCGTCACGGGCCACGCGCAGGGCAGCGCGCCCTGCACGTCGGCGAGGTCGGCGCCGCTGAACGCAGCGAGAACGCCGGGCACCTGTAGCGCCCCCGACACGTCGACCGACACGATCCTCGCGTGCGCCATCGGGCTGCGCAGCACGGTCATGTGCAGCATGCCGGGCAGCGTGATGTTGTCAGTCCAGTTGGTCTGCCCCGTGACGAGCTTGGCGTCCTCCTTGCGGCGCCGCCCGCGGCCCAGCTCTCCCCCGGCGTACGGGGAGGAGAGCGCGTCCGGGTGCTCGGCGATCTCGCTTGCGATCAGGCCCGCGTCCAGCTGCTCGGTCATGCTGACGCTCCTGCGGTCTCGGGCTCGGTCGGGGTGGGGCCGGGTTCAGCCGGCGCGTCCTGGAAGCTGCCGGCCAGCGGGCCCTCGCCACGCAGGTCGGAGGCGGCGGAGAGCACCGCCCGGACGATGTTCTGGTAGCCGGTGCAGCGGCACAGGTTGCCTTCGAGCCCGTGGCGGACCTCGTCCTCGGTGGGGCTCGGGTTGTTCTTGAGCAGGTCCACGGTCGCGAGGATCATGCCCGGCGTGCAGTAGCCGCACTGCAGGCCGTGGTGCTGTTGGAAAGCGCGCTGGACCGGGTGCCACCCGTCAGCGTCCCCGCTCATGGACTCGGAGAGCCCCTGGATCGTCGTGATCTCCGTGCCGTCGGCCTGCACCGCCAGCACCGAGCAGGACTTCACGCTCTCGCCGTCGAGCAGCAGCGTGCACGAGCCGCAGTTCGAGGTGTCGCACCCGATCGGGGTGCCGACCCGGCCGAGGCCGTCTCGAAGGTGGTGGGTGAGCAGGGTTCGGGGCTCGACCTCGTCCTCGTACGTCACGCCGTCGACCTTCATGCTTACGCGCATCTGTGCCTCTCCGGAGCTCGCGGAACCAGGGCCAGCGCCGGGCGAGCAGCGGGGAGAGACGACGCGGACCGGCCGCTGCTGTTCCGGGCGCGGCCGGCCTCACGGGGTCCTTCGACGGGGTCGACTGACGCGATCGTGCGGGTCGAGCCAAGCGTGTGACCTGGCTCACCTCGGACCCTAACCCGGCGGGCGGTGCGCGCAACACCAGGGCCGCGCTAGCCCTCTTTTGG
>JAABUN010004169.1_pt1 | contig 20370 bp, 17 predicted proteins | sample 5559311 | NCBI WGS metagenome assembly JAABUN01 (sample SAMN10711877, study PRJNA513370) | rock metagenome | isolation source: Antarctica rocks | place: Antarctica: Victoria Land, Siegfried Peak sud
GCAAGTGAGGGGTCGGGGGCCGGGACGGGCGGGGCTGACGACGCCACCGGGGTGCTCGGGTGCTCGGCGCGGCGGGGCGCGGCGACGGGACCGCGCTGCCACACGTCGGCGCAGGCGCCGAAGCGACCGGGACACGACGTTCCACAGTCCGGGCAGGCGCAACGGGTCTCTGCTGCGACCATCGGGTGGTCGCAGCCCGCCTGGATGTCGACACCGAACTCGTGACACCAACCCACGCGGCGAAGCTAGTGCCTGCTTGACCGGCATCCTTGGAGGGTCCTCGGCACGCGGCGGCGTCGGGGCGAGTCGCCTCTCGTTGCCCGCCTTCGGCGCCCCACCGGTTGTTCCGTCCAGGCAGGCCCTCGCTCCGCTGTGGCTCCTGGACGGCGTTTGCCCGGTCGCTCGCGAGCTCGCAACTTCCAGAGCTCCCTGTTGGCGCTCGCTCTCAGGCTCAGCGACCCGATGGCAGTGACGACGGATCTGGACCGTATGATCCGCTCCACCATGCGCGCTCAACGATGGATCGTCCTCGCCGCCGTCGTGCTGGCCGTCCTGGCGGGCGTGGCCATCGCCGGCGTGCCCCATCGCCAATCAGATCTCCAGCTCAAGACCCTCCCACCTCCCACCACCACCACGACTGCGCCACCGCCCACCACCGCGGCCCCGACCACGACCGCCCCTCCGACCACGGCCCCGCCCGAACCCGCCCCGCCCGAAGGGGCCGACGGGGCCCCGGGCACCAGCACGCCCTGACCGTGCACCGTCGGCTACCCGAAGCAGCACCCCGCCCGCACCATGGCTGATCCCTCCACAGAACCTGACGCCCGCGACTACCTGCGGATGGTGTGGCGCCGCCGGCGCATCATCGCCCTGGTGGTCCTGGCAGCCGTCGCCGCGTCCATCGCCGCCAGCCTGCTCAGCCCGTCCACCTACGAAGCCACCACCACCATGGTGCTCCAGGACCAGTCGAGCGACCCCTTCACCCAGACCAGCACGGTCCAGCTCAACCCCGACCGCACCGTCCAGACCGAGATCGAGGTGTTCAGCAGCCGACCGGTCCGCGATCGCGTGCGCCTGCTCATCGGCGCCGCTCCCGACGTGGCGGTGGCCTCGTTGGGGCAGACCAACGCCTTCTCTGTGACCGCCCGGGCGGCTGAGCCGGCCCAGGCCGCCGACATCGCCAACGCCTACGCCCGGTCCTACATCGACACGACCAAGGATCAGGCCGTCGCCGACCTGACGGCAGCCTCGGGCCAGCTCCGGGCCAAGGTCGCCGACATCCAGAACCAGATCACCGTGCTGAACGCTGCGGGGGACCAGCCGACCGCCGTGGCTCAACGCGATGCCCTCGTCACCCAGCAGGCGACCTACCAGACCAAGCTCGACCAGCTCCAGGTGACGAGCGGCCTGCAGACCGGGCGGGCGGCGGTGACCAGCCCGGCCAGCCCCCCGAGCACCCCGGTGGAGCCCCGCCCGATCCGCAGCGCCGTGCTGGCGCTGGTCCTGGGCGCCATCTTGGGCCTGGGCGCAGCCTTGTTGATCGAGTACTTGGACGACACCGTCAAGTCGAAGGAGGAGGTCGAGGCGGCCCTCGGAGGGGTGTCGGTGCTCGGGGTCATTCCCGCCATGGCCGCCCCCAAGGACCCCGACCATCCGGGGATCGTCACCCTCGAGGCGTCGTCGTCGGGGCCGGCAGAGGCCTACCGGTCGTTGCGCACCGCCGTGCAGTTCCTGGCCATAGACCGGGACCGGAGCATCGTGGCCATCACCAGCCCCCGGCTGGGCGACGGCAAGAGCACCACTGCGGTCAACCTGGCCGTCTCCCTGGCGTCCGCAGGCCAGAGGGTGGCCATCGCCTGCTGCGACCTGCGCCGCCCCCGGCTGCACATGTTCTTCGACCTCGACAACTCGGTGGGCCTGACCTCGGTCATCACCGGTGAGGTGTCGTTGTCGGACGCGTTGCAGGCGGTGCCCGACGTCGACGGCCTCGAACTGCTCGCGTCGGGTCCGCTGCCGCCCAACCCTGCCGAGGTGCTGGCGACGCGGCGCACCCGCGAGGTGCTCGACGCCCTGAGGTCGCGCTTCGACACCGTGGTCCTCGACTGCCCACCGATCCTGCCGGTCACCGACGCCGCCGTGCTCGCTCCCACGGCGGATGTGGTGCTGGTCGTGGTCCGTGCCGGTGTCACCCGCACCGACGATGTCAAGCGGGCCCACGAGTCCCTCCGCCAGGTCCACGCGCCACCGACCGGGGGCGTGCTCAACGGCGTCACCAACGATCTGGGCGGCTACGGCTACGGCTACGGCTACGGGGCGAGAGCCCCCGAGACGGCCCGCGCCCGCACGTAGAACGTGTTGGCCAACCCGAGGCGCTCACCGAGGCCCTGGAGGGAACCAGCCGGGGTGGACCAGTAGCTGCCCACCTCCACGGACGCGAAGCGGGCGGCGAGCCGCCGGGCCACGACGTCTTGGTCCACGCCCTGTCGGACCACGTGGTACTCGACCATGTCGGCGGGGTTCTCCTCGTCGTAGACGCCGCGCAAGCGGCGGACCATGGTGGCAAGGCCCTGGCGGTAGCGGCCCCGGAACAGCCGCCACGCCAGGAACGACCAGCGGTCGACCCGGCGGTTGATCGCCCCGACCGTCGGGTACCAGAGGGGATCCTGCACGCTGAGGAAGGAGCCCCCCGGGGCCAGGTGGTCGAGCACCGGTCCGTCGAGGAAGCTCACGTAGTCAGGGATGTGGTGCAGGACCGACGCGCACACCACGAGGGAGAACCGCTCGTCGCCGAGGACGGCCAGGTCCCCGGTGGGGTCGAAGCGGGCGACCAGGGCCTCGTTGTCCCGGTAGCGGCGGGCCAGGCGCTCGACCGACGGTCGCGACAGGTCGGTGGCCGTCACCCGCCCCCCGGCGGCCAGCGCCACCTCGGTGAAGCCCCCGTGGCCGGCGCCGATCTCGAGCACGGTCGGCGGCAGGCCACGGGCCACCACCTCGGACAGGCTCTCGCGCAGCAGATCGCTCAGGCGGTCATAGAGCGACCAGTGCTGCAGGTGCGGGCTGCCCTCGCGGTAGTCGCGATCCGCGCCGTAGGCCGCCTCCTGCAGCCGCTGCATCTCCACCCCCGCACTCATCGTCCGTCGCTAGCGCCGATCGGGGCGCCGGTGATCGCCGCGACCAGCTCGTGGGCGCCCCGCTGCCCGGCCTCCCACCCGACCCGGGCCTGTTCGAGCGCAGCGGCGGCGGCCGCGGCATGGGAGCCAGGGTCGTCCACCCAGGCACGGATCTGGGCCACCGCCCGTTCCACGAAGTCGGCGTCCGGCTTCACGACGAGCCCCCCGTGTCCGACCCAGTCGACATCGAGGCAACCGGCGGCGTAGGCGATGGTGGGCACGCCGGCGGCCATGGCCTCGGCCGCGACGATGCCAAAGGACTCGTTGCGATAGCGGGTCGGGAACAAGAAGACGTCCAACCCCGTCAGGTAGGCGTCCTTGGCCGGGCCCCGGACCTCCCCCCGCAGGATCAGCCGCGAGCCGAGGCGGCCCCGGGCGGCGGCGAGCAACCTGTCGGCTTCGGGGTCGACGACCGGTCCGGCGAGATCGAGCACGGCGTCGATCCCGTGGACCAGGCAGGCGTCGAGGGTGGCCACCGCCCTGCCGACCCCTTTGGCCATCGACAGGTTGCCGAAGTGCCCCAGGACCACCGGGGTGGCGAGGCTGCCCGGGCTTCGCGCCCCTCGGGTCGGCTCGGCCAGGGTGAACGTGATCGGCAGGGCCCGCCTTCGCCGGGCGCCGGGGTAGTGCTGGCCGAAGCGCTCGGCCTGGCGTTCACACGTGAACACGTGGTCGGTGGCCGGTCCGGCCACTCGCACCAACGCCGCCATCGGCGTCCACCGGCGGTGCACGTAGGCGAAGGAGTGGTGGTGCAGGAACCGCCGACAGCCCCGGGCCCTGGCCACGGCGAGCAGGACCGTGGCGTACAGCACCCCCGCTCCGGCATCGCAACCGAGGTAGACCGGGTCGCGACGCTCGCAGCGGGCGAGGGAGCCGGCGGCGCGGAGGGTGCGGCCCAGGCGGACGAGGTGGTGCCTGGCGGAGCGCCCGTGCTCGAACCCGGATATGTCGAGACGAGTCACGTGACCCCGGTCGTCCAACAAGGTGGCGAAGCGCTCGGTGGCCAGGGACATGCCGTGGCGCGGCGGGGGGAAGTGGCCGATCGCCAGTATTCGCGGCCGGCGAGCATCGTCGGCAGCCATGGGGGACGAGCCTAGGGCCAGCCGGTCGCGCCTAGGGTGTGGCGTTCCCGTCGTCCTCCTGCAGCGAGCGCATCCTGGTCTCCACCCGTCGCTCCCCGGCGAACCGGCCGGCGTCACGAGCCCGGCGCATCAACGCAACGGCCATCCCGGTGGCGGCGGTGATCGCGGCGGCTGCCGCCCTGCCGGCTGACGCCCACCCCACGGGCTCCCCCGTGGTCGATGCCGTCGTGCGCATGGCAGCGGCGGCGATCCTCGTCGCCCTCGGCAGCCGGGCCCGACGGTGGACGTGGTTCGTGCTGCTCGGCGGCATCGCCCTGCTCGATCCTCGTCCCCTGGCGCTGCTCCTGGTCGTGGCGGGCCTCGTCGTCGCCTTCGTCTCCACCATGGCCGGTCAACGCCGCAAGGTCCATGGGTGCATCGTGACCGTGATCGCGTCGGTACTGCTGTATCGCCTGCCCGACCACGGCGATGCCCTTCTGACGGCCGCAGCGGTCGCCGCCGCGTGCCTGCCGGCGTTGTGGTCGGGCTACCGGGTGCTGCCCCGGTACCGCCGGCGGGTCGTCGGCGGCCTCATCGAGGCCGGCCTGGTCGCCTTCGGCGTGGTGGTCGTGCTCTTCGCCGTGGCCGCCGCCCAGTCGCGCAGCGCGTTCCACCGGGGCGTGGTCGAGGTGCGCGCCGGTCGAGAGGCGGCCCAGCGTGGCGCCCAGGACGAAGCCGTCAGCCACCTCGATGCCGCCGCGGCCAACTTCCGCTCGGGCAGCCAGACCCTCGACGCCTGGTGGGCGCGCCCGGCCCGTCTCATCCCGGCGCTCGGGCCGCAGGTCCGAGCCATGGGCGCCGCCGCCGGAACCGGCCGGACCGTCACCGAGGCCGCCGCCGACGCCGCCAGCCGGACCGACTACCGCAAGCTGCGAGCCGGCGCCGGCCGGATCGACCTGGCCCGCCTTCGCTCCTTCCAGCGCCCCGTGGCCGACCTCGAGGCCAGCCTCGTGCTCGCCAACAGCGACCTGCGAGAGATCGACGACACGTGGTTGCTGGCCCCGCTGGCATCGCAGGTCGATGCGTTGCGCGACCAGGTCGGCTCGGCCCGCCGCGACACCGATCTCGCCGGGGAGGTGCTGCGCGTCGCCCCGGACCTGCTCGGCGCCTCGGGACCCCGTCGCTATGCCCTGTGGTTCTCCACTCCGTCCGAAGCCCGTGAACTGGGCGGCTACCTCGGGAGCTTCGGGGAGCTCACCGCCGTCGACGGCCGCCTTCGGCTCGAACGCACCGGGCGCATCACGGACCTGTTGCCGCGCACCGAGGCAGAGCTTGCGGCCCGCCGCTTCCCTGGCGAGGCCTTCCTGCCGACCCGTTACCGCGCCTATGACGTGCCGCGCTTCTTGGGCAACGCCACGGGCACCCAGGACTTCGGCCTGGCGGCACGGACCTTCGCCGAGGTGTACGCCCGCTCCGGCGGCAACCGGGTGGATGGGATCATCGCCCTCGACCCCTACGCCCTGGCGGGGATCTTGCGCCTGACCGGTCCGGTCGCGGTCGCCGGCCTCCCCGCCCCGTTGACCTCGGCGAACGCCGCCAACTTCCTCCTTCGTGAGCAGTACGCCGCCTTCGGCGACCGTGCCCAGCGGGCTGATTTCCTCGCCGAGGCCCTGCGGGCCACCTTCAACCGGTTGACCGCCCGACCCCTCCCCGATCCGCAGCGCCTTGCCCAGACCCTGTCTCCCTTGACCCGCCAGCGCCGCTTGCTGGCCTGGAGCTTCCGTCCGGAGGCCCAGCGGGTGTTGCGCCGGGTCCACCTCTCGGGTGAGCCGGGGCCGCGGCTGGGTGGCGACCAGCTGTCGATCACCAACGCCAACGCCAACCCCAGCAAGATCGACGCCTTCTTGCAGCGCCGCATCGCCGCCCAGGTCCGGTTCGACCCGGCCACAGGCCAGACCAGGTCCACGGTGACCGTCACCATGACGAACACCGCCCCTGCGACCGACCTGCCCGGGGGTATAACCAGCAACCTGTTCGGCCTTCCGCCGGGCACCAACCGCACCTTGTTGACGATCGCCTCACCGTTGTCGCTCGTCTCCGCGGAACAAGACGACAGACCGATCAACATCGAGACCGAGGCCGATGACCAGGTCGCCCGGTACGGGGTGTTCGTCGACCTGCCGCCCAAGGCGACGGTGCGCGTTCGCTTCGGCCTGAAGGGCACCCTGCACCCGTCGAGCCGCTACCGCCTCACGCTGATCGACCAACCGCTCGTGAACCCGGATCACCTCGACGTGCGCGTCAGCGGACCCACCCGCATCACCGGCTCGGAGGTGAGCGGTCCCTTCCGGCTGAGCCCGGTGGAGGGTGACGACGCCCGCTACCGTGGACTCGCCGTCGGAGGTGTCGAAAACTTTACGGTCCGATTTCTCTCTCAAACCTAGGGTCGCCGACCGATCTGTGTTAGAACATCCCAGACGTCCCCGGCTCAACGGCGGGGAACCCTGACCCGAAGGACCCACACCATGACGCGACGACTGATCCTCGCCACCGCCGCCGCACTCGGCCTCACCCTCTGCCTGATGGCCGCCCCGGCCACTGCGCAGTACCAGCCCGGTGCTCCCGGTGCTCCCGGTGCTCCCGGTGCTCCCGGTGCTCCCGGCGCCGTTGGCGGTACGGGCGCTCCCGGCGCCGTTGGCGGTACGGGAGGCACGGGCGCGACGGGAGCCACCGGTGGTGTCAACAACGGCACCCTCGCCCGCACCGGCCTGCCCACCGGCCAGCTCCTGTCGATCGGTGTCGGCCTGGCCGCTGCCGGCGGTGCGGTCCTGGCCCTCAACCGGTCGCGGCGCCTCCGGGACGCCTGACCCTGGCATCGGGTCGGGCTCCGCACCACACTGCGGCCAGCTCGACCAGCAACACCATCTCACCCGATTCGGCCGTCCGTGACCCGGACGGCCGTTCGGCGTTTTCCATGGACTGCGTCGTTTGCGGCGGCGTCACCGACACAACCGGGCCTGAGATCGTCGACCTGCGCTTCGGCGTCCCGGGGACCTACCAGGTGGCCCGGTGTCGCAGCTGCGGCGTCGAGCAGACCGCACCTCGCCTCGATACCGCCGAGCTGATCGCCACCTACGAGCGGTACTACAACTTCCGCAGCGGGGACGAGGCGAGCTACGCCAGACGGCGCTCTGTCATCGTGCGCTCCGGGCTATACCGATGGTGGCTTCGCCTCGACGGCGACATCTCCTTCGTCCTAGAAGCGGGTCGAGGACGTCGGCTCCTGGACGTCGGGTCCAACGAGGGCCGCAACCTGGCCCTCTTTGCCCAGTCGGGGTTTCGAGCCGAGGGCGTCGAGCCGAACCCGGCCGCGTGGGAGGCCAGCCGTCGCGCTGGGCTGGTGGTGCACCAGGGAGACCTCGGCGACCTGTCCCCTGAGGACCCCTTCGACGTCGTCGTCATGTCGAACGTGCTGGAGCACGTCCATGATCCGGCTGGCGTGCTGGCCCAGGCTCGTGCCCGCCTGCGTCCCGGCGGTGAGATCTGGATCAGCTGCCCCAACGCCTCCGGCTGGCTTCGGCGGCGCTTTGGATCGTCGTGGATCAACTGGCACCCGCCGTTCCACCTGGTCCACTTCACCGAGCCGGCCCTGGTCGCGTTGCTCGAGCGCCAGGGCTTCGAGGTGATCCAACGCGAGACGGTCACGCCTGCGCTCTGGGTGGCCCAGTCCCTCATCGCCCGCTGGTCGGCCCGTCCGGGCCAAGCCACCTTGGCCATGCGCCGGGCGACGCTGCTGGTCCCGTTGCTGGTGTTGATCCGGGTCCTGTTCGGTCCCGCCCTGTGGATCGCGGATCGCCGGGGCCGGGGGGACTGCCTGGTGGTGCGTGCCCGCCGACCGGCTGGCTGAGGAGCGCTCGCCCGGGCGACTCCGCCCTCAGGCGCCGTGCATCTGGTCGTGGATCCAGCGGTAGGTGCGCTCCATCCCCGTGGCCAGCGGCGTGCTCGGCTCCCAGTCCAACACCTTGCGGATCATGGTGTTCTCGCTGTTGCGGCCCCGCACGCCCTGGGGGGCGTCCAGGCGGTAGGTGCGCTCCAGGGTGACCCCGGCGATGGCTTCCACCACGTCGACGAGCTGGTTGATCGTAACCAGCTCGGTGCTACCGATGTTCAGCGGTTCGCGGTGGTCCGAGGCCATGAGCCGCCGGGTGCCTTCGAGGCAGTCGTCGATGAACATGAAGGTGCGGCTCTGAAGGCCGTCACCCCAGATCTCGATGGTGGGGTTGCCCGACGCCACCGCGGCGATGACCTTGCGGCAGATCGCCGCGGGAGCCTTCTCGCGGCCACCGGTCCAGGTCCCGTACGGGCCGTAGACGTTGTGGTAGCGCGCCACGCGGGTCTCGAGCCCGAAGTCCTCGGTGAAGTGGCGGGCCATGCGCTCGCTGAACAGCTTCTCCCAGCCGTAGCCGTCCTCGGGATCGGCCGGGTAGGCCAGGTCCTCGTGCAGCGGCTCGACCTCGGGGCTCGTCTGCTTGTGGGCCGGGTACACGCACGCGGAGGAGGAGTAGAAGAGTCGCTCCACGCCGGCGTCACGACCCGCCAGGAGGAGGTGCGTGCTTTCGAGGACCGACAGCATGCACAGGGCTTTGTTGTTCTCGATGAACCCCATGCCGCCCATGTCGGCGGCCAGGTTGTAGACCCAGTCGACACCGGCCACTGCCTTGCGGCAGGCATCGAGGGAGGTGAGGTCGAGGGTCAGGCTCTCCGCCTCGGGGAGGACCTGGTGCCAGTCGGCCAGGTCCTTGGAGTCCACGGCGCGCACCTGGATCCCGTCCGCCAGGAGGCTCCCCACCAGGTGTCCTCCGATGAAGCCGCCGGCACCAGCCACCAGGACCACCCGGTCCTGCACCCGGGTCATGGCGCGCCCACCCTCACGTCGGGTTTCTTCCCCAGGATGGCGGCCTCGACCACCTCGACGAATCGATCCCCGATGTCAGTGATGTCGAAGTGGGCCTCGGCGTATCGACGTCCGGCCGCCCCCATGGCCTCGCGAGCGTCGTCGTCGGCCAACAGGTCGCGCACCGCGCTGGAGAGGGCATCGGCATCGTCGGCAGCCACCACCGTGCCGGCACCGGACTCGGTGACCACCTTGGCCGCCTGGTTGACGGAGGGGATCGCCGCAACCACCGGCCGCCCGGCGCACAAGTAGCTGAGCAGCTTGGACGGGACCGAGAACACGCCGGCATCGCCGTTGAGCAGGGTGATGCCGACATCCGCGCTGGCGAACATCTCCGACAAGCGGTCATAGGGTTGGAAGGGGCGCACGAACAGGTTGGCCTGGCCGGTGCCGTGCTCGATCAACCAGTCGGCCCCGGCTCCCTCGGAGACCACCACGACGCCGACCTGGTCGGCTTCGACGTCCTGGGCGATGCGCAAGAGCAGCGAGGGGTCGTGCTTGAGGCCGAGGGTGCCGCCGTAGAGGACGATGCGATCAGCGTCGACGCCCTGTTCGCGAGCCCACGACTTGTCGGTGGCGACCGGACGGATCTCTTCGAGCGGGGCCCAGTTCGGGATGACCCGGCGGCGAGACAGGGGCACCCTCCATTTGGTCAGACGCTCGTCGAAGTCGGCGGTGATGGCCACTACCGCCGCGCAGCGGCGCAGGAGCAGACCTTCGATGCGCTCGGGGACGCGGCCGAGTAGCCGTCCAGGGCCGCCGAGGCGCTGCGCCAGCTCGCCGGCCATGGCCACGCTGTAGAGATCCTGCAGCCAGAAGATCCACGGCGTGCCCGCCTGCTGGAGCCGGCGGGTCGCGACGGCCTTGGCCAGGAGGGGATCGTTGCTCTCGATGACGACGTCGGGGCGGAACGCTTCCGCGGCGTCGGCGAAGCGTCGCCCGTACTGGACCTCCTGGCGGAACCGGTGCAGCGGCGAGTACTTGTCGAAGGCGCCGTCAAGCGAGACCGCCCGGAAGGACAGGTTCGGCGGATCCTCGCTCGTGCGTTCCACGCTGCCCCGGCCCGACGTGTAGGAGCTGCAGTGGATGTGGCACACCTCGTGGCCGCGACGGGCCAGCTCGCGACTGAGCTGGGCCTGGAACGGATGACCGGAGAAGTCATGGACCAGGATGCGATGCACACGGACCTCGGGTCTCGGAGGAGAGGTAGCGGTCGCCGGTTCGTCCATGCCAAGCGAAGGTGGCCGTCGGATCGTCACGGTCCCACCCAGACTAGCCGACCACCCTGGCCAGGATTACAACCCGGCCGGGTCCGATTCCGTCGAGGTCCGAGCCCCCGGTAGCGTCACCGGCCATGGCCATGACTGGGGTGTCCACTCAGGCCGTCGAGTCCCGGGCCGTGCCGTCCGAACTCGCCGGGCCGGCCGATACCAGGGATGCGCCGGCTACGCCCTTTGCCGGCTGGGTGATCGCCTCGGTGGTCCTCCTCGTGCTCGGCATCCTGCTGCCGGTGATTTTCGCCGGCCTGAGCGGGGGGTCCTTCGATGAGCCGGCCTTGTCGCTCTCGATGTTCGTCGCGATCTATGCCGCTGTTCGCCTCGCCATCCTCTTGCTCAGGGGCCGCGATTCGCTCGCCCAGCTCACCTTCTGGATCTACGTGTACCTGTGGCTGGGGCTGGCGGCCAGCGCCCAGGTCAGCGCCAATCGGTTCCCCATCCCGTTCCAGACCTTCGACAGGAGCCTGCAGGTCAAAGCACTTGTCGGTGTGGTGATCGGCATCGTCGCCTACGACCTCGGAGCCTTGCTCGCCCGCCGGTCGAGGGGCTCGTCGTGGATCGGCCGTTCGGTCGAGCGACTGGAGATCGCCCCACGACGGGTGTGGGTGGTGGCGGTGGTGGGCATCGCCTACCCGCTCTACAGCACCTGGGACACCGGTCTGGCTGTTCGCTTCAGCTCGCGCGCCACAGCGACCAACGCGATCTTCAAGGCGCAACCGGGCCAGCGGGTGGACCTGTTGCAGAACAAGGCCAGCGCCCTGATCCAGGTAGCGCTGTTGTGGATGCCGGCATTCGTGGCCCTGTACCTGCTCACCTACCTGTACCGGAGCACCAGGCTCGGCGGTGCGAACCCACCTCGGGACTGGCGGTGGTTCGCGTCCCGGCGGGCTCGTCGGCTGATCGTGGCCCTGGTGCTGGTGAACATCTTGGTCAACAATCCGCAGTCCAACCCACGGTCGCGCTTCGCCGGGGTGATGATCGCACTGGTCATAGCGTTCTTCCCAACGGGCCGGGCCGCTCGGTTCCGGCTGGGCGCCTTGGGCCTGCTGGGGCTCACCATCATCGTGTTCCCGTACGCGGCGGTGTTTCGCTACGACCAGCGGAACCTGGCCTTCACGTCGCTCAGCGAACAGCTCTCGGGAAGCCCCGACTACGGGATGTTCCAACAGGAGCTCAACGGCCTCGTGTACACCGACGCGAACGGCTACACGTTGGGTCGCCAGATATCGGGTGCGTTCCTGTCTCCTGTACCTCGGGCGCTGTGGCCGGGCAAGCCGGTCGACACCGGCAACCTCGTATCCCGGACCCGTCTGATCAACGCATCCAGCGATCTGTGGACCGAAGCCAACATCGATTTCGGCTTTGCCGGGATCGCGGTGTTGTTCCTCGGTTACGGCTACCTGTCCAAGAGCTTCGATGACGCCTACCACCAGCGCGATCAGCGCCGTGCGTCGGTCATCGGTGCTGCTGTGCCCCTCTTCGCCGCGTTCCAGATCTACCTCGTGCGCGGTTCGCTCCAACCGGCGTTCGGTGAGCTGGCCCCCGTGGCAGTCACCTTGTTCTTCTGCCTACGGCTCCGGAGCGATGCGACGGTGGAGGAACCGGGGATCGCCCACCGCTGAGGTGTGCGGTCCTCAGGACGAAGTGCTGCCGTGCGCCTCCCGAGCCGGCCAGGTCGGTAGGGATCGACCGATCAGGTCCTCCAGGCGGCGCACATCTGGATCGAAGCGTTCGACGAGGGCGCGACGGAGACCCGCGTCGAGTTCCGTTGCCGGTCCGGTGGAACGTGGCGCCAACGGGCGCGATGCCTCATAGATCATCCGGTGGGCGATGCGGCGGGCCTTGCTGTCTCGATACCACATCATCCCTGACTCTGGCTCAGGCCGGTAGACCAGCCTGCTGGCCAACCGCAGCATGCGCATCCGCGCACCGATCTCATACACCCCTTCGTTGGCCGCTCGACGATCGTGCTGGGTAGCCACTTCTGGATCCACGCCCAGGTGGACGTGGATCCGTCGCATCACCGGGTCGAGGTCGCCTTCCAGGTCCCCGTCGAGCAGCGCCAGGACCTGGCCCGGGTCGAACCGGTCGTTCAGGCGGGCCAGTCCCTCGGCGTAGTGGCTGAAGTCGAGCACCTCATGAGCATGGGGGTAGCGAGCGGTGGAGCCGTCCGACAACAACGCGCCCAGCCCTTCGTTGAGGGGCCGCAACGGGAGGTAGGTGCTTCGCATGTAGTGGAAGTAGGCGGAGATCGTGCGGCTTATCGGTTCCCGAAGCACGACCACCAACCGGGCATCGGGCATGGCCGCGGCCAGTCGCGACGGTGCCTCGGGTCGTCCGAGCAGTTCCGGGCGCTTGAACCCCACTGCGTCCCCCGGGCCGGCGCGGGCGAAGTGGTCGAGGAACTGCTCGGCGTCGCCGCGGGCATAGTTCGGATCCTCGAAGTAGGGGATCTCGCGAGGGGGGGTGAAAACGTCCGGATGGCGGGAGATGGCCTGGTGCACGTAGGTCGAACGGCTGCGCTGGGCGCCCACGATGGCGAACCATCGCCGATCACTAGCCCAACCGGGTCGGGAGAGGTTCGTGCCGCTCATGGAGCCGCTCCCCCGAGCAGCGGAGACTGGCGGGCGGCCAGGCGCTGAACGACGCTGCGCTGAGCCACGATGGTCACCAGGACGAGCCCCGCGATGGCCGAGAGGGCCAGACCCCAAGCAGCACCGACGGCGCCGCCCGTGATCGCTCCGATCGTTCCGGCCACCAGGCTTAGACCGGCCACGATGGTGCGGGCACGGAAGCTCTCGCGAGAGGCCTGCATGGCTCGCAGAGCCGTGACGGCGCCGAGGCCAAGGGCCACGCTCACGTTCAGGACGGCCAGTGGCGCCAGGACCGGCCCGACGCCTGTCCATGAGTCCCCGAGCAGACGCCGACCAAGTCGGTCCGGCACCAACACCGCCGCGATCCCCGAGGCGACCGCAGCGGCGCCGAGGGCCAGGCCGATGCCGAGGGCGAACCGCGACAGGCGGTCAGGGGTTCGCACCCAGACCTTGACTGCCAGGGAGGTCACGGCCAGGCGTACGGCGTTCACCAGGCCCTGCAGCGGGGCGAAGAGCACCTGCCCGGCGCGTATCCTCGCCAGTTCGCCGTACCCTCCGGCGACGACGAGCACACCGAGCACGAGCTGGGCGGCACCGAACAGCGTGAGGAACTCCCCTGCGAATCGTCCGCCGAGCCCCCAATGCCGGCGGAGCCACTCCCATGCCATCCAGGGGCGAGGCACCGTGTGGGTCTGGAACATGCCGAGCAGTGCCCCGGCGACTGCGCCGGCCCCCCACGCCAGGATGAAGGCGCTCACGCTGGGGTGGGACGCTCTTACGGCAATCAGGACGCCAGTTTGGATGACGGCCCAGGCTAGGTCGTTGAAGAAGGCGCGGCGCGGCATGCCCATGGCGAACAGCGCGAACCGCCAGGTGTCCTGGAGGTACAGCGCCGGGACGACGACAGCGAAAGCCGTGAGGCTCGCCACCAGCGGCCCCGAGCCGACGAGCCGGCTCGAGAGGGCCAGCGCGGCGGCGCCCAAGCCGAGGGCCACCGAGCACCCGGCGGCGGCTGACAGGTCGTCGGGCGCGACGTCGTGTTCGCCCGTTCGGTAGGTGACGGTGAAGACCTCCGACACGAGGCCCTGCACCACGCCGATGGTGACCGTGTAGAGCACGAGCACCGCTGAGAAGGCCCCGAACGCCTGGCGATCGACCGATTGGGCCACCATGACGGCCAGCACGATGTTGGTCAGGCCGTAGACGCCTTGGTCGGCTGCGCCCCAGGCCGCCCAGCGAACGCCAGCGCGCCGGCCTGTCGCCTCCTCGACGGCGGGAACCCTGGCAGTCGGTTCGGGACCAACGGCCATCGAAGGTGACGTCCTTGGGTCGAGCGGCGGTCCGGGGAGCGTACGCGCTGGCGGACGGGCATGACAGACTGCCTCAGATGTGCCCCGGAGCGAAGTCGTCTCAGGAGGCGCTCACGCCGGGGCGAGACCTCCTGGCCGACCTGTACCCCGAGGTGGGGGCCGGTGGGTTCAGCCGAGTCGACGGCACGGTGGCCTTCTACCAGCGGGTCAACGCGCTCCTCGATCCTTCCATGACCGTCGCGGACTTCGGTGCCGGCCGAGGCCGGGCGGCCGAGGACCCCGCCGGCTATCGCCGAGACCTGCAGGTGCTCAGGGGGAAGGTGGCATCGGTCGTCGGTCTCGACATCGACGAGGCGGTCCAGGAGAACCCGAACGTCGACCGTGCCCATGTCGTCACGTCCGGCCAGCCGCTGATCCTCGAGCATGCGTCGGTCGACCTCATCGTGTCGGACTTCACCTTCGAACACGTCACCGACCCGGGGTGGGCCGCGGGGGAGCTCACCAGGATCCTGCGCCCAGGTGGTTGGCTGTGCGCCCGCACACCGAACCGTTGGGGCTACATCGGCATCCCCACCCGGTTGGTGCCGAACCGGTTCCACGATGGGGTGCTGCAGTGGGCCCAACCCCAGAAGCAGGCGCGCGACACGTTCCCGACGGCCTATCGGTTGAACAGCTGGGCCCAGCTCCGTCGCCACTTCCCCGTCACCGCCTTCGACGACTTCTCCTACGCCGTCGACAGCGAACCGGCCTACTTCGGGTCTTCCCGCCTGGCATGGCGCACCATGCAAGGCGTGTTCGCGCTGACGCCGCCCACCTTGCGATCGATGCTGTTCGTGTTCCTGCGCAAGAAGGACGTCACCGGATGATGCGCTTGGTGTTGGCCGCCATCGCCGTCGCACTGCCTCAACGGGCCAAGCACCTCCTGTATCGCTGGTACTTCAAGTGGGACGTCCATCCGACGGCCCGCATCGGCGCCTCGCTCCTGCTGGTCGATCGTGCAACCATCAGCGAAGGCGTCAACGTATCTCACTTCAACGTGATCAAGGGGCTGGAACAGCTCACCTTGGAGCAGGGCGCAGCCCTGGGAGCGTTCAACTGGATAAGTGGTCCGTCGCGTGCTTCAGGCGCCTTCCCCCGCTCCCCGGAGCGGTCCCCCTCGTTGCACATGGGCCCTGAGGCGGCCATCGCCATGCGCCACGTCATCGACTGCACCGACAAGGTGACCTTTGAGCCCCTCTCCATCCTGGGCGGGATGCGCAGCCAGATCCTCACCCACGCCGCCGACATCCATCGCAACGAGCTCGTGACCGAGCCGGTGGTGATCGGCGAGGCGTCGCTGGTGTTCAGCGGCTGCATCCTGCTGGCCGGGTGCCGGGTCCCGCCCCGTTCGGTGGTGGCTGCGGGTGCCGTCGTGGACCGGGACCTCGGTGAGGAGCTCCAGGTGTACGGGGGGGTGCCGGCCCGAGCCCTGAAGCCCCTCGATCCCGGGAATGCCTACGTCAACCGCGAGAAGGGCCTCATCTCCTGATCGCCGCGCCTCCCTCTCCGGCCCTGACGACACCGGCGGCCGCCCCGGTGACCAACCGCCGCCCGAAGCGTCGGCGCCGCCGGTTGGGCGAGATCGTGCGCCGGCGCGCGTGGATCGTGCTCGCACCGGCGCTGGCCGCGCTGGTCTCGGCGGCGGTCTTCTCCCTGCTGCAGCCGAACCGCTACGCCGCCTCGACGAGGCTGGTCATCTCCCAGCCGGGAGACCTGACCGCCTTCAACCCGCAGACGGGGATACGCCAGGACCAGACCCGCGAGGTCCAGCTCCAGGCCGACGTGCTGACCGGCAGCCTCGTGCAACAACGCGTCCGTGGCCTGATCGGCCAGGCCCCCGCGGTGACGGCGATCCCCTTGGTGAACGCCGACGTGATCGTCGTCGAGGCCACGGCGCCAACCCCGACACAGGCCGAGACGATCGTCGACGCCTACGTCCGTGCCTACACCGAGTTGCGTCAGGGCGATGCGGCCGCCAAGTCCTTCGCCATCCTCGACCAGACGCTTCGCCAGTACCAGAGCGTCACCGACGCCCTGGCCGCTCGCCCGATCGTGGACGGCACCATCGACGCACAGCAGCGTGTCCTGCTCCTGCAGCAAGGCGACCTTCGCGAGAGGCTCGACCAGGTCCAGGTCAGCGGAGGAGCCACCGCCGCCGGCGTCCGCCCGCTCGGGCCGGCTACGGCCCTGGCCCGTCCGGTGTCGCCCAGGCCGGCGTTGGCAGCGATCGTTGCCATGATGGCCGGGGGACTGTTCGGCCTGATCGCCCTCGTCGCCGTGGAGGTACTCGACGACACGATCACGGGCCCAGGCGACCTCGGGCCGAGAGCCAGCAGCCTGCCTTGCCTCGGTGAGGTGCCGGCGATTCCCCGGGCGTCGAGCCGGGGCGTGGTGGCGCTCGACGAGCCCGACGGCTCGGCCGCCGAGGTGTACCGCACCGTGCGGACCGGTCTGCCCTTCGTCGGTGGAGGGGCGCCGAAGTCGGTGGTCCAACTGACCAGCCCCAGCTCAGGAGAGGGCAAGACCACCACTGCCACCAACCTGGCGGTCACCGTGGCCGCTGGTGGCCGCCGGGTCTGCTTGGTGTCGGGTGACCTGCGCCGTCCACAGGTCGAGGAGCTGCTCGACGTGCCCCGGGAGCCCGGCCTGACGTCGGTGGTCCTCGGCGAGGACACCCTGGCCGACGCGCTCGTACCCGTCGAGCGCCAGCACTGGTTGACCGTGCTCCCTGCTGGTCGTGTGCCACCGAACCCCGCCGAGCTCATCGGGTCGCAGGCCTGTTCCCGACTGTTCGCGGCGCTGCGCGAACAGTTCGACCTCGTGGTGGTGGACTCGGCACCGGCACTTCCGGTCACCGATGCTGCGGTGTTGTCGGGGCTGGTCGACGCCACCGTGGTGGTGGTCGCCGCCGAGCGGACCACCAAGGCCGAGCTCGACCGGACGTTGGAGGTGCTCGACCAGGTGAGGGCTCCGGTTGTCGCCCTCGTCGTCAACCACGTGAGGGCCGATCGGTGGTCGGTGCCCCGCCCTTCCCGCCGGGGGCCTACTGGCAGGTGAAGGCTGACCGGCCAGGGGACCCTACGATGCTCGACGTGTCGTCACGCGGGGAGGGGCAGGTCGACCGGTGAGCTTGACCGATGACGAGATCGTCCGGGAGATCCACGCCACCTTCGCCAGGCTGGAACCGGGGCGACGGGTCACAGGGGCATGGCAACGTCGCCAGATCATTGCGACGGTGGTGGCTGACGCCCTGGCGCTGGCCACCGCCTGGTACCTCGCCTTCTTAGTGCGCACCGCCACGGGTTGGGACCTCTCGCCCACCGCCCATGCTGCCTACCTCCTCAGCGGCGTGGCGGCCGCCGGGTTTTGGGTGGTGGCCATCGGGTTGCGACGGGGCTATGACCGACGGATCATCGGCATCAGCACCGACGAGTACCGCCGGGTCGTCAGCGGCGCGTTCTGGTTCGCCGCCGTCACCGCCGTCGTCTCGTTCTACGCCCAGGTCCCCCTGTCGCGATCCTTCGCCGCCGTGACCCTGGTCGCCGCCACGGTCCTCACCGTCTCGTTCCGAAACGCCATCCGCGTGTGGCTGCACCGCCAGCGCCTCCAGGGCCGCTTCACCAAGCGGGTGGTCGTGGTCGGCCGCGAGAGCACCGCCGCCGCACTCGTCCGCCACTTCCAGCAGTCCCCGCTGGCCGAGATGGAACCCGTCGGCATCTGCGTGCCCCTCCTGGGCGTCGGCCGCGTCCCGGATCCGGTCCCGGGCGTCGCCGTGCTGGGGGAACCCGCTGACGTGTGGGTCCAGGCCCTGGCCGTGGACGCCGACGCCATCGCCATCGCCGACACCGACGCCCTCTCACCCAGCCAGGTCAAGACGCTGGCATGGCACCTCGAGGGTCACGGTGTGGAGGTCATGGTGGTCCCGGCGGTGACCGACGTGGCCGGCCCACGCATCACGTTCCGGGTGGCGTCAGGCCTGCCGCTCATCTACCTGGACGAGCCCCGCTTCGGAGTGGTGGCCCGCACGCTCAAGACCAGCTTCGACCGGGTGGTGGCGGTGGTGGCCCTGGTCGTGCTGGCCCCGTTCCTCGTCGCCATCGCCGCGGCGATCCGCCTGACCAGTCCTGGCCCCGCGCTGTTCCGCCAGACCCGGGTGGGGCTCGGCGGCCGCGAGTTCTCCATACTGAAGTTCCGCACCATGGTGGTCGACGCCGAGGACCGCCTGCCCGCTCTGCGCCACCTCAACGAGCGCGACGGCCTCATGTTCAAGTTGCGCGAGGATCCCCGCATCACCCGCTTCGGTCGGTTCCTGCGGTCGTGGTCGCTCGACGAGCTGCCCCAGCTCTGGAACATCCTGGCCGGTCACATGTCGGTCGTCGGTCCCCGGCCCCCGCTGCCGAGCGAGGTCGAGCTGTACGACGCCCGGGTGCGGCGCCGGCTGCGGGTGAAGCCGGGACTCACCGGGTTGTGGCAGGTCAGCGGACGCTCCGAGCTGTCCTGGGACGAGGGCATCCGCCTCGACCTCGAGTACATCGAGCAGTGGTCATTGATGCTCGACCTGGTGGTCCTGGTGCGCACGGCGCGAGCCGTCGTCCACCGCCACGGCGCCCACTGAGCGCTCCTACCGCGCGTGTCCACCTGACCGTCACGTCGAGATCAGGTCCGGGGGACGGTCTCGAGCCACAACGAGCTCGGGAAGTGTCGCCCCTCGGTAATGGATCCGATGCCACGGTCCATCGGTGCGGGCCGATACTCGGGGAGTATCCGGCCCAGCGCCTCGGGTCGGTCGTGATGGAGGGCCGACAGCGCCGCCCGGACGGCCAGACGAGGGTTGTTCGTGAGCAGCGCCGCCACCAGGGTCGTCTCCTGCCAATCGAACTGGCTCTCATAGATGGTGGGGCTGAACAGATAGGGCAGGTAGATGTCGTGGATGTGGACGGTGACGCCCGGCGCCAGTCTCGGCAGGAGCTCCAGGTAGAGATGGGGCAGTTCTGAGCCGGTCTTGACCGCGTGGGTCGAGTCGATGAACAACAGGTCCCCTGGGCCGAGATCGAGATCCTCAGACGTCAGATCCAACCCGCCAACTCGTCGGACCGTCACGTGCGGCAGGTCACCCACACGAGGGTCCATGTAGGGGTCGACCGCGATGATCTCGCTGCATGGACGGCCCTCCGCCACGTTGCGGGACACGGCCGCCGAGGTGATCTGGGTGCTCGACCCGCTGCCGATCTCGAACACCCGCGGCGGCGTCTTGGTCCGAACCCACGAGTGCAGGACCTGGGCTTCGATGGGCCCGTAGCGGAAGCCTCCGACCCGCTCGGCTCGCTGGATCACCTGGGCGATCGGTACTTCACCGGGGTAATGGCCGACGACGTCGCGCAGCCAATCGACTTGAGCATCGATGTCCCAACCGAGACTGGCGAGCGATGCCGCTTTGCGCCATGCCGCTTCGTTGGCTCGCAGCCACCGCCGGTCGGGTGTGGAGGAGTAATAGTGGGCAGGGGCCACGTGGATTCCGGCCCGCTCGGCCGCCCGGAAGACGAGGTTGGAGGCGGCCTTGGCGGCCGGGCGCAGTGGCGACATCGTGAGGCTCCGGATCGAGGCTACCGGCGGGGAGTATCGGTCGCCCTTAGGGCGATGCCCCATCATGGCAAGAGTCCATCACCCGGTTGGCGTCGACGGCCGCCGCGCTAGGTTCTGGGCGACGACGCCTAACCTTGCCGCCGGTCTCAGGGTGCGGGCCCGAACCGGGCCACGTTTGGGGCTCTGCGGACGACAGGAGCACCAGTGACCGAGACGGTGCGGGTCGACGGCGCCCAGGGCGACCAGCGCCACGAGCCCCGGGGCCGGGAGCGCTTCTACCTCGGACGGACCCTGGCCATCGCCCGCCACGACATGCGCATCCTGCGGTCCGACCCGGCCTTCCTGCTCATCTTCACCGTGATGCCGATCGCCTTCATGGCCT
>JAABUN010004170.1_pt1 | contig 20367 bp, 21 predicted proteins | sample 5559311 | NCBI WGS metagenome assembly JAABUN01 (sample SAMN10711877, study PRJNA513370) | rock metagenome | isolation source: Antarctica rocks | place: Antarctica: Victoria Land, Siegfried Peak sud
CGGTGGGCAGGGCGAGCAGGGCGAGGGCGAGCGAGATCGCCGCTCCGGCGGCCGCGGCGCCGAGCAGCGGGCGCTCGCCGGCGCGCTCGAGCAACCTGCGGGTCACTCGCGGGCGCCCGGTGGCAAGGAGGGCGAGAGCACCGAGCTCGATCGCCAGGCCCACGAGGAAGAGGGCGCGCTGCCCATCGTGAAACTCGCGAGCCCGCTCGACCCGAGCGCCGTCGAAGGTCGTTGCGACATCCACCGGCGCCGGCGCCGGGCCGATATCGCTCGGGGAGAACCCGATCACGGCCAGCTCGGCGACGATCGCGGCGGCCAGCGCCGCCGCGATGATCCGACCGCGGCCGGTGCCCAGGCCTCCGCGTCTCGGCATCCCCACCTACGATAGAGCCACTCCACGGGCCTCTTCGCACGCGCCCAGCCAGACCATGCGAGTAGCCGTGCTCAGCGACATCCACGCCAACCTGCCGGCTCTCGAAGCGGTCCTCGCGGACACCGAGGACGCCGGGATCGAGGAGCGGTGGTGCCTCGGAGACGTGGTCGGCTACGGCGCCGACCCGAACGAGTGCGCGGAGCTGACCGCGGCCCGCTGCGAGGTCTGCCTCGTCGGCAATCACGATCTGGCGGTGCTGGGCAAGCTCGACGCCTCGACCTTCTCGAGCGCCGCCGCGGCTGCGGTGGAATGGACGATCGCGCGCTCCTCCGTCGCGACGCTGGCCTACCTGCGGAACCTCGAGCCCGCTGACGCGACGCGCGCGGCCGCCCTCTACCATGCCTCCCCGCGCGACCCGGTCTGGGAATACGTCCTCTGGCCCGACCAGGCAGCGGAGTGCCTCGCGGCGCAGGAGCGCCGCGTCAGCCTGATCGGCCACTCCCACGTTGCCCTCTTCTTCTCCGCGCCCGACCCCGGGGTCGGCGTGCGGGCCGCGCCCGAGGCCCGGGGGTGGCAGGCGGGCGCCGGCACCCGCCTCGAGATCGGCGAGGGGCGCTGGCTGATCAACCCCGGCAGCGTCGGCCAACCGCGCGACGGCGACCCCAGGGCGGCCTGGCTGGAGCTCGACACCGAGAGCTGGGAGGCGACCTACCACCGGGTCCCCTACGACGTCGAGCGGGCGGCGGGGGCGATCGAGCGGGCGGGGCTCCCCGAGCACCTCGCGCGCCGGCTGGCGGTTGGCAGATGAGGCCGATCAGGCCCCAGCTAGACTCGCCACGGATGGCCTTCGGACGTCAGATCCCCGCCTGCCTGGCCCTCCTCGGGGCCTCCCTTGCGCTGGTTGCGTGCGGTGGCTCCGACGAGAAGGCCCCGAGCGGGAACAACATCGATCCCGCGACCGCAAGCGGCTACGTCCAGAAGCTCGAGAGGGTCCGCGAACGCGCCGCCGCGGGCCGCTGCAGCGGCGCCGACTCGGCGCAGAGCACGCTTGCCGCGCTCAAGGAAGTCGCCGCCGCCAACGCCGCGGACACGGGCAAGGACTTCACGACCTACCTCGAGGGCCTCCTGGACGATCTCGAGGGTCAGATCTCCGAGCAGTGCGAGCAGGCGCCGGAAACGATCTCCACGAAGAGCACGACGAGCGAGCCGGAGATCGTCGATCCGACCACGACCACCCTGGCCCCCGTCGAGCCTGCCCCCGAGCCCGAGACCACCGAGCCGGAGACGACTACGAAGCCTGACAAGAGCGAGGAGGAGCAGCCTGAGCCACCCGCCGAGCCGACCCCGCCGGAGCCCGACGGCCCGACCCCGCCTCCCCCCGCGGGCGGCGGCTCGGGCAGCGGCGGCACCTCGCCGGGCGGCATCACGCCGGGCCGGAAGGCCCCCAAGAACCCGAAGAAAGCAAAGGGATGAGCACCGGCGCGATCGCCGATCGCTACGCGCTCGAGGACCGCCTCGGCAGCGGCGGCATGTCGACCGTCTACCGCGCGACCGACCGGGTGCTGGAGCGGACGGTCGCCGTCAAGGTCCTCGCTGAGCATCTCTCCGACGACGAGAAGTTCGTCGCCCGCTTCCGCCGCGAAGCCCTCGCCGTGGCGAAGCTCGTCCACCCCAACATCGTTCAGGTCTACGACACGGGCGTCGACGACGGGCGCCACTTCATCGTCATGGAGTACGTGGAGGGGCGCTCGGGCGCCCAGCTCCTGCAGCGCGACGGCGCGATGCGCCCCGGCACAGCGGTCGAGATCGCCGCCCAGGCCTGCGCCGGCCTCGACTACGCCCACCGCCAGGGGATCATCCACCGCGACGTCAAGCCGGGGAACCTGATGGTGATCGGCGGCCCCGCGGGGGGGCCCCCGGAGATGACCGTCAAGCTCGCGGACTTCGGCATCGCCCGCGCCGCCGAGCAGACGCGGCTGACGCAGGTCGGCTCGGTCGTCGGAACTGCCGCCTACCTCTCCCCCGAGCAATCCCGCGGCGAGGAGGCGAAGCCGGGCTCCGACGTGTATTCGCTCGGTGTCGTCGTCTACCAGCTCCTCACCGCTCGCCTGCCGTACGAGGGCAACAGCCTGGCCGAGCTGGCGATTCGCCGCGAGAACGAGCGACCCCTGCCGCCGACGAGCTACGGGCCTGAGATCCCCGAGGCCCTCTCGGCGGCGGTCCTGCGGGCGCTCGAGAACGAGGAGGACGCGCGCTACCCCGACGCCCTCGCCCTCGCCTCCGCTCTGCGGGCGGGGCTTTCGGGCGTCGCGCCCGCCTCCGAGGGGACCACGCGGATGATCGGAAGGGACGGCGCCACCGCGGCGACGCGAGTCGCGAGAAGCGAACCGCAGACCCTCACCGCCCCCACCCGGGTGGCGCGTCCCCGCAGGGCGGCGCCACCCCCTCGGCGGCCGGCCCCGATCGCCGCCCCGGTGGCCGCCGAGGAGCCCAAGGGCCGGTCCGGCCTCTCCCGCTTCATGGGCGGGATCGGCGCCGTGATCGTGATCGCGCTCGTCGCCGCGCTGATCGCCGCCGCGATCCTGCTGGCCACGAACGCCGGCAAGGACAGCGACGCCGGCAAGTTCATCGGTAACACCGTGGACGAGAGCATCGACGGGATCGTCAACTACATCGAGCAGAACACCGGCGGGTAGCCGGGGTTCTCCGACGGCAGCTCAGGCCGCCGCCACCCAGGGCGCCGCACCGGCGAGGATCGCGTCCCGGTAGCCACCGAGACCTCCCCCGAGGATGGCCTCGCGCGCTCCGCGAACCAGCTCCCGGACATAGACGAGGTTGTGCAGGGTGAGCAGCCGGACCCCCGTGATCTCCTCGGCGCGCGAGAGGTAATGGACGTAGGCGCGGGAGTGCGCGGTGCAGGCCGGGCACGGGCAGCCCTCGACGAGCGGGCCGGACTCAGAGGCGTTCGCGCGGCGCCGCACGTCGTACCGGTAGCGACTCTCCGGCAGGGGCGCCAGCGCCATCCCGTGACGCCCCAGGCGCGTGGGCACGGCGCAGTCGAAGCTGTCGATGCCCCGCGCGATCCCCTCGACCAGGTCGTCGGGCTCGCCGATGCCGAGCAGATGCTTGGGAGCCGCCGGCGGCAGGTGGCTCAGCGCCATCTCGATCACCTCGCGCATCTGCTCCTTGTCGCGACCCAGCGTGCCGCCGATCGCGATGCCGTCGACGCCCGCCGCCGCCACCGCCCGGGCGGACTCGCGGCGCAGGTCCTCATGGGTCCCTCCCTGGACGATCCCGAACACCGCCTGCCCGGCGGGGCCATGCTCGGCGTGCCAGTCCAGGCAGCGCTCGAGCCAGCGATGGGTGCGCTCGGTGGAGGCGGCGGTGTAGTCGCGGTCGGCGCGGAACGGCGTGCACTCGTCGAACGCCAGGGCGATGTCGGAGCCGAGCGCCGCCTGCACCTCCATCGAGCGCTCGGGCGAGAGGAACTGCTCCGAGCCGTCGATGTAGCTGCGAAAGCGCACCCCCTCCTCGGCGATTTCGAGGACCCCTCCTTCGAGCGGCGGGCGGCCGCGGCGGCCCTTGACCTCGTCGGCGACGGTGCCGTGAGCCAGCGAGAAGACCTGAAAGCCGCCGGAGTCGGTGATGATCGCGCCGTCCCAGCCCATGAACGCGTGTAAGCCGCCGAGGCCCGCGATCCGCTCCCGCCCGGGCGCGAGCATCAGGTGGTAGGTGTTGCCGAGGACGAGGTCGTAGCCGAGCTCCCGAACTTCGGTCGAGAGCAGGCCCTTGACGGAGCCGCGCGTCGCCAGGGGCACGAACGCGGGCGTCTCGACGGGGCCGTGCGGCGTTCGCAGCACGCCCGCGCGAGCGGCGCCGTCCCGGGCGACGATCTCGAACGCGAGCCGGTCGGGGTCCTGGCGCATCGCGCCAGCCTACGAGTCGAGGCGGGCTGCCCAAGCGCGAGGGGGCCGGAAGGCCGGCCCCCTCGTCGCGTCATCCCTCCTTGCGGCTACTTCTCCGAGGCCTCACGTTTCATCCATCGCCCTTGGAGCAGGCTGCACCCGCTCATCCCCTCCGGCTGGGGGATTCCGAGCAGCTCGAGCGCGGTGGGCGCGACGTCGGCCAGGATCCCGCCGTCGCGCAGGGCCGAACCCTCGGCGGTGAGGATCAGCGGCACCGGGTTCGTCGTATGGGCGGTGTTGGGGGAGCCGTCCGGCTCGAGCATGTGCTCCGCGTTGCCGTGGTCGGCGGTGACGATGCAGGCCCCTCCCCCCTCCAGCACGGTCCCTACGACCTTGCGAAGGCAGCCGTCGACGGTCTCGACGGCTCTCACCGCGGCCGGGATGTCGCCGGTGTGGCCGACCATGTCGGGGTTGGCGAAGTTGAGGATCCCGAAGCGGAACGGCTGCGCCGACCAGGCGGTGCAGAACGCATCGGCCGCCGCGGCCGCGCTCATCTGCGGCTTCTTGTCATAGGTGGGCACGTCGCGGGGGGAGTCGACGAGGCGCCGCTCCTCCCCCTGCCACTCGTCCTCGCGGCCGCCGTTGAAGAAGTAGGTGACGTGCGCGTACTTCTCGGTCTCGGCGACGTGGAGCTGCTCGCCGCCCGCCTCGCTGATCACCTCGGCGATCGTGGTCTCGGGCGCGGTCGGAGGGAAGGCGACGGGGTAGGGCCACTCGGCGCGGTAGCTCGCCATCGTCGTGAGCTCGATCCCGGGATCGCGGCCGCGGTCGAACCCGTCGAAGGCCGGGTCAGCGAGCGCGGCGCTGATCTGGCGCATCCGGTCGGGGCGGAAGTTGAACGCCACAACCACATCCCCCGGGCGCATCCCGTCGTAGTCCCCGACCACGGTCGGCTCGACGAACTCGTCCGTCACGCCGGCGTCGTAGGAGTGGCGGATCGCCTCCTCGGCGGTGCGCGCCCGCTTCCCCTCGGCACGCACCAGCGCCGCGAAGGCGCGCTCGGTCCGCTCCCAGCGGTGATCGCGATCCATCCCGTAGAAGCGGCCGCCCACGGTCCCGACCCGCCCGGCACTGCGCAGCCAGCGCTCGACCTCGGCCAGATACGCCGCCCCACCCGTGGGGCTCGTGTCGCGGCCATCGGTGAAGGCGTGCAGGACCAGGTCGGGAACCCCCTCACGAGCGGCGAGCTCGATGCCGGCCTCGATGTGCTCCCAGCCCGAATGGACGCCGCCGTCGGAGACGAGGCCCATCAGATGGAGGCGTCCCCGGGGACTCGAGCGGGCGCGCTCGCAGGCCTCGAGCAGAACCTCGTTCTCGTAGAAGGAGCCGTCGGCGATCGCGGCATCGATGCGGGCGAGGTCCTGGCGCACGACCGAGCCGGCGCCGAGGTTGAGGTGGCCCACCTCCGAGTTGCCCATCTGCCCGTCAGGGAGCCCGACGTCGCGGCCCGAGGCGGAGAGCTGCGTGTGCGGGCAGGAGTCCCAGAGCTCATCGAACGTGGGGGTGTCGGCCTGCGAGACCGCGTTGCCGGGCCCGGGCTCGGCGATGCCCCAGCCATCGAGGATGATCAGCGCGACGCCACCGACCGGCAGCTCGCTCGGCATCGGGGGTAGCCCGCTCACGGCCTCGGACCGGGCCGGGTCATGCCGCGGCGACGATCGCGGCGAAGTCGTCGGGATCGAGGCTGGCGCCGCCGACCAGGGCCCCGTCGATTTCGCCGCGGCCGAGGAGCTCAGCGGCGTTCGCCGGCTTCACCGACCCTCCGTACTGGATCCGGACCCGCTCCGCCCCGCTCTCGTCGCGGGCGCAGAGCAGGGAGCGGACGAACCCGCAGGCGTCCTCGGCCTGCTCCGGCGTGGCCGTCTTGCCGGTCCCGATCGCCCAAACCGGCTCGTAGGCGACGATCACATCGGCCAGCCGCTCTTCCGCAACCCGCGAGAACCCGGCGTCGATCTGGCGGCGCAGGACCCGGTCGGTGTCGTCGCGCTCCCGCTCGTCCTCGGTCTCGCCGACGCAGAGGATCGGGATGAGGCCAGCCTCCAGCGCCGCCGGGACCTTGCGCGAGAGCGCCTCGTCGGTCTCGCCGAAGAGCCGGCGACGCTCGGAGTGGCCGAGGACGACGGCGCCCGCGCCCGCGTCGAGCAGCATCGCCGCCGAGACCTCGCCTGTGAACGCTCCATCGGCCTCGGAGTGCATGGTCTGCGCCGCGACCACGATCCGGGTTCCGGCGCAGACCTCGGCGACGAGCGGCAGCGCGAGAAACGGCGGGCACACGATCACCTCCGCCCGGGTCTCCTCGATCAGTGGCATCAGCCGCTCGCAGAACTCGCGCGCCTCGGCGAGGGTCTTGTGCATCTTCCAGTTGGCCGCGATGACGGGTATCCGCTCCGTCATGAGGCCGCCTCCTCGCCGTTCAGCAGCGCCTCGACCCCCGGCAGCTCCTTGCCCTCGATCAGCTCGAGCGAGGCGCCCCCGCCGGTCGAGAGCCACGAGACCCGATCGGCCAGGCCGAAGGCCGCGAGCGCGGCGGCCGAGTCTCCCCCGCCGACCACCGTGGTCGCGCTCGACGCGGCGACGGCCTCGGCGACGGCGCGGGTGCCGCCCGCGAACGGCTCGAGCTCGAATGCCCCCATCGGGCCGTTCCAGAAGACCACGCCGGCGGCCTCGATCCGAGCGGCGTAGGAGGCGGCGGTGGCTGGGCCGATGTCGAGCCCCATGAGCTCGTCTGGCACCTCGACGCCATCGAGGACGGTCGGCTCCGCCTCGGCGGAGAAGCTCTCCCCGAGGACGAGATCGGTCGGCAGCCGCAGCTCGCAGCGCGAGGAGCCGGCGGCCTCCAGCGCCTGCCGGGCGAGGTCGATCCCCTCCTCCTCCACGAGCGACTTGCCGGTTGCGATCCCCTGCGCCCGCAGGAAGCTGAAGCACATCGCCCCGCCGATCAGTATCTCGTCGGCGAGCTCGAGGAAGCGCTCGATCACGGCCACCTTGTCGGAGACCTTGGCCCCGCCGAGCACGACCACCAGCGGTCGCGCGGGATCGTCGAGGACGGCGGTCAGCTCGCGCACCTCGCGCTCGAGCAGCAGGCCGGCGTAGGCGGGCAGGTGGCGCGCCACCCCGGCGGTGGAGGCGTGAGCGCGGTGGGCGGCCCCGAACGCGTCGTTGACGTAGAGCTCGGCGAGGTCAGCGAGCCCCCGCGCGAGCTCAGAGTCGTCCCTGGTCTCCCCCGGCTCGTAGCGGGTGTTCTCGAGCAGCAGCACGTCCCCGGCCTCCAGCGCGGCCGCGGCAGCTTGCACCTCCGGACCGACCACAGCCGGCGCCAGCTCGACGCCCGTCCCGAGCAGCTCCGACAGCCGCTCGGCGACGGGCGCCATCGAGAGGGCTGGATCGCGGTCCTCGGGGCGGCCGAGGTGAGAGCAGAGCACGACGGAGGCGCCGCGCTCGCGCAGGAGCTCGATCGTGGGCAGCGCCGCGCGGATCCGGGTGTCGTCAGCGACCCCGCCGTCTTCGAGCGGGACGTTGAGGTCGGCTCGCAGCAAAACCCGGCGGCCCTCGACGTCGGCGTCACGGACCGACGCCTTCTCGAACCGGCCTCGCTCCGCGAGCGCCTCCTCCCCGTGATCCACGCCGAACCCCTCGCCCGCAGCGCTAGAGGACCTTCGCGGCCAGCTCGACGAGCCGGTTCGAGTAGCCCCACTCGTTGTCGTACCAGGAGACGACCTTCACCAGGGTCCCCTCCATCACCATCGTCTGCTCCGCGTCGAAGATCGAGGAGTGCGGGTCCTGGACGATGTCGCTGGACACGATCGGGTCCTCGGTGTAGGCCAGGATCCCCTCGAGCGGCCCCTCGGCGGCGGCCTTGACCGCGGCGTTGAGCTCCTCGACCGTGGTCTCCTTCGAGACCTCGCAGGTGAGGTCGACCACCGAGCCCGTCGCGACCGGCGCCCGCATCGCGTACCCGTTGAGCTTGCCCTCGAGCTCCGGCAGCACGAGCGAGACGGCGCGGGCCGCCCCGGTCGTGGTCGGGATCAGGTTGAGGGCCGCGGCGCGGGCGCGGCGCAGGTCCTTGTGCGGCATGTCCTGCAGGCGCTGGTCGGCCGTGTAGGCGTGGATCGCCGTCATCAGGCCGCGCTCGATCCCGACCGCCTCGTGGACCACCTTCGCCAGCGGGGCGAGGCAGTTCGTCGTGCAGGAGGCGTTCGAGATGATGTCGTGCTTGTCGGGGTCGTAGTCGTCGAAGTTGACGCCGAGCGCCACGGTCACATCGGGCTCCTTGGCGGGCGCCGAGATGATCACCTTCTTCGCGCCCGCCGCGAGATGCTTGGCCGCGTCGTCGCGCGCGGTGAAGAATCCGGTCGACTCGATGACGACGTCGACCCCGAGGTCGCCCCAGCCGAGATTCGCGGGGTCGCGCTCGGAGAGCACCTTGAGATCGCGGCCGTCGACCGAGATCGAGCCTTCGCCGGCCGCGACCTCCCCCGGGAACCGCCCCAGGATCGAGTCGTACTTGAGCAGGTGCGCAAGCGTCTCGGCGTCGGTGAGGTCGTTGACGGCGACGATCTCGAGATCGGCGCCGGCCGCGTGCGCGGCCCTGAAGAGGTTGCGCCCGATCCTGCCGAAGCCGTTGATGCCCACCTTGGTTGCCATCGTTCCTCCTGGTCGATTTCTGCGAATGAAGCTGCTGCCCCGAGGGACGGCTAACCCTATGGCCCGGCGCCCGAGGCGCGCTCGCTCAGCCGCCGCGCGGCGCCCAGCGGAAGAACCTCACCGCCAGGATCAGCCCCGCGAGGCCCCAGGCCGCGACGATCGCGAGGTGGCCCCACTCGAATCCCGCGCCGGTCGTCTGCGGGTCGAAGGCGGTCAGGAACGCCTGAAAGAAGTGGCGGATCGGGAAGAACGCCGCGACGTGGAGCACTCCGTCGGGGATCTCGTTCTCCGGGATGAAGACGCCGGAGAGGAAGTAGAGCGGCAGCACCGTGAAGTTCGTGATCGGCGGCGCCGCCTCCTCGCTGGGGATCACGGTGCTGAGCGCGAGGCCGAGCGAGCAGAAGGCGAAGGTGCCCACGAGCAGGGTCACCAGGAGCGCCGGGATCGTCCGGGTGGGAACCGGGACGTCGTAGAGGAAGTGCCCGATCGCGGTGACGAGGACGACCATCGCCAGCGAGATCACGAGGGCGTTACCGACCCGGGCGAGGATGTAGGCGGAGGTCGGCAGCGGCGTGCCGCGCACGCGCTTGAGCCGGCCGCTCTCGCGCATCTCGACCATCCGCATGGCGACGTTGACGAGGGTCGCGGAGACGACGGCCAGGGTGACGATCCCGGGCACGTAGTAGACGGTCGTCTTGATCCCGAGCTCCTCGATCTCGTCGTTGCCGAACAGCGACGAGAAGATCAGCAAGAAGATCACCGGGAACATCACCGTGAAGAACACGGCCGCGGGGCTGCGCCAGAAGACCTTCTGCTCGAAGCGGAACTGATGGACGACGGGGGCCAGGGCGCTCACCGGTGCGCCTCCTCGCCGGTCAGCTCGAGGTAGACGTCCTCGAGGCTGGGTTGGTGGACCTCGAGCCACGAGAGCTCGACGCCCCGCCGCAGGGCCCAGCCGGTCAGCTCGTTGAGGTCGCGCACCGGGTCGGCGCTGCGGATCAGATAGCGCCCGCTCGGGCCGGAGTCGACCCGCTCGGCGCCCCGCGGCAGCTCGCTCACGGAGACGCTCGCGGGCAGGCCGAAGCTGATCTGGGTGGCGGCGCTGGCTCGCCCGCCGACGTCGTCCGGGGTCCCCGCGGCGACGATCCGGCCCGCGACGATCACGGCGACGCGGTCGGCGAGCGCCTGCGCCTCGTCCATGTAGTGCGTGGTGAGCATGACGGTCTTGCCGAGATGCTTGAGGCCGGCGATGACGTCCCATGCCTGCCGCCGCGCGGAGGGGTCGAACCCGGTGGTCGGCTCGTCGAGGAAGAGCAGCTCGGGATCGCCGATCAGCGCGATCGCGACGTCGAGGCGGCGCTGCTGGCCGCCGGAGAGCCTCCCGGCACGCGCGTCGGCCTTGTCGATGAGCCCGACCTGCTCGATCGTCTCCGCCACCGAGCGCGGCCGCTCGTAGTAGCCGGCGTAGAGCTCGACGGTCTCGCGGACGCTGAGCAGCGGCTCCATCCTGCACTCCTGCAGGACGAACCCGACCCGTCCCCGCCAGTCGCGGTCGGCCTCGGCGGGATCGAGGCCGAGCACCGAGACCTCCCCGGCGTCCCGCGCGAGGTATCCCTCGAGCACGGAGATGGTCGTCGTCTTGCCGGCGCCGTTGGGGCCGAGAAAGGCGAAGATCTCGCCCTCATCGACGTGGAGGTCGACGCCGCGCACGGCCTCGACGTCGCCGTAGGACTTGCGCAGCCCATTGACGCTGATCACGGGGTCGGCCACCGCGGGATTATCTGGGATCCCCACCCTCGGTTCATGATCTCCCGTCCCGCAGCACCCAACGGTCCGGCGGAAGCGGACGCGAAGCGGAGCATTCCGCCGGAGTCATCTACCCGGTCTTGTTGAGCTGGCGATGGATGTCGCGCGCCAGCTTGCCGGGGATCCCCGGCACCGCCTCGAGCTCCTCGCGAGAGGCGTCGAGGAACCGCTCCGGGGACCCGAAGTGGCTCAGCAGCGCCCGCTTTCGCACCGGCCCCACCCCGCGCAGGCCGTCGAGGACCGAGCCCGTCATCGACTTCGAGCGACGTCGGCGGTGGAGGTCGAGGGCGAAGCGATGAGCCTCGTCGCGAACGCGCTGCAGCAGTCGCGAGCCCTCCGAGTCGGGCCGGATCGACAGCGGCTCCGAGCGACCGGGGACGTAGACCTCCTCGAGCCGCTTCGCCAGCGAGATCACGGTGGTGCCGCGCTCGATCAGCGGCGTCAGCGCCCGCACCCCGGCGGCGAGCTGGCCCTTGCCGCCGTCGATCATGATCAGGCCCGGGAGGCTGGCGAAGCTCTCGTCGAGCTCGGCGTCGTGCGGGGAGCGCTCGCTCTCGGAGACGTAGCGGCCGAGCCGGCGCGTCAGCACCTCGTCCATCGAGGCGAAGTCGTCGGATGCCCCCTCCCGGCCTCGGATGTTGAAACGCCGGTAATCGGACTTCTTCGGCGCGCCCCCCTCGAAGACCACCATCGAGGCAACCGTGTGCTCGGGCCCGAGGTTCGAGATGTCGTAGCCCTCGATGCGGATCGGCACGTCGTCCATCCCCAGCGCCTCCGCGAGCTCATCGAGGGCCTCGGTGCGCTCCCTCCGGCGCCGCTCGCGGCGCAGCCGGTCCTGGGCCAGGGCCAGCTTCGCGTTGCGCTCGGCGAGCTCGCGCAGGCGCCGCTTGTCCCCTCGCTCGGCCGCGCGCACCTCCACTCCGGAGCCCCGCCGCCTCGTCAGCGCCTCGCTCAGCAGCGGGACCTCGTCGGCAAGCTCGGGGCCGACGACGACGAGCGGCGGAACGGATGGCGACGCCTCGTAGTACTGGGCGACGAACTGCTCGGCGACCTCCGTGATCCCGCGCTCCCCCTGGTTATCGAGGTAGAAGCCCTGGCGCTCGGCGAGGACGCCGTCGCGCACCTGAAACACCTGAGCGTTGGCCTCGGTGCCCTCGATGGCGACGCCGATCAGGTCCGCGGTCCCCACCGCCTCGCCGGCGACCCGCTGGCGCTCCATCAGCGAGCGCACGGCGGCGAGCCGGTCCCGGAAGAGCGCGGCGCGCTCGAACTCCTGCTCGGCCGCCGCCTCCTCCATCTTCTCGGAGAGGTCCCGCTCGACCTCGCGGTAGCGTCCGGAGAGGAAGCGGCGGATCGCGTCGATGTTGCGGCGGTACTCCTCGCGGTCGACGTAGCCCACGCAGGGCGCCCCGCAGCGCTTGATGTAGTAGTCGAGGCAGGGGACGCCGGAGCGACGGCCGGGCTCGACCCCGTCGCAGGTGCGGTACTGGAACAGCTTCCCGAGCAGCTCGAGGGTCTCGCGAACCCGCCGGGCGCCCGCGTAGGGCCCGAAGTAGGCGCGGTTCGGCCGGTGGCGCTCGCGCGTGAAATACACCCGGGGAAACTCCTCGTCGAGGCTGATCCCGATGTAGGGGTAGGACTTGTCGTCGCGAAGCTTGACGTTGAGAATCGGGCGGTGCCGCTTGATGAATTGCTGCTCCGCGAGCAGCGCCTCCGCCTCCGTCTCGGTGACGAGGAAGTCGATCGACTCGATCTCGTCAGCCAGGCGCCCGAGGGTCGAGCGGCTCGAGAAATGGCTGGCCACGCGCTTGCGGATCGACAGCGACTTGCCGACGTAGACGACCCTCCCGTCGCCGTCCGCGAACAGGTAGACGCCAGGTAGATCGGGGAGGTCGCGGCGCTGCTCCTCGATGTCGCTGCGACGCCGTTTCCGATCGTCCGAGGCCATTCTCCAACTGTAGGGAGGCGCCCCGCCATACACTCGCGGCCCGATTCGCCAGTCGCCACGCGGAGCCACGAGGAGCCCATGAGCACCGAGATCCCAGGATCAGAAGCGCCCGCGCTCGAGACGATGCGCTTCGAGGTGGAGGGCGACGTCGGGACGCTCACGCTCGAGCGGCCGAAGGAGCTCAACGCGATGAGCCCGCAGATGATCGGCGAGCTCGCCACGATCGCTCCCTGGCTCGCCCACCGCGCCCCGATCAGGGCCCTGGTGGTGACCGGGGCGGGGAGGGCGTTCTCCGCCGGCGGGGACGTCACCTGGTTTCGGCAGGGCCTCGACGACCCCGACGCCGACCTCGTGGCCTCCGTGCGCCGCGGCGCCGACGTCCTGCATCAGGCGATCGTCGACTTCAAGCGGATCCCCTATCCCGTCGTCGCCGCCGTCAACGGCGCCGCCGCGGGCGCCGGCTTCTCCCTGGCGCTCATGTGCGACGTCCGCATCGCCTCCGAGGCGGCCTTCTTCGCCTGTGCCTATGGTCGCATCGGCGCCTCCCCGGACGGCGGCATGACGTACTTCCTGCCGCGGGTGATCGGACCGGCCGCGGCCGCCGAGCTGATGCTCGACGACCCCAACCTGACCGCCGCCGACGCGCTGGAGCGGGGGCTCGTCTCGCAGGTCGTCGGCGCGGACGAGCTGGTGGAGCTGGCGCGGGCGAGGGCCGCCGAGCTCGGGGCGAAGTCGCCCCACTACGTCCGCATGGTCAAGACGCTGCTCTGGTCGAGCCTCGACAACTCGCTGGCCGACCACCTGCAGCTCGAGCGGCACGGGATCGCCGACAGCATGGGGACCGAGGACCTGCGCAGCGGCGTCGCGAAGTTTTTCGCCGGGGAGCCGCCGGTCTTCGAGGGCCGCTGACGCTCGATGCCGGGGCGTGATCCTCGCTCCCGGCCGGTGTTTCGGTGGGAGTAGAGTCGCCGTCCCGCAGCCGATCCCCAGGAGGACCCCCATGAGCAAGAGAATCCTTGGCGCCCTCGCCGCCCTCGCCCTGGCGAGCTTCGCGCTTGCCGCCTGCGGCGGCGACGACACCTCCTCGTCGAGCACCGCCGCCGAGTCCGGCAGCGCTGGCGGAGGCGCCACCGTCTCGTTCACCGCTGAGCCGAGCGGCCAGCTCGCCTTCACCGAGACCGAGGTGTCGGCGAGCGCCGGCGAGGCCACGATCGAGTTCGACAACCCGTCGGCGACGGCTCACAACGTCGTCATCGAGGACGCCGACGGCAACGACATCGCCGAGACGGACACGATCAGCGACGACACGACCTCGGCCACGGCAACCCTCGAGCCGGGCACGTACACCTTCTACTGCGACGTGGACAGCCACCGCGAGGCCGGCATGGAGGGCACCCTCACGGTCAAGTAGGCGATCGCAAGGCGGGGGCCTGCCGTCCGCCAGATTGAGGCGGCCCTCCCGTCCGTCAGCTTCTCTGACGAGGCTGGGAGCCCGTCAGGCAACGATGAGGGAGGCGACGCGGCCTCTCTGGCCGCGAGCCGACCGAAGACGCCGCATGGCGGGCTCCTAGCCCGTCAGGACGAGGCTGGGAGCCGCCGGATCAAGGTAAGTGGGAGGTGCTGCGGCCGTGAGGCCGTGAGCCGACCGATGACGCCGAGGCGGCGCCTCCCAGGCCGTCAGACCAGGACGCGGCCGACGTGTTGGGCTACGCAGCAGGGCTTCTCGGTGCCCTCGACCTCGACGGTGAAGCGGGTGAGCTGCTGATACCAGCCGTCGCCCACCTCATCGACCGACAGGAACTCGATGCTCGCGCGGATCCGGGACCCGGCGGGAACCGGCGCGGGGAACCGGACCTTGTTCCAGCCGTAGTTCACGCCGAGCCTGTAGCCGGAGGACTCGACGAGCGCGAGCCGCATCCCGTCGATCATCGAAAGGGTGAGGTTGCCGTGGGCGATCGTGGTCCCGAACGGGCTCTCGCGCTCCGCGCGCTCGACGTCGACGTGAATCCACTGATCGTCGCCGGACAGGCGAGCGAAGTCGTCGATGTCGGCCTGGGTGACCTCGCGCCACTCGCAGGGGCCGACGGTCTGGCCGACCAGGGCCTTCGCCTCCTCGATCCCGTTGATCCGGACCAGCGCCACGGCGGCGCACCCTAGACCACCGCAACATCGCTCAGGCGATCAGCCGGACCTCGAGCGCCGGGGACGGCAGCCCGCCGAGCGCTCCGGCTCCCCCCAGCAGTCCGAGGATGCCGGCGACGTAGGCCTGGGTCTCCGGATATGGGGGCACGCACGTGCATCCCGCCACCGCCCCGGGCCCAGCGTTGTAGGCGGCGAGGGCAAGCTCGATCGAGCCGAAGCGGGAGACGAGCTCTCCCATCATCGTCGCCTGGGCGTCAATCGACGCCTCGGGATCGAACGGGTCCCTCAGCCCGTAGGCCTGGGCGGTCGCCGGCATGAACTGGGCGATCCCCTGAGCGCCGACGGGGGAGGTCGCGTTCGGGTTGAAGTTGGACTCCGCCATGATCTGCGCCGCGAGCAGCGCCGCCGAGACGCCATGGCGCGCCGCGGCCTCGAGCAACACCTCGCGGAAGCGCTCGGGAACGAAGGCCGGAAGCCCGCCGCCCGCCGCCGTCCTGCCGTCGGCCTCATCCCCGCCGCTTGCGCGGTCACCCTCCGCCGAGCAGGGGGCCGGCCCGCCGTCAAAGCCGAAGTGCCAGGGCTCCCAGGAGTAGCGCTGGGTGAACTCGAATCGCGAGGCGCTTCGCGCGAGCCACGCGTAGGCGCCGGGCGGGCCGAGGTCGAGCTCCGTCCCGCAGCGGTGCAGCGAGGTGCCCGGTGGGGCGACCATGCGCGGGTCGGGATTCGCATCCCAGAGCTGCTGCTGCTCGGCGTCGGAGCGGAAGCCGGAGTTGACGACGAGCGAAACGCCGTCCGCCGCCGCCGCGGCCGCCAGTCGGTCGAAGGCGGCGGCCACGTCCGGACGCATCCCCTCCCCCTGGCGGTAGGCCAGCGGACCCGCATAGCCGCCGCCAGTGGCGAGCGGCGGCTGAGACCCGAGAGCGACGGCGGCGGACAGCGCGATCTCAGCCCGGGCCCGAACCGTGGTGGAGCCGGAGGGGGCCTGAGCGCGTCCCTCGAGCTCGATCCGTCCATGGACGCTTGCCTGCACCCGCAGTGGAGCCATCGAGGCTGCGTCGGGGAAGCTGATCGCGACAAGCTCATCGTCGGTGCCGTTGCGGCGCGCGGCGTCGAGGCCAGCCGCCTCCGCCCGCCGCAGGTAGTCCGCGCGTTCGAGGTGGGCGGGGTTCGGAAGCCCGTTGGGCAGCTGCGCCGGCAGGAAGAGACGAGGAAAGTCGTCGCGCATCGAGCGGGCGGCCGACAGCGCCGCCAGGTCCACCGATCGCTGTAGCCGGCCCTTCGCGGCAGCCGCGCCACCGAAGGCCGCCAGGATCAAAGCGAGCACGACGACGAGCACGGCAATGCCCAGCACCGCCGGGAGCGCCTGCGCCCGCTCCGAGCGGAGGGCCGGGAGCCCCTGCGGCGAGGGAACCCAGCGAGAGGCGGGAGCGAGCGCCCCGGCGATGCGGGCGGCGCGGCGGCCGCTCTCCCCTCCCGGCTCGAGCCCCGCGAGGGCGCGCCGCGCCGGGATCGGCCCGATCGGCGCGCTCCAGATCTTGAGCGGGATCGCCTCAGCTCGCAGCTCGCGGCTGATCAGCGCCTGAAGCGAATGGTGGGCCCGCGGGAGGGCCCGTAGCAGGGCCGCGGGCCGCTCCGGCGCCGCCGCCGCCAGCGCGAGCCTGAAGTCAGCGGGCTCGCAGACGCAGAGCAGAAGGGAGGGCCCATCGGCATCGTCGAGGACCGCCCGCAGCACGTCGAGCCGCTCAACGGTTTCCGCGGCCGGCGCCGCGAAGCAGAGCCGCCCTCGAGCGGCTCCCCTGAGGCTCGGAACGTCCGCGCAGCCCGCCTCCAGGGCCCGCGCCGAGCCCGAAGCCAGCAGCGCTCCGCGGGGCGTCCTCGGGGCGCGGCGCAGATCCAGCAGGAGGCTGCCGGCGTCATCGCCCTCCGGGGCGGTGGCGGCGACGCCCACCGCCGCCGCGGCAGCATCGACGCCGCGAGCGGGCCCGACGGAGGAGCAGATCACGACCTGCCGGCGCGCCACGCTCATCCCGAGCCCCGCTCGGGGCGGGCGTAGGCGGTTGAGGAGACCCCGAGGCGCCCATCCAGGCCGGGCAGAAGCGCCGGCGGGTCGAGCCTCACGCTGACCTCGCCATCCTCAGCGTCCACCTCGACCCGCGAGTCCGCCCAACCCGGTAGGCCGGCGCGGGCCGCGTCGAGCTCGTCGCGGCCGTCGGCGGCGGCCACCGCCCCAGCCTCGGCAGCGCCGTCAGCCAGGGACTGCGAGTACCCGACGGCGAGCAGCTGCAGCGCGATCAGGGCGGCGAGCACGAGGACCGGCAGCCCCGCGAGGAGCTCGATCTGGGCCTGTCCAGCTTCCGCTTGGGCCGGGCGCCGGAGCGGAGAGCCCCCCGCGCGTTCAGCCACCACCAACCCCGCGATCGGGCCCAAGGCCGGCTGAGGCCGAGACTGGGATGGGGGGCAGGAACGGCAGCGCGCGAGGCGCCTGGAGGGTGACCTCGGCCAGATCGCCCTTCTGGCTGATCCGGGCGCCGGCGCGCAACGCATCCGGCAGCGCCCGGCGGGCGGAGCGGGTCACGTCCGCGCCCACGTAGGAGGCGCGCGCGGCCGCGCGCGCGGCATTGGCCGCGGAGAGCGCAGCGTGGCCGGCCAGGGCGAACTGGATCGCCGCGAGCGCGACGACGACGAGGGCCGGAACGATCGCGACCAGCGAGACCGACGCCTGCCCGAGCTCACCGTGCCCATCTCCTCGCCGCGCGCTCGCCATGCGGCGAAGCTAGATCGGGTCCGCTCACCGATGGCACGAAGAAGTTGACGATTGAGAAACGGGGGTGTGACGATTGCGCCCCCCAAGGGCCCCAGCGGAACGCGAGCACCCGCCGTCGCCGACGAGCTTGGCGAGATGCACCTATGGCATGGGCCTCGTCACGCTCGCTATCGCGCCCGGCCGCCGCGGCCGCCGGCCTTCCAACTCGCCCTAGGGCGAGTTGGCCTCCCGCCAGGTGTTGAAGATCAGCCACCCCGACCCGACCAGGATCGCGATCCAGGCGATCGTCCCGGGCCCGGAGTCGAGCAGCTCGTCGGCGCCCGCGAGCATCAGGGCGATCGCGCCCAGCCCGCCGTAGACGAGCCAGCGCTGGCGGTCGCTCATCACGTCGCGAGTGAGGCTCGTCTCCCGCCAGAAGCGAACCGCGAGCAAGCCGATCGCGCCCAGGAAGATCAGCCCGAGGGCCGCCCGGATCCCGGCGGCGACGTTGCCCCCGCCTGGCACGACGGTCACCGCCAGCGCCAGCAGCGCGACGATCGCGACGTTCCGCAGAGCCCTCATTGCAATGGATGGTGAACGATCGGCCACCCGCGCGGCCCGACGCCCCGCCCGAGCTCCCGCTCAGCCGATCATCACGACGAGGCCGATCGCGATCACGCCGGCGAAGGTCACGGTCGCCAGCACCGCGAGCGCGCCCGCGGCGGTCGCGGCCCCTCGCCGGTCATCGCGCCGAGCGTCGGCGAAGGTGGCGAACCCATAGATCGCCAGCGACGCGATCAGCGTCACCCCGACGCCGGCGACGATCGAGGCCACCGCGGTGTCGAGCAGCGCCTCGCCGTCGACGATGCTCGCGAGGAGGACACTCAAGCGCTCATCCCGCCGGCACCGGCTGCCCGCGGCGGATCCGCTGGGCGAAGAGGCTGAGCCCCAGGCCGATCGCCATCACGAGCACGAGCATCGGCCCGACCGCGCCGGAGCCGAAGATCGAGGTGAAGCCGTAGCTGGCCGCCCCGATCGCGGCGGCCGCGGGCAGGGTCAGCAGCCAGGCGACGAGGAGGTTGCCGGCGACTCCCCAGCGCACGGCGGAGAGGCGCTTGCCGGCCCCGGCTCCCATCACGCCGCCCGCGATCACCTGGGTGGTCGAGAGCGGATAGCCGAAGTGGGATGAGGCGAGGATCACCGCCGCCCCGGCGCCCTGGGCGGAGAAGCCCTGGGCGGAGTCCATCTTGATGATCTTCGTGCCCATCGTCCGGATGATCCGCCACCCCCCCGTATAGGTGCCGAGCGCGATCGCCGAAGCCGACGAGACGATGACCCAGGTCGGGATGTCGAGGTTCTCGGCCGAGAGGCTGCCGTTGGCGATCAGGGCCAGAGCGATCACGCCCATCGTCTTCTGCGCGTCGTTGGTGCCGTGGGCCAGCGCGAGCATGGCGCCCGAGATCACCTGGCCGATCCGGAATCCCCGCGCGGCGGGCCCCGGTCTCAGTCGTCCGCAGATGTTGTAGGCGACGCCGATGGCGAGGACGCCGATGATGAACGCGATGATCGGCGCCAGGACCGCCGGGATCAGGACCTTGCCCAGGACGCCGTCGCCGATCACCGCCGAGGCGCCGGCGGCGGCGAACGCGGCGCCGACCATTCCCCCGATCAACGCATGGGAGGAGCTCGACGGCAGCCCGAAGTACCAGGTGATCAGGTTCCACGTGATTGCCCCGACGAGCCCGGCGAAGATCACGGTCGGCGTGATCGCGCCGGCCTGGACGACGTCCTTGGCGACGGTGGCCGCCACCTCGATCGAGATGAACGCGCCGGCGAAGTTGAAGATCGCCGCGAGCGCAACGGCGAGCCGCGGCGACAGCGCGTGGGTGGAGATCGACGTCGCAACCACGTTCGCGGTGTCGTGGAAGCCGTTGGTGAAGTCGAACGCGAGCGCCGTAGCGACCACGATCACCAAGACGACGTCATCCCCCACGCCAGACCCCGCCTCCCGAATGCCTACGCATTCTTGATCGCGACGCCCTCGATGATGTGGGCGGCGGTCTCGGTGGCATCGATCGCGCGCTCGAGCACCGCAAAGATGTCCTTCCAGCGGATCACGACCATCGGGTCGATGCCGTTGGCGAACAGCGAGGCGACCGCATCGCGTGAGATCCGGTCCCCATCGTTCTCGAGCCGGTGGATCTCGATCAGGTGGCGGTCGAGGCCCTTGAAGCCGCGCAGCCCCGCGAGCGCCTCGGCGAGCTCCCTGCAGGAGGCGACGAGCACCTCCGCGAGCGCCTGCGACTGCTGCATCGGCGCCTCGATCTGGTAGAGGCCGAGGAAGTCGGCGGCCTCCTCGATGTAGTCGACGACGTCGTCGACCTGGGTGGCCAGCCCGTAGATGTCCTCGCGGTCGAAGGGGGTGACGAAGGTCGAGTTGAGGCGCTTGATGATGTCATGGGTGATCCGATCCCCCTCCTGCTCGGACTTGAGGATCTCGCGGTTTAGGCCCTCGCTGCCGTCGGGCCAGGTGTCGAGCATCTCGCGCAGGAGCTCCGCCGAGCGCAGGGCGTTCTTCCCCGACTCGCGCAGCAAATCGAAGAAGACGCGGTCCTTGGGCGCGAAGGAGAGGCTTGCCACGGCCGGGAATATCGCAGCTTCACCCGACGCGGCGGCAACCTCGCCGCCGCTCAGCCCGCCAGGAAGCCCGCAACCTCCGCGGCGAGTCGCTCGGCGGCATGCCCGT
>JAABUN010004171.1_pt1 | contig 20365 bp, 19 predicted proteins | sample 5559311 | NCBI WGS metagenome assembly JAABUN01 (sample SAMN10711877, study PRJNA513370) | rock metagenome | isolation source: Antarctica rocks | place: Antarctica: Victoria Land, Siegfried Peak sud
CCTCATTCCTCATTCCCAATTTCCGCTGCCCCGGCCGGCCGCGCAGCACGTGCCCGATGGCGCGCAGAAATGGCCCCGGTGCCACCGAATTCATCACGCGCAGGTTGTCGGCCCAGCTGGTTTTTTCGTCTAGAAAGCGGAAGATGCGCTCGACGGGGTTGCGCTCAAATAATTGCCGGAAAATATCGCGGGTTGTTTCGCCCCGGCGCTGCATAATGTCGAGCAACAGCGTGTCGAAGAGCCGGAACTGCCAGCGGTCGCCCGTGAGGTTAGCGGGGGGTAGGCCGGTGGCCGCCAGCGCCGTCACCAGCCGCACCGACTGCGCCTGAATGCGCCGAAACGCGTAGCCCGTGCTGGGCTTGGCCCGCCCGGCGCGCGTGCCCAGATTGATAATATGCCTCCCTACCCCCGTCGGCAGCGGGTGGTCGGTCATGGGAATGGCGCCGACCTCGGTAGCCGTAATGCGGTAGTCGGTGGCGGTTAGCTTGAGCGTATTTTGCAGATAGTCAAGCAAATGCGCTTCGTATTCGCTCTTCTCCAACATCTTGGCCGAGAACAGCGTGTATTCGACCAGTGCCCGGCGCGGGCCGAAGGGCAACACGTACATAAAGCGCGCCTCGTGCTGCTGCTCGCCCCGAAAATCCATGAACTCGACCACGGCGGGGTCGAACACGTCGCGGGTCGTCTCGATTTCCCAACCCAGGAAATGCTGGAGCAGGTAGCGGTACTTGGCGGGGTTGGGCACGATGGCCGGCGGCCGGCTGTCGAAGGCGAACCGCGCCGTAAACTCCTGCCCGGCTTCAGTGCGGGCGCGCACCCCTACCCCCGTGTTTTCGAGCGACGCCACCCGGCCGCGCAGCACCGTGAACTGCGCCAGCCGTGCTGCCAGCGCCCGGTGCACGAACTGGTAAAAATCGAGCCCGCGCACCGTGCGGTAGCGGTACTTTCCCAAGTTGAGCACCCGCGTGAAACCCGGACTACGGAAGGCAATGTTATGCCACTCGCCGGCGGCCAGCTCGTCGAACGGTGAGGGCTCATCGGCCCAGTACGACCAGGTACGGTCGTTCTGGTCTTTGGGCTCGGGCTCGATGAGCAGCACCCGCTTATCGGCCAGGCGGGGCTCCTGGGCCAGATAATAGGCCAGGCTGAGGCCCGCCGCGCCGCCGCCCACCAGCAGGTAGTCGTAGGACGGGGCCAAATTGGGGGGGTAGGGCATGGCACAAAGATGCGCCCGGCCGGCGTTTTGGCAATTTAGTGTTAGGTTCGTAGTTGGAAGACGCGGATTATTATAGGCTTGGTATTTTTTTGTTATTCCTGGGTGCTTTACCCCGACTGCTTTATCTCTACCCTATGAATTTGTACACGGCGCTATTTTTTATGCCGGCCGCGGCGGCAGTTATGTTAGCCGCTCCGGCCGCCCAGGCCCAGACCGTGCTTTGGGCCAGCAAAGTGGAGGATGTTTCTTCCGCCAAAGCCAAGGGTAAGGAGGCGTTCTCGCCCGAAAAGGTCCTGGGCGAACCCAACTCGCAACCGCTGGGCCAGGCCAACGACGAAGCCTGGACGCCGGGCAAGGATGGCTCGAACGAGTTTATCGAAGTGCGCTTTGCCAAGTCGCTTATCGCGCAGCAAGTCACCGTTATCGAGAACGTCAACCCCGGTGCCATCACCAAAATCGAGCTGATTGACATCAAGGGTGAGCGGCACCAGGTGTACACCAACCCCAATCCGGGGCCGCTGCCGGTGGGTTTCCGCACGCTGCAAGTGAAGTTTCGGCCCGAGAAATACCGCACCATCGGCGCCCGCGTGACGATGAACGCAGCCAAAGTAGACGGCCCGAACCAGCTGGACGCCATCGGCATTGCCAACGTGGTGGTGCAGATTGTGAAGCAGGATTTTAAGAATCCGGCCAAGACCGACGTCGAAACCGTGCAGATGGACTCGACCCTTAAGAACCTGGGGCCCAACATAAACAGTAAGTACGTGGATACCCACCCGGTGATTTCGCCCGATGGCCGCACCATGTTTTTTGCCCGCCAGTCTCACCCCAACAACGTGGGCGGCTCGCGCGACCCGCAGGACATCTGGTACTCGAAGCTGACGAGCGGCAAGAACCAGACCTGGAGCATCGCCAAAAACCTGGGCTCGCCGCCCAACGGCCCCGAGGACCCCAACGGCCTGGCCTCGGTGTCGGCCAACGGGCAGGTGGCGCTGCTCATCGGCGTGTACGTCGATGGATTTATGGAGCCCAAGGGCTTTAGCACGAGCCGGCGCTCGCCGGGCGGCTGGAGCGTGCCGCAAAAAGTAGAGATTGACAACTTCATCAACCGTGACCCCGAGCACGTGGACGGCTACCTCGCTACCTCGGGTAAAGCCCTGCTAATGGCCGTGGACCGTCCCGATGGCCAGGGCGGGCAAGACATCTTCGTGAGCTTCCCCAAGCCCATTCCGGTGGGCGAGCAGCCCGACCCCAAGCGCCCCACCAAGTGGGCTAAACCTATTAGCCTCGGGCCTACCATCAACACGCCCGGCGCCGACTTCGCGCCCTTCCTGGCGGCCGATGACAAGACGCTGTATTTTGCCTCAGATGGGCACGGCGGATATGGGAAAAGTGATATTTTTTATTCGAAGCGTCTGGATGACAGCTGGACCAAGTGGAGCCCCCCGCGCAACCTGGGTCCGGTGGTAAATTCGCCCGATTTTGACGCGTATTATACGCTTTCGGCGGCGGGCGACAATGCCTACCTGGTATCGGCGCGCAATGGCACCGATGGCTCGAAAGATATTTTTCGCATTGCCTTAGCCCCGGCTTTTAAGCCCGAAGTGGTGACGCTGGTGCAGGGCAAGGTGCTGGATGCGGTGACGAAAAAGCCCATCCGGGCCATCATTCACTACGAAAACCTGATTACGGGCGAGGAAATCGGCGTGACGGAAAGCTCGCCCATCGATGGCTCGTACACGATTGTGCTGCCGGCCGGCGTGCAGTATGGCTACCGCGCCGAGTCGCCGGACTATATCGCCGAGAACGCCAGCCTCGATGCCACGGCCGCCGACAAATACTCAGAAAAACAGCAGGACCTGTTTATGGTGCCCTTCAAGGTGGGCCAGAAGGTGCGCCTCAACAACATCTTCTTCCCGCAGAGCAAGTACGTGCTGCAACCCAGCTCGTTTCCCGAGCTGCTGCGCCTGGTGCGCATCCTGCGCGACTACCCCACGGTGGAAATTCTTATCGGCGGCCACACCGACAATCAGGGCGACCCAAACCTCAACCTGAAGCTGAGCGAAGACCGGGTGAACGAGGTGAAGAAGTACCTGGTTAGCAAGGGCATAGATCCCAAGCGCCTGAGCACGCAGGGCTTCGGTGGCACCCAGCCCATTGCGAATAACGAACAGGAGGAAACCCGCCGCTTCAACCGCCGGGTAGAATTTACGATTACGAAGAAGTAAATTTGAGGGCCTGGGACGCGTTATTGGTTGCCAGCGGGCCTGGGAACGAATAACGCGCACTTTGTCTTAACCCGCTCAATGCCCCTACCCCCCCGCTTTTCGCTGAGTGCCCGGCCCTGGCTGGCGGGGCTGGGTTTGCTGGCCGCCGGCACGGCGCGGGGGCAGGACGTGTACTTTTCGCAAGCCTTCGCCAACCGCCAGGCCGACAACCCCGCCTGGACCGGCCTGGTTGACGACTACAGCGCCACGCTCAGCTACCGCGACCAGTTTCCGCAGCTGGCGGGCTCATTTCAGACGGTGCAGCTGGCGGCTGGCTGGCGGCTGCCGCGGCCCGGTTTGCACCACGCCATCGGCATTCTCATCAACCAGGACCGCACGGGCACCGTGGGCTACACCCGCCTGGGGGCCACGGCGCAATACGCTTACCACACCCGCCTCACGCGCACCCTGGCCCTGAGCGGTGGGGCGCAGGTAGGCTATGGCCGCCAGCGCGTGGGCTACGACAACCTCACGTTTGGCGACCAGTACAGTGCCGATGGCAGCTACGTGGGGGCCACGGCCGAGAGTCTGGCGGGCTTTCCACCCGTTAACTACCTCACGGTGGGGGTAGGCGGGGTGCTGTATGCTGAGCAGGCCTGGCTGAGCGTGTCGGGTCATAATCTGAACCGGCCCGATTTGGGATTCAGCCGGCAGGCGGGCCTACCCCTGCGGGTGGCCGTGAGCGCGGGTTACAAGCTTTTTTTGCGGCAGCCCGCCGGCTCGGGCCAGGGTGAAGTGCACGAAATCAGCCTCGTACCCACCGTGGGCTACACCCGGCAAGGCGGCTCGCAGCGCTCGGAGGCGGGCGCGTATTTTATCATCGACCCCGTGACGGTGGGCGCCCTCTACCGCAACCTGGCCAGCCCCGACCTGGGCACCCAGCACGTGGTGGCCGTGGTGGCGGGCGTGGCGGTGGGCGACCTGCGGATTGGCTACAGCTACGACGTGGGCGTGAGCCAATTAGCCAGCGATTTGGGCGGGGCCCACGAAATAACTTTGACCCTTCGTGCGTTTGACAAGCTGGAAAGCGCTTTTCGCCGCCTGAAAAGGCGGAATTATCCAAAAGCCCCTTGTCCCGACTTCTGATTGTGCGTAATATTGCAACCAAATGCCTCTCTTAATTTATTAGCCCTTTAGACCCATCTTTTTTTCGTTATGCGATTCACTAATTATTTGAGCTTGCTTGCTGCCAGTAGCCTGGCCCTGGCCAGCTGCCACAAGGGGGCCCCGACCGCTACCAACCCCGGCAAGGCATCCTCTACGACGGGTATTGCCTACAATACTGACGAGGGTATGAAGGTGTCGGACTTCAAGAAAATCCCGACCGGGCCGGGCCTCGTGTACATTGAGGGGGGCCGCACGGTATTAGGCTCGCAGGAAGAAGACGTGACCAACAACCATGACAACGTGGAGCGCACGGTGACTATCGCCTCGTTCTACATGGACGAAGCGGAGGTGGCCAACATTCACTGGCTCGAATACCTGCACTTTCTGCGCAAAGACTCGTCGGAAGAAAAATATAAGGCGGCCCTGCCCGACACCACGGTGTGGGCCCGCGACCTGTCGTTCAACGACCCCTACGTAACTTATTACCTGCGCTACCCCGGCTTCCGCTACTTCCCGGTAGTGGGCGTAAACTGGCTACAGGCCGACAGCTACTGCGCCTGGCGCACGGCCAAGGTGAATGAGAACATGGGCAAAGGTGGCAGCGGCGAAAAAAAGGGCGGCCTGTTTAGCAAAAAGAACAAAAAGGGTAGTGCCGCCGCCAGCGGCGCTGCCGAAGGCGGTGGAGCCGGCGCCCTGGCCAATGGCAAAGGAGCCCCTTCTATCGAAAACGGCAACTCGCTGCCCAACTACCGCCTGCCTACCGAGGCCGAGTGGGAATACGCCGCGCAAGCGCTGGTGGGCACCCAGGAAGTGGGCAACGAAAACCAGGAAGAGAAGCGTATCTATCCCTGGGATGGCCGCTCGACCCGCAACCCATATGGCAAAGGTCAGGGCCAGTTCCTGGCTAACTTCAAGCGGGGCCGGGGCGACTACGCCGGTATCGCGGGCAGCCTGAACGATGGCGCCATGATTACGGAGTACATCTACGCCTACCCCCCCAACGACTACGGCCTCTACAACATGGCTGGCAACGTGAACGAGTGGGTACAGGACGTGTACCGCCCGCTGTCGTTCCAGGATGTGGAAGACCTCAACCCGTTCCGCCGCAATGGCGTGGGTGATGCGGCGTCTGGCTACGATAAGAAAGGCTACCAGAGCTTAATTGACGACCACGTGCGCGTGTACAAAGGCGGTTCGTGGCGCGATGTGGCCTACTACCTCTCGCCCGGCACGCGCCGCTTCCTGGCCGAGGATTCGGCTACCTCGACCATTGGTTTCCGCTGCGCGATGATTAACGCCGGCTCGAACAAGTAAGACCGCGGATTCAAACTGATTTAACGGATTAAGCGGATTCTTTTTGCAAGCAAAAAGGCTACCCAGTGGGTAGCCTTTTTTGTTTTGTAGCTAAGTAGCTAATCGCAGCTCGGCTCACCGCGGAGTTGGCTGGCGCAACGGCAAGTCAACTCCGCAGCCCGACCCCCGAAAGCCAGCCGCGGAGCGGCGTATCCGTTTCATCCGTTAAATCAGTTTGAATCTGTGGTCGCGATGGTGGCGATGCTGATGGCGCGGGCACCGGCGGCGAGCAGGGCCGCGCCGCAGGCTTCGAGGGTAGCACCGGTAGTCAGCACGTCATCGACCAGCAGGATATGGCGACCGGCCACGGCCGCCGGGTCAGCTACCTCAAATACCGTGGCCACGTTTTGCCAGCGCTCGGCGCGGCCCTTGCGCGTTTGGGAAGCGGTGTGCGCGGTGCGGCGCAGCGCGTGGGCCGCGCTGGGGCAGGGTAGGGCGGCCGCCAGGCCCGTGGCAAAGGCTTCGGCCTGGTTGTAGCCCCGGCGGGCCAGCTTGCGCCGGTGCAGCGGCACCGGCACGATAAGCTCAAACTCGGGGCCCAGGCCAGCGGCGGCCAGCTCGGCGCCGTAGAGCTGGCCCAGCGCCTGCCCTACCCCCGCCTGGCCCTGGTACTTGAGCTGATGCAGTAGCTGCTGCACCCGGCCGTGACGCTGGAAGCGCAGGTAGCTGAGCGTGTGCCGCACGGGCAGCTTGCCCCAGAAGCGCCGGGCCAGCGGGTTGCGCGCGGGCGGCAGCAAGTGGTAGTCGGTGTAGGGCAACTCGGCGCGGCAGGGGGTGCACAGGTGCGCCTCGCCGGCCACCAGCGGCGCACGGCAGGCCAGGCAGGGCCGGGGAAAGAACAGGGCCAGCAAGTCGGCCAGGAGGGGACGCAGCATCTTTTGGGCAGTTGGTGGTTGAGCATAGCTGGCCGGGCCAGCGCGCCGAAGCGCCCCTACCCCCGTCCTTTGCGGTGGGGTAGGCCCCGCGGCGGCCTAAGATACTGCCGGGCAGCGGCTCAGGTAGATTTTGCTTCATTTATTCATTCTTATAGTTTATCCGTGTCTCTCACCACCGATTTTAACGACTACCGCCAGCGCATGAACGAGCGCGTGCTGGCCTACGACAACAAGGTTATCAAGCGCTTTTTTAACCTCGACACCAATGCCTACCAGGCAGGCGTGGTGCCGGTGAAGGTGAAGGAGATGCTGGGCCTGGCCTGCTCGCTGGTGCTGCGCTGCGACGACTGCGTGAAGTACCACCTCGGCAAATGCCACGAAGAGGGCCTCACCGACGACGAAGTATTCGAGGTATTCTCCATTGCCAACCTCATTGGGGGCAGCATCGTGATTCCGCACTTCCGCCGGGCCGTGGAGTACTGGGAAGTGCTGCGCGCCGAGACTGCCCTGGGCGCACCGGGCACACACCAGGCCGCTACTCACCCACCGCATGAACACTAGCAGCCCTACCCCCCCCGCCGGGGCCGGCGAGAGCGAAGCCGAGTTCAACGAGCGCTGGGAGGCGCTGCTGGCCGCTATGGAGGAGCGCTTTGGCCGGCGGCCTGACCTCAACGCGCTGCTACTGCTCATTGGGGTGCAGGAGCTGGGGCAGGGCGTGGCGGCTTTCACCAAAGAGCAGAAGCAGGACCTGATGCACATTGCTACCTGCAAGCTCTTTAGCCAGAGCGGCCACTACGCGCTGGAGCGCGTGGATGAGGAAGGCTGGCCCCACTATCAGCTTGTGGTACCCGTACCCTTCGCTAATCTTAGAGAGCAGGAGAGGATGCTGAAATGGCACATCCTGGAATATTTTGACGAGTTAGATTGATTGGTGATTATTGATTATTTGTCATTGCGAGCCTGCGAAGCAATCGCACCAGAACGAAACTGTTCGGGTATCGTTTTGATGCGATTGCTTCGCAAGCTCGCAATGACAAACGTTTAACAATCAGTCGAATCAACCAAATGAAAATCGTTTCCTACAACCTCAATGGCCTGCGCTCGGCGCTGAGCAAGGGGCTGCTCGACTGGGTGGCGACCAGCCAGCCCGACGTGCTGTGCGTGCAGGAGATAAAGGCCGGCACTACCCCGCTTGATGTGAGTGGCCTGGCCGCGCTGGGCTACCACGCCTACCTGCACCCCGCCCGCAAGCCGGGCTACAGCGGCGTGGCCACCTTCAGCCTGACTGAGCCCAGGGCCGTGGTAACGGGCTGCGGCGAACCGCTGTATGATGACGAAGGCCGCGTGCTACGGCTTGATTTTGAGCACGTATCGGTGCTGAATACCTACATGCCTTCGGGCACCAGCGGGCCGGTGCGGCAGGCGTTTAAGGTAGCGTGGCTGCACTGGTTCCGGGCCTACGTGGCGGGCTTGCGGCTCGATGCGGCCGTGCCGCCGCTCGTTATCGGGGGCGATTTTAACTGCTGCCAGACGGCCATCGACCTGCACAACCCCCAAGCCAACCAGCACAGCCCCGGCTACACGCCCGAGGAGCGCCAGTGGTTTGGCGAGCTGCTGGCCGATGGCTACCTCGACTCATTTCGGCACCTGCACCCCGAGGTGCCGCACCACTACTCGTGGTGGAGCTACCGGGCCGGCTCGCGGGCGCGCAACGTGGGCTGGCGCCTCGACCACCTGCTGCTCGACCAGGCGCTGCTGCCCCGGCTACGCGGCGCCGGCCTCTGGCCCGACGCCGTGCACTCGGACCACTGCCCCGCCTGGGTCGAGCTGGCCGGCTGGTGAGGGGATAGGCCCCGCATAACAACGCCCCGTGGCTACCAGAGCCACGGGGCGTTGTCGTTTGCAGAAAGGGTGAGTGGTGTAGGGGGGATTAGTGGCCAGCTACGACCAGTCGCTGCGACGATACCGTGTGGCCGGTATCATCGTGCAGCACCACGTGGTAGAGGCCCGCGGCCAGCCCGGCGGTGCGGATGGTAGTGGCCGCCGTGCCGGCTTCGCTACCTACCACGTGGCTGCTCAGCAGCTCACCCACGCCCGACTAAACGACTATGGACTGTAAGTCCATAGGTTTGAAAGCGAATGGAATTCGGCGGTTTCGGCTAAAGCCGACTGAAAGACCGCCACTGAAAGTGGGCTACTCCAGAATGAAATTCTCCTTTCCAGAAATTAAGTGGTTATCTATGCGAAACTACTTTGTGCTGCAACAGCCGCCAATCTTTCAAAGATGAGTAGCAACTAAAGTCTTGCCCTGAAGGGCATAGCTTTAACTAGCGTGCCTGAAAAGTAAAGGCTGACCATGTAGCCGGCGGCCAGGGCCGTGCTGGTGCCCAGCGTTACTTCCTGGGCCGTGGCCGGGGCCGGGTTAGGATAGAGCGTGAAGCCCGCCTGCACCGGAGCCGCCAGCACGGCCACGGCCGAGAGGGTAGCGTGGCCGTCGGCATCGACCTGGCGCAGGCGATAATACGGCACGCCGGCCTGGGTTGCGGCGGCGGCATCGCGCAGCGAATAGGTGTGGCATATGGTGCTGGTGCCGGCGGCGGCTACCTGCCCAATGGCCACGAACCCTTCGGCCGGATTGGCTGAGCGCTCTACCGCGAAGCTGGCGCTGTTTTGCTCGGTGGCCGTAGTCCAGCTGATTTCGGCGGTGCCCGCGCCGGCCAGGCGGCGCACGCCAAAGCTGGTCAGCACCACGGGCAGCGGCCCGGTGGGCGTGACGATGCTCAGCGAGCCATTCGAGCTGTCGGTGAAGGCGTAGTACACGTCGGTATTGCTGGCTGCCGAGGCCAGGCCGGCAATCTGAATACCTAACTTTGGCGAAATCCTTGGTCGTGTTGAAGCTGATGGTCTGGCGGCCGTCGGGCAGCAGGTTGGCTCGCAGCAGCGAGGAGCCGTTAGCAGTTTCCAGCACGTTGCCAGTAGCATCATATGTAATCAAGGTCATGCGGCTGAGGGCCGCCACGTCGAGCAGGCTGCTATTACCGATAACCATGCCGGCCCGGTTGCCCACATTGCCGGGGCCGTTCAGGTCCAGCGTGAGGTTAGTCCAGCTGGCCACGCCTACCCCCACGTTTATCGTAGCTTTATCGTTGGGGTTACCCGTGGCAGTGGTCGGGGTGCTGACACTGCAAGCCACGCAGACGCCGCTGGTGGAAGAGGTGTAGTGCGTCTTACCATCGCTGAAACCCGACGAAATTACCTGCTGCGGCGTGGTAGAGGCCACCCCTACCCCATAGTATAGCCGGAGGTTGTCGAGCGCGGCCACGACGTCGGACCGCTCAATGGAAACGTACACCTTTCCGGGCAATGCGCGCGAGCTGAAAGCGATGGTGGAGCTGGCCGCCGTGCTGGCCGACGGCGAACAGATTGAGGCCACCGATATTCCGCTGCGGACCATGCTGGCCCAAGCGCCGGCTGCCGCGCCGCCGCGGGCGGCAGATGCCACGGCCCTGGTTTTTCCGTCGCTGCGCGAGCAAACGCTGGCTATTATGCAAACCAGCCTGATGGCTTACGACGGCGACGTGGTGGCCACCGCCAGCCGCCTGCGCGTGGGCCGCTCCACGCTTTATCGCCTCATCCAAAGCGGCCATTTGCAGCTGCCTTGAGCAACGCGTTTTGAAATGCCCGAATTTTACTGTAACCCTACCCCCCTCAGCACGGTTAAAAGCTGCATGATGGCCGGATGACTGACCATTCGCACTTTCACTTTCACCTGTCCTTAAATTTTATGTGGTACGTATTTTTTGCCCTGGTTCTGGCTACGGCCCTGCTTGCTCTTGATACCGCTCGCAAAGTGCGCAACATGGTGAGCCCCGAGCTTGTGCCGGCCCGCTAGGTAACCCGGCGTTAGCAGCTTATTTGCCATAAAAAAAGCAGCCGCGCGGCTGCTTTTTTTATGAACTGAATTTGAGATATATACCCGGTCGTTACCGGATGACGAGCTTGCAGAGCTGGCTGGCATTATCGGCCTCTATCTTGACGTAGTACAGGCCATTGGCGAAGCGGCTTAGGTCAAGCGTTTTAGTAAAACGCTCATTTAGCTCCGTGAGCGATTCGCGGTACATCACGGTCCCAATCACGTTGATGACCGTAACCTCCACTTTACGGCCTTCGAGGCCGCTGATGGTGAGGTGCACGATACCCGTGCTGGGGTTGGGATAGACTACCAGCGTGTGCTCGTCCAGCGTAGGACGAACGATAGTCTGGTGCAGGCCATTGACGGCCACGGCGGACCCCGGCGGCACGCCTGCCAACGCCAGGTTGAGGCTGGACAGCCAGAGAAGAGCAAATAGTACGGGTTGTTTCATAATCCTGTCAACCAGAACACAGTAGCCGGGTGGGATGAAAGTTAACGACTAACTTGTGTTTTGGTTTCGCAAAAGTACGGTCGCTTACGGCTTGCGCTACCTTAAATTAGTCTAATACCAGGATTTTTACCGGTTAACTTGTGATTTTACTCAATAATTCTTTTGCTCCTCCCCCCAATACCCACGTTTTGGTGCTGGGGGGCGGGCTGGCGGGGCTGGCGGCGGCCCTCGACCTGGCCGGGCGCGGGCACCGGGTGGCGGTGGTGGAGCGGCGGCGCTATCCCTTCCACCGCGTATGTGGCGAGTACGTGAGCAACGAGGTGCTGCCCTACCTGCGGCGGCTGGGGGCCGACCCGGCGGCGCTGGCCCCGGCGGCCATTGGGCGGTTTGGGCTGTCGTCGCCGGCCGGACGCACGCTGGCCAGCCCCCTCGACATGGGGGGCTTTGGGGTGAGCCGCTACCAGCTCGACGCGTTTTTGTACCAAAAAGCGCTGGCAAAAGGCGTTGAATTTATTTTTGCGACCGTGGCCGACGTGGCTTTTGACGCCGCCGCCGACCAGCACCGCGTGACCCTGGCCGACGGCCGCCAGTTGCTGGCCCCGCTGGTGCTGGGCACCTATGGCAAGCGCAGCGCCCTGGACCGGCAGCTGGCGCGGCCGTTTTTCAGCCAGCGTTCGCCCTACCTCGGCGTGAAGCACCACCTGCGCCTGCCCGGCTTCGCGCGCGACGTGATTGAGCTGCACAATTTTCGGGATGGCTACGCGGGCATTTCGGCCATTGAGGACGACAAGCTGTGTTTCTGCTACCTCACTACGCGTGCCAACCTGAAGGCAGCGGGCAGCAGCATCGAAGCGCTGGAGGGCGAGGTGCTGGCCCGTAATCCCTTGCTGGCTGATATTCTGCGTAATAGCGAACGCTTGTACGCCCAGCCCGAGGTCATCAACGAGATTTCCTTTGCCCCCAAGCAGCCCGTGGAGCAGCACCTGCTGATGGTGGGCGACGCGGCCGGGCTCATCACGCCGCTGTGTGGCAATGGCATGGCGATGGCCCTGCACGGCGCGGCGCTGGCCGCCCCGCTGGCCGACCGCTTTTTGCGCGGCGAGCTGGCGCGGCCGGCCCTGGAAGCGGCCTACGCGCGAGCCTGGCAGCGGCAGTTTGGGGCGCGGCTGCGGGTGGGGCGGGCCGTGCAGCGGCTGTTTGGCGGGCCGGTGCTGAGTGAGCTGGTAGTGGGCGGCCTGCGCCACTGGCCCGCCGCCGTGCGCACGCTGATGGGGCAAACGCACGGGGCGGAGTTCGCCTAAAAAACCCCCGAATCTTACACATAATAACTACTTGGCAAACAACGTTGTGGGTGAGTGCTGCCGCAATAGCAGCAGCTGTATTTTTCACTTTTTATACAAGTAGTGTTATGCAACTGAACCACATTTTATTGACCGCCGCCGGAACGCTTTTACTCCGCGTCGGCTGCGCGCAAACGGTACCGCCCGCAACGGCCACCACCCCGGCCACGGACACCGCCCGCACGATGACCCCGGCCGGGACCACCCCCATGCACGACATGGCTGACTCGACCCACGGCAAGATGAAGATGAAAGAGAAGCGCGGCAAGGTCAAAGTGAAGCCTTAGCGCATCGGTCAACGCCTGCTCTCCGTAAAAGGCCAACCAGCACGCGCTGGTTGGCTCTTTTTTTGATGTGCCCCGCCCGGCGCGGCGGTGGTGCGTAAACTTGCTCTTCTAATTTTTCCCAATGCCCAGTTACCTGGGTGCCATCGGCACCGCTACCCCCCCGCATCGTCTTGCCCAGCCCACCATTGCCGGTTTTATGGCGGAGGCCCTGGAACTGGACGCGGGTGGCATGCGCAAGCTGCGGGCGCTCTACCGGGTATCGGGCATTGAGCACCGCCACTCGGTGCTGGCCGACTACGGCCGCGACAACGGTACCTACGAGTTTTTTCCTAATACGCCGGGCCTGGAGCCTTTTCCGAGCGTGGGCCTGCGCATGGCCGCCTACCGGCGCGAGGCCCTGCCGCTGGCCCTGGCGGCGGTGCGCGACTCGCTGCGCCAAGCGCCTGGTATCGAAGCCAACAGCCTTACGCACCTCATCACGGTGAGCTGCACCGGCATGTACGCGCCGGGGCTCGATATTGAGCTGGTGACGGCGCTGGCCCTACCCCCCTCGGTGCGGCGCACGTGCGTCAACTTTATGGGCTGCTACGCGGCGGTGAACGCGTTGCGCCTGGCCAACGACATTTGCCGGGCCGACCCCGCCGCGCGGGTGCTGGTGGTGAGCGTGGAGCTGTGTACGCTGCACTTTCAGAAAAGCCACGACCCCGACCACCTGGTAAGCAACGCGCTGTTTAGCGACGGGGCGGCGGCCTGCCTGGTGCTGGGGCAGCCGCTGCCGGGCCCTACCCCCTGGCTGGCGCTGCAAGCCTTCCACTGCGGCCTGGCGCCCGAGGGCGTGCGGGACATGGCCTGGCACATCGGCGACTTTGGCTTCGAGATGACGCTCTCGGGCTACGTGCCGGCGCTGATTGAGCGCGGCATCGGGCAGCTCACGGCCGACTTGCTAAAGGACCTGCCGGTGCGCCGCGAAGAAATCCGGCACTTCGCGCTGCACCCCGGCGGGCGCAAAATCCTGGAAGCCATTGAGAAAGCGCTTGGCCTCAGCCGCGACGACAACCGCTACGCCTACCAGGTGCTGCGCGACTACGGCAATATGTCGTCGGCCACGGTGCTCTTCGTGCTGCGCGAGCTGCTGGCCGCCGCTACCCCCGCCGATAACGGCGCCCCGGTGCTCAGCTGTGCCTTCGGGCCGGGCCTCACGATGGAGGCCATGCTACTGAAAATCTGCGCGTAGCGGCGGCTACACTGCCCACGTCTGGCAAGGCCTTCCGGCAACCGATTACTACCCTACCCGTTAAGTTGGAAGGAGAAGCCGCTGGGCTCGCCTAACGCGCGCCGGCTACGCTTTGCTTTTTGCTCTCTTTCCTACTCACCTGCTCTTTTCACCATGCGTACTCTACCCTCCGCCGCCACCCTGCTACTGCTTGGCACCCTGGCTTTCGGCGGCTGCCAGTCTGACAACAACAACGCGCCGCTGGCCAGCGACCTCAATTCCAGCAACCCCGCCATTGCTGAGCAGGCCCGCAAGGTGCAAAGCCTGCTCACTGAGATGGACCAGCAGAAAGCCCGCATCCAGGCCGAGCAAGACAAGCTAACCGCCCTGCAACAGCAAGTAGAAGGCTCGCGCCAGAACCTGGAAGGCCTCAAGAAGCAGGCCCAGGCCACGCCGTAAACAACTGCTATCCTGGCTAGTGCGCTAACGCTTAGCCAGGGCCTTGTTGCTAATAAAATGCTGTTTCCAAGCTATGCCTTTGGGCTTGGCGGCAGCGTCAGGACCCTACTGCGGGATAGGCAGGAGGAGGAGGAGAGACTTCCATTGTGCGTGCCAACTCGCCAGCATAACCTTTGCCCCCCTACTCCGCCAAGAGCAGTTTCGTGTGTTGTGAGCCGCACTGCACTAAGTACACGCCGGCTGCCAGGCCAGGTAGTAGCAGCCCTGCCGTACCATCGGGGGCAACTGGCGCAGTGGCGATGAGTTGCCCCCGCCCATTCAGCACTCGCACAATTGCGCTGCGGGCGCCCTTCACTTTCACTACGCCGTTCGCCGCGGCAGGCTGCGGATAAATCTGCAACTCCAGGTCTTGGTTACTCAGCCCGCCGATGCTCGCCAAGGTTCGGACCGGTGAGTAAGTAGCATTGCTATTGCTATCAACTTGCCGCAGGCGGTAGTAAATCAACGGTGCGTCGTAGCGCGTTGGGTCTTCGAAGTAGTAGCTGTGCGCCTGGTTGCTGGTGCCTTGGCCAGACACGTGGCCGAGACTAGTGAACGTGCGCCCATCAAGGCTGCTTTCTACGTCGAAGTAGGCATTGCCCTGCTCCGAAGAGGTGAGCCAGCGCAACACGGCTGCCTGGCCGGCTCGGGCTACCGTAAAAGATGCCAGCACTACTGGCAAGGGGGTAGCAGCCACCTGGGTTTCGAGCGCGCCGATATTGCCTTTGGAAGGCGCAGTGGGGGTAGGGTTGCCAACAAAATCCTGTGGGCCAGGGCTGATGTTAAATTCGGCTTGCAGGCTGAGGCCGGCGCCGAGTACCGGCGAGGTGGGCGGCGGCGCCACGGTGGGGTCGGCGCCAGGCAGGTTGGGGTCGGCATTCAGGCCGGTAGCGCGGCCATCAGCCAACCGCTCCTGGCTGGTAGCCGCGCGCCAGGCCGATAGGTCAGTGTAGAGGGTGCCGTTCCAGTCCAGCTGTAGCTGCGTGGCATTCCAGTAGCAGTTACCCTCCAGGCGCAGGCCCGTCGTGGCTACCGTACTGAGAATGAGTAAGCCACCCGTAGACTGGAGCACGTTGTTGCGCAGGCTCAAGCCGCTAAAGCCGCTGCTACAGATATAGATAACCTTCGGGCTGGACCCATCGGCGGGCGGGCTCAGCAGGACCGTATTGTTGTAAATCGCGGCCTGCTGAATACCGCCCGCAGCACCGGTAGACCAAACTTGCAGGGCACCCTTGTCGTGGCGGCGGGCGTCGTTTATGCTCACGTTGTAGCGAACTATTAAATCGTGCATAGCCGGAGCACCTTCGTACTGGCACAGCTCGTAGCCGGGCCCCTCATTATCGTGCGAGTAATTGTACTGCAGTACCGAATTCGTGCACCCACCGTCTAAGTCGAAGCCGCCACCATCGGGCAAGGTACCGGAGCTATTGTGGTGGGCTTCGCAGTGCTGAATCACCAGATTATTGCAGCGATAGCCCCAAATACCGACTGGCCCGCCGCTCGTATTCGCATTCAGCCAGCCATTGTGATTGGCTACGCAGTTTTCAACCAGCGCGCCATCGATACCCGAAAGCACCATGCCACTACCCGTGTTGGTGGTCGTCACATCGGCCCGGCCGGCATTATCGAAGGCCTGGCAGTTGCCTACGTACCAATTCTGGTGGGCACTCAGGCTTTCTGCATACGAGCTGAGGCCCGCCTCACCGTTGGCATGCACCTGGCAGGCAGTGATGCGCACGTCGGCGTAGCCGCTGGTACCCTGCCAGCTACCAATTGAAATGCCTGAGTCGCGGTAGCCGCTCACATCCAGGCTATCCAGCCGCAGATAGGCTAAGTGCGTGGCCGGCAAATCAAGGTAAAATACTACCCCGGCATTGCTGTTGGCCAAGCGGCCAGCCCCCACAAAGGCCAGGCGCCTCACTTCGATGCCCGCCGTGTTCTGCGCGTAAAACCCGCCCAAGTTGCCACTGGCAATGGTAGCGGAGCCACTTCCGTACGAACTGATGACAACGGGCCGGGCAGCCGTACTCAAGCCAGTGGTATGCAGCGTGAGGCTACCCGCGAATGTTTGGCCGGCGGCGAACAGAACTCGGTCACCCGCCTGAAAAGTAGTAGCGTTTACCCGGTCTATTGTGCGCCAGGCCGTGGCCGGCGAGGTGCCCGCCTGCGTGTCGCTGCCCTGGGCACTGATATAGTAAGTTGATGCTCCAGCAACTTGAATAAAAACTATTGCCAGATAAAGCGAAAGTATAATTTTATAAATCATTTTGCATCCTATAAAGTTGATGCACAAATCTACAGAGATTTATTATTTATAAAAATAGCAACATTTTTAGCTAAATACTGTCAATAAATTAGAACATTGTCTTTAATAAAGTATAAATTGGGAGAATCAAATGCGATTCTAGAAAATTGCATTATTTTAAAATCTATTCTATTTTACTTCAACATCAGCACCTAATTAATGACGCTAAGCATAGTTGCCTACCAGCCTATGCTGCGCAAGGCTACCCCATACGGTTGGGCCGTACGTGGCCCGCACCGGGCACACTAGTCATGAAGAGTCAGCGGCCCGCCCTTGGTGTCAGTAGTGTGCCCATAGCATGGCACTTACCTGGCCAGTAAGGTTGCCCGCTTCAAGCATAAATAATCACCTGCCACCGAAACGCCCAGCACCAGCGCAGCTCGTACTTCGTAATGCCCGCCTGAGCCAGCAGGCGCTGCCAGTCTTGGCGCGAGAAGGCGCGGGCTACGGAGAGCGGCGCGTCGTTCCGCACCAGGCGCGAGCCGCCGAACAGCCTCGTTAGGTACTTGATGCTGTAGTAGGCCAGCGGGTGGCGGTGCAGGTCGTTGATGACGACGGCCACGCCGGCCTGCCGGTGCCAGCGGCGCAGCAGGTCCACCAGCTCGGCATCGGTGAAGTGGTGGCAGAAGAGGCTGGCCGTGACCACGTCGTAGGTTTGGGCCGCAAACTCGGGGCTGAAGATGTCGGCCTGCTGGTAGCTGATTTCGGGGTAGGTCTGGCTTTTGGCGCGGGCGTAGCCGAGCATGAAGGGGTTGGCGTCGATGCCCACCAATTTGGCCCCTACCCCCTGCCGCCGGGCCCAGCGGGCCACGTGGCGCAGGGTATCGCCGCCGCCACTGCCCAGGTCGGCCAGGCGCAGGGGGCGGCCCGGCGGGAAGCGCGGGCGCAGCCGGGCCAGCGCCGCCAGCACCGGCCGGTAGCCGCCAAGCCAGGTATTGAGGATTTCCAGCTCGTCGAGGTTCTGCCGCAGCTCATCGGTGGCGAGCGACAGGTCGTCCATCAGCTCGGGGGTAGTGGCGCGGGCGCTCAGGTTCATGGGACAAAGGTGGGTAGGAAAGACAGAAGATACCCGTTAAATCCAGTCAAAACCTGGTTTAGTTACCAGGTAGAGCCACATCATCAACTTTTTTATAATAAAACCAATAACCAATAGGAACCAAAGCTCGTCCCGGTGCAGTATCTTGCCCACCCTTCCCCGCGCTTATGTTCCTTGCCAACACGTTACTAGCTGCTGCCTGGTTGTCAGTGGGCCTACCCCAGGGACCAACCCGCCCGTTGACCGCGCGTGCCCCACATTGTACCCTGCCGGGCGAGAAGTTTGGCTACCCCGATGGCGTGGCCGTGGCACCCGACGGCACGGTGTACGTGGTGGATACGGACAGCACTATCCTGAAAAAAATAAGCCCGACCGGCCAGGTAACCCGGCTGGGCGCCGGCAGCCTGGTGTACCCTACCGGGGTAGCCCTGGCCCCCGATGGCACGGCCTACGTAGCCGATGCCGGCAACCACAGCATCGTGCGGATTGGGCTGGGCGGCGAAGTGTCGCGGCTGGCGAGCCGGGGCCTCGTGTATCCGGCGGGCCTGGCGCTGGGGGCCGATGGCGCGCTCTACATCGCCGATGCGGGCCGCGAGCCGGGCAGCGGAGCCGTCTTTAAGCTGAGCCTTACTGGTCGTTTGCAGTCTTTGGCCACGGGCCTGCACAGGCCCAGCAGCGTGGCCCTGGCCACCGATGGCACGGTGTACGTGACTGATACCGAAAGCAATAGCATTCTTAAAATCAATTCCCTCGGCGAAATATCGCCGGTGGCGGGCGGGGAGTTTAACAAGCCCCACGGCCTGGCGGTGGGCGCGCACGGCGCCGTGTACGTGGCCGATACCTATAATAACCGGGTGCAGCGCATTGACTCCGCGGGCAATGTTACGACGGTGACCAGTGGCTTCCATTATCCTTCCGGCATTGCCGTAGACCGCGCTGGCGTGGTCTACGTGACCGACACGGGCAACGGGATGCTCAAAAAAATCAACCCCACGGGCGTGGTCATGCTGCTGCCCGAAATGGCCGGCGCCACCCGCCCGCACTGAGCCTACGCCACGTAGTCGGTGAGGTAAGCGAAGCGGGGCCGTAGCTGCCCGCCCGCCGCGATAGTAGCCCGCGCCAGCACGCCGGCCGGGTCGCCGGCCACGAGGGGGGGTAGCACCTGGTCGAGCAGCTGCCGGCTGAAGTCGCGGCTGGCATTGCGCGGCAGCTCGCAGGGCAGGTTGTCTACGGCCATCACGGTAATATTCGCGGGCCGCGAATAGGCGGTTTCCAGCGCGCCGGTGGCGGGGTTGTAGTCGAAGGCCGGCTCCTCGATGGTGGTACTGCGCTGGGTGAGCGGAATGGAGCCGTTCACGTCGCAAGTCACGTCGGCAATGGTATTTATCTTGAAATCAGGCCGCTGCGTATCAGCCTCGGTGAACAGGCGCGGAGCAGCCGGGTGCCAGTAGGCGCAGGCGATGAGCAGGTCGGTCACGGGCAAATATTTGCCGAAGGTCGATTCATAGGCCGCCGGCTCGCGGTGGAAGTTGGCCGTGTCCCACACCCGGCCGTCGCGGCGGCGGTTGTAATCCGAGCTGCACAGTTGGGTGTACACCGGCTCGTTGAAATCGAGGTAGAGGTAGTCGTACACGCTCACCCGCCGGATGCCCATGCGGCCCAGCACTTCCAGCGCGCCCTGCGCCACGCGGCCCGAGCCCGTCACCGCCAGCTTAATGGGGGGTAGGCGCTTCACTTTGAAAAACTCCTCCTCCATATCCTCCATATCGACGCACCGCCAGGCCGGCTTCAGGGTAAAAAGCCCGTGCTTGCGGCCGTAGGTGAGCAAGCCATTATAAGCGCCCACGAGGCCGGCCCAGTGCCCGAAGGCCACCACGCGCTCGCCGGCCGCGTTGGTCAGCAGCTCGTAGTCGATGAGGGTAATATCCTTTTGCAGAATGGTTTGCAGTAGCGCGCGGTTGCGGGGCTGCTGCTTGATGGTGTGCGAAAAGAACAGGTACGTTTTGCCCGCCAGCAGCCACTCCACGGGCACTTCCTTCACGCCCAGCAGCACGTCGCAGGGCGTCATATCGTCCTTCACCTCAATGCCCAGGTCGCGGTATTCCTGGTCGCTGAAGGCGCGGGTGGGGCTGGGCTGCACCCGCACCCGCAGGCTGGGGTAGGCGTCTTGCAGCTCGACGCATTTTTTGGGGGTAAGGGCCACGCGGCGGTCGGGCGGGGTGCGGCCTTCGCATAGCAGGCCGAGGAGGGTGGGTAGGGGCATAAGAGGTAAAAGACCTAAGAGAACGTCACGCAGACCGAAGGGAAGCATCTCGCTCGCGCCGCTAGGGTTGCTATCAAACGATTCGAGCGAGATGCTTCCCTTCGGTCTGCATGACGTTCAATTTTGACTGTCTAATGGTGAATCGACCTCAAAACTACGCCCTACCCCCGACCAAACCGGGCTTACCTTTGTTAAGGAAAAAGTCGCCTCCTTCCCCCCTCCCCCAGCCCACGTGGATGTC
>JAABUN010004173.1_pt1 | contig 20335 bp, 1 predicted proteins | sample 5559311 | NCBI WGS metagenome assembly JAABUN01 (sample SAMN10711877, study PRJNA513370) | rock metagenome | isolation source: Antarctica rocks | place: Antarctica: Victoria Land, Siegfried Peak sud
TAAGGCCTATTAAACTTAATACTCTTAAAGGGCCTAAAGGGACTAATATATTCTAGGCGCTAATAGTAAGAGAATTAAGAGTTATATATAATAGTAATATAGACTATTATAGTATATAAAATAATAAGTAATAAATATTAGGTATAAGATAAATCCTAATAATATAAAAGTATTTAAATTTATCTTATAGGGAAACTATATTAGTCCTTTACTAATTTATTAGCGGCTTAGCTTCTTAGCGATACCTTAGTAAGTTAGGTTAGTCTAACCTAACTCGATAAGGTACTAAGGGCTTTTCGGGTTAGTACTGGAAGTAGGTACTAAGTATTCGGGTCGGTACCTAAATAGGTACTAAGTATTCGGGTCGGTACCAATCTATAGTACTAAAACCCGACTCGACGGTTAGTCTATATAAGTTAAAATTTTATATTTATAAAATATCCGCGTACTACCCTAATAATTAAATAATATTAATAGTAGTTATAAAATAACTTTAAATAATTATTTACTATATCTTTTATAAAGGGAAACTTATTACTTATAATAGTTTAGTATTAATATAATATTAGACTAGGCCTTAGGAGTTACTTACTAGTACTATTATCCTATAATCCCTTACCCCGCTATTATCCCTATTCTCCCCTATTATATTAAGACTTATAGTTACTATATAGTTATATACTAAAGATATTACTAATAAGAAGGCTTATACTTTTATTATATTTCCTACTTCTTCTAAGCGTCCCCCCGTTAATTATAAAGTTTTTACTAGTAAAGAAGATACCTAATTATAGCTATAAAACTAGGCTTATATATAAGGCTTTACTATTATTATTACTTATAAGGAATATAAGGAATATAAATAGTATATCTTTAAGTGTACTTATTATAATAAGAAGACTTATAATATATATAAGAAAATCTAAGCTACTATAAAAGGAATAGTAGATACCTATTAGTAACTAAATTCTTATATTAACTAAAATAATTATAAATATAAAATTAAACTCTAGTATTATATAAGAGATATATAATAGTAAATCTCTATCTTAGAAAGTAAGTATAATTATACTATATTAAATAATCTATTTATACTTAAGGAATACTATTATTATAATCTAGATTATACTATTACTAAATTAATAGCTCTTAATCTTAGAGTAGTAAATCTACCCTTTAATAAGGCTAGAAGGGTAATATAAATAAAAGGCCTAAGTCTATCTTAATCTAAGTATTATAACCTAGTCTAGTTAGGGAGTAAGTAGATACCTTAATAAGAGCTCTAGTATATACTTTACTCTCTTAAAAATTAGGGCTTTTCTATATATATAAAAGAGAAGTATATTATTAAATAAAATATCTATTAATTATAATAAATAGAATTCTTCTTCTTTACTAGCTTTAAATAAATTAAGATAGTAAGATAATTTACTAGCTATTTTATAGTAATTACTAACGCTATATTTAATATAAATAAGAATAGCTTACTATTATTAATACTTATCTATATAATAAATATATTAAGGTTAATACTTATTACTTATTACTTTATTTAATCTAAGTCGGCTAATACCTTTTTATTTATAAATACTTATATATAAGAGCTATTCTTCTATAGTAATTATTATAAGCTAAAGGTCTTACTAGGCGACTTTACTACTAGACTAATAGTAGTAATAATAAGAAAAAATACTAATATTCTAATACTATTAAGGGAATATATTAATAATAACGCGGAGTAAGGGATACGCGTTATTATAAAGCTTACCTTAGAGTTCTAGGATTCCTAATTAGATAATATTAGCTCTAAGTATTTTCTTTAACTTTATAACTAGTATACTACTAAGGCTATTAAGAAGAGGCTAACCCGTAGAAATTATCTTATTAAGTAGAAGGAAAAACTTACTAATATAATATAGGCGTATATTTAGTTACTAGAAAATGCCTGTAAAAATTCAAGATTTTTACGTAGGGAAAAATTACCCCTACTACCTAGCGTTAGTAGTAGTAACTACGGAGTAATAACATAGATATTTAGCGGGTAAAAAAGATAATATTAGCTATATTATATATACCCGTACACCTATTTTAATAATACTAATAGTATTATATTCCTAATAATCTAATATATATTTCTATCTACTTAGACTAATATTATATACGTTAGTAAGTAATAGGAATAGAGGTAGAGTAAAATAGTAATTTACGTATTTAGCCTAGGAATATAATAGTATCTATCTTATAAATAGTTTTATACTATATAATAATAATAATAATAATAATAATAATATATAATATAATAGTCTTAATACTACGCCCGGAGGTAGAGTAGTTAATAAGGAATAACCAGAGCTATTATAAAAGAGAATTAGTAGTACTATTATTAAATATAAAGACCCGGAGTAGAATACCTCTATAGAGTATACTAGAAGCTATATATAATCCCCTAGTATAATAATATAGGCCCCTTATTAATAAGTTTTATAGTAATTTTAAAATAATTAGGACGTTTATTATATATTAGGTACGTATTCTACGCCTTAGCTAACCTACTATAATTATTAGTTAGAGCGGTTAGAAGAGATATTAGGGTATTACCTACCTTAAGGTACTAGAGCTCTCTTATTATACCCTTTAGATTATAACTAACGCTAGTTTTAATAATACCGTAGTATTATAGTATAGACTTCCGTTCTTATAACTAGGCTATTATTATTAAGAATAGCGTTTTATAAAGGAGGATAGGTTAATCGCCTAGTAGTTTCCTTTACCCTCTCTTTAATACTATTATATATCTAAGGGTATATAGGCTATAGTAAATATTATAGGTTAAAAGCGTTATTAAAGTATTTACGTAAGGTAGGATTAACGCCTTTAAACTATTTTTCTAAAATATCGTTAGTTATATTTAGTAACTCGTAGTCCTATATCTTTCCTATATCTTTTTTATATATATAATAATAATCTTCGCGTTTATAATAGCGTTACTCCTCCTATCTTTTATACTATATTTAAATAGCCTATATACTATCCTAGCCCTTTAGACTACCCTAAGGATTCTATAGATTAAATATAGGGCGATTAGTAGGCTACTATAAGTCCTAGGGGTTATAAGAACCCTATTAGCGGAGGTTAATTCTAAAAGACTACTTACTATTAATAGTATACTAGGCTTCTCTATAGATTTTAGGTGGAATACTATAGCGTAATATAATGTAACCCTACATATTATAAGTTAGTAGTAGGGTAGTAGGTTAGTAAGGGGGAGGTTACTAAAGAGGAGGTTACTACTAAGAGCGTAAGTTCTTAGCTATTTTAATTATATAGTACTTTTCTTATTTAGTACGCTTTCTTTACTAATATAGACCTTATATTATAGAAGCCTTAGTAGTATATCTAAAATTAAGTATTATCTAAGATATACTATAACTATTTTAGATATAGGATAGAAGATATAAGGAGTAGTTAGTAAGAAGAATAGGAAGTTAGGATTTACGCGTACTATTTAGCCGTAGGGCTAATAGCTAATATAGGTATTTAGTAGATAAATAAGAAAATATTAACTATATTATATATACCTATATATTAATTTAAATAATTCTAATAGTATTATATCCCTTATAATAAGACGTATCTTTTTATCTATTTAGACTAATATTATATGCGTTAGTTAGTAACTAGAATAAAAGTAGAGTAATATTAGGACTTTTAATATTTACTATTATAACTACGGTTATACTTAAATTTAGTAGGTAAAACCATTTATTTAGATATATCTTTTAAAGTAGTAGACTAATTTTAATTATTATTAAAGCGTTAAGTACCTAGAAATAAGCTATATAACTTTAGTTAAGTAGAAAATATTATAGAGTATAAGTATAATAGTAGGTAGAATATAAAGAAATCTAGACTTTAAAGTTCCTCGCTTTTCCTACTAATCTAAAAGGGGTAACTAGGGGACTTTTAACTAATTAATAAGGTGGGATAATAAAAAATAACTCCTATATCAGGCTAGCCTATAATCCTAAAAAGGTAGTAGAACTTATTCTATTATAGTAAGAAGATTAATAGGGGAGGTATTAGAGTATAATTATTTAACGTTATTAGAAAATCTATATTAAAATAAAAGGAATTACCTAACTAGCTTTTATAAGAGATAGGAATTATAGTTTATAATAGTATATACTAGAGTATAGCTAAACCTTAGTTACTTTAGTACTTAGTAAGGGGAGTATATATACCTAGTAATTAAGGAGGCTACCTATTAATATACTCCTATTAGGATAAGTACTAATAAAATTACTATAGAGGTAATAACTCTAATTAAAACGTTCTACTATAAGCTAGAATATTAGAAATAGAATACGCCCTAATATATTAATACTAGCTAATTATATTTTATAGGACTCCTACCCTATATAATATATAAGGTTATATAGTTAGTATTTACTAAGTTTATTATAACTAAGAAATAGTTATATAAAGTAAATAAGGTATCTTCTCTAATACTAGTAGGGGATTATTATAAAAATAACTATAATCTCTTATATTAATATAGATTACCTTATAAATACTAGCTATATTATTATATTTAAAGTAGGGAGTAAATCCCTCTATCTCTTATTTATCTAAGATAGCTTTTTAGCGCCCTAGAGATTATTATTAATTAGAAAATAAGCTTTAATACTAATATTATAATAGTATATTACTACGCTATATATAAGAATACTAATAATAGGGGTAATAAGAGTAATAGTAAATTAAGTAATAATAATATATAAGAGGTTATTATAGCCCTTATAGTACTATTAGTACTACGCTTTTTAAGATAGGGTCTTAATATTATAGAGGCTTCTTACTTTAAGGTATATAAATTTTATAGGAAAATTTTAAAGGTATATTAAGCTAAAGAATACGCCTATAAATATAAAAAATACTTTAAAAACTTTAATAGAAAGTTTTATAAGAAGTATTATATTAATATATTACCTACCTTATCTATTATAACTACTTAAGATAAATAAGGATAACTTTAAGTAGTAGAAGAATAAAGGTATATAGTAGTATATATTAATAGGTTATAAAGTAGCTAATAAAGAGGTAGTATAAGAGTATTATAAGATTATAATATAATAGTAAGAAGAGGAAAGGACTAGGGAATAGGAGTAAATTATTAAAGTTAAAAGGGCTAATATATATACTAGTAATAATAGAGATATAAAAGGTATCTCTAACTTCTTATAATAAAACTTTAATAATAATAATAATAGAGGGTTACTTAAAGATTCTCTTCCTTATAATTATTAAGAACTCTTTAAGTCTAATAATAAGGCGTAGATCCCTAAGGGTAATAGTAAGGATAAGATCTAATATATAAGTACTTAGCCTTATTATAACTATATCTAACTACCTCTTAAAGAAGCCCCCTAGCCTAATAGCCTATTAATATTAGAGCCGTCTCCTTATAATTTTTCTTATATTAATAATTTTCTACTACTACTAACTTCTCCTTAGTAAATACCTCTACCTCCTCTTATATAACTAGCCTAGCGTAGCTAGTAATAAGAACTTATAGAATACCCTTTATAACTAGATCCTACCCCTATAATATAGTTAATAAAGGCTAGAAAGGGCGTAGAGCTAAGGAAGATAAAGAGACTAGAGTTATAAGTAAAAAGGGATAAGGCGGACGCTAATTAGAAGTTAAAGGTAAAGGAAAAGTATATAACTAATTAGAAGGTAAGGAATAAGAAGAAGGAGGTAAGGTTAATAAAGCCTAAGAAGGAGGATATTAGCTAGTTAGCTAATAAGTTATTAAGTTTATTATTATAGGTAGGATTAGTAGGATAGGGCGTATATATATTAAAAAGAACTATTATACGTAGTCTTATATAATATATAATAATAGTAGTAGTAATAGTAATAGTAATAGTAATAGTAGTAATAGTAATAGTGACAGCGATAATATTTATATAGTTATATATTAATAAATAGTAAATAGTACTACCCCGTAAATGTAGTAAATGTAGCTAGGGGAACTATCTAGGGGGACTATCCTAAATAGAGTTGTAGTTATAATAACTCTAGGCTTCTAGAATCTAGTATAGACGAATGATACGAAGATTCGTAATTCAGGAATATATATACTAATCTATAGCATATTAATAACAGACTGTAATACGTACGGTATTAGGCGATTTTACTTTATCTCTAGGGAGAATTAATCTTGAAACCTAGGATTGGTAGGAGAGCGGCTTTTAATACCAGGTAATAGACAGGTTTTATAGTAAGATTATTTAATATTTATTTAATAATTTATATAGGTCTAGCTGTATACTAACCCTAATCTAAATTTACCTAAATATAAGCCGTTACTACTTAGCCCTATATATCTAGGATTTACTTATAAAACCCCTTTTAATAATTATCTATTTATCTATATTATTAATAATAATATATTATAAATATTAATTCTAATAAAGAACTTATATATATAACTACTCTAGCCCTTCTTATCCTTAGTTTATACTATATTAGCTAAGTCCTACGCTACGCTTATATCCTACTAGTTAAGTATTAGAGTAAGGAGTAGAGTCTTAATAATTTCCTACCTAAGTAAATAAAGCGGATATTTAGATTTACTAAGGATAAGATATATTAATTACTTACCTATTTTAACCTTAAAAGTATTAATTAATAATATAGTTATTAGTCTAGCTTAAAGCTCGCTTTATATCTTATTCTAATAAAATTCTTATACCTACGTCCTTTATATAAGTTATTAATAATATTTAGCTAGTCTCCCTCCTTTATTTCTATCGTAATTAATAATATCCTTAAGTACTTATATAATTATTATAATCCTATCCTATACTAGTATCCTATTCTTAAATATAATAGGATCTAGAGGTATATAAGGGTAATTAAATATATAGGCAAAATATATAAGAGGTTTATAGTTTAGAGGTTTATTAATAGAATATTTTAGTACTTCTATTAATTAAAGGAAGACTAGAGGTTCTTCTACTCTATATATAAAAAGGTATATAATATAGTATAATTAGGGGTAATATACCTAGATAGTCTAATTAATATACTATATAGCCTATTTAAGGGAAAGGTAAATAACCTAATAATACTATAAACTTCTAGTATATAAGACTAGCTATATTAAGTATTCTAGGGGTAGCGAGTTCTAGATCTATTTAGTAATAAAGCTTATAAGTATATAGAATTTATTATATTACTATATATAAGCTACTTAAATATATAAAAGAGAAAGTTTAATAAAAGAATAGCTAGTATATAAATTACTATTAAGTATAATTTTAAGATAACGTAGATACTTTAGGTAATAAATACCTTTAAGTATAAAATAAAATTAGGGCTAATACCCGTTAGTAATATCTATTAGGTAGCGGTACTATTAATAAACTATTTTACCTATTTATAAGGCTAAAATATAGTATCTAGTTAATTTAGGATAAGGCCTTTAATAATTTATTAATATTTATTAGTAATTAACTCCGCCTAATAATTACTTAGGTATATTTCTTTATATTAAGCCTTATAATATAATCAAAGGGATTATAAGCTTATAATCTATATATAATTACCTAACTCTAATACTATAATATTATTAATTTATAGATTATATTACTAATTAAGAGCTTATTATTAAATTTAAGTTATAGAGAAGCTTATAAAGATAAGTTATAAATTAGCCTAAATCTATAATATATATAAGAAATATAGGAAACCCGCCCTTATTAAGTAATATAACCTATTTATATAATTACTATAAAATAATAAGTATCTTATAAGGCCTTATTTCTTTATTCTTACCTAAAGTTTCTACTTTTATATTCTATTTAATTTTTCTACTTCTTATTCTAAAATATTCTAATCCTAAGTTACTTAAATATTAGGGGTTTATACTAATAGTTATTCTATTATTCTATATTATTTCACGTATTAAAGTTATAAAATATACCTAAGTATTATATCTATTAGTCTTATAATATTCCTATTATATATTATTAACCCTATCTTTATTAAGCTCTTCATTAATTTTTATATAAAAATCCTTTATAGTATTTCTCCTTTACTTACTATTATTATTATTACTTTTAGAGTTTCTATTATTACTTACTTAATCTATATCCTTAATATTATTAAGCCTATTAATATATAATTATACTATACTTATAACCTTTTTATTAGATATCTAGGGATAGCTTAATATATTATTATTTATAGGGATAGTAAGACTAATCTTACTAGTAATATTTTCTAGTATTTTTTATATTTATTCTATCTTTTTACTTAGGTACTATTAATATAAGACTTAATTTATATAAAGTATTTAAATAAGGTCCTCCTAGGCCCTTATTTACTTTTATAATAGAGTTATAAAGGCTTATAACTTCTTATAAAGTATATTTAATATATTATAAATCTATTATATTCCTTTAATTAAATATTTAAGTTCTATATTAATATTAAGTTACTACTTATAAATAAGTTCTAGCTTCTTAATTAAGGCTAGGTCCTAAGTACTAGTTATTATAGATATATTAATATTAATAAGTAGAGGGGCCTAAGTACTACTTATTAATATAAGCCTATTAATACTTATAAGTATTATTACTAGAGTTATTATATTATAAGATTCAAAGAATTTTAAACTTTACTTTATAAAATTAATTAAAATAGTAGTTATATCTTAAGTTAGATAAGACCTTTATATTTATTTAAGTCTTTACCTATCCTTTTATAACTTTATCCCCTTATTCTTTTTCTTATTTTATTATTATAATTATTATAACTAATAGATAATACTATTAATAGAGTTAGTTTTATCCTTAAGATTACTCCTAATATTAATACTACTCTAATAGCTAGTATTACTCTAATAGTAAGGACTTAAGCTTTACTATTAGTAGGGGGAACCTTTTAATATAATACTTATATTAGAGGGTAATAATATTATTATTATAAATAAGAGTAAGATAGGTAAGCCTTTTAAAGAGGAGTCTTATTTATTATTTTCTTTATAAGAAGGAATTTTATTAGAATCAATATTCTCTATTTCCCTTATAACCTTTTTACCCTAGTAAGTAGAGAGTATATCTTATCTAGTATTATAATCTTATATTTTCTCCTTTTTATCTTTTATATCTTACTTCTTTTTATATTTTTTAGCCTAAACTTTATTAGTTATTAGTTACTATTAATCTAGTATTTACATAAGGTTATTATTAGTTATTATATACCTAGATCTCCTATTATATTCCTTTTTATACTTATACTATTTAAGTAGTACTACTACCTTTTATTAATAACTATTCTAAGAGTAGGAATAGTAGGTATATATCTTAAAGTCCTATTATATATCCTTCTATTATAAATTTATACTAGAAAGTTTATATATACCTATTTTAATAAGTATATAATTAATAAGTATTATTATCTCTTTAATATTAAGAAGTAATCCTTTATATATACTTTATCCCTTCTACTTACCTCTCTTATACTTCTTATTATAATTATCTAATTATAAGATATTTAAGCTCTTAGTCCCCCTTCTCTTATACCTCCCTAAATATTATAATAGCTTTATATTATATAACCTAGCTTTCTTATAACCTTTCTCTTTATAAGGGGACTTCTATAGGGTAGGTTAAGAGGAATATAAGGGAAGGATATTATTATTATTAGGAGGTTTCTAGGGTATAAGAGGCATATTTATATAGAGGCTAGTAATAATATCTTCCTATTAATTATATAGATATATAATAATTATATATTTATCGCGTTATATTAAGATCTTTAGTTATAAGGATATAAAAGTAGACTAACCGTCGAGTCGGGTTTTAGTACTATAGATTAGTACCGACCCGAATACTCAGTACCTATTTAGGTACTGACCCGAATACTCGGTACCTACTTCCGGTACCGATCCGAAAAGCCCTCGGTACCTTGGCGAGTCGGGTTAACCCGACCCGACTCGCTAAGGTATCGCCAAGACGCCAAGCCCTTAAAAAATAGTAGGAGACACTAGATTTTTTCTAGAATTACCCCTATACTAAAAATAGAATTTTTTTTAATTAGAATTTTAATACCCCCCTTGATTCCCTAGGGATATGTATTACCTTTTTGTATTACTGTTAGGAACTAGACTGGAAGGCTAGTTCCTAAGGGCTAGAATAGATAGTATAAACTGCTAGCGAGTAGGTAGTATTACGAAGGTAGTCTTAATACTCTAGGAACTTTATAGTTATAGAAGAACTAATCTCTACCTTCTAAGGAGGTAAAGGGAGGACTATTTAAATACCCCTTAAGGAAGCTACCTAGTCTCTTAGATATCTAGATAAAAGGATATCTATTAGAATAATAAGAAGCTAAATTAATACTACTAAGATATTATTAATAGGCTATATTATACTAGCTAGATATATTAAGATATCCTAATAATTACCTCCCCTTTAAGGGTATTTATCCCTAAATACTAACTATTACTATCTATAATAGGACTTATTAAAAACCTTTAAAACCCTAGTAGGGAAAGTAAGGGAAAGAGTTCTAAGGATAGTAATAATATAGTAATAGTAATATACCGCTAATATTATATACTACTAATATATAAAAGCCTTTATAATTATAATTTATATTAGTAGTAGAATATAATTATTAATTAAAATTACTATTATATTACTTTATAAATATATAATATAAATAATAATATAAAAGTTAAGTAATAATATTACGCTATTAAATTATATAGTTAATATATATAATATAGTATATAATAAGGTTATATTTTATTTACTTCTAACTTCTTTTATAACTACTATTACTAATATTAACCTATTATAAGTTACCTTAAGTTATATCTTAATATATTAATAATAGAAGTTAACGCGTTTAATATTAATACTATTAATATTTTATAAGATAACTACTATTATAATATAAGTATAATATAAAGGATTAATTATTAATATAATATTATATATTAAATAGTTAATAATTATAATAATAATTAAGGTAAGTCTTTACTAGTTATCTTTTATTACTTTATATATATTATTACCTTATAATAGACTTTAATTATCTTTAAATATATTATAAGTATATTACTTATAAATTACCTCCTTATATAAGTCTATTATATTAGTTATTTAAGGACTTTATTAATATCCTATTATATTATATTTCTTTTAAATTATTCTTATACTCTTTATACTTAAAGGTATTCCTATTAGCTAACTCTTATAATAGATAGTTAAACCCTCTTACCGCGTTATACTACCCCGTTATACTACTAGGATAATAGCCCTCTTATAACCCTATTATCTTTAGTATACTAAGTACCTAGATTTAAGTCCTAGGTTATTATATAACTAAGAGACTAGTAGGGCTTATAAGAGGTACTACTACCTTTATAAGCCTTATAAATTAATTTATAATAATAGGATTTTAATATAATTTACTTATAATATATTAATAGGTTATAAGTCCCCCTTACTATTACAACCTTAGTACTAGAGCCTTAGCGGACGCTATAAGCGCTTACTAAAGTCGAATATGCCTTAGTATAGCGGGTCGAGCGATCGCTCGACCTGATCGCTCTAGTCGATAGGGGTCGATTACTAGCGACTAGTACGAGCATGGATTTCCTATATCTATATAGATGGCGTTGCTTTCCCTCTAGATAGGAGCTTCGTGCTCAACTCATGTTATTAACCTAGATATCTCCTAGATACTAAATATAATACTCCACCTATATCAGACTAGTTTAGTACGAAGCCTGTTTACCCTAGTCCTTAATACTCCTCTCTACGAGATCCACCTAGACTCCGGAGCCTTCTAGTTAGAAGACGACGGGTCGTAACACTTTAAGTACCCTCAAGATAAGTACCTCAGGATAAAGGGACCTTACCCTAGGTGAACGCGGTCTACGATAGTTAGTAATAGTAGAAGTTAAAGAAGGTATTAAGGTTACTAAACCAGATTTATACTATAGCGATTAAGATAAACTTAAAGAGTAGTTAGTATAGATATAGCTATACTTCTCTTTTAATAAAGACGCTATTAGGCTAAAGAAATAACTACTATTTATAATAACTTATATAAGAGGACGGGCCTAGAGATAGTCCGCCCTATTTCTTAAACGATATATGGAAGATCCTGATAACGACGACAATATCTCCATTAAGTTATAGATAGAGAGCTTGACGCTTTTTCGCTAGGAGATAAGACGGATATTCGGACCTTCTAATAAAGCTAGCGTAGTAACGAGAGTTATCTAGCACCTGATATAAAAGAAATCGGTATCTAAGTATACGACACAGTTTTAATAGTACTTTATAAGAACTAACTAGGATAACAACGCGCTGATAGTAATATACCGGAGAGGATTAAAACCTCAGGTGAAGAAGGAACTCATGCGAGACGGAGCCGTTTATAATGACTTAGACTTATTAATAAGAGCCTTAATACGAGTCGATAACTAGATCCACGAGTTAGTAATAGAACTATGCTACGATAGTAGAGTTTCTAGACTTAGTTATACAGGACTCTATTCCGGAGGAAGTTATAGGAAGAAACGATTCTCACGCGATCCTTACGGTCCGATGCTAATAGAGTTAGACTTCACCGAGAAAAAGAAACCGTTTAGAGGTAAGAAATAGTAAGGGGGTAAGAAAGCAATGAATTACTATAGCTGTGGTAAACCGGGCCACATCGCTAGAGACTACAGGTTAAAAAACATGGTGAAACGACCTCAGTTAAATATATTAGAAAGAGTTCCAGTTAGGAAGACTAAACCTCCAAGGGATTAATAAGAAACGGAGTACGACGACACCGAGCTAGATATAATTATAGATGATTTACTAGCCCTTGTCAATCCACCCATTAATAGAGAACTATAATCTAGAGAAGAAGAATTACGCGAAGAAATAGCTAAGAAATAGAGAAACATCGTAAAGATTAAATAAAGGCTAGCGGATATTTACGAATAACTTAAGGAATTAGACTCTAGTAACGAATATAATAGTAGTTGTATTCGGAAGGGAAAACCCGAATAAAGCCGAGAAAGCGAGGATGATTCCGACTGGGAAAACCTCAGCCAGACTTCTAAGAAAGAAGGTAATAGAGCAGCATCTCGAGCTTCCACATCAAAAGATCCACAGATAAAACTCGAGGAACGGGTAGAGTTCTACTAAGAAAAAGTAGTAGGAGGACTTCTATAGAAGGAGTTTAGAAATGATTTAGTATATCTATAGCACGGAGTAATATACTAGTCAGCCTACGCTAACGAAACATGTATAGTTTACTACTAAGCGAAAATAAACTTAGGAAAATCTATTAGGATCCGAACGTATAGAAAGATTTAGTTAAGTTATAATAATATAAGTTGTTATTAGCATTTAGCAACTAAAAGATCAAGGAAGTAGTTTCCGAACTATAACTAAAGATGGCATAGCAGTCTTTATAAGCACCTTAAGCATGACGAGTATACGTTAGAGTACTACTTAAATGATTAATATACCTGTTTCTACGACAACTATAGGAAGCACATGTATATAAAAAGAACTACCGGATTCCTATTCTTTTCGGGAAAAGAGTAATCCCTTATACTAAGGGGAAGTATAAGGAGATTAATATCCTTACCCTAAAAATATATCAGCTATATTTAACGAACTACGTAATGCATATAAACGTACCGGTTAAAATAGATAGTCAGCGGATTATAGTAATAATAGATTCCGGGGTATCTAGAAACTTTATCTCCGAAGTACTAGTACGGTTAGTAGGCCTACTAACGCGGAGAAAGAAGGATCCATATGACTTATAAATAGCCGACGGGTTAACGCTATCGAAAGGAAGCGTAGACGAGGAGACAACCTCGCTACTATTTATAATTCAACGATACTATAAGGAAATGTCCTTCGATATTATAAGGATAGCCACCTATTATATTATATTAGGTATGCCTTAGTTAGAAAAGTATAACCTAGCAATTAACTAGAGAAGAAAAGTACTTAAGTTTAAGCGAACTGGCGATATTACTAGATTCTAACCTACACGTCGATAGTAGACGACGGTAGATAAGAAATCGAACTAAAGAACGGTTGAGGTATATATTACCTTAATTTCGAATAAGGATGACCTTAAAATATAAGGATCCGACTTAATAGATACTAGCAGCGGTCCGCTAGGTTAATAAGTTAGAGTTCTTAGAGTAACTAATAGTACTCCTAACATCCTATAAGAGTATTAAAGATAGAAACGCCTCTTTATAAAAGAGATAATAGTAAAAGCTCTACCTAAATACTAACCTTAGGATTATAAGATTAAACTCGAACTAGGGAAGGGACTAACGTTTAGACCTATCTATACGTTATCTAAAAAGGAACTTATAATACTACGCGGGTACCTTGATAAGAACCTAAAAAAGGGATTTATTCGAGAATCTAAATTACTAGCAGGGTATCCGATACTCTTCGTAAAGAAGAAAGACGAGTTACTACGACTGTACGTAGACTATCGAAAGTTAAACGATGTAATAATTAAGAATCGTTACCCGCTACTAAATATTAGCGAGCTACAGGACCGGCTAGCTAAAGCAAAGATCTTTATAAAGTTAGATCTTCGAGGAGCGTATAACTTAATTCGAATGAAAGAAGGTGACGAATAGAAAATAGTATTCAGGACTTGATATAGATATTATAAGTACCTAGTTATACCGTTTAGTCTTACCAACGTACTAGTAACCTGCTAGGCATTAGTTAATAATATTATACGAGCTTATTTAGATCTTATAACGATTATATACCTCGATAATATATTAATCTACTCTAAGACTCTTAGGGAATATATCCCTTATGTGTAGGATGTATTAACATGTCTGTTATAAGCGGGACTCCTCCTAAAACTAGAGAAATGCGAGTTTCATAAGACCTCAGTCGAGTTCTTAGGGTTTATAGTAACAACTAAAGGCGTTTGTATAAGCCCTAAGAAGATTCAGGCTATATAAGAATGGCTTATACTACACGATATTAAATTAGTATAAGGATTCTTAGGATTCGCCAACTTCAATAGACGTTTTATAGAAGGCTACTCTAAGAAGGCCTTACCACTAATAGAAATCACTAAAAAGGACACGGGATTTCGATAGGATACTAACTAGAAAAAAGCATTTAAAGAACTAAAGCAAGCTTGTATAGATCCTCTAGTACTCTATATATTTCGAAATGGAGAACTAGTATATATTAAGACAGATGCTTTAGATCTTACGATTAGAGCATGCCTCTATTAATAGAAAGACGGCAAATAGTATCTAGTAGTATACTACTTACGCAAGATGTCTCTAGTAGAACAGAACTATAATATACACGACAAGGAGCTTTTAGTAGTCGTCTGTTCTCTATAATATTAGAGAGTATATGCTGAAAGTTATTTAGAACTTACTATCTTTACCGATTATAAAAACCTAGTAGGTTTTATAACTACGAAAGAGTTAAATCGACGATAAGTTTAATAGTCTAAACTCCTTAGGTAATATAAGTTTAAAATTTAGTACACCCTAGGAAAAGATAATAGACGAGTAGACGCTTTAAGTAGATAATCTAACTATATATAAATAAAAGACATTACGACTCAGCCTATCTTAAAATAAGAAAACGATAGATCGTTAATACTAGTAAGGAATCTAGCTACGATTATATAAGTTACGATACATGTAATTCCCGATTTAAAGGAAGTATATAAGAATAACAACCTAGCCGGATAACTTAGGAAAGAACAGCCTAGCCGGGACCTGTTACTATATAAGCAGAAGCTGTACTTACTACTAAGAGTAATAGAAGGAGTGATTAGGGATCACCATAATAATCCTTTACTAGGATATCTAGGAGTGTCTAAAATATTAGAGCTCATTCAAAGAGTATACGCCGTACTAAACCTGCGAGTATTAGTCGAGTAATATATTAGAGAATATATATGCTGCTAGCAGAACAAATCTGCAAGATATGCTAAGTACGGACAAATTCAGTTTGCCGAAGTTCTAGACACACCATGGAAAGACGTTACGATGGACTTTATTATAAAACTACCTCAGTTAGTTGACCTAGTAACTAACGATAAGTACGACTTAATAATAGTTATCGTCGATAAACTTACTAAGTATGCCATTATAATCCTATATAAGGAATCCTATAGTACTAGTTAGCTTGGATTCATTTTATTAGACAGACTGATTAGAGACTATAGTATACCAGAATCAATAACTTTAGATAGAGATAAACTCTTTATATTAAACTATTAGAAGACTTTAATCGTATTAATAGGAACTAAACTACGAATATTAATAGCCTATTACCCTTAAACGGATAGATAGACTAAACGTACTAATTAGATAATAGAAGTATACCTTAGATACTACGTTAATAAAAGACAAAATAATTAGGTTACGTTACTCCTAATAGTATAGTTAGTATATAACGATAAAAGGTCAGATATAACAAGGCTATCACCGTTCTTTATAAACTACGGTCGACACGTAAACTTATTCCTAGATCCTCGATAAGGACTAGATGCCGAAAAAGCCTTGGTGTTAACTTCTGACATGAAAAGCCTGTATAAAGACATGTAGCACATAATTAGCGAGGCTAATATTACTATAAAGAAGCTAGTAAATAAGAAAAGAAAATTGGGTCCTTAGCTAAAGAAGGGGGATAAAGTATACCTCCTTATAAAGAATTTAAAAGGTATAAGACTAAGTAGGAAACTAGACCATATTAAAGTCGGACCATTTTTAGTTATTAGAAATAAAGGGCCTGTTAACTATAAATTACAGCTTCTACCCGACGCTAAAATCTACCTAGTATTCTATGTCTCGATATTGGAACTAGTAGACCCTAACACACCCTTACAAGAAACCTTCTACTTCTAGATAGAAGAAGAGAATGAATTCGAAGCCGAAAGGATTCTATCATATAGAGGTTAGAGTTACCTAGTAAAATGGAAAGGATACGAGGACTTAGAAAATACCTGGGAACTAGTTATAAATCTTACGAACTATTAAGAGCTCCTCTAATAGTATTATTAAACCTAGGCATACCCTAAGCGATCCACTCGAGAGCTCTAGGCGAGAGAGTTCCGGAACCCTTAAACTCTAAGAAAGTAGGACACTTTACAAGTACCCGTTCGACTTCACCAGCCTTCTTAAGCTCTTCTAAACGTTCTAACTCCTTAATATCGTCAAGACCCTTATTAAATATCCGTTATTCCCGCTCTTTTAGGAAACGCTTCTATTAACAAAGGCGTTTCAGCTTCGTCTATTTTTAACGAGCGATTTCATTGCTCTAGCGAGTAGCCTCGTTAGTAACTTCCCACGCTACCTCTATCTCCACCTCCTTACGTTTAAGCTTCTCTATAGCCTTATTAATACTAGAGAAGTAGATAATAGGTACGGCGGGTTTATATTATTTTCCGAGCCGAATATATTCCGCGTACCTCCGAGAAAGAGAAGACACCTAATACTCCTTTTAAGATCTTGCGCATCGCAGACACGACACTATTACAATCACCCCCCTATAAGCCACTCGATCCGATAGCTCGGTGCGGCGTTACTATAGACGAGATGATATAAATATTCACTTAACCTTTGGGATAAAGGTTTAGGGGATAAGGGGTAATATTACAACCTTGGTACTGGAGCCTTAGCGGACGCTATAGGCGCTTACTAAAGTCGAACATGCCTTAGTATAACAGGTCGAGCGATCGCTCGACCTGATCGCTCTAGTTAATAGGGGTCGATTACTAGCGACTAGTACGAGCATGGATTTCCTATATCTATATAAATGGCGTTGCTTTCCCTCTAGATAGGAGCTTCGTGCTTAACTCATGTTATTAACCTAGATATCTCCTAGATACTAAATATAATACTCCACCTGTATTAGACCAGTTTAGTACGAAGCCTATTTACCCTAGTCCTTAACACTCCTCTCTACGAGATCCACCTAGACTCCGGAGCCTTCTAGTTAGAAGACGACGGGTCGTAACACTTACCTTCCGCGCCTATTTATCTAGCCTCCTTACTTATAAATTTATTATTACCCTTTAAGGTAGAAAGTTACCTTATTATATTACTTTTATAATATAGGTTACTACCTTTAAAATTAAGGTAGAAGTAGTAATTTATTTAAGGGAGTATAATAAAACGCTTTTATATAAGTTATAAACCTCTAAGGAATTACTATACTTTAATATAAAGGTAGGTAATTAGATAGTTATTACCCTAAAGGGTATCCTAGATATAATAAGATAATAGGTAAGTTTTTTTATTATATACTTCTTATAATATATATTAATACTTTTATAAGAGGGGTTAACTACCCTTATTATAATAGAGGTTAATAAGGAGTTAAGGGAGGTAAGTATATTATTAAAGTATTATACTATCTTTATATAAGCTAATTATATATTAGGAGGAGGATAATAATAATTTTAATAAAGGGGAGATAGGGGAGACCTTAGAGGATATAAAGGAGGAGGAGGAAGAGGCTATTACCTTCCCTACTATTATATTACCTACCCCTACTCCTATTAGCCCTAGCTACCCTTCTTATAATAGTAGTTCTACTAGTACTACCCCCTTTACCCCTAAGATTCGCGCCCCTTATACGCCTTACGCCCCTTACGCTCCTATTACTCCTACTCCCTTACCTACTCTACCCTCTCTACTTACCCTTATTAGGGATATTACTTTATCCTCTAGCTTATCTACTACGGGCCCTTCTTTATCTTTTATAAGCCTTAGCTCGCTTTAATACGCTCCCTTTATAAGATTATAATATTATACCTTTAAGTAAAGATTCTTTTCCTAGGTTATAAGGATTTTCCCCTTAATTAATTCCTTTCTTATATACCTCTTTATTAAAATCTCTATTATATAAATATAAATTATAACTTACCTTATATAACTTAACTTTATAATTAAATAGTTCTATTATAATAGTTATATACTAGTATTTTACTTATAATATTTCTTTATTATATATATATTATTATATTCCCTTTATAAGTCTTTTATATTTATATCCTTAATAGATATCTATTAATTATATTTTATTTTATAATTAGATTACTTAATTAAATAGTATTAAATACCTTTACTTCTTATTTTATCTAGGATTTATTCTACCTTATAATATTCTTTATTATTAATAAGTTTTAAAAGAGATATAAATAGTTATTTACCTTTATTAAGATAGCTTTAATATAATTTTAATAAGGAAATATAAAATATAAGATAGATTCTTTATACTATTAAGAGACTTAAGTAGTACGCCTAGTATCTAATTATATCTACTACCTTAAAAGGACTAGTATACTTATATAATAACTTTTAATTTAATCTTTTCTACTTTAAGTTTTTTATAATTAATATTATTAGTTCTCCTATTATATAAGACTTTAAGATATAAAGTTTATTATAAAACTTTATAACTTATACTTAAATAGTCTACTATTAATCTATTAGCGTAGCTCTTACTTTTAAAAGGTTTTTTATATAATCTTTAATTATAAGTACTCCTCCTTTTAGAAAGTTATCCTTAACTTTATCTTTTATATATAAATTATACCTATATATTATATAAAATAGTAAATAACTTAGTATAATATAAATACTATTATAATACGCGAATCTAGCTATTAGGAGTAATATAACCTAATTATCTTATTCTTTATTTAAAAATATCCTAAGGTAATATTTTAATATTTAGTTCTAATATTTAGTCTATCTATCTATTTATAAATAAAAGGTAGTACTTAATTATCTCTTTATCTTTATATAATAATAGACTTCTAATTAATAGGTACTTATAAATAAGGATCCTTAATCTAATATAATACCTATTAGTAAATTATATTATTATATTATATTTTTAAATAAGATCTTAGCTAATTTAATAGTAGTATAAGTATTCTTAGTTAGAAGGTATTAGACTATCTTTATATATCTATTAATAATTATAAGAATAGAATTATATATAGAATTTCTATATTTATTAGGTAGTAAGCTTATAATAAAATTTATAAAAAGTTCTGCTTAAGGCCTATTAGGTTATAATAAGGATATTATATTATTATAAGGCTTATATCTAAGAGCTTTTATCCTTTAATATATTTTATAAGTTTAGATATATAACTTAGTATCTACTAATATTCTACTCTAATAATACTTATATTAGAGTAACTCTAAGGTTTTTTATAACTTAAAATAACCTATTAAGGTATTATTATAATACCTTATAATAATTTC
>JAABUN010004174.1_pt1 | contig 20333 bp, 21 predicted proteins | sample 5559311 | NCBI WGS metagenome assembly JAABUN01 (sample SAMN10711877, study PRJNA513370) | rock metagenome | isolation source: Antarctica rocks | place: Antarctica: Victoria Land, Siegfried Peak sud
ACGGCCGCCGCCGAGCACCGACTCGTCCGGCGCCATCACCTCGATCGTGACCGACCGCTTGTGCGGATCCATGCCGATGACCACGTGCGTCATGGCTGTCCTTCCTACTCGAGACCGACACCGGTTGGCGAGCAGGGAGGGCAGCGCTACTTCGAGCTGAGCAAACCCCTCTTGAGCCTCTCCCTGCTCAGCAGCGCCAGACCCGCGCAGGCCATGAGAGAGCCACACGACGGGTCGTGGGCAGCCGATGTGAGGAGCGACGGGCCGGGCACCTGGACCGAGCCTTGCGCAGGCACCGATCCTGGGTCCATAGAACAAGTAGCCGATGAGCGACTACACGAGGGGGTCGCGGAGTGAAGTGCTGGATGCATGCGGCCGGACGGTGCTCAATGGTCTAGGACTGCCTCGGTGGCGGGCGCGAGCAGGCGCTGCAGTTCGGCGACGTGACCGGCCAGTGCGCGCCGGCCGCCAGCGGTGAGCGCTAACCAGGTTCGTTGCCGGGACGCCACCACGGCCTTGCGCACCCGGAGGTAGCCGGCTTCATCGAGCACCTTGACGTGCTTGCTGAGCACGGAGTCGCTCACCCCGAGCTCGTCGCGAATGGCCGAGAACTCCGCGGAGTCCACAGCCGCCAGCATCGCGCAGATCTGCAACCGCAGAGGCGCGTGCACCACGACGTCGAATCGAGGGGCGGTCACGGAGCGGCGGTCCAAAGCGCGACCAGGCGCCGCTCGACCCAGCGCCAGTAGATGACGTAGGCGACGCCCAGCACAACGCCCGTGACCGCCGCCGCCCCCCGCACCTCGGCGCGTTCGAGCCCGATACCAGCTGCCAGCAGCAGGAGGCAGACGGCGGTCGCGGCGGCGGTGACCTGGCGCATGCCCTCGACGTGCCAGGTGTTGATCCATAGCCCGGTAAGTCGCCGGTACAGGGCGTACAGCGCGACCTGCGCGACCAGCGCGAGGACTAGCACGACCGCGACGGCCGGGCCACGCAGCGACAGTGCCCCGAGCATTGCCGCGAGGGCGGCACCCAGCAGGGGATGGAACCACCAGGGGGTCCTCACTCGGCGGGAGGCGGCAGAGCGCCCGGCCTCCACCTCGGTCAACGCGGCACGGGCCGCCGAGCCGGTCACACCATCGTTTGTTTCCATGGCGGAAAACGTATCCTTTGCTTTCCACCATGGCAAGTGGCCACGGCGAGCTCTTCTGGCCAACACTGAGGACGTGCCGGGTGGATCATCCGACGTCGTCACGTCTTTGCTGATCGGACCGCCGAACGTCCGCTCATGCCGCCGATCGGGCGGGGGCGGGTGCAAGCACCTCCTAGCCGGCACTCGCGAGCGGTCCCTCCTTGCCGCAGACCGACGAGGGCGACAGCGCAGGCGGACGAGGTCCCGTCCCGCGCCCGCGCGAACCACTTGTGGCTTGCAGAGCCGATGAGTTCCGCGCGGGTCTGGAGTCTGTAGTGCAATGCATCCGATTCCCGGACCCTCAAGGAGCACACGGTGACCGCTGTCTACACGTGGGACGTCTTCTCCACACTCGACGGCTACGGCTCCTTCGCAGAGGGTGCTGACTGGGGTGGTTACTGGAGCAAGCAGGGTCCCGAGCTGCTCAGGCATCGCGCCGCCTTGTTCGACACCGAGCAGCGCATGGTCTTCGGAGCCACGACGTTTCGGGAGAACGCTCAGATCCTGACCTCTGGCACCGATCCCAACGCGCTGGACGAGTGGAACGTTCGCACGATGCGCATGCCGGCCACCGTGCTGTCCTCCACGCTGCACGACACCCTTGGCTGGCCGGACGCGACGATCGTGAGCGGCGACGCCGCGGACATCGTCGCCCGGCTCAAGGAGGAGTCCGAGGTGCCGCTGCGCTCGCAGGCCAGCCTGTCGCTGAACTGGGCACTGATGGCCGCCGGACTGGTCGACCGTGTGCAGGTCACGATCTTCCCTGTCATCACCGGGCGGACCGGGACCAGCCCAATCCTGCGCGGCGCGGGTGACTTCGACCTCGAACTGCTTGAGAGCCGGACCTTCGACGGTCGCACCCAGGAGCTGGTCTACCGACCGCACCGCAGGGACGCTGCTGCATAGGTGGCACGAGTTTGCGACACCCGCAAGCCAGCAGGTCGCTCGCGGGGCGAGTGCATGCACCTCCTAGCCGGAACTAGCGTCCACCCATGATCTCTCTGGCCTTGAGGCCGCGCCTGACCAAGCCCTCGCTGGCTGTGAAGACCTCCTATCTCGTCGGCGAACAGGCCGACATGCTCCATCGCGGGGCGGACACCTCGTGGCTGAGCGCGGCGAGCCTGGACTTCAACGCCTTCGTCGCGGAGCGAACGGGCGTGCGTGAGCGGTGGGGCGTGCCCTCGGAACTCTTCTGGTTCACGTCGGGCGACTACTACATCGGTTCGCTGGTCCTACGACACCGACTGACCGACGACGAGGGCGGCGGGCACATCGGCTACCACGTCGTCTACCCGTGGCAGCGCCAGGGCCACGCGACCGCGATGTTGCTCGAAGGAATGGAGCGAGCCCGCGCGGTTGGCATCGAACGCGTCTTGCTCACGGTCGCGCCGGACAACGATGCGTCTCGGAAGATCGTAGAGCGCCAGGGGGGCGTCGCTGATGGCCTGAACCATGAGTCCGAGATGCGCTTCTGGCTGGACAAGCAGGTCGGTGCCCCCACGCCCTAAGTGGCACTCTGCGACGTGCCGATGAGGGATCCCGGTACGACCCGCGATCACGTCAAGATCAGGAACCGCGGCGTCACGGGGTGGCTGCCAGATGGTCAGCCCGGCCGTGTCTGTGCTGGCTGGCTCAGGCGCGGCCCGATGGCTGAGAACCCCAGCAGGACGAACCCGGCAGCGACTGCAGTCCAGCCGGCCGCGGTCTCGCTACCGAGGGCCAGGGCGGGGACGGCTCCGACGAGCGAGACGATGACCAGGCTGAGGGACAGCCACAGGAAGACCGGCAGGTGGAAGGCGCGGGCGAACGGCAGGAAGTGAGCCCCCACCACGAAGACCACCCAGACCAGCACCGCGTCGGGGTCGTCCAGAACGTTGCTGATGATGCCCGCCCCCACTGGCAGAGCGACGAGCATCGCGACGACCGAGAGCCCGTAAGTCCGCAGCGCTTCTCGGCTCGGCGGCGCCGGAGTGAGCTGCGGACCGCGTACGACGAACCAGACGACGGCGGCGAAGGCCACCGCGCCGGCTATGCGCCATACGACAGCACCGGGCACTGCGCCGGCGTTGACCAGGACGAAGACGAGTCCGGCGACTGCCCCGATGACGGAGCCGAGAGGGAGATTGCGCACTCGGCCGTTCTACCAGCGGGACGAGGCCACCCGGGGTGGGACGAAGTCGCCGTCCTCGAGCCGGAAGGCGTCCCGGCCGACAATCGGCTGCGACACACGATCACGGCGGCACCGCGCGGCCCGCACCAGGTCCGGCAGTCCTGCGGTTGTGAGGCGAATGCCGCGAGGTTGATCGCCGGCAGCGTGCGTCCCTATGGGACGCGTCCGCCTGCCCGACTCCGATCCGCAGGCGCGCCGTCCCGCTGCAGCCGCCGGCTCGTACCGCAACCACGCCCCTCGGCTCGTCGCGACCGGCCGCCGGTCCTCTCCGCCTCCCCCGACAGCGGACAGCGGACAGCGGACAGACCCATGCTCACGTCTCGGCGGATGCTCGCCGCTCTCGGGTGGACTGCTGCTTCCTGGCAGCAACGAGCACCCTGATGCAGCCCACCGTGCCCGCCGTCAGGAGGACCAGCCCGCTGAGGACGCTGGCCACGCGGCCTGGCCACGGCATGATCACGGGGCTGGTGAACATGCGCAGCACGAATGGCTCGAACACGGCTCCGGCAGGGACGAACAAGCGGGCCAACACCCCCCACAGGTCAGGTCGCCGCGCAATCGCGCCAACCAGGCCGAGCGGGCCACCCAGGACGACCGCACCCGTGAACCATTCCGGGTTTTCTGTCCAGACGTTCGGGTCGAACATGCCGAGGATCAACCCCACGCCGTAGTGGACGACGAGAGCGACAAGCAGCGCGACGACACCGGCGGCGAAGGCTTGGAAGGGGCGGCGAACGAGCCACCCGGACACGACCGCCAGCCCTGCCCACAGCGTTCCTGCGCTTAGCAGCCTGCTGATGGTGGTCCGCACGGCCAGCAGCGTGTTCGCCTCGGCTTCGAGCTGGCTCATACTTGTGGCGTTGGAGGCCAAGGCCATCAGAGACAGCACGGTCGCGGCGGCAAGGACCACCCCCCACCCCCGTAGTGCCATGACCCGAAACTATCCCGGCAGGGCCATGGACGGGCTGACGAACGCCCGCCAGGTCGCCTGCGGGCTGGTGGGTCCTGACGAGAACGTCGAACCGTAGGTGCAGCGATGACGTGCCGATCACGGATCGGCTGTGGCACATGATCACGCAGGCGCGTCGTGACGGGGGCGTCCCGCTGAGTCAGACACGTCCACGCGCTTGAGATGAGGTAGAACGCCGGCTACGCAGGCTGTGCGGTTCGACGCCGCCTATGTCGAGCTAGCGGTCGGCCAGAAGCGCCCGTTACGGCCGGGGCAGGCGAGCGCTCGAGCTCGAGCTCCACCCACGCGCCAGGGTGTCATCGATGGAGCAACTCCGTCGTCCCATCGCCGCTGATCCAACTGAGCAGTTGCGAGGCGGCCAGAAGCATCGGCTCATCCGCGTCGGCGCTGAGCTGTCGCGATACTGGGGTGCGCTTCCTCGACAAGGTCGCGTGACCTAGTGCGGCGGCTCATGGTCGTGCGCCGCGTCTCGGTGCCTGTCAAGCCTGCGCTTGTCGCGGTGCAGACAGATGTTGGCCATCCCGTGCACGCGTGCCGCAGGGCGTCCTGAGTACGTCCTCGAGCCCTGTAAGACCGCTTGTGCGCCGGGACAGCCCAAGCCCGAGACTTCGGTTGACTGCCGTCCCCTTCTGGCGCCGAGGCGGGGCCTCCCTCGACGACATCGCGCTACCAGTTCTCGGGGAGGGTGAGGCACTCGGCCGGGGCGCCCGAAGTTGCGGTTCTCCGCCGTGCCCCGGCCTTGCCGGTACCGCGCAAGCCCGCGTTCGGTTGCATCGGGTTGACGCGCTTGCGGTGGCCACGTCGGTCGGCATCGTCGTCAGCATCCTTTGGACTACGACGGCGCGATGAAGGAGCCCCTCACCTCCGGGGCTGGCAGGCCCTTGAGACAGGGCTGCCCGGCACCGGCCGACCTGTCGCACGCCCGGACCGATGCGGACCTGCCTAGGCTTCGGCCATGCCGCTGTTCAGCTTTGAAGGACGCCAGCCCTTGGTCCACCCCGACGCCTGGATCGCCCCCACGGCGACCCTGGTCGGCGACGTGACCGTGGAAGCGGGCGCGTCTGTCTGGTACGGCGCGGTGCTGCGTGCCGACTTCGGTCCCATCGTCGTCCGCGCTGGGGCCAACGTGCAGGACGGCTCGGTCCTGCATGGCGGAACCGACCCGGTCACGACCATCGGTGAGGGGGCAACGGTCGGACACCTGTGCGTCGTGCATGGGGCGGTCGTAGGCGCCGAGGCGCTCATCGGCAACGGAGCGGTGGTGCAGGACGGCGCGGTGATCGGCGCCCGGTCGCTCGTCGCGGCGGGGAGCACCGTGACCCCCGGCACCCAGGTGCCCGACGAGGTCGTGGTGACCGGCACGCCCGCTACCGTGCGCGGACCGCTCACGGGCGGCGCCCGGTGGTGGGTGGACAACAACCCGCGCGCCTACCAGGAGCTGGCCCGACGCCACGCCGCGGGAGTGGCTGCTGTCTCGCCGGGACTGTCCGCGCCCGAACTGTGGAGGAGTCTGTAACGAGTGCACCGGGGGCGGGTGCGATCACGGGCGTGAGCATCGGTCGAACAGAGCGGCCTTCTGGATGGAGGACCGTCGACCTCTCATGCCGAGTAGCGGACGTCCGCAGCTGCCGGGTAACGGACGTCCGAACTGCCGAGAGGCGACTGTTGACCGTCAACGCAGCCGCCCCTTCTGGGCGAAGCCTCGCTGGCGCGCAGTCACCGCGACCGACGGTGGGCGTAGCCAGACGGCCATCCTTGGCCACCCCGCCCCGACGGCCTGCCCATCGCGACGGCGGCACCGGCAGAGCCGATGGTGAACAACACGTACAGGCCCTGTCGTACTAGGCATGTCCTTTGCCAGCAACGCGCGGGCGGTCACGCCCGCAGCGAGGCCCGCACGGGCAGCACCTGGTTGGCGAGCAGGACTCGCAGGCCGCGCCGCTACAGGCGCTCCGGATCGCCCTCGCCGTCGGCGGCCGCGGTGCTGATCGTGCCGGTGGTGCCCGTCGTGGCGCTCAGGCGCTCGTCCACTGACCGAGAACGAGGTAGCCGTCGACGCGGCTGAGCATGTCGGAGTCCGGGTCGGGCGGGAGCGCGTGACCGAGGTTCTTCGAGCGGACCTCGCCGACCCACTGGTCGTGCTGGTACTCGTGGTTGACCAGGGTGCTCAGCAGGTGGGTTGCGACGATCGTCATCTGCGTCGGTGCGCCAACCTTGCCGGCGGCGATGGTGGCGAGGCGGGCGTGCACGCGCTCGGCGACGGTGTCGCGGAACGCGGTGAGCCGCTCGATGGTCGGCAAGGCGCCTCGGAACTGCTCCGGGTTGGCCGAGTCCATCAGGCCGTCGAGCTCAGGGTCCGGGCTGGGCTCAGCCGCAGTGAGATTGCGGATCATGAAGTGGGCGACATGGGCCTGATGCCCGAGGTGCCATCCGATCGCGCTCGAGTTCTCGTCGGGGCGCCATGTGACCTCGTCAGGGGTGAGGTCCTTCCAGAGCTGGTCGGTGTAGGCACGGGCGCGGTCGTACTCGCGCAACAGCCCGTCGAGCTCGTGCATCGCTTCTCCTGGTGTTCGGACTGGTTCAGTGCGTGTGGGCGGTGCCCTCCGTGGCGGTGAGCCTGATGATGCGCTTGGCGGCTGCGGCGCCGGCGCGGAGGGCGCCCTCAATATGACCGGCATACGAGGGAGCCGTCTCGGTGGACGCCCAATGCAGTCGACCCAGAGCCGGCTCCTGCAGCTGCGGGTGGGAGTACGTGCCGGTCGACGCCCGCGGCGACGGGACGGCGGGACTGGTGTACCGCTCACGGCTCCAGTCGACGACGTGGACCTGCCGGGGGGTGGCTGCCTGCGGGCCGAACAGGCGCGTGAGCTGTCCGGTGAAGGCGGCGGCGACCTGCTCGCAGTCCTCGCGGGCGAACTGTCCAGCGCCTGCGAAGCCGGAGATCGCGGCAGGCCGCCCGTGGGGGCCGCTGTGGTCGTGCAGCTCACCGAACGGCCCCACGTGGCTGATCGCTGCGCCCGCCAGACCCACGTCGCGCCAGAACGCCCGGTCGTACACAGCGACAGCCTTGACCACCCCGCCCATCCACACCGCCGTGCCTTCGGCAAGCAAGCGCACCCGGGCGGGCAGGTCGGGCGTGAAGGCGATGCTGTCGACGGCGAGTGCCGGCGGTACGGCGAGCACGACGTGCTCTGCCGCGACCGCTCCGCTCGCGGCGTGCACCGTGACGCCGTCGTCGTCGACGCAGAGCGCCGCCACCGGGTCGTTCAGGCGCAGCGTGCCGGGAGGGAACTCATCGGCGACGCGCACAGCCAGCGACTGCGCCCCGTGGCTGAAGCGGCCGGAGTCGCGGTCGATCGGGCCGGAGAGGCGCTGGGGTCCATCCGCATCGGGCTCGAACAGCGCGTCGCCAAACAGCGACTGCCCGAACGTCCGCACGCCCAGCTCGGCGACCAGCGACTGGACCTGCAGCTCGTCCGGCCAGAACCAGGCGGCACCGAGGTCAACCGCGCCGCCGCCGTCGCCCTCGCGGACGCTGAGCAGGCGCCCGCCGACGCGGTCGCGCGCCTCATGGACTGCGACGGTGCGCCCCGCCGACAGCAAGGTGCGCGCTGCGGTGAGGCCGGCGATGCCCGCGCCCACCACGACGACGTCGCAGCGACGTCTGCCGTTCACGGCTACCGAACCAGCGGCCCAAGCCGGCATCAGTGCGTCCGCACCGGCCCATGCTCGGCCAGGAACGCAGCGATGCTCGCCACCACGCGCCGGGTCTGACGGGCACCAGCCATCGCCTCCATCGTCACAAGGTAGGCGTCTCGCTCGGGATGATCGAGCTGGGCGTACAGCCCCACCCTGGTGTGAGGACTGCTCCATGTCACACGGTCGCCCCCGGTGCAGGCCGCACCGCGGCGCGCAGGGCCACCGAAGCATCCTCATCTAGCCGCTGATCGGACAGCGGCGGGTGCGAGCACCTCGGGCGGCGCCCGTCGGCCTGAGCCGGTTTCTGACGGGGCGGCTCGGCGACCGCGCATGCCGAGTAGCGGGTGCACGGATGGCCTGAAGGATGACACTGCGGGCCGATGGCGAGCCCGGCCCTGGCTTCCGTCGGGTCGGCCCGGTGCAGGCGGCCTGAGGTTCGTCGGCTTCGAGAGGGTTCGTGTCGCTGCGGCCCGGACGGGGAAAGGGTGGCGGACACTGGCAGCCATGGATCACCCGCCGCAGCTCCCGCTGTTCGATGACAACCCGACCTCGTTGGATCTTCTCGGGTTCGGCGGCGTGGTGGATGCCGTCGTGCGGGTCCTGAACTCCAGTGGCCTCGACCCGGTGACAATCGGGGTTCAGAGCGGCTGGGGTGGCGGTAAGTCGACCCTGCTGAGACTGATCGAGGACAGGCTCAAGGACGAGGGGCACCTGCTCGTCGTCAAGGTCGACCCGTGGGAGTTCGACGACAACCAGGATGTGCGCGGCACGCTGATCGCGCTCGTGCTCAACGCCTTGCAGGAGGCAGTGAAGGCCGATGAGAGCACGGTCCCGAAGGACCGCGTCGGCGAGATCGTGACGAAGCTCGACGGTCTCCGCCGACGGATCGCGTGGGGCCGGGTTGCGAAGGTGCTCATCACGAGCGCGGCGACGATGACCGCGGACATCCCGGCGCTGGTGACCGCCCTGACGCCTGCGCCGCCCGGCGACGAAAGCGCGGACAAGCCGCAGAGCATGGCGGGGTTCCGGGAGGACTTCGCGAAGCTGATGAAGATGGAACTTGGGTTTACGCGCGTGGTAGTCCTCGTCGACGACCTCGACCGGTGCCTGCCCGCGTCAGCCGTGGGCACGCTGGAGGCGATCAAGCTCTTCTTGTCGGTGAAGAAGATGGCGTTCGTGCTCGCGGCGGACGAGGCCCTGGTCCGGGCGAGCATCAACATCCATCTCGGGGACCTCGCCCAGGGGGAGTTCGCGGACCGGTACACGGAGAAGATCGTTCAGGTCCCGATGTCGCTGCCGCGGCTGTCCCAGCACGACGCCGAGGCGTACGTGGCGCTGCTCCTGGCCAGCCAGCAGTCGAGCATGTCGGGCGAGGAGAGCAAGGCGATGATCGACCGCGCCCGCGTTCGTCGGCGCGCGGGAGAGGCGCCGTACGCGGTGGACGACCCGGACGGCGCCCCGGGGCCGACCAGCGAGCAGCAGCGGCTGGCGTCGGTGATCTCGCGGGGGCTGTCGGCGGACAAGTGGCAGACGCCCCGGGCGGTGAAGCGGTTCCTGAACAACCTCGCGATCCGCGAGCAGATCGCTGACGAGGCAGGCGCGCACCTGCAGCTCGACGTGCTGGTCAAGATGTACCTGCTCGAACTGCGGCACCTCAAGGAGTTCAAGGCCCTGGCGGCACTTGAGCCCGACAAGCGCACGGACCTGCTTCAGCGCTGGGAGGACTGGGCGCACGGGGAGAAGGACGCAGCGAGGCCGCCCGAGGTCACCGACACCACTCAAGCGTGGGCGCTCAACGAGCCCCGTCTGGCGGGCCGCGGCAGCGAGATCGACCGGTACCTGAGCGTCGCCGCGACGCTGCTGTCCGACGTGACGTTCGGCGGCGCGATGGACAGCGAGCAGCGCAAGACAGCCGAGCATCTGCTCAGCAAGTCCGACATCGTCCGGCGTGCTGCCGTCGAAGACGTGCTGGGGATGAGTTCGGAGAACCAGGACGTCATCGTCGGTGCTCTCGGCCAGTCGCTGCCGCTGCAGGAGGACCCCAAGGCCGCGTTCGAGTCGTTGACCGAGCTCGCGGCAGGAAGCCCGCGGCTCGCCAGCGAGATCGAGACGGTGCTGCAGCGGCTTCCGGTGATGCGGAAGGTCAAGCCCGCGCACGTTCCCCTCTTCAGGCCGATGCCGTCGGTCCTGACCTCGCTGACGGAGACCGAAGGGTTGCCGCCGGCTGTCGTGCAGGCAGCGAAGACGAGCCTTGCGGCGCTCGCGAAGGCTCGTAGGAACACCTGATGGGCACCTCGGGGGCGTACGGCGGCAGCGGCACGGCCTCGTGGGACGACGCGCACGACCTCTACGAGCAGGTCGCAGCAGGCGGCACCAGGCCGCCGGTCGAGGACCTCGTCGAGGCGTTCAGCCGGGCGCTGAACAAGACCAAGGGCGGGTCTCCGCTGGCTCCCGGCGCGTACGTCGTCGGGCAGACCGGATCCAGCCGGCCTCCGGGCACGGACGGCTACACGCGGAGCAAGACGTCCGTCGGCGGCGGCTCAAGATCGGGGCTGGCGGGCAGTGCTGCCCGCGGTGCTGCCGCGGTCGCCGGTGCCAGTGCCTACCGCACCCGAGACGAACAGGGGCTGGCAGAGCTCGGTCTCGACATGGCCGCGCTCGATGCGCTCCCCGACGACATGGCCCGGTGCGAGGCGATCGCCCACGAGCTGCTCGGCGTCCCGGCCCACCCCGAAGACGCCGCGCTGAAGTCGGCAGCCTTGCAGACCATGCTCCAGGCGATGGAGGCAGCGGAGGAACCCGACAATGAACGGCTCATCGAGATGTACACCGGGAACCTCACCTACGAGTTCGTGCTCATCGAGCTGACCTCGGAGCAACGCAGGGACCCCGTGCCGCCGGCTGAGGCCGCAGCCATGGAGCAAGAGGTCAAGGCCTACATCAAGAGCGACATCAGCAACCCCGTGGACAAGCCGGTAGCGACGCTCAGCAAGCAGGGCCTCATCGACAAGGCGGCGGGCCTGGCGCAAGACGTCCTGGGCATCTTCCGGAGGATCCGATGAGCAGCGCCCGTGTCGAGCTCGCCCCCGACGGCGCGACCCAGAGCGACGCTGGCTCTCGGCTGTATCAGTGGCCGCTGGTCGCCGGTCACACCGCCACGGTCCGCGCGGGCATCGACTGGCACGCGACCCAGTTCGGCCGCCCAGCGCCCGAGGCCAAGGACCTGCTCCGGGTCGTCACCGCGGCCTACATCGCCGACCGTACGACCCGTCAGCCTGCCAAGACCCTCGCCAGGCCGCTGACCCTGACCGTGCACGTCGAGCATCCCGACGTCTGGACGCAGACGGCGCTGGAGCAGGCTGTGGACCTGCTCCACTGGCTCACCGGCGACGACTGGGCCCTGCGGTGCGTCAAGTCGAAGGCCAAGCAAGCGGAGCCGGAGCAGACCCTCGACGTCGGCGTCGCCGCCGCCAACGACATCTGCCTCGTGTCCGGCGGCCTCGACTCGCTCTGCGGAGCGCTCATCCGACTGCGACAGCCCGGTACGCCGTTCTCCTTGGCCACGCCGACACCTCGACGCTGATCCGCCGCGCCCAGCAGCACCTCCGGAAGCACCTCGCCGCGCAGACGCCCTCAGGCACGTACACGCAGTACCCACTGCGCCACCTCGGCGACGTGAAGCACCGAACACCTAAGACCCGATCGCTGCTGTTCATGACGATGGCCGTCGCCGCAGCGTCAGGCATAGGCGCGACCCGCGTGCTCGTCCCTGAGAACGGGTTCACCAGCATCAACCCGCCGCTGGAGCCGTCCCGCGCCGGCGTGATGACGACCCGCTCGACCCACCCCTGGACGTTCCATTCGCTCACCGAACTGCTCGCGACCCTCGGACTCACAGGCATCGCCGTGGTGAACCCGCACCACGACCTGACCAAGGGCGAGCTCCTCAAGCAGGCGATGCCCGCCGACACGGAAACCGACCAAGCCCTCGCGGCAGCAACCGTGTCCTGCGCCAAGCCCAACCCCGGCAGACCCCCCGGGGGGAACCCCAACACGCAGTGCGGGGTCTGCATCGCCTGCCTGGTCCGCCGGGCAGCGTTCATCGCCGCCGGGCTGCCCGACCAGACCGAGTACGCCGTCAAGACGTGGGCCAAGGCACCGGCCGAGGCCGTCCGGCACTCCCGCCGGCACGACATCGCAGCGTGGCGGTCGGCCACGGAGAACGGGATAGCCAGGCACCGGGTCCTGGGGTCCGCCGCGTGGCCTCCCGGCACCGACTTCGACCACGTCCTTGACCTGGTCGACCGAGGGCTCAAGGAACTCGCGCATGTCCCCGTCTGACCTGCCGCCGCTCGACTGCCACGCCCACATCGCACCGGACGTGACCAGGTCCCAGATCGCCGGCCTGAACGGCGCGCTGGTATTCGCGATGACCCGCACGCCCGGGGAGGCCGGCGCCGCCGCCCGCCGGTCCGACGCCACCCTCGCTTGGGGCTTCGGCGCCCACCCCGGCCTGCCCGACGCCATCAGCAGAGTGAACAAAACCGTGCTGCGCGAGGCGGTCCAGGCGCACGCGGTCATAGGGGAGATCGGACTGGACCGCCGAGGTCCCTCCGGACCGCAGCGCGCGGCGCTGGAGGCACTCCTCGACGCCTGCCAAGGAGAACCCGTGGTGCTGTCGCTGCACAGCACCGGGCGCACGCGTCAGCTGCTCGACGTCCTTCGCCAGCACCCCCACCCCGGAACAGTGCTCCACTGGTTCAACGGCACGCCCGACGAGATCAGCGAAGCCGTCGCGCTCGGGTGCTACTTCTCGGTGAACAACGCCATGACCGACGACCGGCTCGCGCAGATCCCAGCCGACAGGATGCTCCCCGAGACCGACTTCCCGGCCTCGCGCAAGACCACGCTCGCCTCCAAGCCCGGCGACACCCGCGCTCTTGAGAAGCGCCTCGCCCAGCGCGACGGCAGCCTCGAAACCGCCATCCGCTACCGCTTCTACCGCACCCTCGCCGGCCTGCTAGCCGTCTCTGGGGCCAGGTCGCGAATGCCTCAAGGCTTTCAGGCGGTGCTTGACGCAGCCGAGGTCTAGCCGTCGCCACGGTGGGCCTGCACCGGGCAAGCAGGTCGGCGACGGCTTGAGGAGTCAGGTTCGACCCCCGTCCGCCGCAGCGGAGACCTCGGCTTCTCACGCCAGGACCGTCTCGTACGGGCGCATCCGCCCGGCCACACGACCGGCTCTGTTCCCTGAGGCGCCACCTCGCGATGCACTCATCTGCGCTGCTCGAACGGGGGCGGGTGCGATCACCACCTAGCCGGACTAGAGCACGCTCTGGATCGCCAACGCTCGACGTACTGACCGAGTGCTTGGCGCGGAGGGGATGCTGCTGGCCTGCGCGCAAGGCCGGGCGTCTCCCGAATGACCCAGCGCAAGATGCGTAGCAGGCGCGGTGCACTGACACGCACGCCCCAGTTACGGTTTCGGGCCGTCGGAGCTCACCCGTGCTGAGCGTAGGGGGCCATCGCGGGGGTTGCCCGTCCCGCGATCAGATACAGCGGAGCTGCGACGGCGAGGACAGCGGCACCGACAAGGGTTGCGGTGGTGAGCCCCGCGGCGTCGGCAAGCGCACCCAGGGTGATGCCGCCTAGCGCACCGCCGGTCTGGGCGGTCAGGCTGTTCGCGGAGATGACGGTGGCGCGGGTGGACGGTCCGACGACGGCCCGGTGCAGCATTGCCTGGTGGACTGGGTTGGCGGCGCCGTGGACCGCCATCGTGGCCAGGTAGGCGGCGAGCAGGCCGATCGGCCCGGTGGTCAGGCCGATGCCGACCACGGTCAGGCCCTGGACGACACGTAGGACGGCACCCGCCCGGGCGGCACCCAGCCGGGTGGCCAGCCAGGGCGCGATGAGCGCGCCGGCAGCCGACAGGAGCCATGCGGCGGCGGTCGCGGGTCCGAGCAGCGCGGCGGCCCGGTCCGCGTCACCCAGTACCTCGCTGAGCCGGGCGGGTGTGAACGTCTCGAACGCCACCATGCCGAAGCCCCAGAGGAACTCGACGGCGACCAGGGCGATGAGCACGGTGCTGCCGCGTACCAGGCCGATGGCGGAGCGGATGACGGCCGGGGTGGTGCGCAGCGCCCGGCGGGCGGCGACGGGCCGGACCGGCCGCGTTTCAACCATCAGTAGCGCGACCGCGGTCAGATGCACCAGCTCGAGCACGAGACTGGCCAGTAGCGGCAGCACCAGGGCGTCGACACCGGCCACTGGCCCGAGCGCGACCAGGCCGCCGCTGGCGAGCGCACCCGCGCTGATGGCCAGGCCGAGCACGACGCCGCCGTGGGCCAGACCACGTTCGAGGTCGGCGTCCGGGTCGGCGGCCTGGGCGGTGTCGACGTACCAGGCATCGAGCGGACCGCTGTCCAGGGCCCGGTAGACGCCCTGCAGGGCGAACACGACGACCAGCGCGGGCAGACTGTCCGCCACGATCAGCAGCGCGACCGCGGCGGCCTCGGCGCCGATTGCTCCCAGCAGGACCCGGCGCCGGCCGAGCGCGTCGGCGAGTGCGCCGGTCGGCAGCTCGAGCAGCATCACCACCAAGCCCTGCGCCGCGGTGACCAGGCCGATCTGTCCGAGAGTGAGGCCGCGATCGAGTAGGAGCAGGACGAGTACCGGGATGAGTAGGCCGGTCGGCAGCCAGCGCACTCCGCGCAGCAGCAGGAAGCGACGGCGCGCTTCGCGTGCGTCCAGCACCGTCGCGGAGGCCGGCGTCACAGTCGCGGTGTGGGCATGGGGAAGCTCTGCAGCACGATCGCGCACTTTTCCGCGCCGGGCGCCGCCGGGTGGGCCTGCGCCTTGTGCCGCTCGACCACCGCGTGGAGATCGCGGTTGAGCGCCGCCAGCCCCTGCGGCGTCATCGCGAACTCGTAGTCGGACTGGTCGGCCGCGTCGCGCCACTCGGTCGACCATTCGCGCCGCGACTCCAGCCAGTCCTCGGTCCACCGCTGCACTAGCCGGACGTGGTGCCCGGTGAGCCAGTCGACTGCTGCTCGGTCGTCGGCGTCACCCTCGAAGGCGGAATCGCGGTAGGACGTCATGTCGTGCGCCGCCCGCCAGCAGCGGCGCCGGCCACCGGCTTCCTCCGGCTGCTCCTCGATGAGCCCCACATCGGCGAGCTGACGCAGGTGATAGCTGGTCGCCCCGCTATTTGTCTGCAGCCGCTGGGCGAGTTCGGTCGCCGTCGCCGGCCCGAACGCCCGCAGCGCGGATAGAAGCCGGGACCGCAGCGGATGCGCCAGGACACGCAGTTGAGCGGAGTCAAGGTGCACACGACGAGAAGGAGCGGCCGCTGACATGCCTGCACAGTACCTATGCACAGATTTTCTGCAAGATGGACTCGGCAACGGGATGCTGGGTAGTTGTGCGGCGCTCTCACGCCCGGCCCGACTTCGTTGAGGGGGCGCTCTGCGATGTCATGTAAGCCCGCGTCTGCCGCCTGACCGATGCAAACGACGTGGCGCGAACGCTGCGCCGCGAGGCGCCGGCCGCTCCAAACGGAGCGACTCAGAGCCACTAGCGCGCGCGACAGGCGTCCTGGGACAACCCCGGCACCGTAAGGGCAGCGTGGAGAAGTCCGACGACACCGCCCACAAGCGCCGAGGTGACTGCACCCGCAACCCCCGCTCGTGCCCTTCGGACGAGGCGAGGTGATCGCACCCGCCAGGCTGCGGACGCCCATCGCGGGGCGGGTGCAAGCACCTCGGGTGACGCCTGTCGGCCTGAGCCGGCCTGCCGACCGAGCAGCTCGGCGCTGCACATCTCGAGTAGCGACCTCCGAACAAGCCGAGAGGTGCGCATGCCGCCGTTGCTACGTCGGCCACGAGCGGGGCGGTCATGAGCCGTCCCGCCGCGGCGGCACGGTCGCGGCGCGCTGTCCCGCACGCCGAACGACCACCGGACACCTGCGGAGCCGATGACGAGCAGTCTTGATCTTCTCCGCAGAGGATCGGCGAGCGGGACACGGTCGAAGCACCCGCCGGTGTAGAGCAACCGCCGGTTGTACTGCATGCACGCGACCGCGAGCGAGCTGGCCATCAGCGCATCGGCGTCGAGCAGCTGGCCCAGCACCCGCACCAGAATCTTCCTCCAGGACGACCTCGACCTCCTTACCGGTGGCAAAGCTCCGCGGTGCAGCGAGAGCGGCAGACCGCGGCTGACGGCGCGGGCGCGCTCCCTGCCAGCGCGGCGGGTACTCCTCCGGGAGCAGGTGAGCGGCCGCCCGCCGACCGACGCCGAGCCGGTCCGTGTCGCCGTACGGTCTGATGGTGAAGCTCCGTGCTCGTGACCTGCTCGCCGCGCTCGCGGTCGCCGTAGCGCAGCTGGTGGGGTCGTTCGGCGCGGCGTCGAACCAGCCGGCGGCCAGGTCGATCGACCTGTTCGGTGTGCTGCTCCTGCTCGCCGGCCCGCTGGCGCTGCTGGTGCGGCGCAACCGGCCGGAGCTGCCGCTGTTCGTGAGCCTGGCGGCGCTGGTCAGCTACCTCGGCCTCGACTACGCCGTGGGGCCGATCTTCCTGGCGTTCGGCATCGCCGTCGTCGACGGCGTGCTGCGGCGTCGCCGGCTCGCTGTGGCGGTCGCCGTCGGGTCGTGGGAGGCGAGCGTGCTTATTGCCGCCGCGGTCGGTGAGATCGGCTGGGGGGAGGTGACCGGAGCGACCGCGTGGACGCTGGTGGTGGTTGCTGTCAGCGAGGTCGTGCGGGTGCGACGCCAGGGCGCCGAGCAGGAGCGCGCGACGGCCGAGCAGGAGCGGCTGCGGGTCGCCGGCCAGCAGCGGCTGATGATCGCCCGCGAGCTGCACGACGTGCTGGCCCACAGCATCTCTGTGATCAGCGTGCAGTCCGGTGTCGCCCTGCACCTGCTCGACGAGCGGCCCGAGGGAGTACCGGAGCAGGTGCGGGCGGCGCTGGCGGCCATCCGGCAGGCCAGCGGCGACGGGCTCCGTGACCTGCAGCGCACCCTCGACGTCCTGCGCGAGCAGCCGGCCCGCACACCCACGCCGGGGCTGTCCGAGCTCGGACGGCTCCTGGACGGCGCCCGAGCGAGCGGGCTGGAGGTAACCTGCACCGTCGACGGCGTGGCACCCGATCTCACCGTCCCGGTCGGGCTGGCGGCCTACCGAGTCGTCCAGGAGTCACTGACGAATGTCTCGCGGCATGCGGGCAGCCCACGGGCACGGGTGCGGGTCACCTACGCCGACAGCAGCCTCGAGGTCCGTATCGACGACGACGGACCGGCCAGGCGGGCCGGCACCGGAGGTGGCCACGGCCTGCTGGGGATGCGGGAGCGGGTGGCGGCCCTGGGCGGGACGCTCAAGACCGGCGCCCGCCCGGACGGCGGGTTCTCGGTGCACGCCAAGCTGCCGACATGACGAGCCGGGCGGCATGAGCATCCGGGTGCTGGTCGCGGACGACCAGGCGCTGGTTCGCGCCGGCTTTCGGGCCCTGCTGGACGCGACCGAGGGCTTGGAGGTCGTGGGCGAGGCGGCCGACGGCGACGCGACCGTGCGGCTGGCGATCGAGCTGGTCCCGGACGTCGTGCTGATGGACATCCGGATGCCGGGCAGCGACGGGCTGGCCGCGACCGCCCGCATCACCGCCGACGACCGGCTTCGCGAGGTGCGCGTGATCGTCCTGACTACCTTCGAGCTCGATGAGTACGTCTTCGCGGCCCTGCAGGCAGGGGCGAGCGGCTTCCTGGTCAAGGACACCGAGCCGGCCGAGCTGCTGCACGCGATCCGGGTCGTCGCCTCCGGCGACGCGCTGCTGTCACCGGGCGTGACCCGGCGCTTGATCGCGGAGTACGCGAGCCGCGCCCGCACCGCGCCACCGACCGCCCAACTCGACCAGCTCACCGAACGCGAGCGCGAGATCGTCGCGCTGGTCGCCGAGGGGCTGTCGAACGACGAGATCGCCGGCCGCCTGTACCTCTCGCCCGCGACCGCCAAGACCCACGTCAGCCGGGCGATGGTCAAACTCGGCGTCCGCGACCGCGCGCAGTTGGTCGTGCTCGCCTACGAGTCCGGTCTGGTACGTCCCGGGTGGACCGGCACGACCTGACCGCCTCCGGCGGGAGTACGGCCAGAGCCTCCCCTGGTACGACGACACGGCGCCCGGCGCGCGACACCGTGGAGCACATGACCACCACCTACGCCGTGGAGACACGGTCCCTGACCAAGAGGTACGGCGCGCGCACCGTCGTCGACGGCCTCGACCTACGACTGCCGACCGGCGTGATCGCCGGCTTCATCGGCCCGAACGGCTCGGGCAAGAGCACGACCCTGCGGATGCTGCTCGGGCTGGTACGCCCGAGCTCCGGCGAGGGCACGGTGCTCGGCGAGCCGCTGACCCACCCGGAGCGCTACCTGTCCCGGGTCGGCGCGCTCATCGAGGCGCCGGCCTTCTACCCCGGCCTGTCCGGCACGGCCAACCTGCGGGTGCTGGCCGCGCTCGCCGGCAACGACCCGCAGCGGGTGGGCCAGGTACTCGACCGGGTCGGCCTGGGCCAGCGCGGTGGCGACGCCTACAAGCGCTACTCCCTCGGTATGAAGCAGCGGCTCGGCATCGCCGCCGCGCTGCTCGGGGAGCCCGAGCTGCTGATGCTGGACGAGCCGACGAACGGCCTGGACCCGAGCGGCATCCGGGAGATGCGTGACCTGCTGCGCACCCTGGCCGGCGAAGGCCTGACCGTCTTCGTCTCCTCGCACCTGCTCGGCGAGCTGGAACAGGTCTGCGACCACCTGGTGATGATCGAATCCGGCCACGAGGTCTTCCAGGGCCCGACGGCGCAGCTGCTCGCCGGTAGCGACGAACTGGTGCTCGCCCCCGAGCGCGCCGAGGACCTCACCGTCCTGGCCGGGTTGCTGCGCAGCCGCGGCCTGGACCCGGCGACCCGCGAGGGACGGCTGCACGTGCCTGCCGGCTCGGAACGCGCCGACGCCGGCGAACTCAACCGCGCCGCTGCCGATGCCGGCGTGACCCTGACCGAGCTGCACGTCGTCCGCGCCTCGCTCGAGACGCGGTACGCCACGCTCACGACGACTGGAGCCTCCGCATGAAGCGCGTCCTCACCTCCGAGCTGATCAAGCTGCGCCGACCCGGCGTGCTGCTGGGCGCCGGCGCCGTCCTCCCGCTGCTGTCCGTCGTCGCGACCCTCGCCGTCGTCCTGACGGCCACCGACACAGCCCCCACCGACGGCCCGGGCACGACGCTCGGCGCGCTGTCGCAGGCCGGCGGTCTGACCGCTGGCTTCACGGCCATCGCCGCCTTCCTCGGGCTGCTGGTGTTCGCCCTGTTCGCCAGCGCCTTCGGCAGCGAGTACACCAGCGGCACCCTGCGCTCGATGCTCACCCGCGAGCCCCGCCGGCTGCGGCTGCTCGGCGGCAAGTGGCTCGCGCTCGCGCTGTTCACCGCGAGCACCCTGCTGCTCGCCCTGGTCGCCAGTGCGCTGACGGCGCTGGCCGTCGCCCCGTCGCAGGGCCTCCAGGCCAGCGAGTGGTTCAGCGGCACCGGGCTGTCCGCCGCCGCAGGGGACTACCGCAACGCGGTGCTCAGCGCACTGCTGTACGGCACGCTCGGCGCCGTCGTCGCGACGCTGGCCCGCTCCGGCATCATCGCCGTCGGCGCCGGTGTCGCCTGGCTCGGCCCGGCTGAGCACCTGCTCGCCGACGCGGTGTCCGCCGGCAACCGCTGGTTCCCCGGACTGCTGTTCGAGGCGACGGCGCAAGGCGGCACGGCCGTCTCGTCGCTGACCCGGTCACTACTGATCGGCGGCCTGCTCGCCGCCGTCGCGGCCGCCATCGCCTCGGTGACCTTCCTGCGGCGCGACGTCAGCACCTGAGCCGTGCCCGTCCGCACGTTCATCCACCGCCAAGGAGTTCTCATGCGAACCAACGCACTCTCGACGGCCGGCCGGGTGGCCGTAGCCAGCCTCGCCTTCGCCGCCACTGCCATCGCCTTCCAGCGGCTCACCGGAGTAGGCGCGCAGTTCCCGACCGTTCCGCCAGGGCTGATCCTGCTGCTGGTGGCGATCGCCGCGCACCTGCTCATCCCCCGGTGGTGGGCGGCGGCGGTCGGCACGGCGATCCCGCTGATGATCGCCGTCGGCGGTGTCGTGGCCCCCGAGGCTAGCCTGGATCTTTCATCGACCGGGGGTCGGTGTGGGGTGTTGATGACATGAAAAGTGCTCCCTGGCAGGCAGAATGGGACTTGCGAAGGTTCCGTTCGGCACTGAACAAGGAGCACTTTCCAGG
>JAABUN010004175.1_pt1 | contig 20331 bp, 15 predicted proteins | sample 5559311 | NCBI WGS metagenome assembly JAABUN01 (sample SAMN10711877, study PRJNA513370) | rock metagenome | isolation source: Antarctica rocks | place: Antarctica: Victoria Land, Siegfried Peak sud
GGGGAGGGTCGCCGCCAACAGGCGGCGGGGAGAGGTCCGTCCCCCCACCCCCCTCCCCACCGGCACACATCTTGCAATCCCCCCGCCCCAGCCACTACCGTCTCCCGACCCACGTCTCACGTCTCACGTCTCACGTCTCACGACTCCCCTCACCAAAGCGAGCCCCCATGACCGGAACCACCATCTGGAGCGGCAAACCCTACCCCCTCGGTGCCACCTGGGACGGCGAAGGCGTCAACTTCGCCCTCGCCTCCGAGCACGCCACCACCGTCGAACTCTGCCTCTTCGACCGTCCCGACGCCCCGACCGAGTCCGTCCGCATCCCCATCAGCGACCAGACCGACCAGGTCTGGCACTGCTACCTCCCCGGCGTCCAACCCGGCCAGTTGTACGGCTACCGCCTCCACGGCCCCTACGCCCCCGACCAGGGCCTCCGCTTCAACCCCCACAAGCTCGTGGTGGACCCCTACGCCAAGGCCCTCAGCGGCGACATCCGCTGGGACGACGCTGTATATGCCTACACCATCGGCGCCGAGGACGGTGCAGCCTCCCACGACGTCCGCGACAGCGCCCCCTTCATGCCCCGCGCCGTCGTCATCGACCCCGCGTTCGATTGGGGCAACGACCAATCGCCGAATATCCCCCTCGCCGAGTCCGTGATCTACGAATTGCACGTCAAAGGCTTCACCAGGCAGCACCCCGCCGGGCCCCAACCCCTGCGCGGCACCTACGCCGGGCTCGCCTACCCGCCCGTGTTGCGCTACCTCCAATCGCTCGGCGTCACCACGGTCGAACTGCTGCCGATCCACCAGTTCGTCGACGACCGCCACCTCGTCGAGCGCGGCCTGCACAACTATTGGGGCTACAACTCCCTCGCCTACTTCGCCCCCCACGCCCCCTACAGCAGCGGCGGTGACGGGGGCGAACAGGTCCGCGAGTTCAAGGCGATGGTCAAGGCCTACCACGCCGCCGGCCTCGAAGTCATCCTCGACGTCGTCTACAACCACACCGCCGAGGGCAACCACCTCGGCCCCACCCTCTCGATGAAAGGCATCGACAACCCCGTCTACTACCGCCTCACCGCCGACCAGCGCTACTACATGGACTACACCGGCACCGGCAACAGCCTCAACGTCCTCCAGCCACGCACCCTGCAACTGATCATGGACAGCCTCCGCTACTGGGTCCTCGATTGCCATGTCGACGGCTTCCGCTTCGACCTCGCCGCCGCCCTGGCGCGCGGCCTCTACGAGGGCGACCGCCTCTCGGCCTTCTTCGACATCATCCATCAGGACCCCGTACTCTCGCAGGTCAAGCTGATCGCCGAACCCTGGGACATCGGACCCGGCGGCTATCAGGTCGGCAATTTCCCGATCCTCTGGGCCGAGTGGAACGGCAAATACCGCGACGCCGTGCGCCGCTACTGGAAGGGCGACGAGGCCCAGGTCGCCGAACTGGCCTACCGCCTCAGCGGCTCCAGCGACCTCTACCAGAGTGACGGTCGCCGCCCCTACGCCAGCATCAACTTCATCACCGCGCACGACGGCTTCACCCTGCGCGACCTCGTCTCCTACAACGAGAAGCACAACGACGCCAACGGCGAGGGCAACAACGATGGCGACAACAACAACGAGTCGTGGAACTGCGGCGTCGAGGGGCCGACCGACGATCCGCAGATCAACGCCCTCCGCGCCCAGCAGCAACGCAACATGTTGGCAACATTGCTCCTCTCGCAGGGCGTCCCGATGCTCGTCGCCGGCGACGAGCGCGATCGCACACAGGGCGGCAACAACAACGCCTACTGCCAGGACGACCCGATCAGTTGGCTCGACTGGCACCTCGATGACCGGAAGCGCGACCTCCTCCGCTTCACCCAGCGCCTGATCGCCCTCCGCAAGGCACACCCGGTCCTCCGCCGCCGCTCCTTCTTCCAGGGCCGCAGCATTCGCGGCCAGGATGTCGGCGACATCGCCTGGTACCAGCCCCACGGCGGGCCGATGACCGATGAGGAATGGGGCACTGGCCACGTCCGCGCCCTCGGTATGCTCCTCAACGGGCAGGTCATGGAGGAGCGCGACGCGCGCGGTCGCCCGATCGACGACGACGTCCTCCTCCTCCTCCTCAACTCCGGCCCCGAAACGCTCCCCTTCACCCTCCCCGGCGCGACGGCCGACCTGGACTGGGAAGTCCTGCTCGACACCGCCCACCCCGACGAAGACGCGCGCGAGGCCACCCCGCCCGGCCAGACCTACGCCCTGCAGGGGCGTTCGCTCGTCGTCCTCTGCCAGCCGATCGCCCGCCCCACCCCCGACACCGACGCCCTCCTCGACACGCAGAATCTGGCGGAGGCGGCCACCACCTTCGCCCCCTTCGCGCCGGGCGAGCGCACCGTCGTCGGCAACGTGATGACCATCGCCAGCCTCTGGAGCCCCGAACTCGGCAACGTGCGCGACCTCAGCGTCTACCTCCCGCCGAGCTACGCCGACGGCGCGGCCCGCTACCCCGTCCTCTACATGCACGACGGCCAGAACCTCTTCGATCAGGCCACCGCCTTCGCCGACGAGTGGCGCGTGGACGAGACGATGGAGGCGCTGGCCGCGCAGGGCATCGAGGCGATCGTGGTCGGTATCCCCAACATGGGGCCGCAGCGGCTCGCCGAATACAGCCCCTTCGCCGACGAACAGCACGGCGGCGGGCGCGGCGAGGACTACCTCGCCTTCATCGTCGGCACCCTCAAGCCCTACCTCGACGCCAGCTTCCGCACCCGGCCTGACCGCGACCAGACCGGCATCATGGGCGCCGCCATGGGCGGCCTGATCAGCCTCTACGCCTTCTTCCGCTACCCCGACACCTTCGGCTTCGCGGGCGCGGTCAGCCCCTCGCTCGACTTCGCCGACGGCGCGATCTTCCCCACCATCGCCGCAGCCCCCCCGCCGTCCGGTCGCCTTTACCTCGACATCGGCACCGCCGAAGGCGACGCCCCCCTCGCCAGCGTCCGCCGCCTGCGCGACCTCCTCGCGGAGCGCGGCTACGCCGACGCCACCCACGAAGGTCAGGGACACGACGCCGCAAATACCCTCCGCTACATCGAAGCCCCGGACGCCGAACACAACGAAGCCGCCTGGTCTGCCCGCCTCGCCGACGCCCTCACCTTCCTCCTCGCCCCCCTCACCCAGCCCCAAGAGGCCGCGCCGCGCCACTGAAGCGCGGCGCGAGTGTTGCCCTGCGATGGTCGGTGCCCCGCACCGTCAGCAGGAGGGCGGGATCCCGGCGGCACGGAGATTCCTGATTCATAGCACGCGAACGACGTGCTGCGTTTCCCACACCCTTGTCGGATCGCTTCTCCCCCCGCTCCTCGAATGGGTGGGTGCCCCCTGGGCGGCGGTGACGAGCCGCAGCGATGCCGGGGGTGCGGGTGCCCCGCCGACCGCCCCGCCGACGGGCCTGCAGTCGCCCGGGTCACGCGGCGTCGGTCGCCGTGTCCCCTTCAGCAAGCAGGGCGGCGACCTCGGCGTCGTACAGCAGCGCCGGGTCGAAGCCCATCGACCCGAAGTGGCCCGCGAGTTCCAAGCCGAGCAGGCCGTGCATCCGGGTCCACCACGTCACGCCGCGCCGCAAGGTCGACCCGGCGGCGTCCAGGCCACGTTCCCGCGCCCAGACCGCGAACTGCGCCTCCAGCGCGGACAGTCGCGGGTCGGCAAGGATCGCGGGCGTCGGGCGCGCGGCGAGTGCGGCGAGGAATGGGGCGAGGATGCGGCCAGCGAGCGCCGTCGCACTCGCCGGGGCGACGTAGCCCGGCACCGGGGTGCCGTACAGGAGCAGATAGCGGTGCGGCTGCGCCAGCGCCCAGGCCCGGAGCGCCGCCGCGAGCGCGCGCAGGGCCACGTCCGGATCCGCATGGCCGCCCGGCGACGCGACATCCTCGACCGTCGCGGCGAGGTCACCGTAGGCGTCGAGGATCAGGTCGCTCAACAGGGCGTCGCGGCTCGCGAAATAGCGGTAGAGCGCCGACCCGGTGACGCCCATCTCCTTGCCGATGGCGTTGAGCGAGAGGGCCGCGATGCCCCCGGCAGCGAGCTGGCGCAACGCGATCGCCTTGACCTCCTCGCGCGTCGCGGCGTGGTACCGCGCCCGCCGCCCCGATAACGTAGCCCCCATCAACTCATCCCTCCCCGCATACGCCCGCTGCAAGCACACCCCGGTAACGCCCCGGTGTGCAGTCACTCCATCCATTACTGTCACAGAAATACTACCATATAACTTTCCTAAGAGGTATTGACGTTATGAGACGGCGGGTGTATTCTCTAAGCGTAGATGTTCTAACGAAAAAGATATATCCTTACAAGACCAGGAGGCGGACGATGGCACGGGAGCAGACCCTGGACCGTCCCCGGCGCGGGGACCACGCTGACGAATCCGGCACGACGCGGGCGGCGAGTGCTGGGCGTGCTGAGCCTGCTGGAAGTTCTGGGAATGAGGGGGGTGACATGATGATCGCGACGGAGATCGTGCTGCCACAGATCGGCGAGCCGGAGACCCTGGAAGTGCGGCGGCGGGAACTGCACGCGCCGCGCGCGGGCGAAGCGCTCATCCGCGTCGAGGCGACGGGCGTCTCGTTCGCCGAGCAATCGATGCGCCGCGGACGCTACCCCGGCCAGCCCAAATTCCCGTTCGTGCCGGGCTACGACCTCGTCGGCGTCGTGACCGCGGCCGGCCCCAGCGTCGCGGGGGTCGCCGTCGGACAGCGGGTGGCGGCGCTGACCAAAACCGGGGGCTGGGCCGATCACGTCGTGCTGCCCGCCGCCGCCCTGCTCCCCGTCCGGGATGGCGTCGACCCGGCGGAGGTCGAGACCCTGGTCGTCAACGGCCTGACCGCCTGGCAGATGCTCCACCGTAAGGCCCACACCCAGGCAGGGCAGACGATCCTCGTCCACGGCGCGAGCGGCGGCGTCGGCACCACCCTGGTCCAACTCGCCCGCCACGCCGGGATCCGCGTCATTGGCACCGCCTCCCCACGCCACCACGAGGCGCTCCGCGCGCTGGGCGTCGAACCACTCGACTATAACGATCCCGACCTGATTGGCAGCGTCCGCCGACTCGCCCCCGGTGGAGTGGACGCCGCCTTCGACCACCTCGGCCTCCCCAGCGCCGCGCGCTCCTTCGGGCTGCTGGCCCCCGGCGGGACATTGGTCTGCTACGGGACGGTCACCGCCCTCCGCGAGGGCACTTCCATCCTGGGGGCGTTCGCGGCGCTGCTGTCCCGCATCGCCAGGTGGAACCTGCTGCCCAACCGCCGCCGCGCGACCTTCTACGACCTTTGGGGCGGCCACCTCGTCCGCCGCGCCGCGTTCTACCGGCGGGCGCAAGAGGACCTGGCGCATGTCCTGGATCTGCTCGCCATCGGCATCCTGACCCCGCAGATCGCCGCCCGCCTGCCGCTCGTCCAGGCCAGCGAAGCGCTACGGCTGGCCGAATCCCGCACCGTCTTCGGCAAGGTCGTCCTCATCCCCTGAACCGCCCACCCCGCGCCGGGCGGGCCGGTCCACGCGGGGCCTTCGCCCGCCCGGCACCGACCCCGACGGCCTTCATGCTCGTCGCAGCCTCCACGGTGCTTCTCTGCGCGCCGCGTCCACCATAGCGCCCGGCGTCGTCCCACCCCGCCCCGTCCCCCCTGCGTCTTACGCCTTACGCCTTACGCCCCCACCCTCCCCGCGTCGGGGAGGGTCGCCACCTGCAGGTGGCGGGGAGAGGTCCATCCCCACCACCTCGCCGCGCACCTCCCGCCCCGCCCCCTCACGTCTCACGTCCCCCTCACGCCTCACGCCTCACGCCTCATCCCCCCCATTCGGGCCGTAGGCGGCCATCGCCTCGACCAGGCCGCGCGGGGCCTCATCGTTGAAGCAGAAGGCGACGCCCCGCGCCGATTCGGCCGCCGCCACCGCGCTACGGGGGAACATCGCCGCCTCATACCGGGCCAGCGCCGCCTCGACCTCCCCGCCATGTTCGATGAGCGCCATGGCCAATTCGGCACCATCGAGCATCGCGAGGTTTGCGCCTTCGCCGGCGAACGGCGACATCAGGTGCGCCGCGTCCCCGAGCAGCGTCACGCCCGGCACCCGCGCCCAGGCGTGCCCAATCGGCAGGGCGTAGACCGGGCGCGGGACGATCATGTCGTCGCAGTTGCGGATGAGATCCGTGAACTCGCCGCTCCAGTCGGCGAACTCTTCGAGCAGCGCCGCGCGGGCGGCGGGCGCGTCGGACCAGTCGACGCCGCGCGTGGTCGTCCAGTCCTGCGGGACGCGCAGCGCGATATAGTTGCGGATGTGCCCGCCACCGTGGGCGATCATCCCCTTGTTATCGGAGAGGGCGAACATGATGCCGGGGCCGACGAGCGCGCCCGCCGCCGGGTAACGCCCGACGTCCGCGATGGACGTGTCGAGGAACGAGATCCCGGCGTATGCCGGGGTGGCGGGCGACAGTAGCGGACGCACCTTCGACCACGCCCCATCCGCCCCGACCAGCAGATCGGCCGTGGCACCGCCGCCGTCGGCGAAGGTCAGCGCATGCCGCCCGCCATCGAGCGGTGTGACGGCGCTGACCCTGTGGCCCCAGGCGATCCGGCCCGGATCGAGGGACGCGATCAGCAGGTCGCGCAGATCCGTCCGTTCGATCTCGGGACGGCTCCCCCCGCCGTCCTCAGCCGCCTCGTCCACGAAGACCGTGCCAGCCTTGTCAAGGATGCGCATGGCCTCGCCCTCCGGATGCACAAAGCGGCGGAACTCCCCGAGGAGGTCGGCCTCGCGCAGGGCACGCTGGCCGGACTCCTCGTGTATGTCCAGCGTGCCGCCCTGCTGCCGCGCGTCGGCGGCAGCGTCGAGTTCGTAGACAGTCGCCGCGATGCCATGCACTTGCAGGACACGGGCGAGGGTAAGACCGCCGAGGCCACCGCCGATAATCGCGATACGGGGCGTAGTGATCGACGTCATGACCATGATCCTTTCATATAGGGTGTGCTTCCGAAGTGTCGATAGCCAAGGTTTGCGCGTCGTGTTCGGGCGCGTTGCACAGCGACGGCCAGACCATGATGAGGCGGACGGCGGTGGCGACCATGCAGTGAGCACAGCCCCTCCCCGCACGCTCATGTGTACGGCAGCCAGGGCGGCTGCAATTCAAAATCGTGCGCGGCGGGGAACGCGCATACTGCCCCGGCCCCTCCCGGCCACCCCCCACCTCGCCCCCCAGTCCGCGTAGGCGGACTTCGTGGCGGCGCCTTCAGCCGGGACTTCAGTCCAACGGCACCCCCGCGCCGTCACGCCCCCCGCCCCAGCGACATCCCGCCTCCGCCGCGCAAGACTTCACCCCGCCCCCGCCAAGGAGGCCCTGGTCATCGCCGCCGCGCCGATGTCGGCGGCGACCCACCGGACAGCGTTGAGCGTGCCGCTCGCGCCGCCCGCTTCGTCGGCCGCAGCATCGCCGAGCGCCGTGTCGCCGCTCGTCCCGCGGGGGTCTCCCATGCCGCGCCCGCGCATTCGCCGCCATACCGACGCCACTGTGGTCATGATCGCTCCGGGGCCGTGGGCGGGCGGCGGGTGTCGAGGACCCCGGTCAGGAACACATCGAGGCCCCATTGGAAGCGGTCGGGGCCGGGGCCGGAGAGGAGTTCGTCGCCGAGGCGGGCGATCTGCGGATATAACGCCGCGTCCGCCGTGGCGATCACCGCGACCAGGGCGGAATCCTCGGCGGCAGCCTGCGGTGCCGACTGTCGCGTGCCCTGTTCGGCGGCGGTGGCGGTCGCGTACAGCAGCAGCAGATCGACCGCCCACGCCGCCTCGCGATCCGGCACACCCCCCTCGCGCAGCAGCGCGAGGATCGCGTCGACCAGCCGCAGGTAGTGCGGGCCGCTCGGATGCGTGGACAGCGTCATCCGCGCGATCTCCGGGTAGTCGAAGAGCACGAGCATGTATCGCGTCAGCAGCCCCTTCACGCGCTCGCGCCACGTCCCGGTTGCCGGAATGGACGCGCCGACCGCACCCAGGAGCGCGTCAAGGATCTGCGCGTGCAAGTCCCCGGTGTCGCGCACGTAAACATACAGCGACGCGGCCCCCGTATCCAGCGCTACGGCGATGCGGCGCATCGTCACCCGGCCCAGCCCTTCATCGCGGAGGATCGCCAGCGCGACGTCGATGATGCCCTGCCGCGTCAGTGCCGACTTCGCCGGACGCTCGCGCCGACTCCGAATCGTCTCCACGGTCTCGTTCGCACGCATCCCCAACCCCTCTCATGGCTACGTCTTTGAACACGTTCGTAACGAATATGTTCGTATTCTCGCCACGCCGCTCATCCGTCGCTCCGCCCCACCCGGAACGCCCCCCCATCCTGACGCCAAACCCTCGACCAGACCTCCGCCCAGGCGGCAACAGCCGCCTACAACCCGATGGTCACCACCATGCCGACGAATTGCCCGACCGCGAAATCGGTGCGCCCCGGCACCGCTCCCACCTCGCCATCCACCGCCATGCGAGGACTATAACACGAACACGTTCGTTATTGCAAACATGTTCGTAGCGAACGCGTTTGCTAGTCAAATCCCTACGCATCCTTGATCACTGCGGGTGGCTCGCCAAACACCAAGGGCCGATGGCACAGCGCGACCCTACATGGGCGTCGCTTCATGGTCTGTTTCACAAGAGCGTATAGGGTGGCCTCCCCCCGCTCCTCGGATGGGCGGGTGCCCGCTGGGCGGCAGGGTAGCGAGCCGCAGCGATGCCGGAGGTGCGAGTGTCGTCGGGCGGCGTGCGCCCCATACCCCCACAGGCAATCGTGGAACAGACCATGTAGCTCCATGGTATCCTGTCGTCCCGTCGTGGCGGGAGACACCAGGTGCGGCCACCAAGCGCGACAGAACAATGTTCACGGGTGCTTCGTGGCCGCAGCCCTTCCTGATCAATGTTACCAGAGCCTGCCGGATTGCTTCTTCCCCTCTCCCTCGGATGGGGAGAGGGGGTGGCGAGCCGCAGCGATGCCGGGGGTGAGGGTGCCCCGCCGCCGCAGCGATGCCGGGGGTGCGGGTCCCCCGTCGACCGCAGCGATGCTGGCCGTGCGGGTGGCTACGCCCGCCGTACAGCCCTATCGCCCACCCCCTCAAGCCCGCCCGGCATAGGTATCCGCCAGCCAGGCGCGCTTGTCGGCCTCCGCCCGTGCGGAGAAGAGATAGCGGTGCCAGGCCAGCCGCTCATGACACGCTACTGCCATTTCCCAGACACACATCGTCGGCGCATCCTCGCCAGTCAGCTCGGTGCGGACGAACGGGCCATCGGCGGCGAGTTCCTTGACGTAGGCGCGCTCCCACAACTCCTGGTGGCCCCGCCAGACCCCGCGATCAGGAAAGCCTGCGCCGTGCTGACGTGCAGCAACGCGAAGTTCAGCCCATAGGATGGATCCCACACGCCGCCCATCGCCGCCTCGGTCAGGATCTGCCGCGCCTCGGTATCGAGCGCGACCGCCACCTCGACCCCCGCGCGACGGACGTGGTACCACTTGAAGACCGTCCGGGGCAGCACGATCGCCCCGTGCGGCTCCGCCACCCGCCACTCGTGCGCCTAGGCGCGCGGGACATTCCCGAGATGATCAAGGCCCTGCACGCCATCACCCGCCGCCATCATCGCCCCCACCCTACACCAAAGCGGCCCCCTGTCCAGGGCCACTATCCGCCCGGCGGGCAGGACCACCACCGCCGCGCCCCTCCCACCTCGCCCCCACCCTCCCTTTTAGGGGAGGGTCGCCGCCGCAGCGGCGGGGAGGGGTCACCCCGCCGCGATCAGCGCGCCCGGTCGCACCACCTCATCGATCACGCCGTATTCCTTCGCCTCGTCGGCGGTCATGTAGTAGTCCCGCTGCGTGTCCCGCTTGATCGTCGCGTAGTCCTGGCCGCTGTGCCGCACCATGATCGCGAGTTGCGTCTCCATCATCCGCACCATCTCGCGCGCCTGGATCGCCACATCCACCGTCGTCCCCTGGAACCCGCCCGACACCGGGTGGATCAGGATGCGCGAGTTCGGCAGGGCGAAGCGCTTGCCATGCTCCCCCGCCATCAGCAGCGTCGCCGCCATCGAGGCCGCCATCCCCACACAGAAGGTCGCCACCGGCGCGCGCACATACTGCATCGTGTCGTAGATCGCCATCCCCGATTGCACCTCGCCGCCAGGACTGTTGATGTAGAGGCTGATCTCCTTCGTCGGGTCGTCCCCGGCCAGGAAGATCAGCTGCGCCACGATCGCGTTCGCCACCTGATCGTCGATCGCCGTCCCCAGGAAGATGATCCGGTCCCGCAACAGCCGCGAGTAGACATCCGACGTCCGCTCCCCGCGCGGAGTCGTCTCGGTGACATAGGGCACCCGCCCCTGCGGCCCCACCCCGTACAACCCCATCATCACCCGTACTCCTTCTCGCTCGCCGCCGCATTCGCCCCGGCAACACCGCCGCCCTGCCCGCGCCGTCGTGTACAGGTCCGATCGGCATGTCACGCCGACGATCTGACCCTCGCAAGGCCACCACGCCTGATTACCCCACCACCGTAGCACAACAACGATCCACACGATCGGCCCCTCAACTCGGCCCCTTGACATTTATGTTTGGCTATTTCATAATTTAGGCAATGCTAAAACACAGCGTCGACCCAGGAGCTATCGCCGTAATCATCGCGAACCAGTTGCCCAAGGCCCGTACAAGCCGAAAGAAGGTGTGGAGATGTCCGAGACAATCAGGCGCGAATTGCGCGTCGCCTTGTCGAAGCAGGCCCAGCCGATCTGGTTTCGCGTGACCAAGTGAACGGTCCTTCTGACCGGGTTCACCCTGCTGCGGCGCACCAGCCATGATCGATTCTGGGTCGTGCTCGTCATCGCGCTCCTGGCAGGAGTGATGATGCATCTCTTCTGGCGTCGCCAAACCCATGGCTGGACGCGCCCATGGGGCGGCTGGGACGACATCGAGACTGCCCAGAGATAGCCTGAGAAGCCGCTGATAGTGCCACCCGCGCCCGCCGAACGCCACACCATGCCCCCGTCAAGAGATGGCAAAGCTCGCGACGCAGGTGCGGTTCAAGGTCGTGCGCGGGAGCGGTGGTGGCGCAGGAAGGCGCGGCTGCTTCGCGCCCGCCACTCCAGAGAAGTCTGCCATCCCGCCCGCATCTCCGCCGCGCAAACTTCTGAGCCGCATCCAGGCCCCCCTTGCGTATTGACCATTGCCGCCTCTCCTCGTTACAATCGCCATAACGATGTGTCGCTGTCGTGAAGGAAACGGACGCATCCCCCGACCAATCGGGCCGACCGAATACTTCGGGGTGATCGAGCGCGATCAGGGGTGCAAGGAAAGCGACGCGGCGTGCAGTTCACCGTCGTGTACTATCGCACGGAGACCGGCACGGAGCCGGTTCGCGACTTCCTGACGGGATTGCGTCGGGACAGCCCCACGCTGCACACCCTCCTCGTTCGCGGGAGGACGAAATTGGAAGGAAGTTGGAAGACGGGGCGCATCATCGCAGACCGCTGACGGAGCTTGTCGAGCGCAATGAGCGAATCTGGGAGATGCGCGTCGGGCGGACCGACATCGCACGGGTCTTCTGGTGCCACGGCCCGGAACGCCAACTGATCGTGATGCTCTGTGGGTATATCAAGCAGCGTCAGGCACTCGACCCTGGCGAATTGGCACGGGCGCGAGGCGATAAGCGGGATCTGGAGAGGCGGGCGGGATGACCGGTATCGAGCAGTCGCCCTACGGCACCGCGCATCGCGAATACAGCGCGGCCCAAGGCCAGGGCGCGGCGGACGGGCCGGATTGGGCCGGGCGCGCGTGGGACATGGCGGCGGTCATCGAGGAGGCGCGCGCGCGTGATGGCGACTGCGCCTGCTACTTCTGGCTGGCCCCTGAAGAAGGCGCGGGGCGCGAAGCCTTGGCCGCATATCTCCACGAACTCGGCCATGACGCGGAAATCAGCCCGCGCAAGGACGAACACGGCTGGCTTGTACGCGTTGGGCCATCACGCCATCGTGGTCGATCCTCCCGTCGGCGCCCCAGAAGCGTGGAGCGATACGGGTGATCGCCGCCACCCGACGCCCATCCGTGCCATCCCGCCCCCCACCCCCGCCACTGTCCAAAGTTTGGACAGCACCGCCCGCATCTCCCCTCTCACGACTCACGTCTCACATCCCGCTCGGTCCTTCGCCTACCCCGCCAACTCGGCCAACACCAGCGCGCACGAGGCCCGCCCCGCGCGACATCCGCTCACCCGGACAGCTCGGCCAACGCCGCCACAACCCCGTCAAGCGTCGCACCGAGCCCCCGCCACCGCGCAAAACCCCACACCTCGATCTCGCGCAACACCGCCATATCGCGCCCCGGCGTGCCCTCGTCGGCCAGGGCCTCGCGCAGCCGGACGGCCATATCGCCGACGTAGCGGCGCAAAAGCGCGAACGCGAAATGATCGACGTGGAGCCGCACCCCGCCCCCCGCCCCGCTCGCCGCCGCGTAGGTCGCCAGGAAACCGGCGCTGTCGCCCATCTCGCAAGCCGCATAAAGATCGTATTCGGGCGGTGCCAGCGTCGCCTCGTCCCAGTCGAGCACCGCCAGTCGCCCCACGTCATCCACCAGCAGATTCTCGGCCCCGATATCCGTATGGCAGACCACCACCGGGCCGGGCAACGCGCGAACGACCCCTTGCAGCCGCTCCAGCCGGGCCAGCTGCGCCAGCGTCTCATCGCGGCGCGGCAGCAACCAGTCGCGCAAGGCGCGCAGGCCCGCACGGGCCCTTGGGCCGATCGACTCCAGCCCGGCGAGATCGCGTCGCAACGCCGCCGCGAACGGCAACGCGAACGTCTCGCGCGGCGGCAGCACGTCGGCCAGGACGGGCGTCGCGCGGTGCAGCGCCGCCAGCGCGCGCGCCACCGCCTCGCGCAATGGCGGCGACCACGCGGTCGGCGACGCCCCGGCCAGGAACGGGAACAGCGCCAGCGGTGACCCCTGGGAGTGCCCTACGGGAGCCGCGCCGAGGTGACCTATGGGAACAGCCTCAGCGGTGACCCCGACATGCGCCCACAGCGCGCCATCGGCGGTCGGCAGCGGATACGGCACCGTCAGCCCCACGCCACGCTCGTGGATCGCGCGCGCCAGGCTCAGCGAACCCGCGCGCCACGCCGGGTGCGGGCCACCATCCGCCGCGACAGGCCACACCTTCAGGAAAAACCGCCCACCGCCCGCCCCATGCAGCACATAACACGCCGCCGCATAGCCGACCGGCACGAACGTCAGCCCCTCGGCCACGATCCCATACCGCTCGCGCACCGTCGCCAGCATCGCCGCCCGCGCAATCCTCGGCTCATCGCGCACCGCCGACCTCCTCCAAGCGGGCTATCAGGCTACCTGCGGAGGCCCCATCCCGCTCCGCCGTGGCCTCGGGGGCGGGGGGCGAACGGCACCCCAGCACCCAGCGACGCAATCAGCACCATCCGTCCCCACCCTGTCGATTCCCGCCCACCCCGTTCGTCTCTATAATAACGGCGGGCGAAACGAACGCCCCGCCTCACACCCACCCCGAAGGAGGCGACCCGTGGCGAACTTTCTCCTGCTCATCCGTGGCGACAGCGACACCTACACGGCGATGACCCCGAACCAGCTGGAAGACGTTATGCACACGTATTTCGCCTGGACCGATAAACTGCGCACCGCAGGGCAGCTCCTTGCCTCCGAACACCTGCACCCGGGTGGTAGCACCGTCCGCGCTCGCGACGGCCAACCCGTCATGGATGGCCCCTTCGCCGAGACCAAAGAAGGCATCGGCGGCTTCTACGTCATCACCGCCCCCGATGCCGCCGCCGCCGCCGAGATCGCCAAAGGCTGCCCCGCCCTTCTCTACGGAGACTTCATGGATATCCGCGCCGCCGTCGACTACAGCGCGTAAGGCGTAAGGCGTAAGGCGTGAGTCGTGAGAGGGGACGCAAATGCGACGGCAGGGTAATCAAGCAGACGCTATGGCCCCACCGCACCCCGCTCACGACCCCCGCCTCACGACCTCCGACCCCCGTCTTACGCCTTACGACTTACGCCTTACGCCCACCCCGCACCCCACCGACGGCCTCTTCCGCCACCAATACGGCCAACTCGTCGCCAGCCTCACCCGCATCTTCGGCGCGCAACAGCTCGATCTGGTCGAGGACGTCGTCCAGGAAGCGCTGCTCAAAGCCCTCCAACAGTGGGGCCATAAAGGCCTCCCCGACAACCCCGCCGGGTGGCTCTTCCGCGTAGCCCGCAACGGCGCGCTCGACGCCCTCCGTCGCGAGCGGACCCTCGCCGACAAGGCCGCCACCCTCGCCCGGCAACTGACCGAGACCTTCCCCGGCCCCGAAGCCGCGCTCGACGCCGACGATTGGGGCGACCAATTGCGCGACGACCAGTTGCGCCTGATGTTCGGCTGCTGCCACCCCGCCCTGCCGCGCGAGGTGCAGATCGCCCTCACCCTCAAGACCTTAGCCGGCTTCGGCGTCCCCGAGATCGCACGGGCCTTCCTGGTGCCGAGTCCGACGATCGCCCAGCGACTCGTCCGCGCCCGGCGCACCATCCGCGACCGCGACCTCTCCTTCGCCATGCCCGAGGCCGACGCCCTCCCCGACCGGCTCGACGCCGTGCTGGCCGTCCTCTACCTCCTCTTCAACGAAGGCTACGCCGCCCACAGCGGCCCCGCCCTCACCCGGCACGACCTCTGTGCCGAGGCGATCCGCCTCGGCGGGATCCTCGCCGCCACCCCCACCGGCGACCACCCGCGCGTCCACGCCCTCCTCGGCCTCTTCCTGCTCCAGGCCTCGCGCCTCCCCGCCCGCACCGACAGCGCGGGCGGCCTGCTGACCCTGGCCGAGCAGGACCGCGCCCGCTGGGACCACCGCCTGATCGGCGCCGGGATGGCCGCGCTCGCCCGCGCGGCGGCCGGCCCCGCCCTCACCCCCTACCACCTCCAGGCCGAGATTGCCGCCTGCCACGCCCTCGCCCCCACCCACGCCGACACCGACTGGGCGCGCATCCTCACCGCCTATGACGGCCTGGCCCGCCTCGACCCCTCGCCGATCATCCTCCTCAATCGCGCTGTCGCCCTGGCCGAAGTCGCGGGGGGGGCGGCGGGGCTGGCCGAGGTCGCCCGCCTCTCTGCCCACCCCGCCCTCGCCGCCTACCCCCTCGCCCACGCCACCCTGGCCAACTTCCACCGCCGCCTCGGCGACACCGCCGCCGCGCGCCACGCCTACACCACCGCCCTGCACCTCACCACCAACGACGCCGAACGCCACTTCCTCGCCCGCCGCCTCTCCGAAACACCCCCCCCCCCCTGACCCCCGCACCGCCCCCCTGCCCCCCTCCCATCGGCCCACCCACAGTGACCGCATCCAACAGGGCCAGGGACAGTACGCACCTCACGGGTGGCATATGTCCCTGGCCCTGTTCGGAAGCTGCCACCCGATGTTTCGGGAGCATCTCTGGATCATTGCTGAAGCATTGCTGAACCACCGGGCCTGGTGGCCGGGCCTGGTGGCTCCCGCCGTGACGGGACGACGGGACAATGTTCACGGGGACAGTGCGCCCCTCACGGGTGAAGGCAGAACAGCGCCAGCGGCAGGGCACCACGCCGCAACCAGGGCTCCCCCAGCATGAAGGCACAGCCCTGCGGGGCCTGGGGGCGGGGGGACACCCCGCCACATCCCAGCACCGCTCAAACTTGCCAACCTACCCCGTCCTCACCCTCCCTCTTTAGGGGAGGGTCGCTGCCGCAGCAGCGGGGAGAGGTCATCCCCCCACGCCCGCCACTGTCCAAACTTTGGACAGCACCCCCCTCTCACGTCTCACGTCTCACGTCTCACGCCTCACGCCCGCCCCCCTTCGCCTGCACCGCCAACTCGGCCAACGCCAGCGCGAACGACGCCTGCCCCGCCCGCCCGCCCCCCGACAGCGATGCGGCCTGCACCGCGCTCGTCTCGAAGAAACCAGGGCCGCGCGCCAGCGCCACCCGTTGCAGCGCGGCGACCACCTCGGGGTCGAAGTGCCCCCCCGCGCAGCGCCCGGCCTCCCCCAACGCCCAGACCAGCGGCTTCCCCCGCGAATAGGGCCGATCGGAGAGGATCGAGTCGAGCGTGTCCGCGAGCGCCAGGATACGTCCCCCCAGCGTGATCGCCGTCCCCACTTGGCCGTGCGGATAGCCCCCGCCATCGAACCGCTCGTGGTGGTCGCCCACCATCCGCGCCACCTCCCCCAGCAGCGGCATCCCCGCCAAAATCCGCTCGCCGGTCGCGGCGTGTTCCTTCACGATGGCGTATTCCTCATCCGTCAGCTTCGCCGGCTTGAGCAGGATCGACTCCGGCACCGCGATCTTCCCCAGATCGTGCAGCAATCCCGCCGTGTGCAACTCGGCCAGCGCCGTCGGCGACAGCCCCAACTCCGCCCCGAACGCGACCGCATAGGTCGCGACCCGGTCCGAATGCCCCCCGACCGCCTGATCGCGCGCGTCGATGATCGCCGCGACCGTCGCGATCATCTGCTGCAAGGCCTGCTCCAGCTCGGCGTGCGCCCCCTCCAGTTCGGCGTGCGCCTGTTCCAGTTCGCCCTTCGCCACCTCCATCGTCAAAAGCGCCTCGCGATTCTTGCGCGCGGCGTGGGCCAGCGTGAAGCGCGTCACCAGCAACGGCAGCGCGAAGATCGCCATCCCCAGCGGGCCGAGCGCGACATGCGCCACCCCCAGGAACCCGCCGATCAGCCCGATCAGCACCGCCGTCGGGGCCGACCAGAGCGAGTCGCGGACGATTCGCCACGCGGGCGTGCCGGTATGGGCGGCGATGTTCGCCGCGATCACGCCGATATTCACTGCCTGATAGACCACGACGGCGAGGGCGACCGTGAGCAGCGCGGTCCAGCCGTCGGACTCCCCTCCCAAGCGCAGCCCCACCTGCGTGTAGCAGGCGCTCGCCGCCGCCGCCGCCAGGGCCGGGTTCCCCACGTTGAACAGCGCGCGCCCCGCCCCCCGCCGCCACTGCCGCTGCTGCACCACATGGACCAGCGCCGCCGCCGCGCTCACCAGCGGCGCGGCGCCCGGCACCAGCGCGACCGCCGCCATCACCACCGCGATCGTGAACGACAGCGACATCCGCTGCCGCTGGCTCTCGAAGAACAGCACCGTCAGGAACTCCGCCACCAACGCCAGCAACAGCAGCGGCAGCAACGCCTGCCAACGGCCCGCGCCCACCGTGCTCGCCAGCCCCCACACCACGCCGAGCCCGCCCAGCGCGACCGTCCCCCAGAGCAGGAACGCGGCGCGCGGCGCGGGCGGCGGCGGCGCGGTCGCGGCACCGCCACCGGCGGGCGCGGCATCGCCAGCACCGCGCGTGACAATGGCGTGGCCCTGGCGGTCGCGTCTCGCGGATGGCGCGGCCTGGTCGATGATCGCGCGGAATGAGGCCAACGGCGGGCTCCTGTTCGCGGTGCCTCCTGGTGCCGTGTGCCCCCGGAGGAGGGGATGCTGGAGACGGAGGGCACACCCGGCGCGTTACTCGGTGTCCCAGTATACCGCGACGACGCGGGGCGGCAGGGCAGCCTCCGTCGCATGTGCCAATTGCGCGCGGCGGATCAGCCCCGCGCACCACGATCGCACGATCAGCAAAAGCAAAAATCGCGTCAATAATCGCCCGTTCTGTCGCATCGCACGGACCCCCTCGCCCGTTCCCAACCCGCGCGGCACCCCCACGCGGGCGTATAAGCCCGGACACCACACGGCATCCGGGCCACCCCCACCTCCCCCCTCGCCTTCCCCCCAGCATGAAGGCCCGTCAGGCCCATCGCGGCGGGGAATATCCCGTCGTCCCGTCGTCCCGTCACGGCGGGAGCCACCAGTCGCGGTGATCCAGAGACATCTGGCGGGAGCCACCAGGCGCGGCCACCAGTCGCGGCCACCAGTCGCGGTGGTCCAGAGATGCTCCAGCGATGCTCCAGAGAAAGCGGCCCTGCACGGGGACAGTGTCCCGTCGTCCCGTCGCGGCGGGTATTATCCCGTCGCGGCGGGAGCACCTGCCCTTCACGGGTACGAGCGGAGCGGGGCCTGGGGAGGGGTCACCCCCGCCCCCGTCCCCCTTACGCCTTACGCCTCCCACCTCACCCCCCACCCTCCCCGCGTCGGGGAGGGTCGCCGCCCGCAGGCGGCGGAGAGAGGTCCGCCCCCCTTTAGTCCCAATACGTCTGGTCCCAATACGTCTGGTCCCAGTAGGTCTGGTCCCAGTAGGTCTGATCCCAATACGTCTGGTCCCAATACGTCTGGTCCCAATACGTCTGCACGAACCCGGCACCACCGGTCAGGCTCACGATGTTGACGTTCGGGGTGAGGCCCTGATTCGCCGCGCCGACGACATTCGCCGGGTCGCTCGCCCACGCCGCCGCCCGCTCCGCCGCGACGATGCCCACGCCGTCCGGGCTGGTGTAGGCCACCGATTTCTGCTGCACGAGCCACTTGAGCTGGTTGGGCGTCAGGCTCGGGTAGCGCGACCGCAGCAGCGCCACCACCCCTGCCACCATCGGCGTGGCCATCGAGGTGCCCGAGAGGCGGATATGCCCGTCCCCCGTTACCCGGTCCGGGAAGAGCCGGGCGACTTCGCAGGTCGCCGATGCCAGGGTGCTGTAGATCCGCCGTCCCGGCGCGACAATATCCGGCTTCGACACCCCGTCCTGCGTCAAGCCCCGCCCGCTGAAAGGGGCCAGCTGATCGTTGCCGGTCTGCTCGTCCCCCAGCTCGTCGGTCGCCCCGGTCGTGATCACGTAGGGGTCGTTGGACGGCGGATACCAGGTGGCATCGTTGGCGGAGCCACGGTTCCCGGCGGCGCAGACGACCACGATGCCATTGAACCAGAGCTGCTCGACGGCGGCGGAGAGCGCGCTCGTCCGGTAGCTCTCCGGCGTCCCCGCAGTGATCGACAGGCTCGCGACCCCGATCGGCCCGGAACCACCATAGCCCGCGCGGTTGGCGTAGACCCATTGGAGGCCGCGCAGCAGATCGGCGGTCGTCGCCATGCCGCTGTCGTCGGCGATCTTCACGCTGATCAGCGTGCTGTCCGGGGCGACGCCGACATAGCTGCCGGTCGCGCTACGCCCCTTGATGATCCCGGCAACGTGCGTGCCGTGCCCGTGCGGGTCGGCCACCGAGGCGGTGCGCGTGTTGACGTTGACCGGGATCACCCCCGCCCCGAAGTCGGCCCCAGCCGTCAGCCCGGTGTCCAGGACCGCCACCGTCACGCCGGCCCCGGTCGTACCGAAGACCGTGCTGGCCCAGACCCCGTCGGCGTCCACGGTGCGCGGATAGGTCGTCAGCAATTGCGCCGGGTCCGGCGCGAGCGCGTGACGCTGCACCGGGGCATTGGGGGAGATATACAGCACATCCGTGCGCCGGGCCAGCAGCGGCAGCAGGCCCTGCTTCAAGCGCATGTGGTGCGCCTTGATGAAGCCGAACTCCTCCAGGTCTACGCCCAACCCGGCGGCGGCGATGTCCTGGCCCCGATCCCCCACCCGCAGCTTCTGGACGATCACCTCGACCCGCTTATTCGGCTCCACGATCGCCCCGTACTGGAGTAACGGGTGCAGCGGTAACCGGGAGTTGAGGGCGTTGAGCAGCGGCGGCGTGGCGATCCCGGCCTCGGCCCCAGCGGCCCCGGTCCCGGCTGCCCCAGCCTCGGCGGTCAGGGACGGCAACGTGGTGGCGCTCAACCCCAAGCCAACGGCCAGCAGCTTATTGAACGCCCGTCGTGAAAGTCGCATTCGTGTTCCCCCATTACTACTTCGTCTCATCAAGACCCGGCCCAAAACCCATTCGCCCCGACCCCAGCGACCGCACCCTCCGCGCCAATCTGGCCCGACAACCCCGGTCGCCCCTCGCGCACACGCCGCCGCCAAGCCGACGCAGCGCCGCATCGGTCGGCCCCACCATTCGCCCGTACCACGCCACCGCCACCAGGAGAGTACACCTGTTGACCCGCTTAACCACACCCATCATACCCCCATCGGCGCGAGAACCCTATAGCCCAAACGTCTCAATAGCGGACGCCACAGCGAGACAATTGGGCTATGACGCGCCACTCACGCCCTGACCTCCACACGGGTATAGTTCAAAGTTTTGCGTGGCGAGAGCCTATGGCGATGACGACAGCGGTGGCAGGCGGTTGAAACCGCGCCTCGGGGTGCGGCGGCACCACGAAACCCATCTGCATGGGTTAGGCCCGTCGCCGGGGCATCGCCTGCTAACCCGCGCAGGCGGGTTTCGTGGTACCG
>JAABUN010004178.1_pt1 | contig 20326 bp, 16 predicted proteins | sample 5559311 | NCBI WGS metagenome assembly JAABUN01 (sample SAMN10711877, study PRJNA513370) | rock metagenome | isolation source: Antarctica rocks | place: Antarctica: Victoria Land, Siegfried Peak sud
CGTCGGAGATGCGGAGTTCGGCTTCGGACGGGCCGCCGCCCGCGGAAAGGCCGACCGCGGCGGGCAAGGTCGTGGGGTGCGCGAGCATGGCGGCGCGTATAGCTTGGGTGCCGCTTGCCGGCATAGGCCCGGTTCCGACGCGCCCTGCTTCGCCTACTTCTTGCCGAGCGGGTAGCCCGGCTGCTGGGCGCCCGCCGGATACCCCGACGGATACCCGGATTGATAGCCGGACGGCCCGCCCCCGGCGCGGCTCAGCCTCGCCCGGTTGCCGAACGACACCGCCACCCGCTCCCCCACATGGATTCCGAGTTCGTTGGTCTGCACCAGGGTGTAGTCCGGGCCACCGCCATCCAGACGGATGATGAATTCGATGGCGCTGCCGGAGGTGGTGGCGTTCTCGACCAGCGCGCCGGCTCCGGCGCCGACCAGGCCGCCCAGCACCGTCCCGGCGATGCCTGCCCCCGGCCGGCTGTAGTAGCCCCGCCGCCCGTAGCCCGCGGTGCTGCCGAGCAGCGCGCCCGAGACGCCGCCGACCCCGGCGCCGATCCCGCTTTGGCTGCCGGCGATCGCCACCGGCTGCATCCCGACGACGGTGCCGTGGCGCACCTGCGCCGCCACGCCGATGCTGCCGGCGCCGTAGGTTGTGTTGGTGTTGACCGGGGCGCAGGCGCCGAGCGCCAGGGCCAAACCCACGGCCAGGCGGAGGCCCTTGCCGGTCGCGGAGCGGGTTTTGGGAAGGGGGCTGGGGCGCATGTCTGGGTTCCGGTTCGAAGCCGATGCGGCAATGATACCAGAAGCCGCGGCAGCTTGTCCCGGCCGGGGCCAGGGTTCGAGGGACGCATTCAGGGCCAGGCATCCGCCGCGCCCACCCGGCGGCTCGGTGCCGATCCCACCTCCAGTAGACCGGAACGACCGAACCCATCGCCAGCCGGCAGGGCACGGCGGCAAGACCCGTTGTCATCCGGCACCGCGACGGCCTAGGCTGCGTCGATGCCCGGACCGGGCGGCTGAATCTACGGCGCGGGGCAAGCCCGCTGCCGAATGGGAGGCTCAAGAACAATGGCAGACGCTCGGACTGGTCCCCGCGGGACAGGCGCTACCCGGCGCGATGCGCTGCTCGGCACGGCGGCACTCGCGGCCGGCGCCCTGGCCGCGCCGGCGGTGCACGGGCAGGCCACCGGCGGCACCCTCCGCTGCGGCTTCTGGGACCATTGGGTGCCGGCCGGCAACGGCATCATGCGCGAACTCTGCAAGGAATGGGGCGAGCGCAACCGGGTGGATGTGGAGGTCGACTTCATCACCTCGGTCGGCAACCAGAACCTGCTGACCATCGCGGCGCAGGCGCAGGCGCGCTCCGGCCACGACATCCTCGCCTTCCCGACCTGGGAGCCTTCCGCGCATGCCCGGCTGCTGGAGCCGGTGGACGACATCGTGGGCCGGCTCATCCAGAAATACGGCGCGATCGCGCCTGCCACCGAATACCTCGCCAAGCGGGAAGGCGCCTGGCGTGCGGTCCCTGCGGTGTCCGGCACCCAGCAGAAGCCCTCGCTGGCACGCTTCGACCTGATGCAGCAGCACGCCGGGATCGACATCCGCGCGATGTGGCCGGCCTCCAACACCCGCGGCCCGGGCGCCGACACCTGGAACTGGGACACCTTCCTGGTGGCGGCCGAGAAGTGCCACGCCGCCGGCTTCTCGTTCGGCCTGCCGATGGGCAGCTTCACCGATGCGGTCGATTGGGTGGGCGCGCTGTTCCGCAGCTACGGCGCCGCGCTGATCGACCAGGAGGGCAAGGTCACCGTTCGCAGCAACCCCAAGGTGCGGCAGGCGGTGGAATATGCGGTGCGGCTGGCGAAGTTCCTGCCCAACGACGTGTGGGCCTGGGACGATGCCTCGAACAACCGGGCGCTGATCTCGGGCCGCAGCGCGCTGGTCTTCAACCCGCCCTCCGCCTGGGCGGTCGCCAAGCGCGACGCGATGGCGGTGGCCGAGAAGTGCTGGACGATCCCCTTCCCGGCCGGGCCGGAGGGGCGCTTCACCCCTTACCTGCCGTATTTCTGGGGCATCTGGAGCTTCTCCCGCAACAAGACCGCCGCGAAGGGCCTGCTGGAATTCCTCTCCGAGCGGCCGCAGGCCGAGCGGCAGACCACGATCAGCAGCGGCTACGACATCCCGCCCTTCGGCAGCATGTCGGACTTCAAGATCTGGGAGGCCGAGGGGCCGCCGGTCGGCGTGGTGTTCAACTACCCGAACAAGCCGCACCACCAGGCCACCCAGAACATCGCCTTCGCCCCGGCCCCGGCCGAGATCGCGGTGCAGGCCTACAACCAGGCGATCAACACCAAGATGATCGCCAGGGTGTCGCAGGGCGGCGAAACCATCGACCAGTCGCTGGCCTGGGCGGAGCGCGAGCTGAAGAACTTCTCGCGCGGCTGAGGCGGACCTTGGCACGGGGCGGGGCAACGGCCCCGCCCGCAGGACCATCGGAGAGGCGCGAATGCCCGACACCGGCACCCTGGCTGTATCCCGCGCGCCCGTCGCGGCGCGCAGCCCGAACGTCAGCGGCCTGCAGCGCTTCGCGCGGCGGCGGTCGACCATTGCCTTCCTGATGACGCTGCCGCTGCTGCTGATCATCGGCGGCCTGGTGGTCTACCCGTTCTTCTACGCGCTGTACCTGTCCACACTGAACCGGACCATGGTCCGCAACATCGGGCTCGAGAATTTCGACATCCTGCTGGACAGCGACACCTTCTGGATGGTGATCGGGCAAAGCTGCTTCTTCGCCATCATGGCAGTGCTGCTGAAGGCGCTGATTGGCTTCCTGCTGGCGCACCAGCTGCACCACCTGCCGGCCAAGGGGCAGCGCAAGTGGCGCGGCATGTTGCTGATCCCGTGGGTGATCCCGCCGGCGCTGTCCACGCTCGGATGGTGGTGGATGTTCGATCCGTCCTACAGTTCGATCAACTGGCTGCTGAACGTCTTCGCGGTGCCCGCGGTGCCCTGGCTCGGCGAGCCGTGGTGGGCGCGCGTTTCGGTCATCATGGTCAATGTCTGGTACGGCGCGCCGTTCTTCATGATCATGTACCTGGCAGCGCTGAAGTCGGTGCCCGACCAGTTGTATGAAGCCGCGGCGATCGACGGCGCCACCGGCTGGCAAGGCTTGCGGCATATAACCCTGCCGATGATGCGCAACATCATCAGCATCACCGTGCTGTTCAGCCTGATCGTCACCTTCGCCAACTACGACATCGTGCGCGTGCTGACCAATGGTGGCCCCCGTGACCTGACGCACGTGTTCGCCACCTTCGCCTTCCAGGTCGGCATCCTGTCCGGCAACATCCCGCGCGGCGCCGCGGTGTCGCTGTTCATGTTTCCGGTGCTGGCAATCTTCGCCTACTTCATCCTGCGCGACGTGACCAAGCGCACCAAGGAGACCGCGTGATGTCGGCAAGCGCGCTCCCCGACGGCACGGTCGGGGGCGGCATCGCCCGCAAGACCGGCAGCCTGCACAACGAACGCCGTTGGGCGCTCATAACCGCGTACATCTGCCTGGTGCTGTTCGCCATCATCTTCCTGGCGCCGCCGGTATACATGCTGATCACCAGCTTCAAGACCAGCGCCGAGGTCTCCAGCATGGTGGGCAGCCCCTGGCTGGTGCGGGACCCGACGCTCGACAATTACGGCGCCATCCTGGGCGACCCGATGTTCCTGCGCTTCTTCGCCAACAGCGCGATCGTCACCGTGATGGTGGTCGCCATCACCATGGTAGTCTCCACGCTCGCCGCTTTCGCGCTGGCGCGGATGAAGTTCTGGGGCAGCCAGATGCTGGCGACCGGCGTCTTCCTGACCTACCTGGTGCCGGAGACGCTGCTGTTCATCCCGCTTTACCAGATCGTCGGCGGCCTCGGCCTGCTGAACAGCATCTGGGGCCTGGTGCTGGTGTATCCGACGCTGACGGTACCGTTCTGCACCTGGATCATGATCGGCTACTTCGCCTCCATCCCGAAGGAGCTCGACGAGGCGGCGCTGATCGACGGCGCCAACTGGATGCAGATGCTGCTGAAAATTTTCATCCCCGTGGCGCTGCCGGGCATCATCGCCGCGATGATCTTCGCCTTCACGGTGTCCTGGGCGGCCTTCGTCTATCCCACTGCCTTCGTCACTACGCCGGACCAGATGCCGCTGACCATCGGCGTGGTCTCGCAATTGGTGCGGGCGGACACCTTCGCCTGGGGACAGATCATGGCCGGGTCGCTGCTGGCCGCGCTGCCGCCGGTGATCGTCTATGCGTTCCTGATGGACTACTACATCGCGGGCCTGACGGCCGGCGCGACCAAGGGCTAGGACCGCAACATGGCCGAGGTTTCCCTGCGCAAGATCGTCAAGGAATACGAGGGCGGCGTGCAGGCCGTGAAGGGCATCGACCTGCAGATCGCCGACCATGAATTCGTTGTGCTCGTCGGCCCCTCGGGCTGCGGCAAGTCCACCACGCTGCGGATGATCGCCGGATTGGAGGAAATAACCTCGGGCGAAATCTCCATCGGCGGCGGCATCGTCAACGACGTGCCGCCGCGCGATCGCGACATCGCCATGGTGTTCCAGAACTACGCGCTGTACCCGCACATGTCGGTCTACGACAACATGGCGTTCGGGCTGATGCTGCGGAAGTTCGATAAGGCTGAGATCAGGCGCCGGGTCGACAACGCCGCCCGCATCCTCGACATCGGCATGTTGCTGGACCGCAAGCCGAAGGCGCTGTCGGGCGGCCAGCGGCAGCGCGTGGCGATGGGCCGCGCCATCGTCCGCGACCCCAAGGTGTTCCTGTTCGACGAGCCGCTGTCGAACCTCGACGCCAAGCTGCGCGTCCAGATGCGAACCGAGATCAAGAAGGTCCACCAGACCGTCAAGACCACCACGGTCTACGTCACCCACGACCAGATCGAGGCGATGACGCTCGCCGACCGCGTCGTGGTGATGAACCACGGCATCATCGAGCAGGTCGGCCCGCCGCAGGACCTGTACCACCACCCGGTTACGCGCTTCGTCGCCGGCTTCATCGGTAGCCCGGCGATGAACTTCATCGAGGCGAAGCTGGAGAACGGCGCCAGTGCGCTGCGGATGCACCTGCCGAACGACGTGACGCTGAACGTGCCTGCCGACCGTGCCCAGCGCTACGCGCCGCATGTCGGCAAGGAGTTGCTGTTCGGCATCCGCCCCGAGCACCTGACCGAGGTGAAGTCCACCACCCGGCAGAACGTCTCGACCTTCGAGGCGACGCCCGAGGTGGTGGAGCCGATGGGCATGGAAACCCTCATCCACTTCTGGATTCAGGGTCACGAGATCTGCGCCAAGCTGGACCCCAACGTGTCGGCGGAGCCGGGCCGGCCAATGATGCTCGCCGCCGACCTCGACCAGATGCACCTGATCGACGTGCAGTCGGGCCGGGTTTTGTAGCTCAGGGCGACCGCGGAGGGTCATGCCCTGACCGGCACCGGCCACTTCAAGACAACCCCACGGCAGACCCGCCGTGAGGTTCCATGACCGACGGAGTGCCGATGCGGGTTCGCCATTTGCATCATGTGCAGCTTGCGATGCCCGCCGGGCGGGAGGCGGATGCCAGGGCGTTCTATCTGGGCCTGCTCGGCATCCCTGAAAAACCCAAGCCCCGGCACCTCGCCGTACGCGGCGGGTGCTGGTTCGAGAGCGGCGAACTGAGGCTTCACCTGGGCGTCGAGCAGGACTTCACGGCAGCCCGGAAGGCCCATCCGGCGTTGCTCGTGGATGACCTCAAGGTACTGGTGGCGACCCTGGAGGATGCCGGATACAGGGTCGTGGAGGACCAGCCGCTCGAAGGTTACGAAAGGCGGTACGTCGATGACCCCTTTGGCAATCGGATCGAGTTGATGGAGCCCAGGGCCTGACCGCTCGTCTTGATCGCCGCGTGTCGGGGTTCCGGCCGGACGCCGACCTCAGAACCGCGGCACCACGAACCAGGAACATCGCATGTCCCCCACCGCCCCGGTGCTGATCGGCGCCGAACCCCTCGCCGCCATCATCGAAAACATCTTCCGCGCCAATGGCTGCCACGCCGCCGAGGCCGGCCGCATCGCCCACCACCTGCTCGGCGCCAACCTGGCCGGCCATGACAGCCACGGCGTGGTCCGGGTGCCGCGCTACGTCGAGTGGCAGCAGGCCGGCCACGTCGTCGCCGGCCAGCAGGCGGAAATCGTCACCGACGGCGGCGCCTTCGCCGTGCTCGACGGGCATTTCGGCTTCGGCCAGACGGTCGCGCCGCAGGCCACCGCTCTCGGCATCGAACGCGCGCAGCAGCACGGCACCGCCATCATCGCGCTGCGCAACGCCGGGCACATCGGCCGGGCCGGCGCGTATTCGGAACAGGCGCTGGCCGCCGGGCTGATCTCCATCCACTTCGTCAACGTCGCCGGCTCGGTGCTGGTGGCCCCCTTCGGCGGCACCGAGCGCCGCTTCTCCACCGCCCCCTTCAGCGTCGGCGTGCCGACCGATCCACCGGTGGTGCTGGACTTCGCCACCTCGCACGTTGCCGAGGGCAAGGTCCTGGTCGCCTCCAACGGCGGCAAGCCGCTGCCGAAGGACGCGCTGATCGAACCCGACGGCAGCCTCTCCGGCGACCCGCACACGCTGTACGGCCCCTACGAGCAGACCGGCCCGCGGCAGTCGCAGAACGGCCTCGGTGCCATCCGGGCGTTCGGCGAGCACAAGGGCAGCGGCCTCGCCTTCATGTGCGAACTGCTGGCCGGCGCCTTCACCGGCGGCGGCTGTTCCGGCCCGGTCGCGGCGCGCGGCCGGATCGCCAACGGGATGCTCTCCATCTACCTCTCGCCCAGGCATTTCGGCACCGAGGCCGGGTTCCGCCAGGCGGCGCAGGACTACGTCGCCTGGGTGAAGTCCTGCCGCCCCGCCACCCCCGGCGGCGAGGTGCTGGCCCCCGGCGAACCCGAGGCCCGTCTCCGCGTGGAACGCCTGGCGAAGGGCGTGCCGCTGCAGCCGGACACCTGGGCCTCGATCGTGCAGTGCGCCCGCGGCCTTGGCGTCACGGTGCCGAACTGAGCGAAGAACGGTATCGCCGCTACGCCGAGCCACGCGGCCGCATCCTCACCGCCGCCGCCCGCCGCATCCCGCTGGCAAGCCTGGCGCAGCAGGCCCGCGCGCTATCGCTGTGGGACGGCAAGCAGGTGACGCCAGGCGACGAGCTGCAACTGGCCCTGGTGCTGGACCTTGGCGTGCTGGACCCGCTCGGCGGCCACGGCCGCGGCATCGACCGCCAGGCGAAGGCCGAACCGCCCGTGGCCGGCAGCGACGATGCCCGGATGCTCACCGCGTTGCAGGAGGCCGGGTTCAACCTGTACCGCCTGCACGGGCCGCACCCGGCCGGCGGCGCCGCGGCCGAGCCCTTCCCGGATGGCCCACGGATCGCGCTCATGGACAGGTTCCTCGGCAGCCGTCCGCCGGGCACGCTGGTCGGCGCCCGGATCGCCTGGCCGGAGGACGACCTGGCGATGACCTGCGGCGCCGTCGTGCCGCTGGACTCCCGCGTGCTGGAACGCCTGCTGCTCGGCACGCCGCCGCAGCGCGGCCCAGTTACGCCGCGCCCGCCCACGCCGGACGACCACCTGGCCATGGCCCGGCTGCTGGCCGAACCGGCGGCGCGGCTGCGGCTCGCCACGCTGCCGCGCACTCCGGGCTTCGCCGCGCTGGCCTACCGCGCGGCGGTCGACCTTGGCCTGCTGGGGCCGGTCCCTGGGCGCACGCCGCCATGACCGGTCCGGTTCCAATCAACCCATCCCGGCCATCCCGCCACGGCTGTCCCGCCTTGGTGGCCATGTCTTGCCGTTCCATCCTTACCAAAGGGAATCCGCCACCCATGCGCCGCATCCTGTGCCTCGCCGTCCTGGCGTTGACGCTGGCACCCGCTGCCCGCGCCTTCCCCGACCGTCCGATCAGCCTGGTCACCGGCTACGCGCCCGGCGGGTCCACCGACATCGCCGCGCGGCTGCTGGCCGAACGCCTTGCGGCCAACCTCGGCCCGCAGGCGCGCGTGGTGGTCGAGAACCGGGCCGGCGCCAGCGGCATGGTCGCCAGCGACTGGCTGCGCCGCCAGGCGCCGGACGGCCACACCATCATGCTGGTGGAAAGCTCGTCGCACGCGATCGCGCCGAACGCCCTGGTCGGCGGCACCCGCTACCGGCCGATCGAGGATTTTTCTCACCTCGGCGTCATCGGCACGGCGCCGCTGGTCCTGGTCGTGAACAACGACTTTCCGGCCCGCACGGCGCCGGAGGTGGTGGCCCGCCTGCGCACTGCGCCGCCGGAGAGCATCGCCTACATAACCTCCGGCGTCGGCACCATCCTGCACCTGGCGTCGGAAATGCTGGCGCTGGAACTCGGCACCCGCTTCGTCCACGTGCCCTACCGCAGCGGCGGCCAGATGCTGACGGCGATCCACCAGAACCAGGGCCAGTTCGGCATCGCGGTGCTGGCCTCGGCGGCGGGCCAGGTGCGCGAGGGACTGGTGCGCGGCATCGCGGTGACCGGCGACCGGCGCTTCCCCACCTTCCCCGACCTGCCGACCCTGGCCGAAAGCGGCGTGACCAGCTTCGACATCGCCACCTGGAACATCCTGCTTGGCCCGCCCGGCATGGCCACGCCGTTGCGCGACACCCTGAACCGCGCGCTCAACGCCTCGCTGGCGGAACCGGCGTTGCGGACCCGCCTGCTCACCGCCGGCGTCGACGCCTGGGCGCAGCCCAACACGCCGGACGACGCCCGCGCTTTCTTGGTGCGGGAGGTGGAGAAATTCCGGGTGGTGGTGGAGCGGACGGGGGTGAAGCTGGAAAACTGACGGGCCGCTACGCCGCGTCCAGCGCGTTCCGCACCGCGTCCTTCACCGCCACGGGCTGCTCCTCGACCGCCCGCAGCACCGCGGCCAGCCTGCCGCGCGCGTCGTACAACTGGTCGAGCACCGCGAGCAGCAGCGGCACCACCTCCTCGGGCACGTCGCAGGCCCGGCGCAGGTCGTGGATCAGCCGCACCCGCGCCACGTCGATCTCGTGGAACACCAGGCCCTCGGCGCCGGCCGCCTCGGGCTTCACCCAGCGGCGTTCGATCCAGGCGGTGAGCTCCACCACATCAAGGTCGGGGAACAGCGCGGCGACGCCTTCGGGGTGGATCATGGCAGCATGTCCCGGTGGGGGTCCTGGAGGTCGCGTGGTTCCCAACCCTCCAGGAAGGCCGTGAGTTCCGGCTCGGGCGCCGTGGGCAGCACCGGCCGCAGCACCGCGTACAGGTCGCCGCCGCCGATGCCGCGGCCCTTCAGCCGAAGCCGCATCCCGGCCGCGGCGTTGGGCGGGATTGTCAGCGTCACCGGGTTGGCCAGCGTCGGCACCGTCACCCGGCCGCCGAGCACGGCTTCCTTCAGCGTCACCGGCAGGTCCATTTCCACGTCGTTGCCGACCCGGCGGAAGGTCGGGTGCGGCGCCACCTTCACCTCGATCAGCAGGTCGCCCGCCGCGCCGCCGCCTTGACCCGCCATCCCCTGGCCCTTCAGCCGCAGCACCTGGCCGTCCCGCAGCCCCCGCGGGACCGTGACATCCAGCGTGCGGCCATCGGACAGGCCGAGCCGTTGAGTCACGCCATTGGCGGCGTCGAGGAAGCCCACCGTCAGGCTGGCATGGAGGTCGTCGCCGCGCAGCGCCGTGCCACGGCGGAGCGTCGCCAGCATTTCCTCCAGGTCGGCCGGGTCGAAGGCGTCCTCGGGGCTGGCGTGGCGGCGGTAGCGCCGGCGTCCCGGCCGGTCGGCGAAGTCGCGGTAGAACGGCCTTTCGGGCGGCGTCTCGGTGCCGCTGGCGTCGATCTCGCCGCGGTCGAAGCGGCCCCGTTGTTCGGTGTCGGACAGCAGCGCATTGGCGGCCGAGAGCGCCTTGAACCGGTCGGCCGCTGCAGGGTCGTCCGGATTGAGATCCGGGTGGTGGCGCTTGGCCAGCCTGCGGTACGCCGTCCTGACATCCTCCGCCGTGGCGTCCCGCCGCAGCCCAAGCGTTTCGTAGGGATCCATCATGCCGCCAGCGTAGCCCGCTTCGATCAAAAATAGATGGGGGCACGGGGCAACACCGTTCACTTAGGGCAGAATTGTGTTCACCTAAGCTTCATGGCTGGCCTCAACACATTGAAAATTCGGCTTTTTGGAAAGTTCTGGTAGCGGCTTGATCCTCTTGAGTGAACAGCATTGGGGCACGGGGGAATACCTTCCCCCGCCTTGTTGTTACTCCTGCGGAATGCCGGCCTGCCGGATCAGCTCACGCCACACCGGCACCTCGCGCGCCACCCGTTCCGCCAGCGCCGCCGGCCCGGCCGGCCGCAGGTTGAAGCCGGCCGCCAGCAGCCGCGCGCGCATCGTCGCATCGGCCAGCGCCGCGCTGGTCTCCCGCGCCAGCCGGTCGACCACCGCCGGCGGCGTGCCGGCCGGTGCGAAGAACCCCTGGAAGGTCTCCAGGACGAAATCGGGATAGCCGAGTTCCAGCATCGTCGGCACCTCCGGCAGGTCCGGCCAGCGGGTTTCGCCGGTCAGCGCCAGGCCGCGCAGCGCGCCGGACTTGATGTGCACATGCGCCGCCGGCAGCGCCGTGACGCCGACCGGCGTGGTGCCGGACAGCAGCGACTGGATCGCCAGCGCCGCGCTGTTGTGGGAGATCTGCACGAAGTCGATCCCGGTCCGCAGCCGCAGCAACTCGGCGCTGAGGTGGGGCGTGGAGCCGGTGCCGGGGTTGGCCATGTCGAGCGTTCCCGGCGCCGCCCTGGCGCGGGCGACCAGCTCCGCGAGCGTCGTGATCCCGCTGGCCGCCCGCGCCAGGATGACGTTGGGCGAGATGCCAAGCTCGGTGATCGGCGCGAATTCCCGCACCGGATCGTAGCCGGGGTTGCGGAACAGGCTGGGGTTGACCACGAAGCCGGTCGAGGCGACCAGCAGGGTGTAGCCGTCGGGCGCGGCGCGAGCGACGTGGGCGGCGCCGACGTTGCCACCGCCGCCGGGCCGGTTCTCCACCACCACCGGCTGGCCGAGGGGACCGGCCAAGCCGGCGGAGACCACCCGCGCCATCACGTCGGTCGGCCCACCTGGTGCGAAGGGCACGATCAGGCGGACCGCCCGGTTGGGCCAGGAATCCGCGGGCGATTGAGCCTGGGCCATGCCCATCTGGGCCAGGCCCGTCAGGCCGGTGGCACCGAGCAGCCAGCGCCGGCCGATCGGCACGTCCAGGTCACGGGGTCTGGTCACAATGATGGGGCCTTTCGGGATGCCGCGGTCGTTCCCGCAGGATGCGGAACCGTGGACAGCCTGGTCAAGGACCGCTCCGGCCGGCCCTGCCCCCAACCCGCCGCCGCGGATCAGCCGATGTTGCCGGCGATCCACTCCTTCAGCGCGCCCTTCGGCAGGGCGCCCACCTTGGTGTCCAGCAGCTTGCCGTCCTTGAACAGCAGCATCGTCGGGATGCCGCGCACCGCGTATTCGTTCGGCGTGGCGGGGTTCTCGTCGATGTTGACCTTGGCGATGGTCAGCTTGCCGTCGTATTCGCGGGCGATGTCGTCGAGGATTGGCCCGACCATCCGGCAGGGGCCGCACCATTCGGCCCAGAAGTCCACCAGCACCGGGCCGGGGGCGTCCAGCACGTCCTGCTTGAAGCTGTCGTCGGTGACGGCCTTGGTATTCTCGCTCATGCGGGTCGCCTCTCCGGGGGCGTGAAGCTGCCCCATCATCGCCTTAAAGTCGGGCGCCGCGGGGCCAGGGTCAAGGACGGGCGCGCGGCGGGGCGGTCATGCGCCCGGAGCGGGGCGATCCGGGGCATGGAGGTCCAGCAGCGCGTCCGGCAGCGGCATCACCCGCGCGCCGTAGGTCCAGACCAGCGCGCATTCCACCGTGCGGCCGGGGAAGGCCTGGCGCAGCAGCGCCCGGTAGGCCGCCATCTGCCGGAGGTACAGCGGGGACACGACATCGGCGCTGGCCGGCGGCGGACGGTTGGTCTTGTAGTCCAGCGCCAGCACGCGGTCGGCGGTCACCACCAGCCGGTCCACCTGCCCGGCGATGAGATGGCCGTTGATCCTCCCGGCGACCGGCGCCTCCGCCAGGCTGCCGGGGCCGAAGGCGGCGGCGGCCCATGGCGTGTCCAGCAACGCTAGCACCTCGGCCATGGTCTCGGCCTGGGCGGCGGCGTCCAGCCCATGGCCGGGCCGCGCCAGGAAGCCGCGGCAGGCCGCCTCGCGCTCGGCGGGGGGGCGTTCCGGCAAGTGCTGGAGCAGCGCATGGACCAGCCGGCCACGCTTGAAGCGGCGGCCCTCCGGGTCGGCGGCGCCATGCGGCGCGGCGGCGGGCGTAGCCTCCTCGCCCGGCAGGGCGCTGGGCGAGACCGCCGCCTCCGCGGCCTCCGGCGGGGCTGGCCGGGTGGCCCAGCCCGGCAGCGCGCCGGCGCTGGCCGCCGCGCCGGGGTTGCGATCGGCGGCCGGCGGCACGGTCTGCGGGCACTCCAGCCGCCAGGCCGAGGCCGCGCCGAAATCGCAGGCGGCGGGGGCGCCGAAGGCCGCCGGGTCGAAGGCGCTTTCGGTGGCGCCATGGTCCTCCAGCCGACGAAAGCCCGCCGCCACCAGGCCGTGCCATTGCTTCGCTTCGCGGCCCCAGCCGCAGACCAGCAGGCGGTCCTCGGCGCGGGTCAGCGCCACGTAGAGCAGCCGGTTCTCCTCCTCCTGGCGGCGCCGTTCGGCCTCGGCCACCACCGCGGCGTAGGGTCCGGCGTGGAATTCGCGTCGGTTGTTCGGCGCCCACATCGGCAGTTCGGCGTCCGGCGGGCCGATCCAGCGCACCGCCTTGCCGCCCTGGCCGGCGCCGACATCGGGCAGGATCACGATCGGCGCCTGCAACCCCTTGGCGCCGTGCACCGTCATGATGCGGACGGCGTCGGCGCTGGCCTCGGCCTCGCGCTTCACCTCGGCACCGCCGCGGCGCAGCCAGTGGACGAACCCCTGCAGGCTGGGCGGGTGCTGGCGCTCGTAGGCCAGCGCGGCGTTCAGCAACTCGTCCAGCGGCTCGGCGGCGTCGGGGCCGAGCCGTGCCAGCAGCCGTGCCCGGCCGCCGAGGCCAAGGGAGGATGCCGAGGGCGAGACCTCGCCCAGCACTTCGGCCAGCAGGGCGTGCGGCGTCGCCAGGTCGGCCCGGCCAGCCAGCCGCGCCAGCCATTCCGCGGTGGCCGCCCGCGGCGTGATCCTGCCGTGTTGCCGCTCCGACGCGGCTTCGCCGTGCTGCCGCCCCGACGCGGCTTCGCCGCGATGCGCCATCAGCGCGCCCCACAGCGACCCCAGGCGGCCATGCGCCAGGGCGAACAGCGCATCGTCGGAAAACCCGCAGAGCGGGCTGCGCAGCAGCGCCGCCAATTGCAGGTCGTCTTCCGGCAGCAGCAGCACGTCGCACAGCGCCAGCAGGTCCTGCACCGCGATCTGCTCGACCAGCCTGAGCCGGCTGATGCCGGCCACCGGCACGTCGCGGTCCTTCAGCGCGCGGACCAGCAGCGGCACCAGCTTCACGTTGGCCAGCCGCCGCACCAGCACCAGGATGTCGCCCGGCCGCACCGGGCGGGCGCAGCCGCCGGGTTCCTCGCAGCGGGCCGGCAGCGTTTCGTGCCGCACCATGTGGGCGATCCGCGCGGCCAGCGCCTCGGCCAGTTGCGCCTCGGGGCCGGCGACGCGGAGGGCGTGCTCGGGGACCAGCCAGGCCTCGGCCTTGGGCTTCGGCGCTTCCTGCAGCAGCGGCCACAATTCCACGTGCCCGGCGTGGCCGGCGCGGTCAGCGCGATGGGTCAGCAGGTCGCCCGCCACCGCCACGCCGTCCCGCGCCGCGCCGTCCGCGAACACCGCGTCCACCAGCGCCAGCACCGCCGCGGTGGAGCGGAACGAGACGTTGAGCTGCACCTTGCTAAAGGTGCCGCCCTGGTCGGCGACGCGGCCGCGGAACCGGTTTTCCCAGGCGCCGAAATTGGCCGCGTCGGCGCCCTGGAAGCTGAAGATGGACTGCTTGATGTCGCCCACCGCGAACACCGTGCGGATTCGGTCCTGGCCGTCGCGCCTTGGCACGCCCTCGCCGGCAAAAAACTCCTCGGTCAGCGCGGCGGCGATGCCCCATTGCGCCGGGTTGGTGTCCTGCGCCTCGTCCAGCAGGATGTGGTCGAGGCCGCCATCCAGCTTGAACAGCACCCAGGCGCTGCCGGGGTCCTGCAACACGCGGCGGGCGATGGCGATGAGGTCGTCATAGGCCAGCAGCCCGGCGTTGCGCTTGCGCGCCTCGTAGTGGCGCAGCACCGGGTCGGCCAGCGCCAGCAGCGCGTGGGTGGCGGAGGCCAGCCGGCACGCCGCCAATTGCGCCTGCGCCGCCTGCAGCCGCACGCCCTCGGCGACCATCGCGGCGTGGTCCGCCAGCGCGGTGCGCAGCGTGCCCTTGTCGGTGTGGAACAAGCCGTGCCAGTCCTGCCAGCGGGCGGCGCGGCCGGCGGCATCGGCCACCATCCAGTCGCGCATCTTCAGGGCCAGCTCGCGCGGGGCCTTGTTCTTGTGGTTGACCAGCGCCGCCGCCGCCTGCCCGACCGCGTCCGGCACCAGGCACAGCGCGGCGACCACGGCGGCCTCGTCCATGCCGTCCTCCAGGCCAAGCGCGGTGCCGAGCCGCAGCCGCAGCCCGGCCACGCCGTTGCAGGCACGCAGGCACGCCGCCACCCGCTCGCGCTCCTGCATCAGCGCGGCGACCACACCCGAGAAATCATCGGCCGAGACCAGGCCGGCCAGCAGCGCCAGGTTCTCGGCCGGGGCCAGGCCGCCGGACAGCACGGCCTCGCGCGCCTCGGCCAGCATCCGGGCGGCCTCGGCTTCCTCCAGCACGGCGAATTGGGGGGGCAGGCCGGCCTCCAGCGGGAAGGCGTGCAGCAGCGACTGGCAGAACGAGTGGATGGTCGAGATGCGCATCCCGCCGGGCAGTTCCAGCACCTCGGCGAACAGGGTGCGGGCGCGGGCGCACAAGGCGGCGGTCGGCTGGCAGCCGAGTGCGGCAAGCTGCGCCGACAGGCCCGCATCCTCGGCGCAGGCCCATTCGCCGAGCCGGCGGGCGAGCCGCGTCGCCATCTCGGCCGAAGCGGCGCGGGTGAAGGTGAGGCACAGGATGCGGCCGGGCGCCTGGCCCTCCTGCAGCAGCAGCCGCAGCACGCGGTCGGTCAGCACCTTGGTCTTGCCCGACCCGGCCGAGGCGCCGACCCAGGCCGAGACTGCAGGGTCGGAGGCCAGCATCTGCGCCATCTCGGCCTGTTCGCGGGCAGTGATCGGCCGGTTCACGCGGTGCCTCCAAAGCGCTCGACGACGGGGCCACGCAGCCGCGCCGCGCCGCGCGCCCCGGCCACACGCCCGCCCCGCGTCATGTCCCGGCCCTCGGCACCCCGGACGACATCACGGGAGTCCTCCGTCCAGCCGCGCCCGGGACCCGCCTCACGCCGCTTCCCCCACGTCATCCGCGCCGGACCACTCGGCCAGGCGCGAGAGGTGGTCGTAGTCGCTGCCGGCCGGCACGCGGGCCGGGTGCGGCCGGGCCAGGAAGGCGGCATCGCCGAACAGGAAGCGGTCCACCAGGCTGCGCAACAGGACCAAGGCGCCCGCCGCCGCCGCGTCGATCGGCGGCGCCCCGTCCATCATCGGCTTGACCTCGCCCGGCAACGGCCCGCCGGTCAGCCGCCAATAGGCCAGCCTCCCCGCGTTGCCGGCGGCGACACCGCGGAAGCCGCCCAGCGCGGCCATCGCCGCCTCCAGCAGCAATTGCGGCTTGTGGCCCTCCTGCACCGCCTTGGCCGAGGGCACGGTGCCGGTCTTGTAGTCGAGGATCGCCAGGGTGCCGTCGGCCAGCCGGTCGATCCGGTCGGCCCGCGCGGTCAGCGTCACCTCGCGCCCGTCCGGGTGGCGCAGCGCGAGCCGCCCCGGAACCTCGACGAAGCTGGCGGCGATGCCGTGCCCGGCCCGCGCCGTTGCTTCCTCGGCCACCGCGAAGCCGCCGATGCGGGCCAGGCGCGGGCGCCAGAACGCCACCAGCCCAGGCCGCGCGGCGCCCTTGGCCAACGCCGCCTCGGCGGCCTCGGCGAACCAGGCCGCCGCCACCTCGGCCTCCGGCCAGGGCGAGGCGCCCAGCCGGTGGACGAAGCCGGCCATCGCCGCATGGACCAAGTTGCCGTAATCCGCCGCGTTGATCTCGGCATCGAGCGCCTGCAACGGCCGCAGCTTCAGCACCCGCTTGGCGTAGTAGGCATAGGGGTCGGCGATCAGCGTCTCGACCTCGGTGACCGAGAGGGTATCCGGCCGCGCGGCGGCGGGCGGGCAGGGCCGCGGCCGCTCGCACGGGGCGACCGAGGCCGGGCGGTCCAGCAGCACCGCCCAGCCCACCGCCTCGCTCGGCGGCAGGCGAAGGCCCTGCGACTGGGCGGCGTCGCCCTGCCCGGCCAGGAAGGTTTCCAGGCGGGTCAGCCAGCGGGCCGGCACGGTGGGCGCGCCGCCACGCCTGGAAGCGCGCGAAAGCACCACCTCGGGGGCCGAACAGGCCGCCAGCAGGAAGTCGGCGCAGACCCGGCCGATCCGTGCCTCGGGTTCCGGCAGACCGAATTGGGTGCGCATCGGGCGGCTCATCCAGGGGCCGGGATAGGTCGCCAGCGGCCAGACGGATTCGTCCAGCGCGCCGAGCACCACCCGGTCGAAGGTCAGCAGCCGCGCCTCCAGCAGGCCGAGGATCTCGACGCGCGGATGCGCCGCCGCCGCGCGCCCGACGCTGCCGCGGAGCGAGGGCGCCGTCGCCCCGGCCATCGCCGCGTCGAACAGCGCCGGCCAGCCGGCGGGCGAGAGCGGCCCCAGCGCCGGCATCGCCTGGCCGAGGCTGGCGAGGTGCTGCGCCAGCGCCTCGCCTTCCTCGCCGGCGTACAGGCGGAGGCCGCCCGGCAGCGTGGCGGTCCCGGCCAGCGCCTCGGCCGCCGCCAGATGCGCCGCCAGCAGGTCCGCCGCCGGCCGCGCCGGGCCATCCGGCAGCGCCTCGAAGCCGGCGAGGCACTCCGCCAGCCGGTCGAGCAGCGCCATCGCCTCGGCGGTTCCGGCGTGGCCGCCGGGAGGCGCCGGGCGGTCGGCCGCGGCATCCCCGCCTGAGCCAGGAAGCGGCCCGCCGCCGGAGGGACGGTCCTGGAATGCCGCGTGCGCGGCCTCGCGCAGCCCCGCCAGCCCCGGCGCCGGCCGCGGCCCGCGCAGCACGGCGCGTTCTAGCCGCCGCGCCGCGCGGAGCCAGGCCACGCGGTCCCAGCCGCCGGCGCATAGCGGGTGCTTCAGCACCGCCAGCAGCGGCACCGGCGCGAAGTCCTCCGCCACCAGCCGCGCCAGCAGCCGGAGGAAGGCGCCGGCGGGGGTGCCGGCCAGGGCCTCGCCGGCGCTGTCGTCGGCGGTCACGCCATGCCGCGCCAGTTCGGCGGAAACCCGCCGCGCCAGGTCGCGGTCCGGCGTCACCAGCGCGGCGCGGGCGCGCGGGTCTTCCAGCGCCTCGCGCAGCGTGAGGGCGATCGCCGCGGCCTCGGCCTGCGCATCGGGCGCCGCCAGCAACTGCATTCCCTGCAACGCCGGCCGCCAGTGCGCCGGCCGCCGCGACTGCCAGGCGGGCAGCCCGGCGGCCGGCCGCAGCGCCATGCCGAGCAGCAACGGCCGGCCCTTCGGCACCGCCCGCGCCGCGGCCTCGCCGGTCATCCCCTCGCCGGTCATCCCCTCGCCAGGCAGGCAGCCATGCCAGCGCTTCACGTCCTGCCGCCCCGCGCCAAGCGCGTGCAGCAGCCGCTGCTGGCCGCAGAAGGGATGCGTCGGCGCCTCGCGGATGGCTTCCCACACCTGCTCGGCGCTGTCCTGGTCGACGCCGTGCAGCACCACCGCGCCGCGCGGCAGCATGGCAACCACCCGCAGCAATTCCGCCGCTGCCGGGATGGTGCCGCCGACGCCGATCCCGGCGGCGATCACCGGATGCTCCGGCTGAGCCTTCAGCCAGGCGCGGGTCTGCGCCCGCAGCGCCTGGACCCGCCGCATCCCGATGTCGAGCAGCCCCTCGCGGGTCAGGAAGCCCTGCCATTCGACGACGGCGCCGCGCAGGAAGGTCAGCGTCACCTGCCAGTGCGCCGCGTGCTCCTCCGGTACCAGGCCGGCCAGGCGCTTGAGCCATTCCTCGGCCAGCGCCGCCGGCGGGTTGCCGGCCAGCAGGTCGAGGTCGCGTTCCTCCAGCGCGATCTCGTCGAGCAGGGTGCCGAGGGCGGCGGCCAGCGCCCAGGCCTGGTCCGCCGTGGTCGGGCCGCCGTAGCGCATCGGCAGCCGGCGCACGAGTTCGGTCAGTACCGCCTGCCGCCGCAGCGGCTCCACCGCCGGCGGCAGGTCGAGCAGCGCCGGCAGCGCCAACTCGTCCGCATCCTCGGTGGACAGGCCGGCCAGCGCCCGCATCCGCGGCAGCAGCAGCGCCTGATCGGCTGCGGCGCGCAGGAAGGCGGTCCGCAGCGCCCGGGCAGAGCGCCGCGTCGGCAGCAGGATGGTGACGCGCGACAGCCGCTCCGGTGCGTCGCCGGGGATGTCGCGCAGCACGCCGGCGGCCAGGCAATCGAGGAAGGGCAGTTCCGCCGGGATGTCGAACAGGTTCATTGCCCAGCGACCGGAAGGCGGGCCATCAGAACGGTGCCCGCACCAGGCCGGCCTGCATCGCGGCCTCGGCGCGCTCCAGGTCCTCGGGCGTGGACAGGTGGAACCACACGCCGTCATGCACCAGGGCGAACAGCCGGCCGGCCTCGATCGCCCGGTCGTACAGCAGGTTCAGGCTGAAGGCGCCGTCGGGGGCAGCCGCGAACAGCCTGGGCGCAAGGACCTGCACGCCGGTGAAGACGTAGGGCGCCAGCTCGCGTTCCTGCGGCCGGCGCAGCCGCCCGAGCGGGTCCAGCAGGAAGTCGCCGCGGCCGACCTCGCCTTCGAGCTGCGCGCTGCGCATCAGCAGCAGCAGCCCGTCCATCGCGGCGGGGTCGAAGGCCGCCGCCAGCCGGGCCAGCGCCGGGCGCGGCCCGTCCAGCCACACGCCGTCGCCGTTGGCCACCACGAAGGGGCCGTCCCCCAGCCAGGGCAGCGCCTGCCGCACGCCGCCGCCGGTCTCCAGCAGCGCGTCCTCCCGTTGCAGCAGGATGCGGGGCGCGGCGCGGCTGGCGACCGCCGCCACCACCAGGCCAGCGTGCCAATGCGCGTTGACCACCGCCTGTGCGATGCCGGCCGCCGTCAGCCGGTCCAGCGCGCGGTCCAGCAGGCTGCGGCCGTGCAGCAGCAGCAGCGGCTTGGCGGTGGCCGCGGTCAACGGCCGCATCCGCAGGCCAAGCCCGGCCGCCAGCACCATGCCATGCGTAAGCGTGATCACGCGGCCCCCCGCCCCCTGCCTGTTCTCCCCTTCATAGCAGAAAAAAAGGGGGATTCGGGGGGAAGGAGTTCCCCCTGGCCCTGCTGCCTATTCCGCCGCCGGATTGCCCCGCATCCCCTCCGGCACATGCGTTTCCAGGAATGCCCGCAACGGCGCGCAGGCCGGCTGCGACAGCGACCGCCGCAGCATGGCCCAGCAGCGCGGCCCATGCGCTAGGTATTTTTGCCTGCCGTCGCGCCGCGCCAGCCGGACCCACAGCGCGGCGACCCGCAGGTGCCGCTGCGCCCCGTGCGCCGCCATGGCGCCGAGGAAATCCCCCCGGTCGAGGCCCGGCCGCAGCGCCAGGTAGCGTGCCACCGCGGCGCGGCGGGCGGTGGCGGGCACGTCGCGCCGGGCGTCCTCGACCAGCGAGATCAGGTCGTAGGCGGGGTGGCCGAGCGCAGCGTCCTGGAAGTCCAGGATGCCGGTGCGGCGGGCGCCGTCGCGGCCTGGCAGGCGCATCAGGTTGGCGGGGAAATAGTCGCGGTGGACGAAGCCCCGTGCGCCGGCGAAGGGTTGCAGCATGGCGAGCAGCGCCTGGTCCAGCGCGGTGCGGACCGCCGCGTCCGGCGCCGTGCCGAAGGCAGCGGGCCACCACCAGTCGAGGAAGGTCGCCGCCGTGGCGCGGGCCATCGCCGCGGCGTCCCAGGCCGGCAGGCCGGGCGGCGGGGCGACGGCGTGGAGCGCCGCCAGCGTTTCGGCCGCGGCCTCGTACAGCGGCAGCGGGTCGGCGCCGGACTCCAGCAGGGCGGCATGGGTGTCGGCGCCGAAATCCTCGATCAG
>JAABUN010004179.1_pt1 | contig 20321 bp, 20 predicted proteins | sample 5559311 | NCBI WGS metagenome assembly JAABUN01 (sample SAMN10711877, study PRJNA513370) | rock metagenome | isolation source: Antarctica rocks | place: Antarctica: Victoria Land, Siegfried Peak sud
AAAGGTGCTCTCGGACAGGGAGAATGTGGCTTGCGACGGTCACAGACACCCAAGGACGAGGAGCACCTTCCAGGTGAGCAAGCGTAGCCGGTTCTACCCGCGTGTTCAGGTCGACTCGACCGGCTCGTCGGCGGTGGGTCAGGCCGGGGGTGTGCTGCTTTGCGAGACCGTGCGGCTGGCTGGTCTGGACGCTGGCTTGTCGGCGGGGTTGGAGCGCTGGCGCAAGCCGACTGCGGTCCATGACCCGGGCAAGGTCGTGCTGGATCTCGCGCTGACGCTGGCCTTGGGTGGGGACTGTCTTGCCGACGTCGCGCTGTTGCGGGCCGAGCCCGGTGTGTACGGGCGGGTGTGGTCATTGGCCGGGAAGCAGGCCCCCGACCACGACACGAACGCCGCCAGTGCGCTGGTGGTGGACCTGGACGCGACGCTGGTGACCTCGCACTCGGACAAGGAGCAGGCGGCACCGACGTTCAAGCGCGGGTTCGGGTTCCACCCGCTCTGCTCGTTCGTCGACCACGGCCCGGACGGCACCGGCGAACCGTTGGCGATAGTGCTGCGCCCTGGGAACGCCGGGTCGACACCGCTGCGGACCACATCGCGGTGACGAAGGCGGCGCGGGCGCAGCTGCCCGGGCACCGGCCCGGGACCAGGCCCGGTCGCCGGGTGCTGGTCCGCACCGACGGCGCCGGCGCCAGCCACGACTACCTGAACTGGCTGAGCGGGCAACGGCTGTCGTACTCGATCGGGTTCACTCTGCCGGGCAACACCGCCGAGGTGTTGACCCGGATTCCCGCCCAGGTGTGGGCGCCGGCCTACGACGCCCACGACGAGGTCCGCGACGGCGCATGGGTGGCCGAGCTGACCGACCTGCTCGACCTGTCCGGCTGGCCAAAGGGGATGCGGGTGATCGCCCGCAAGGAACGACCCCACCCCGGCGCCCAGCTGCGGATCACCGACGTCGACGGCCTGCGGGTGACAGCGTTCGCCACCAACACCACCACCGGCGGACCCGGCACCCAGCTGGCCGACCTCGAGCTGCGGCACCGCCGCCGGGCCCGCGCCGAGGACCGGATCCGGGTATCCAAGGACACCGGCCTGACGAACCTGCCCCTGCACGGCTTTGCCGCGAACCAGATCTGGTGCGCCATCGTCGCCCTCGCCGTGGAGATCACAGCCTGGATGCAGATGCTCGCCCTGACCGACCACACCGCTCGCCGCTGGGAACCCAAACGCCTGCGGCTGCGGCTGTTCGCTGTCCCCGCGACGCTGGCACGTACCGGCCGCCAGATATTGCTCCACCTCGCCAATCACAACCCCTGGGCCGAGCTCGTACGCGACGGCGTCCACCGGCTGCGCGCCCTCGCCGTCCCCGGCTGAGCACCACCCCACCGTCCCGACCACCCCAGCACCACCCCCCGGCAGTGGAACCGGCGCCCACCCCAGACGACACCGGGGGGCACTGTCACACCCACAAGCAAACATCACACCCCAAGGACGCCCGGAGCGTCCCCGCACCAGACGTCAGCCGCTCGATGAAATTTCCGGGCTAACGGCTGGCGGTCGTAGGTGTCCCACCTCCTCCCTATGCGAGCGGTCCCAAGGCTGGGACGCGGCAGCAGATGCGGTGCCGGGTCAGGTCGAAGCTGAGAATGCGGGCGTGCTCGAGCAGGGATATCCCGTCGTTCGGCGCAAGGCCCTGGACGGTGCAGCGCTGGGACCGCTGCTGCTTTGGGGATAGCGTAGAAGTTTTTTCCGGTCAGGGGCGCTGTAGTTCGTCGACCTCAGCCCGGGCCTGAGCGATGATTTCCGCCAGGTACGCCTGGGTCACGCGAGAACCGTCCCCGCGGCGGATGTCTGCTTCGTCCACGTCATCCATGCCCCCCACCTCCCACCGAGTGATCACCCATACGAGCTTGGCGTCAACCGGAACCTACCCGGGGTGCACCCGGCTTCTCTAGCGCCGTCACACCGTCGGCTCAATGCGGCTCGATTCGAGTGTTGTTCGGCGCCCTGGCGGGCACGGATTGGATGACGGGGGCAAAGCTGCTAGGAGGTCGATGCGCTGGTGGCAGATCGCGCACGCCCATAGATGTGACGACAGGCGCCCCTCGTCGGCCAAGCGCCGGACCTGCTTGGCGGTGCCTGGCCAGAACAGGTGGTCATCGGGATCGCAGGGCGACGGCACACAGCAAGTGCTGGTCCAGGCGGTCGCCCTGGGCCATCCAGGACCAGCCGCCGGTGCGCAGCTGGTCGCACGGCTTGCCGGTGACCAACATCAGGGCTCGGCGAAGGTCGTCCATGCCCGCGGCCCCGCGGGCCTGCCCCCGCAGCCGAAGCCGGCGGAACAGTGCTCCACGATGCTGGCCCGGGAAGCAGCGCTGGTAGGTTCGGCACGCTCTCACGACGCTGCCTGTTCACCGCTCAGGTGGTGCGCCCTTCGTCGACGGGCGTTCCACGAACACGGTGTGCGCGAACACGGCCACAGAGGCCATTGCACTGTCCAGGAGCAGTCCTCGATACCAGTCGACCTCGGCGACGATGTCGATCATCGCCGAGTCGGTGTCGAGGTCCCGATGGTACGGCTCACTGGTCGCCCGGACGTCGAAGTGCCACCCCTTGGGGGACTGCCAGATGACACGCTCCCCGAGGATGTGACCTTCGTACTGGGTCACGACGATCGGGGCGCTAGGCGGGGGCGGTTGCACCTTTGCGACAAGCTGCGACCGTGACGCGTCCGCCTGGATGGGTGCCGGTTCGATCCGGTCGTCAAGGGCATCACCGCCGCGTGGGTTAGCGGTGCGGGCGTCGCCGCCCACGTTCGAGGGGATCGCGCCGTTCTTCACGGGGTTCCGGCCGATGGACGTGTGATGGTGGCCAGGCGCGCGGACCAGTACGGGTCCGTGAGCACGTTGGGCGACAGCTTGACCACATCGCCGGTACTCGGGGCGTGGATCATGTTGCCCCGGCCGTCGTACAGGCCGTCGTGGGTCACGTGACCTCCACCGGGGGTGGAGTAGAACGACAGGATGTCGCCGGCCTGGATCAGGGCTGGGGGGACCCGGGGGTAAATGGCTGAGATGGTCGCAGAGGAGTGCGGCAGCCGTGAGCCGTCAGCTTGGTACCAGGCGTGCAGCAGTAGCCCGGAGCAGTCGAAGCCAACCGTCCCGGCGCCCTGGGCGAACCCCTCGGAGGGTCCGTTGATGGTCCCACCGCCCCAGGCGTACGGGGTACCCAGCCATCGCGCCGCGACGTTGACGGCTCGCTCTCCGGCGGTGGCGCCGGCGAGCTGGTCGAACCCGGCGGGGACTGCGCTGCTCGAGCAGGCCCGCACGGCCCGTTCGAAGCCAGCCGGAACCGCGCTGGGGCTCGCTGCGCCGGTGATCGTGGCGTAGAGCTGCCGGGCCAGGACCTCGTCGTCGGCGTAGGCGGTGGGGAAGGCGCTGCGCTGGACACGTTGGGCGGCGACGGTCACCGGCAAGCTCTGCCACTCCGGGACGTCGACCAGCGCATCGAAGAACTTCTCGGCCGGGAAGGTAGGGTCCATCAGCTGGTCGAGGGTGCCCCACCAGGGGAACTGCTGCTGCATGTAGTTGACCGACCCGTGATCGCGACCGACGGCGTCGTGCGGGTAGCTCATAGAGGCGCTGACGCCGCGCTGCTCCGGGCGCAGCCTGGGGTCTGAGCCGTCGTTGGCGTACATCCGGAAGCCGGACTCCTGCGACGCAGTCGCCAGGGCGATGACTGCAGCCTGCTCCGGCAGCCCACGCTCTTGTGAGACGCGCACGATGGTGGCGGCGATCGCGGTCTGCTCCGGGTCGAGGTCGGCTACCGTCGTGCCGGCCGCCAGTGTGACGCACCCGGCACCTGCTGCCCGGGGCGTGCTCGGCATGGGCTGTGGCCCGAAGAACAGGGCCTGCAGCAACAGGAGCCCGACCAGGCCGATGGCCGTCACGGTGGTGGCGGCGCCGAGCAGGATGCGCCTCAGGGGCACCACTCGGCGAACCGCGTCGGCGGTCTTGATCGCCTTGTAGGCGGTGATCGGGTCCATGTCAGGCCTCGGGCAGGATGCTGTCCACGAGCCAGCCGCTGGCCAGCACGAGGTCCACCAGCAGCACGGTCCCGTCGGCCAGGGTGACCTGGACCCGGGCGAATCCGTCGCTGTCGGCAACGGTGCTGCTGGATGCAACCGGTGACTCCGGCACCAGAGCAGGGTCGATGGTCCCGGAGGCTTGCAGATAGTCCGGGGTGGCCAGCGGAGTCAGGGCCGCGGTGCGGGCTGCGGTGTCGGACATCTGCCAGGCCGCGACGGCGGTAGCTGCGACATCACGTGCCTCGGTGGTGGACGCGTCGACCTGCCTCTGCCCAACCGGTTCAGTCCTGACTCCTGGCTCGCGTGTCGCTGAGGGCTCCTCGGTTGCGGGTGCAGGAGCGTCGCTGCGGCTGGGGGCCTCAGCTGCCGACGGTCGGCTGGCGGCGTCCGGCGTGCCGGGAACGTTGCCGCCCCACAGGATTGCTGCGACGAGCGCGGTGGCTGCCGCCCCGACGGCAAGAACCACTCCCCGGGCTGGGCGGGGCTGCCAGGGGTCACGCACCGGTGGCGTCCGCGGGGGCGTGATCATCGACGCGCAGCCCACCGGCCGCGTAGTCGAAGAGTACGTAGACCTCCTCGCCGTCGTTGTTGACGGTCGCCTCGACTCGACGCGCCCCCGACGGCGCCGTCGAGGCCGCCGGTGCGCCGTCGATGAGGGTCGGTGCCGCACCTCGGCGGGCCTCGGTGCTGGCAGCGTCGACCGTTGATGCGTCGGCAGCCACTGCGCCACGGAGCGCACGGGCCCTCGCGTCAGGCGAAGACGCCGCCGTGGCCAGTTCGACGCCGCCGACTCCATCGTGTGCGGGCAGAGCACGGGTCGCGGACGCAGCGATGGCGGCGGGGATCACGGTGCCGGTGAGGGGGTATCCGGCCCGGTCCTCGGTCGTGGGAGGTGTCTCACGGACGAAGGGCTCTGACGGCATCGCGCCACGCCGATAAGGCTCGGGAGCGGGTACCCGCTGGCCGAGCTCCTCGACGATGTCGTCGCTGACGACCCCGGAGGCGACCTTGGTCTTCGCGGCGAACATGACCGCGCCGGTGGCAAGTCGCCGTACGGTGCCGGCGTCCTCCTTGAGCTGCCGTCCGGCCGTCGTCAGCGGGTTGCCGGTGACAAGGGCCCACGTTCGTCGGAACGGCTTGAGCGCCGCCCAGGCCAGGACACACACGATCAGGGCGAGGATCAGGCCGAGCCAGAGCGGTACGGGCGAGTCGGGGGCGATCAGCAGGCTGGTCACCTTGATCGTCAGGGTGGCCCCGACGGCCGCCACCAACGGGTTGATGACCGCGGCGAGGAGAAGCTTGGCGGCACCGGGGAGCAGACCGCTCATGTTCGGCAGCATCGCCAGGGTCGCCCAGACCGGCGCGGTCATCACCGTCAACCTGATCAGCACGTAACCCGTGACCATCAGCAGGAACGCGGCGATCGGGAACAGCAGCACCCCGACCGCCAGGGTGCTGGCGACCGCTTCCCCGAACCGGTTCTGTCGTGCTCCGGTCAGGTACTCGTAGGCGTCAGGGTCAGCGTTCTTGATCTGCTCGGCCGTCTCGGTCCACAGCTGCTGCTTGGCCTCCACCAGCTCACGGGCACGCTCAGGATTCCCCTCCGCCTCGGCGGCCTCCGCCCAGCTGAACGCCGACGCGCGGAACAGGTCAGGGCCGTAGGTCCGGGCGGTCTCGCTGTCGCTGTCGCCCAAGGTGCCGGCGACCCAGCGCGGGTACAGCACGTTGTCGACGAACGGGGCGATCGCCTCAGCCTCCGGATCGGCGGCCACGTCCTCACGCCCGGAAAGGCTCGCGTTGATGTAGGCGGTGGTACCGGTCATGGCGGTGTCGGCTGCACCCCCGAGCCTGGTCGGCACGGCGGTTGCGACCGACACCACGCCGATGGCGATGGCGATGAACATCATGCTGGTGGCGGCTGCACCGAACTGCGCCCGTCGCGCGGACCACATCAACGCGATCCCGGCGACGATCAGCGCAAGGGGGGCCAGTGGCGCGTAGAACGCGTCCCGCAGGCCATGGCTGATCTCGCGCATCGGGTCGTCGAAGACCGCCAGCCACGTCGGGTCGTACACGCTGCTTGCGAGGGCACCGGCGATGGCGGTCACGCCGACCGGGACGGTGGTGAAAAGGAGGTTCGCCACGCTGGTGTCGGCGGCTGCGGACGGGTTGGCTGCGCTGCCACCGCACCCGAGATCGTAGGTGTGCCAGCGTAGCCCGGCCAGACCGTACGCCTCGTAGATGCTGGTGTCGGATCCGGCTGCGAAGGGGTCAGCCGTGGTGGGCTCGGCAGGGGCAGGGAGCATCGACCCGCTCAGGCCTCGTCCAGGGACCTGCGGTGAGGGTGCGACCTTGGAGTCAGGTACCCCCGGTGGGCAGCCGAAGTCGGGCAGTGCGGTGGCCGGGGCGCCGAGCCCCAGCAGCAGCGCCAGAGCCGTGAGGACGATCGCGGTCGTCCGTCGGGTCCGGTTCATGCGGTGCTCCACGTCTGGGCCAGGTCGACGTCACTCTCCAGCGGCACGTCGCTGCCGTCGTCGAGGTTCACGGAGAGCGCACGTGCCTGGGTGGGGTCGGTGCGCCTGCGGGTACGCAGGGCCGCGAACAGCGCAGGCTGGTGGTCCAGGTCGATACGGACCCGTTCGACGTTGCCGTCGACGTCGCGCATCACGAACTCGCGGTAGCTGGCGCCGGCGTCCTGGTCCTCGACGGTGGGATCGTCCGGGGACAGGTCGGCCAGCTGCGCCTCGTACCCGACCCCGGTGGGGATGCCGGCGAGCTCGAGCGCGGCGCGGGCCTCGTCGGCGTCTTCGATCCGGCCCAGGAACAGCTCACGGACCAGGCCGCGCGCCGACAGCTGGTCCAGGTCGGCGCACTTCTGGGTGGCGACCATCACCCGGGTGGTCCACTTGCGCGAGTCCCGGGCGAGACGGTCCACCAGGGCCCGTCCGGTGGGGATGCCCCGCAGGAAGTGCGCCTCGTCCATCGCGACGAGCTTGCGCTCCCGCATCGACCGGCTGTAGATGCGCCGCGTCGCGTAGTGCGCGGCCAACGTCAGCAGCGGCACCGAGATGCGTTCCTGCTCGGACCAGTTCGCTTCGGGGATCTTCTCGTCCGGCAGGCTGAGCCCCGGCATCGTCAGGACCAGCAGGACCTCGTCGCCGACCGGTCCGGCGGCCCGCTCTGCCATGTACCCCGAGCCGAAGAACAGCCGGGACTGGGGGGACTCGCTCATGTCGTGCAACAGCTTGTAGACCTCGTGGTCCTCGTCGCGTGGGTCGGACTTGATGGTGGCCAGCACCGACCCCAGGGACGCCGAGTACTTCCCGCCAACCGTCCGGACGGCGTCGCGGATGATGTTCATCGGCCCACGTGCCTCCCTGTACCCAGGTGGCAGCAGGAGCCGCAGGACGTCGATGGCCAAGGTCATCCGGGTGCGCTCGGCCTGGTGCAGCGCGTCGACGTACAGCTCCTGCAACAGGTCCTCGTACTCCTTCCCGCTGACTCCCGCGAGCCGCTCGTCCTCGGCCACCTGCGCCCGGGTCGGGGTGGGGATGGCGGTGTACGGCGAGAGGGTGCCCGCGACGCTCTTCAGGAGGTCGACATGGCGGGCGCGGCCTGCGAACTCGGGCAGGTAGCACAGCCGGGCCAGCGGGCCGGAGGGATCCAGGATCGTCGTCGGTATCCCCCGCAGTGCCGTCAGGTAGGCGATGGCACCCATGAGCGTGCTCTTGCCTGCACCCAGCCCGCCGATGACCGGGGTGAGCCCGGACCGCTCCCGCACCTCGATGCCGAAGTGCGGGTCGTACATGCAGGCCCGACGGCTGGTGCTGTTGGTCCACCCGAGGTACCCACCGCGACGGTCGCCCACCCGGGACGCCAGGTGCGGCACGGCGGCCGCGATGTAGGCGACCTCCCCGCGGTGCCGGTGCGCCGTGGTCGAGCGGGACTCCCCCGGGATGAACCCGCGGTACAGGCCATGCTGGCCGGGAGGATGCTCGACGCTGACGTTGACGTGCTTGTACAGGTTCTTCAGCGAGCGGGCGTTGTCCAACGCCTCAGCCTCGGTACGTCCCCACACCGCCACGTCGAAGTACCCGTCGAAGCGGGCGGCGACCACAGCGGCACCCTCCTCCATGGTGTCCCGCACCGCGGTGGCGCTCTCCCGCAGGCGCGTCAGCCGTGGTGGCAGCGCGATCCCGTGGGTCCGGTACTGCTCGGTCTGATCCTCCACCGCGTCCAGGCGCTTCTTCATGTCCTCGGCCGCGTCGGCTCCCTCCACGAGCCGGAACCGCAGCGACCACTCCACCGCGAACGGCAGCCGCTCGGCGAACGCCACCCACGGGTCATGGAGCTCGGGGACGGTGAATGCCTCCATCCTGCCCAGCGAGAGCACGGCTACGTGGCGGCTGAGCGCCCTGACGGAGCCGGTGCCGTCATCGATGTGGCCGTTGCGGTGCGGGTGGCCGGTGATCTCGATCGTCCTCTTGAACGGTCGAGGATCGACGTCCACGCTGTCGTGCAAACCGGCGAGATCGTCCTCGCCGAGGCTCGAGGACGGCATGCTCAGGTCGACGGGCTCGGGCAGGCCCAGGCCGATGCTGCGGTGCATCAGCCACACCAGCTCCTCCTGCCGCACCGGGCGCCCTCCTATGCCCGGCATCGCGACGATCTCGGTGACCTCGTCGACCTGCTGTCGCAGCCGGGCCCGCTCACGCTCGCTGAGCTTCCCCTTCTTCAGGGCACTCGCCAATCGATCCGCGGTCCTGCGGTCCCCACCGATGCTGACGCCGATGTAGACCTCGCCGTCGGCCTGTGAACTGGTGCGCAGGTGCCGCTGGGTGTCGATCAGGTACTGCCCGAACGCCTCGGGGTTGGCCGGGTCGGGCGTGATGTCCCGCAACGCCTGGGCCCACATGTGCGCGGGGTACGGCCTTGCGGTCACCCGCATGTGAACCTCGTGCCCGGCCAGCGCGGCCCACGCCGTCTGTGCGCTGTGCAGGTGTCGGTTGCGGTAGTCGTCGCCCCGCCATTGCCACGGTTGGGCGCCGAGCCGGAACCAGGCGGTCACCCGGTCATCGGTGACCAGCAGGTGCTCCCGGATCTCACGAGCCGCCAGTGGAAGCTCGGGTAGCCCGGGGTCACGACCTTTGCGCTTGGCCATCATCAGGATGAATCCTTCGCTGCAGGCTCGAGCTGCGAATGGTCGCCGGGACGGCGATGGCCCTGCGGCGACGGTCCAGGCGCCACGCCAGGAGCTCGCTGCGCAATTGCTGCACGCGCGCGACGAACGGTGTGTCTGGAGTGATGTAGACGCTGGTGAACAACGTTGCCAGCCCTGCTGCAGCGAGGCCGAAAATCAGCGCGTCATCCACTCCCAGGCCGAGCACCAGGATCAACATCACCAGGACGACGGCGTATCCGCCGAAGATCGCCCATATGCGGTAGCGGGCGTGCACAGGCATCTCCGTGCCCCGCAGGTCTATCCAGCGAGGCTCGAAACGGTGGATCTGGTCGTCGTTCGTGACCCGCATCAGCGGTTCACGACAGACCGAAGAACGCGAGGACGTCGTTGCCGACCGCCGTCCCCGCTGCCATCCCACCCACGCCGAGCAACACCACGAATAGTCCGATGACGATGATGCCGACCTGGCCCAGGACCTTGCCGAACTGACCCCGTCGGCTGGCCCACATGATCCCGACGCCGATCACCAGCAGCACCACGCCACCGATCTTGTACAGCAGCGCCTCTGCGTTCGACAGGCCCGTATCGATACTGCTGCCGGTGCTGATATTCACGAGGGAACTGACGAGGTGGCTCCCCAACATTGCAAAGGTGCTCATGTCGACTCCCCTGTGTCCGCGAACATCGTGACGGGCTCAGCCCCGCTACCCGAGACCATTGTGGACAGTCTCCCACACCGTTCTCGGGAGCACACCTACGTCATCGTTGGGTTTGACGAGTCCGCTCAGGCGTGGAGGCGACCCGCCCTGTCCCCAGGCTCAGGGCGCAGGCACTGGCTCGGCGGTGGCGGAGCTGCCCGAATCGGCGCGCACGCCGGCCCAGCCCGTGGGCCGGCACGCCGTGGGTTGCGAAGGCACGCACGGGGTCTTTCCGAAGTGCAACCTGACCTGCAAGCCGTGCTACCACTCTGCTGAGGCCAACAAGGTCCGCGTCGACGGCGAGCACACGGTGCGCCAGGTGGAGGCCCAGATGGCCCTCCTGAAAGAGCTCCGTGGCCCGCGTGGCCATACGCAGCTGATCGGCGGTGAGGTCAGCCTGCTGGACCCGGACGTCCACGCCGCGGCCCTGCTCGCGATGCGCCGTCACGGGCGTGAGCCGATGAGCATGACCCATGGCGACTTCGACGAGGAGTATCTTCGCCGCCTGGTGACCGGGCCGGACGGGCGGCTGCGGCTGCGACGGGTCACTTGGCCGTCTACAGCGATGATGCTGGTGCACATTTTGTACACATGAGGCCCCAAAACAACGCGAAACGTCCGCAGCCTGTCGATGGCCACACCAAGCTTCTCACCTGCGGATACACACCCCAACGAGCAACGACGAGAACTGCCAGGAAGCACCGGATCTTCCCTGACACGGAAGAGGTCACTGGTTCGATCCCAGTATCGCCCACCAGCATCACCGGGTCGGCTAGCGTTCAGACACCAGGTTGGTGGATCGCAAGCCCCGCCTCCGCTGCGGCCTCGAGCAGCCGGTGGTCGTAGGCGACGAAGTCCGCCATATCCGCACCGAGGGAGAGCGCGCTGGCCAGGTGCAGTGCGTCGAGGCTGCGCAGCAGCGGACCCTCGAGGTCGCTCGCCAGCTCGATGACCGGCCCGGCACAGGGAACGAGGTCCAGCTGACCGAGCATCGTCCGTGCGTCCGGCAGCGCCGCAGCGTCGATGCGCCGCGTGGCACGTAGCACCTCGACCTTGGCCAGTCCACTGCTCACCGTCGGTACGCCAGGACGAGCAGCCAACCAGTCCTGCAGAGAGTCGCTCTCGTGCTCTTGGAACAGGAGCTTGAGCAGCGCGGAGGAGTCGAGGTAGATCACCGGTCCTCGCGCAGCGCTCGCAGCACGGCCGCGCTCGTCAACGTCGGAGCCGAGCGACGGCGCGGAAGGGCGAGTGGTCCATCAGCTGCCACCAGACGTCCAGCCGCGATCAACCTCTCGCGGGCTGTCGCAGCGGGAAGGGGCGGGACCAGCAACGCCACCAGCTCGCCCCGCTCCGTCACCTCCACGGTCTGACCAGCTTTGACCTTGCCGAGGTACCGGCTGGCGTGCTGACGCAATTCTCTTACCCCGATGCGCTCCATGCACGACAGTAGCACTGTGGGTGCTACTTTACTCGGCGGGCAGCGGGCGGATCAGGAGCCAGGCTGATCCCGTCGCCGCCGGACTTGGCTGCGTACAGCGCGGCGTCGGCCAACGACAGCAGTTCCTCGGGCGTGATCGGACTGTCCGACGTCGCGCCCCCGATGGAGATGCCGACCGGCCCCAGCAGAGCAGCATCTCCTGACGACTCGGAGGGGTTGGACAGGTCGTCTCGGACGCGGCGGGCGATCTCGAGCAGCTCCCCCACCTGCCCGAGGTCCTCGCACAGCACCAGGAACTCGTCCCCGCCGTACCGCGCGACCACGTCCTGGGGACGCAACGACCGGGTCATCCGCTGGGACACGTGCACCAGCAGTCGATCCCCGGCGGCATGGCCCTGGGTGTCGTTGACCTGCTTGAAGCCGTTCAGGTCGCAGTACAGGATCCCTACCAGGCCGGGGCCACGCTCCAGCCGCGTCAACGCGTGGGTAAGCAGCCCGAGAAAGGCGCGACGGTTGGGCAGACCGGTGAGCTGGTCCTGCATCGCGTCCTGGCGAAGGGACTCCTGCACCGCCCTCAGCTCGGTGACGTCGCGGTACTGGCAGACCACTCGCTCATCCCCCACGGCACACGCGTACAGCTCCAGGGTCCTGCCTGCGAGAGCGGGCACCGCGATGTCCGGCTGGGACGTGAACTCGGTTCGCAGGGACTCCCCGGAGCTCAACACGCTGCGGAAGCCTTCGAACAGGTTGGCCTGGGAGACATCGAAGACCTCCAGCAGTCGTCGACCTTGCAACGACCGGCCGGCGCTCACCTCCACTACCTCGTTGACCAGCTCGTGCAGGAAGTCGACTACCTGCCCGTCCGGGCCACGCACCGCAAGCAGGACGACGTGCCCCACCTGCTCATCGCGCAACGAGGCTTCGGCCACAGCGCGGTCGGCAGGCCCGAACCCACACAGCTCCACGGCATCTCCCTCGGCACTATGCCCCGCACAGTTGATGGAACTGTCCACGGAACTGGGTTCCAGCGCGTGGGCCGGATGGGGGATATTGCCTCCGGCCGGTCAGCGCAGCTGGTCGTGTGCGTCAGCGATGATCGCGTCGAGATGGTCCTGGGTCAGCCGAGAACCGTCAGCTCGGCGGATGTCCTCAGCTCCAGGCCCAGGTCCTGGGGCAGGCCGACCGCGAACCACACGTGCTTGCCCGATCCCGAGGGGGAGTCGCGGACGCCCCACGCCTGTGCCAAGGAGTCCACCAACATCAGGCCGCGGCCGCTGGTCGCGGCCAGATCCCGTTGCCTCTTCACGGTCGGGAGATCGGAACTGCTGTCGCCCACCGTCACCCGCAGTCGCTGAGGTGTCTCGTCCAGCTCAACCGTGACGGGCCCTGTGCCGTGGACCACGGCGTTGCTCACGACCTCGGAGACCAGCAGAGAGAGCACGTCACAGGTGTCGTCCTCGTGCATGGCGTGGTGGCACTGGTCGCTGACCCAGCGCCGGGCCCGGCGCACGTCGCCGGGCAAGGCGTCGAGCACTAGCGTTCGCATGGTCATCCGCGCGCCTTCGCCGATGCTGGCGGTCTGGGTGTCGGTGTCCGCTCCGCCCTCGGCCTGGGCGTAGCAGGGACCTTGTCCAGGGACCGTTGCAGCGTGCCCGGCAACTCGCTCTGCCTGGCCTTGCCACTCTTGGTCGTCTTCGGCATCTCTGTCGACCCCTAGCTCTCGGTGCCAGCACGGCTTCTCTCCACGCACGTTCCTTCCAGGCAAGCACGTGCACGCCCAGGCCGCGACCGCAGGAAGGTTTCGGCCGCAGAGCAAAGAGGTCAGGCCGGGCGATCCTCCAGCGGAGAGCCGTCACGTCGGCGACGTCCGGCAGCCAGCTTGTGCGAACCGTCGCACAACGGTGGCCGAGACGTCATCCCGCAGCGGCACAGGGCCACCGTCGGGCGTTCCCGCAGCAGCTCCTGGCCGTCCTCACCCAGCACCGTGGCCGGCCCCCGCAGGATCAGCGGCCCGTCGGGGTAGGCAGTGATTGTGACGGGTTCTTCCCTCACGTCGAGCCTGCGCACCGGTACATGAAGACGACGGTAGGCCAGGTTTGAGGACTCCGCGCAGGGGCAACCAGCAGTCATGTTCCCGTGCACCGCCCGTGGGCCGCTCAGTTCCGCCGTCATCCATGCCCTCCAGCGCCCTGCCGGGTCACCGGCGCCAGAGCTGGCCTCGGCGGCGCGGCGCGCTCTAGCCTCCGGCGCCGACCTGGTGGAGGACGAGGACGTCCAGCTCGCGCTCTACCTGATGTACGAGCTGCACTACGGCGGACTGCCGGTGGACGAGCGGTGGGAGTGGTCCGGCGAGCTGCTGGGCGCGCGCGCGATCCTCGAGGACGGGCTCGAGCAGCACCTGCGCCGTGCTCTCAGCCCGGAGGGTCCGCAGCCACAACCCGAAGATGTCCCCGCCACCCTCTTCGCCATGGCCGCGCCGGGTCCCGCAGCAGGATCCGTCGCCTCCTTCGTCGCCCGGCAGGCGAGCCGGGAGCAGGTGTCCGAGCTGCTGGTGCTGCGGTCGGTCTCCCAGCTCAAGGAGGCCGACCCCCATACCTGGGCCATCCCGCGGCTGCGCGGCCGGGCCAAGGCGGCACTGGTGGAGATCCAGGCCGACGAGTACGGCGGTGGCCGGCTGGACCGGATGCACTCGGCCCTGTTCGCACGGTGCATGCGAGCGCTCGGGCTCTGCGACGAGCCGAACCACTACCTGGACCGCGTTCCGGCGACCTTTTTGGCCAGCGTGAACGTGGTCTCGATGTTCGCCCTGCACGCTCGCCTGCGGGGTGCCCTCTGCGGGCACCTCGCGGCTGTTGAGATGACGTCGTCGCTGCCGTCGCGCCGGTTCGTCACCGGCCTGCAGAGGCTGGGCCTGGGCGTCGGGGCCACCGAGTACTTCGACGAGCACGTCGAGGCGGACGCGGTGCACGAGCAGGTGGCAGCCCACGACCTGTGCGGCGGCCTGCTCGAGCAGGAACCGGCTCTGCTGGGCGACGTCCTCCTCGGTGCCCGCGTGGCCTTGGAGCTTGACGCCCGCACAGGGGCGCTGGTGATGCGCAGCTGGAACGCCGACGTCTCGGCACTACGGGTGCCCGTGCCCCGCGACGAGCTGGTGGTCGCGGGCGGCGGCACGTGAAGGCCGGCCCGCTGGCCGGGGACACGCGTCTGGATGCCGAGATGGTCATCCCGTTGCGCTGGGCCACGGAGCCGAACCCCGGAGCCGTCGTCGAGATGGCTGGGTACCTGGCCACGATGGCTCAGCTGCTGGACGTCACGGTGGTGGACGGCTCACCGCCGGAGGACTTCGCCCAGCACGACCTCGCCTGGTCGACACACGTGCGGCTGATGCGTCCCGACCCCCGGCCCGGCGCTAACGGCAAGGTCGTGGGTGCGATGACCGGTGTGCGGTGCGCCCGGCACGGGCGAGTCGTCCTCGCTGACGACGACGTCCGTTATGACGAGCACCTGCTCAGGACACTGCTGGCGCTGATGGACGGCGCCGACCTGGTCAGACCCGCGAACGTGTTCAGCAGCTGGCCGTGGCACGCCCGCTGGGACGGGAGCCGTTCGCTGCTCAACCGGGCGGTGGCCGCCGACTGGCCAGGGACGTTCGCCGTCAGGCGCAGCCTGCTGGAGGCTACGGACGGCTGGGACGCGGACGTGATGTTCGAGAACCTGGAGCTGGTGCGGACCGTGCGCGCCGTCGGCGGGGTCGTGCTGGACGCACCCCAGGTCCTCGTGCCACGGCTTGCGCCCACCGCACGGCACTTCTGGTCCCAGCGGGTGCGCCAGGCCTACGACGACCTGGCGCAGCCCTGGCGGTTGCTCGGTGCGCTGGCCACCGGACCGGCTGTGCTCTGGGCCCTGCGCAGGTCCCCTTCAGCTGCCGGGGCTGGGGCGCTTGCAGCGATCACGCTGGCCGAGAGCGGCCGCCGCCGACACGGCGCCGACCGCCTGGTGCCTGCCACCGTGCCGCTTTTCGCCCCGCTCTGGCTGGGCGAGCGCGCCGTGTGCTCGTGGTTGGCGCTGTTCGCGCGGCTGCGAGGTGGCGTCCGCTACCGCGACAGGCGGCTGCCCACCGCGGCGCACACCACGGCACAGATCCGCCGACGGCTCGCGCCCGGTCCCGCGCAGGCTCTCCGAGGCGCGGAGACAGCCGGGCGCTGGTAGAACGGAAAGGAACCCGACCAGCGACGCCAACCCCCTCGGAGGACTCCCGATGTCACCGTCCGCAGCCGGCCACCCCGCCGCAGAGAACCGTGTTCCCGGAGCCCCCAGCTCGGAGCCACCAACGCTGGAGGAGCCGACCCAGCCGCGCGACCCGCTGCCCCCCAAGCCGGACGGCCGCGCCCCAGAGGCGGTCTCTCCCACCGGAACACCCACCGGTGCACCGGTCGACGCCAGGGCCCAGGCAGGTGCCTTCTTGACGACGGCCACCGGTGCCCGCCTGCGCGACACCGACCACTCGCTGAAGGCCGGCCCCCGCGGACCGGTGCTGATGCAGGACCACCACTTCCGCGAGAAGATCATGCACTTCGACCACGAGCGCATCCCCGAGCGTGTCGTGCACGCTCGAGGCGCCGCTGCGCATGGCGTGTTCCGCTCCTACGGGACGGCAGCAGAGGTGACGTGTGCCGGCTTCCTGGCCAAGGACGTCGAGACCCCGGTCTTCGTGCGCTTCTCCACCGTCGTCGGCTCGCGCGGTTCGGCCGACGCCGTCCGTGACACCCGCGGCTTCTCGACGAAGTTCTACACCGACGAGGGCAACTACGACCTGGTCGGCAACAACATGCCGGTCTTCTTCATCCAGGACGCCATCAAGTTCCCCGACATCATCCACGCCGCGAAGCCGCACCCGGACACCGAGGTCCCGCAGGCGCAGAGCGCGCACGACACCTTCTGGGACTTCGTCTCGCTGCACACCGAGGCCCAGCACCACGTGATCTGGCAGATGTCGGACCGGGCCATCCCCCGCTCCTGGCGCATGATGGAGGGGTTCGGCATCCACACCTTCCGGCTGGTCGACGCCCAGGGGGCGACCACGCTGGTCAAGTTCCACTGGAAGCCCAAGGCCGGTGTGCACTCCTTGATGTGGGAGGAGGCGCAACTCACCAACGGGATCGACCCCGACTTCCACCGCCGCGACCTCGGCGACGCCATCGCCGCCGGGGCGTTCCCGCAGTGGGAGCTCGGGATCCAGACGTTCCCCGACACCCCGGAGCAGACGTTCCAAGGCATCGACCTGCTGGACCCGACCAAGATCGTTCCGGAGGAGATGGCACCGGTCCAGCCGGTGGGGCTGATGACCCTGGACGCCAACCCCACGAACTTCTTCGCCGAGACCGAGCAGGTCGCCTTCCACCCCGGCCACCTGGTACGCGGGATCGACGTCACCAACGACCCGCTGCTTCAGGGCCGCCTGTTCTCCTACCTCGACACCCAGCTCAGCCGGCTCGGCGGGCCCAACTTCAACCAGATCCCCATCAACCGGCCGCACGTGCCGGTGAACGACATGCTGCGTGACGGCTTCCACCAGGACGCCGTGCACTCGGGTGTGGCTCCCTACCGGCCGAACAGCCTGGACGGTGGCAACCCGTTCACCGCCGGTGACGCCGACCGACCGTTCGTCGACGTCCCCGCCCCCGTCGAGGCGGCCACCAAGGTCCGCCAGTCGCCGGCGTCCTTCGAGGACCACTACAGCCAGGCACGAATGTTCTGGTTGAGCCTGACCCCGGTAGAGCAGGACCACACCGCGAGCGCCTACACCTTCGAGCTCGGCAAGTGCTACGAGCAGGTCATCAGGGAACGCCAGCTGCAGTCGCTGGCGAACATCGACGCGGACCTGTGCGCCAAGGTCGCCGCCGGGTTGGGGCTGCCCGCCCCGGCACCCACCCAGGCACTGGCCGACGTGCAGCCGAGCCCAGCCCTGTCGCAGATCGGTCAGCGCTGGCCCACGACCGGACGGATCATCGGTCTCGTGGTGCACGAGGGCAGCGACCTGGACGGCGTGCGGCAGGTGCGGGACGCCGTGTTCACCGGGGGGATGGTGCCTCTGGTGATCGCCCCGCACGGCGGGATGCTGGCTGGCGATAGCGGCGAGCCGGTCGTAGCACAGCGCACGTACCTGACGGCCCGCTCGATCGAGTTCGACGCGATCCTGCTCGCCGGGGCACCTGCGCCCGCCCCGGACGCGCTGCCATCGGTCGACGCCAAGGCCGCAGCGCCCTCCGCGCCCACGCTGGACCCGCGGGTGGCGCTGATGGTGTCCGAGGCCTACCGGCACGGCAAGGCCCTCGGCGGCTGGGCTGACGCGGCAACAGCTCTGGAGGCTGTTGGTTGCGCTCCGGGATCGCCGGGCGTGGTGGTGGCGCAGGAGCCGGTGCAGGCGCTGGAGCAGGTGCTCGAGCTGTTGTCGGCGCACCGGGTCTGGGAGCGCTTCGAGCTCCCGCACTGACCGGGCGGCTCGCAGCGCAGCTCAGACCTCGACCTCAGAGCGCACCCACGGCACACCGCCGGGGGCCGACGGCACCGCCGGCGGTGACGACGACAGGCTCAGGACGCCTCATCCTCGGTGTCCGGCTCAGGTGTCGCCGGTGTCTGGGTCTGGTCCACCGCCGTCGTGTCAGCGTAGGCGACCAGTTCTGCCCGGTGCTCTCCCAGCCAGCGGTAGGAGGTCAGCGAGCAGTTGGGTACCGGTGTGTCGGAGTCGATCGTGAGCACCTTCTCCTCATCGAGCCGTTCCAGCACGAGACGAAAGCTCATGATGACGGCCTGGTGGCTGAAGACCCACAGGCGCTCCGTGCCGTACTCGGCCCGCAGCGACACCAGTGCGCTGCGGACCCGCAGGGCGACGTCGCACCAGCTCTCCCCGCCCGGTGGGCGGTAGTAGAACTTTCCGAGATGCGTTCTGCGCTCAGCCTCCTCGGGGAAGGCCTCGCGGATGCCCTGCCCGGTGAGCCCGTCGAAGACGCCCAGCTCGCGCTCCCGTAGCCGCTCGTCGGTGGCGGCCTCGGCGTCGAGCCTGCCCGCGGCCAGGACGATCTGGGCTGTATCCAGGGCACGCCGGAACGGCGATGACACCACGACCGTCGGGGCGGTGCGCTTCTCGCGAGCGACGAACCGGCCCACGGCCGCGGCCTGTTCTCGTCCTACGTCCGAGAGGGGCACGTCCGCATCACGCCACTCCAGGTCGAGACGAGGGTGCCCCAGCTGTTGAGCCCTGCGGGCCGCAACGTTGCCCAGGCTCTCGCCGTGGCGGACCAGCACCAGACGTGGCTCGTCGGGGTGCAGCACGTCAGTTGCGATGATGCTCGGTCCCTAGTCCCAGGGCCCGGGCGACATCCTGGACGTTGGTGAACTCCTCGTCCGCGGGAAGCGACGTCAACCTGTCGGTCACCGTGTCCGGTGCACCCATCTCATGGGCCTTGAGCAGCAACGCATCCCGGTCTCCGGGGAAGGCCCCGATACCGAGATACTGCGCCATCTCCGAACGACTCTCGACGTCCTCGCTCGTCATGCCGTCGGGGGTGCCCCTGCGGTCCTCGGGCATGCCGACCTGCTCTGGCTGCTCACTCATCGTCTGCTCCTGTCGCTGGGGGTCGTCGTCATCTGTCTACCGGCTCCCGGCAACACCCACCACCTGGCGCACAGTGCGTCACAGCAGCCGACGCGACTGCGGCGCGGTGACCCGCAGCCAGCGGTACCCGTAGCCGTCCAGCTCGACGCTGGCACGCCCCGCGCCGTCGACCGCCACCTCGCCGACGGTCAGCAGGTCGACCAGACGGTGGTCCGCCTCGCACCCTGCCAGTGTCAGCGGCACCGTGCGCGGCTCCGGACCGAGATTGTGCAGCGCGACGAGCGCACCGTCGTCCCAGCTGGCCAAGTGAGCCAGGACCTGTGCGTGCGGCTGGTCGAGCACCTGGAACTGCGACCAACCGAGCTCCGGGCACTCGCGGTAGCGGCGGACGAGCATCGAGACAAAGGCGAGCAGGGAATCGGGGTCCTGGCGCTGCTGCGCGACGTTGACGTGCTCGGGCGAGAAGCCTCCCGTGACCACTTGCGCTGCCAGCCGCGACGGCGGGGCCGAGGAGAACCCGCCGTTGCGCGCGGACGACCACTGCATCGGTGTCCGCACCGACATCCGGCCTGGGACGTCGAGGTTCTCGCCCATCCCGATCTCCTCGCCGTAGAACAGCACCGGTGTGCCGGGCAGCGAGAAGAGCAGGCTGTAGACCATGCGGATCCGGCGCGGGTCCCCCGCCAGCATCGGCGGCAGCCGGCGCACCAGCCCGCGACCGTAGACCTGCATGTTCTCCTGCGGACCGAAGGCGGCGAAGACCTCCTGGCGCTCGTCGTCGCTGAGCTTGTCCAGCGTCAGCTCGTCGTGGTTGCGCACGAACGTCGCCCACTGGCTGTGCACCGAGCCGGCAGGCCGTTGCTCGAGTGCCCTGACCAGTGCCGCGGCGTCGCACCGGGCCAGCGACAGGTACATGTTCTGCATGGCGATGAAGTCGAACTGCATCGTCAGCTCGTCCCCGTCGGGGCCGCCGAAGAACTCCAGCTGCTGGGGGTGGGGCAGGTTCACCTCTCCGAGCATGATGCCGTCGGCCGACCTGCGCCCCAGGAACGAACGCAGGTGCCGCAGGTAGGCGTGCGGGTCCGCGAACCCGTCGGCGCCCTCAGGCATGTCGTCGGTCTGCAGCAGGAAGGGCACCGCGTCGACCCGGAAGCCCGAGATGCCCAGGGAGATCCAGAAGCCCATCACCTTGGCGATCTCGTCGCGGACCGCCTGGTTGGTCACGTCGAGGTCCGGCTGGTGCTTGTAGAAGCGGTGCAGGTAGTACTCCCCGGTCTTCTCGTCGAGCTCCCAGATGC
>JAABUN010004181.1_pt1 | contig 20311 bp, 18 predicted proteins | sample 5559311 | NCBI WGS metagenome assembly JAABUN01 (sample SAMN10711877, study PRJNA513370) | rock metagenome | isolation source: Antarctica rocks | place: Antarctica: Victoria Land, Siegfried Peak sud
TCTTGCCGGCGATCTCCCCGAGTCCCTCGATGGCGTCGTCGGGTCGGTCCCCGGTCGCGCCGAGGCCGAGGTGGACGCGGCCGCCCGGCGCCTTGAGGCCGTGGGCGACCTCGAGGAGCGCCTCGAGCCCAGCCTCGTTGTGCGCCATGTCGAGGATGACCGTGGCACCGCCGCCGTCGGCCAGCGGCACGGAGTAGGTGTTGAAGCGACCCTCGTTGAGCACGGGATCGGGCTGGAAGGAGCGCAGTCCCTCCACGACGCTCGCCCGCGGCATACCGAGCCCGAGAGCGGCTGCGGCGGCAGCCAGGGCGTTGGCGATGTTGTGCCTCGACAGGCCGGAGAGGGTGACCGGCACGTCGACGATCTCCGCGAGCCGGTCGGGGTCGGCCCCCGGTGTCAGGACGACGATGTCGCCGTCGAGGACCGTGATCCCCCGGCCACCGACGGAGAGCGACTCCCGCAGCGCCGGCGAGTCCGGGTCGAGGCTGAACGCCCACGGCTTCGCCTTGATCCGATGGCGCATCGGCCAGACCCGAGGGTCGTCCCCGTTGAGGACGACCCAGCCCCCGGGCTTGGTGACCGTCGTGACGATGGCCTTGACCTCGGCGAGCTGGTCGAGGGTGTCGATGCCCTGGAGCCCGAGGTGGTCGGCCGTGACGTTGGTGACGACGCTGACGTCGTTCGTCGAGACGCCCATGCCCTTGAGAAGCAGGCCGCCCCGTGCCGTCTCGAGGACGCCCACCTCGAGGCCGGGCGTCGAGAGCACCTGCCGCGCGCCTGCCGGGCCCGAGAAGTCGCCCTCCTGCACGGTCTCCCCCATGACGACGACGCCCGAGGTGGAGCTCCACGCGGTCCGGAAACCTGCCGTCATGGCGATCTGGGCGACGATGCGGGTGGTCGTCGTCTTGCCGTTCGTCCCGGTGATCGACACCACCGGCACCTGCGGCGCGACGACGGCGGAGGTGGGACCGGGCTCGACCGACCGGACCCGCTCGGCAGCCGTCGCGATGATGCCCTCGACCGCCTCCCCCTCGGCGGTGAGCAGGGCGTCCAGCGCCGGGCCGATCTGCTCGCCCGTGACGCGCCCCCGGTCGCGGTGGCGCCACGGGAGGGCGACGACGATGTCCTCGACCGTGCTGCCGGTCCGGGTCCGCAGCCCCAGCCGGTTGACGCCTACGCCGCTGGCCACCCGCCGCACGACGTGGGCGGCGAGGCGCAGGATGAACCGCTGCCGCTGAGCCGTTCCCGGCGCTCCCGGCCGCGACGGCCCGAGACCGAGCCGCCGGGCGAGGTCCGACGCCTCACCCTTCTGGAGGGCGAGGTAGCCGGGGACCCGGAGGCTCACCTTGACCGCCGGACGGCCGAAGTAGAGGTTGGGCCCGTCGAGGATCCGGACCTCGGTGACGGTGACGCCCCGTGCGCCAGGCGTCTCGGGGACGGTGCGCTCGGCGACCGATGTCATGCGCGGGAGCCTAGTGCTCGCCCGCGCGCCCGTCGCGAGAGCCACCAGCTCCCGGGACGGCGACCGCCCGGCATACGGTGATGGCGGGTGAGCGGGCGGCTCACATGCCCATCGCGTGGACGCCGCCGTCGACATGGACGATCTCGCCCGTCGTCGCGGGGAACCAGTCGGAGAGCAGCGCGACGCAGGCGCGGGCCGAGGGCACCGGGTCGGTGCGGTCCCAGCCCAGCGGCGCCCGCTCGTCCCACGAGCCCGCGAGGCTCTCGAAGCCGGGGATGGACTTGGCGGCGGTCGTGCCGATGGGGCCGGCGGAGACGAGGTTGACCCGCACGCCCTGGGGGCCGAGGTCGCGGGCGCAGTAACGGCTCGTCGACTCGAAGGCGGCCTTGGCGACGCCCATCCAGTCGTAGACCGGCCAGGCGTACCTCGCGTCGAAGGTCAGCCCGACGACGCTGCCGCCGACCGACATGAGCGGCAGCGCCGCGACCGCGAGGGCCTTGAGCGAGTAGGCCGACGCGTGCATCGCCGTCGCGACGTCGTCCCAGGTGCCCTCGAGGAAGTTGAAGGCGCCCTGCGGCGCGAAGCCGATGGAGTGCAGGACGCCGTCGAGCCCATCGAGGTGCTCGCGCGTGCGGCCGGCGAGCGAGTCGAGGTGCTCCTGGTCGGTCACGTCGAGCTCGATGACCGGTGGGGTCGTCGGCAGCCGCTTGGCGATCGTCTGGGTGATCCTCATCGTCCGGCCGAACGAGGTCAGCACGACCTGCGCGCCCTCGTCCTGAGCCAGCTTGGCGACGTGGAAGGCGATGGAGGAGTCCATCAGGACGCCGGTGATGAGCAGTCGCTTGCCCTCGAGGATTCCCACGGTCTTGTCTGCCTCTCGTCGTGCTTGCTGGTCCGTGCTGCGGTCGCGCCGTTGTCAGTGGCCCATGCCGAGGCCGCCGTCGACGGGGATGACCGCGCCGGTGATGTATGCCGCGTCAGCGCTCGCGACGAACCGCACCACCTGCGCCACCTCCTCGGAGGTCGCGAACCGGCCCGCGGGGATCGAGGCGAGGTAGGTCTTCTTGACGTCGTCGGGCAGGACGTCGGTCATGTCGGTGGCGATGAAGCCGGGCGCGACGACGTTGGCGGTGATCCCCCGGCCGCCGAGCTCACGGGAGATGGAGCGGGCCAGCCCCACGAGACCCGCCTTGCTCGCAGCGTAGTTCGCCTGACCCGGCGAACCGTAGAGCCCGACGACGCTGGAGATGAGGACGATCCGGCCCCGGCGCAGGCGGAGCATCCCCCTGCTGGCCCGCCGGGCGCAGCGGAAGGCCCCGGCGAGGTTCGTGTCGAGGACAGCGTCGAAGTCCTCGTCGCTCATCCGCATGAGCAGACCGTCTCGAGTGATCCCGGCGTTGGCGACGAGGACCTCGACCGGGCCGCCGAGCAGCTGCTCCGCCTCGTCGAACGCGGCGTTGACCGACCCGCTGTCGGTGACCTCGCACCGGACGGCCCGCAGTCCCTCGGGGGGCTCCCCGGAACGGTTCGTGATGACGACGTTGTCGCCGGCCCCGGAGAAGGCGTTGGCAATCGCGAGGCCGATCCCGCGGTTCCCACCGGTCACGAGGACGTTGCGGGGCCCCGCGGCGTTGGCGTCCGTCATCGTGGCTCCGTTCCTCGGTGGGGTGCTTCGCGTGCGCTCCCTGCGCGCTCCTGGCGAGCGACGCTAGCCGACTACTCGCGGGTACGTCGCACCCCGGCACCGGCGTAGCCTTATGGAGTGAAGCACAGCGATGCGCACGGCTCCAGCGGCAGCTCGGGTCAGCCCGCCGTCCAGTCGGTGACGAGCGCCCCGCCCACCGTCGCAGACGACCAAGGGGTCCGGATGCGCCGCTACCTCATCGCCATGGGGTTGCGTGGCGTGTGCTTCGTCCTGGCCATCGTCGCCTCCGGCTGGCTGCGGTGGGCCTTCGTCGTCGGGGCCGTCGTGCTGCCCTACATCGCCGTCGTCCTGGCCAACGCGGTGGGACCGCGCTTCGGGCAGGCGGTTGCCCCGGTCGTGCCGGTGACGGAGGCGCGGCCGGCGCTGACGGGCGTCATCGAGGATCCCGAACGGGAGCACCTTCCGGCCGACGGGCGCCGCGAGGGCGACTCGGCATCCTCCCCCCGCGACACATGAACCGCGACGCATGGGCCGCGACGCGTGAACCGCGACCGATGGACCGCGACGCGTAAACTGCGCCGCGTGAACTGCGACCGATGAGCATCATGGGGCTCCAGCCCGCGTCCGGTGAGCTCGTCTGCAGCGCGAAAGGGTGCCGACAGAGCGCCACGCAGGCCCTGCTGTGGAACAACCCGAAGCTGCACCAGAGCGAGCGGCGCAAGGTGTGGCTGACCTGCGACGCCCATGTGACGTCGCTCGGCGAGTTCCTGTCGGTGCGCGGCTTCCTCAGGGACACCATCAAGGTGGACGCCCTCACCGACGCCCACGGCTGACCGCGGCTCGTCACCCGCGACGCCACCGACCCAGCGCAGGTTGCGTGACACAGCACACGGCATACCGTCTGCTGTGTCACGGGCGCTGTGCTGAGTCCGGGCAGACGGAGCCCGCGGAGCGAGGCGGCCCGCCAGAAGCTCTCGCTCAGCCGCCGATGCTCGACATGGGGCGGTCCGGCTGGTGGAAGTCAGGCGCGTCGATGCCGTGACCGGGAGCCTTGCGCCACATCTCGCCCTGGATGAGACCGGCGAGCTCGCGGTCGGTGGCCCCCTCGCGCAGCGGACCGCGCAGGTCGGTCTCAGTGTTGGAGAAGAGGCAGTTGCGCACCTGGCCGTCGGCGGTCAGCCGGGTCCGGTCGCACGCCGCACAGAACGGCGCGGAGACGCTGGCGATGATCCCGACCGTCTGCGGGCCCCCGTCGACGAGGAACCGCTCCGCCGGGGCACTTCCCCGCTCGCGGTCGGGCAGCGGGCTGAGGGTGAACCGCTCGGACAGCCGCTCGCGGATCTCGTCGGCGCTGATCATCACCTCGCGGTCCCACGCGTGCTGGGCGTCGAGCGGCATCTGCTCGATGAAGCGCAGCTCGTAGCCGCGCTCGAGGCACCAGGCCAGGACGTCGGCGACGCTGTCGTCGTTGATCCCGCGCATTGCCACGGCGTTGACCTTGACGGGCGTCAGCCCGGCCTCGGTGGCGGCGGCGAGACCCTTCTCGACATCGGCCAGTCGATCGCGCCGGGTCAGCTGGGTGAAGGTCTGCGCGTCGATGGTGTCGAGGCTGATGTTCACCCGGTCCAGACCGGCGGAGGCAAGCCGTCCGGCCACCCGCTCGAGGCCGACACCGTTGGTGGTCATCGCGATCTGCGGGCGCGGCTCGAGCCCGGCGATGCCGGCGACGAGGTCGACGAGCGAGCGGCGCAGCAGTGGCTCACCCCCGGTGAGCCGGATCTGCCGCACCCCCAGGGCGACGAAGACACCGATGACCCGGAGCATCTCCTCGTCACCGAGCATCTCGTCCTTCGCCATCCACGGCAGACCCTCGGCCGGCATGCAGTAGGTGCAGCGGAGGTTGCAACGGTCCGTCACCGAGACCCGCAGGTCGCGCGCCACCCGGCCGAACTGGTCCGGCAAGGTGCCGGCGACCGCAGAGCGGACGCGTGGCATCGGCAGGGTCGTCATACCCACCACTCTAATCGCCCGGCGACGGCAGATACCGTCGGTTCGTGGTCCGCATCCTGCTCACCCCGCGTTGGCTGCTGGCGCTGCTGCTCGCACTCGCCTTCGCGGCGGTGTGCGTCTTCCTCGGCCGCTGGCAGTGGGGGCGGTACGAGGACAAGCGGGTCCGGGCCGACGCGATCACGGCCCACTACAACGCGGCTCCGGTGCCCCTGGCCACGATGCTGAGCCGGCTCCCACCGAGCGAGGGCGAGGAGTGGACCAAGGTCACTGCCACGGGCCGGTATGCCGGGCAGCAGCAGCTGCTCGTCCGGAACCGCTCGCTCGACTCGACGCCGGGACTCGAGGTGGTCGTGCCGCTCGACACCGATGGCCGTCGGCTGCTCGTGGACCGTGGCTGGGTCGCGAACGCCGAGTCGGCCGCGCAGCTGCCGGCCGTGCCGCCCGCCCCCGACGGCACGGTCACGGTCCAGGGGTGGCTGCGGCACGGCGAGGCCGACCTCCGGAAGGACCTGCCCGCGGGACAGCTGGCCAGCATCAACATCGCCAACGCCCAGGCGCAGGTCGGCGGCCCGCTCCTCGACGCCTACCTCGTCCTGGCCTCCGAGCAGACCGCCTTGGGCGCGGTTCCGCCACGGCCGGCTCCGTTGGAGAAGCCAGAGGGCGACCTCGGACCGCATCAGGCATACGCGTTCCAGTGGTGGCTGACGGCGCTGTTCGGTTTCGTCCTGCTCGCCCAACGCCTGCGCGTGGCCCGCCAGCTCGAGGCCGAGGCGCTCGGCGGGAAGGCAGACCGGCCAAGGGTGCCTCCCGGCCCGAGGGGGAAACGGAAGAAGGTCCGGATCTGGGACGAGGAGGACGCCTGACGCTCGTCGGCCCGGCGTCATCGGCCCTCGGCCCGGCGTCATCGGCCCTCGGCCCGGCGTCATCGGCCCTCCTCACCGGTCACGAGCTCACCGCCGTGCGGTTGAGGAGGGGAAGTCCTTGACGTGCGAGGAAGGCGACGGTGGCCGCTCAACCGTGCGGGGATCGGCGTCAGACGGGCTGGTCGGCGAGCTCGGACACCTCTGCGGCGAACTGGGTGCGGTAGAGGTCGGAGTACAGCCCGCCCTGGGCCAGCAGCTCGCTGTGCCGGCCGCGCTCGACGATGCGACCGTCCTCGACGACGAGGATCTGGTCGGCGCCGCGCACGGTCGACAAGCGGTGGGCGATGACGATCGACGTCCGGCCGGCCAGGGCCGCGTCGAGCGCGCGCTGGACCGCGGCCTCGGACTCCGAGTCGAGGTGGGCGGTGGCCTCGTCGAGGACGACGACGCGCGGGCCCTTGAGGAGCAGGCGGGCAATGGCCAGTCGCTGCTTCTCGCCCCCGGAGAGACGGTGACCGCGGTCGCCGACGACGGTGTCGAGTCCCTCGGGCAGGGCATCGACGAGACGGCTGATCTGGGCTGCGCGGAGCGCCTCGAGCATCTGCTCCTCGCTCGCCTCCGGCCTCGCGTAGGCGAGGTTCGCGCGGATGGTGTCGTGGAAGAGGTGGGCCTCCTGGGTGACGACCCCGATCGAGTCGTGGATGGACTGCAGCGACGCGTCTTTCAGGTCCATGCCGCCGACCCGCACCTCGCCGGCGGTCGGGTCGTAGAGCCGGGAGACGAGCGAGGTGATCGTCGTCTTGCCGGCGCCGCTGGGCCCGACGAGCGCGACGAGCGCGCCTGCCTCCGCGACGAACGAGACGTCGTGCAGGACCGGCTCGCCCGCCTTTCGGTCACCCGAAGCCGTCGTCTCCAGCGACGCGAGCGAGACCTCGTCGGCCGACGGGTAGCGGAAGGCCACGGAGTCGAGCTCGACGTCGAGCGGCCCGTCGGGCAGGGGCTGCGCGTCGGGCTTCTCCTCGATGAGCGGCCTGAGGTCGAGTACCTCGAAGACCCGCTCGAAGGAGACGAGGGCGGTCATGATGTCGACCCGCACGTTGGACAGCGCGGTCAGTGGCGCGTAGAGGCGGGCGAGGAGGGCGGCGAGGGCGAGCAGCGTTCCGACGGTGAGCATCCCGTTGACGGCCATGACACCACCGAAGCCGTAGACCATGGCCGTCGCGACCGCCGCGACGAGACCGAGGGCGACCATGAACACGGTGCGGTTCATGGCGATCCGGATGCCGCTGTCGCGCACCTTGGCCGCCCGCTCGGCATACTCGGCATCCTCACGGACCGGGCTGCCGAAGAGCTTGACGAGCAGCGCGCCGGCGACGTTGAACCGCTCGGTCATCCGGCTGCCCATGTCGGCGTTGAGGTTCATCTGCAGGGCGGAGAGGCCCGCCAGCCTCCGGCCCATGAGCCGAGCCGGGATGAGGAAGAACGGCACGAGCGACAGGGCGGCGAGGGTCAGCTGCCACGAGAGGGTCGCCATGGCGCCGACGATGAGGACGAGCGACACGGCGTTGCTGACCACGCTCGAGAGGACCGACGTGAAGGCCTGCTGGGCGCCGATGACGTCGGAGTTGAGGCGGCTGACCAAGGACCCGGTCTGGGCGCGGGTGAAGAAGGCGATGGGCTGGCGCAGGACGTGGGTGAAGACCTGGGAACGCAGGTCGTAGATCAGCCCTTCACCGATGCGGGCCGAGAACCACCGCTGCAGCATCGTCAGCCCCGCGTCCGCGACCGCTATCACGGCGACGACCAGCGACAGCCGGATGACCACGGCAGAGTCCTTGGGGGTGACGCCCTTGTCGATGATGTCGCGCAGCAGGAGGGGGACCGCCACCATGAGAAAGGCGTCGACGACCACGACGACGAGGAAGAACACGATGGCGCCGGTGTAGGGACGCGCATAGCTCGCCACCCGCCTGGTCGTCCCGGACGCGAGCCGCAAGTCCTTGACCGAGGAGTCCTTGGTGAGGGACCGGAGCATCATCCACTGCGATCCGCTCACCGGTGCCTCCTCGTCATTGGTCCGTCAACGCGCCCGACCGGGCACGCTATTCCTCCGTATGCCGTGGCCCGACACCCGTGCGCGCCTCACCCTCCCGGGCCAGACGGTTGAGGAGACGTGCCTGTGCCTGGCGCTCGGCGACCAGCTGGTCGGTCGGGCCGGCCGTGACGGCGTTGCGCAGCAACGGTTTCAGCTCGCGCAGCGCCGAGGCAGGGGCGGCGAGCAGCGCATCGACGAGGTCCTTCGTCGTGCCCGCCAGCTCGGCGGCCGGGACGGCCGCCGAGGCGAGCCCTATCGCCACTGCCTCAGGGGCGCCGACGAAGCGACCCGTGGCACAGATCTCCAGGGCCCTGGAGTAGCCGGCGAGCTGCACCAAGGGCCCCGTGCCGCCCAGGTCGGGCACGAGCCCGAGGCTGGTCTCCCGCATCGCGAGCTGGGCGTCGTCAGCGACGAGCCGCAGGTCGGCCGCCAGCGCCAGCTGGAGACCGGCCCCGATGGCGTACCCCTGCACGGCCGCGACGACGACGGCCGGCAGCGACGCCCAGACGGTGAAGCCCTTCTGGAAGGCGGCGACCGCCTCCTCGAGGCCCCCGCCAGCCTCCGCGGCGAGTGACACCAGGTCCGGCTCACCCGGCATACCTCCCGGCTGGAGCAGGTCGCGATGGAGCCCGGCGGAGAAGGACTGACCCTCGCCACGCAGCACGACCACCCGTGTGTCGTCGGGGGTCTGCTCGCCCGCGCGGGCGAGTGCCGCCCATAGGGACGGTGTCTGCGCGTTGCGCTGCTCGGAGTTGGTGAGGGTGACGGTCTGGACCGGTCCGTCGCGGGTGACCCGCAGCCAGGGGTGAAGGTCCTTGTCGTCACTCACCCGGGCAGGTTATCGCTCAGCCCCGACACGGGATCCGCCCTGGTCCGTCCTGCCCGGCTGACTACCCAGGCCAGCTGCCGCCCGCTGGAGGATGAGCTCGGCCAGGGCGTCGGTCTCGCCGAGCGTGCCGGGGACGAGTGTCACCCCCGCCCCCTCGCACTGGTCGGCCATCCGGTCCCGCAGGACGCCGTCCGCCACCATGTAGCTGACGACGAGCACCCGCTCGGGCACCGCGTCGGCAGGCAGCCTGGAGGCGACCTGGTCCAGCGTCTCTCCTCCGGCCAGGGCTGCGACGGTCCAGGGCCCCCAACCGTCGGTACGACGGTCAGCCGCTGCCGCGCCGATCGCGGCGACTGCCGCCCGGTCGGAGGAGCCTCCGGCGAAGAGGACGACCGCGGACCGCACGTCAGGCGCGAAGCCGGCTGACGCAAGCAGCTGCTCGCAGGCCTCGAAGAGCAGCTCATCCGGGCCCAGCGCGGCCGCCACGACGTAGCCGCCGCGGCCGACCGCCTCCATCGCCGCCGCGGCCGCCGGGACGTCGACGCGCACGTGGTAGGCCGTGGTGAGCAGCAGGGGGACGAGCACCCCGCCGGTCAGCTCCGCGGCGACGTCCCGCGGTGCGGGCGGGTGGTGGTCGAGGTATGCCGTGCGGACCTGGCGGCCGGGGGCGAGGCGGCGGACGCGCTCGGCGACCCGCTCCACGCCCTGGGCGTGGCGAGGGTCGGGTGAGCCGTGCGCGAGGAGGACGAGGTCGGCGGTCATCGGGGGCCGCGCAGGTCGCCGAGCTCGGCCCGCACGGCCACGACGTCACCGATGACGATGACCGCCGGCGCACGGACCTGCTCCTGCTCGGCGAGATCAGCCGCCTTCTCGAGCGTGGTCACGGTGGTGCGCTGCTCGTCGGTCCAGCCGGACTCCACGAGGGCGACCGGGGTGCTCGGGAGCCGGCCGGCGGCGATGAGGTCGAGCGCGGTCCGGCGCAGGGTGGTGATGCCCATGAGCAGGACGAGGGTCGACGTGACGGGTGCGTCCCGCAGGGCCTGCAGCGCGGCATCGGCGCCGTCGTGGGCGGAGGCGACGACGAAGGACGAGGTGATCCCGCGATGGGTCACGGGGATCCCGGCTGCCGCGGGGACGGAGACGGCTGACGTCACACCGGGCACGACCTCGACGGGCACGCCGTGGGCGGCGCAGTGCAGGGCCTCCTCTCCTCCACGACCGAGGACGAAGGGGTCACCGCCCTTGAGCCGGACGACGTGACGACCGGCGAGCGCCTGCTCGACGAGGATCTCGTTGATCCGGTCCTGGCTGACCGGGTGGTGTCCGGGTGTCTTGCCGACGTCGATGACCTCGGCCCCGGGAGCGAGCGTGTCGAGCAGGGCGCGGGGGCCGAGCCGGTCGGCCACGACGACGTCGGCCTCGGCGAGCACGGTACGACCCCGCACGGTGACCAGTCCGGGGTCGCCCGGCCCTCCACCGACGAGCCAGACCCTGCCGATGTCGGCGACGGGTCCGGTCCGGCCCGCGGCCGACGGGAGGTCGGGGCGGACGCGGCGCACCGGCAGGAGCCCCGTGGTCACGGCGCTGTCGATGGCGTCCCGCAGTGCGGCTGCCCGGCGCGGGTCGCCGCCACCGGTGACCGCCACCGTCATGCCCTCCGCCGCGGTGCCGACCGAGCCGCGGGATACCGCGGGCGTCCACGCGGCGGACAACGACGCGTCATCGGCGCGGACACACCAGATGTGCCGCGCGTCGCACTCCTCGGCGACCAGGGCGTCGACGGCAGGGACGCCTGTCGCCGTCTGGACGAACCACGCCGGAGACGGCTCCCGCAGGTCGGTGACCCGGAACTCGCGCGGCGACCACCGCACCTCGCCGCCGCCGACGAGCGCGTGCAGCTCAGCACCGATCGCGGGTGAGACGACGTCGACCACGGCGCCGGCCGCCAGGAGCCCGCGCGCCCGACGGGCCGCCACCGGTCCACCGCCGACGACCATGGCCCGTCGCCCGGTGAGGTCGAGGGTGATGGGGTAGCCAGCAGCGGCCGGCAGACAGCCTGCGGCCGCCGGCGGGTAGCCGGGGGCCGCCGCTCGGTCCATCGCTGGCACTGGTGCCTCCTCAGCCGTCGGTGTGCTCGGAGTCGACCTCGGCCATGCCCGCCGCGATCGTCGTGCCGTCCGACTCGTCGATGAGGAGGAACCGCCGGTCCGGCGCAGCTGGGTGTAGTCGTCCACCGGGACCGCCTCGGCGAGCCGCAGCCGGACCCGACCGATGGCATTGAGCCCCAACGACGCCGGGTTGGACTCGCGCGCCATCGACGCGATGTCGAGCAGGTCGAGGAGCTCCTCCACGAGGCCGCGCACCGACCGGGTCCCGAGACGCAGCTGGTCGCGGCTCCAGCCGGTGACCTCTGGTGGAGCCGGGGGATGCGTCGGCGTCATCTCTGTCCTTCCTCGGCGGCGGTGATCTGGCCGGGGATCGAGGCATGGTCGACCCGGACCAGGGACACGGTGAAGACGCGGGCGCAGGAGCGGCACGACCAGGCGGCGGGGCTGTCCTCGGCCGGTCGCAGGTCCTCGTCCCCGCAGAAGGGGCAGTGGAAGGGCGTCGCACTCCGGGGGGACGACCCCGGGGAGGCCGGCTTCCCGGCATACCCGTCGCTCATCGCAGCTGCTCCTCCTCGGCCCGGCGGGCCCACTGGGCGAAGGACTCCCCCGCGTCGTGCTGGGCCTGGTAACGGAGCGCCAGGCGCTCGATGTAGTCGGGCAGGTCCTCGGCCCTGACCCGCAGCTGGCGGGTCTTGCGGGCGAGCTGGGTGTCGTCCCCGAGGCTGCCCCCGAGGTGGACCTGGAAGCCCTCGACGCTTCGCCCGTCGTCATCGGTCATGATCAGCCCCTTGAGCCCGACGTCGGCGACCTGGAAGCGCGCGCAGGAGTTCGGGCAGCCGTTGACGTGGATCGTCAGCGGGGTGGCGAAGTCGGGCAGGCGCTGCTCGAGCTCGGTGACCACGGTGGCCGCCCGGGCCTTGGTCTCGACGAGGGCGAGCTTGCAGAACTCGATGCCGGTGCAGGCGAGCACGCCGCGCCGGAACTCGCTGGGGCTGCTCGGCAGGCCGAGCCGGTCGAGAGCTGCGGCCAGCCGACCGAGCCTGCCCTGGGGGACGTCGAGGACGAGCAGCTTCTGGTGGGCGGTGAGGCGGACCCGGCCGGAGCCGTATCTCGTCGCGAGCTCGGCCACCGCGGCGAGCGTCTCGCCACTGACCCGGCCGCCGACCGGTGAGACACCGACCCAGTATCGACCGTCCTTCTGGGCGTGGACTCCGACGTGGTCACGGCGGTGGTCGGACGGGTGACCCGGCGGCGGCCCGTCGAGCAGCCGGTGGCCGAGGTAGTCGTCCTCGAGGATCTGGCGGAACTTCTCCGGTCCCCAGTCCGCCATGAGGAACTTCAGCCGGGCCCGGTTGCGCAGCCTGCGGTATCCGTGGTCGCGGAAGATCGACACGACGCCGACCCAGACCTGCGGCACCTCTTCGAGCGGCACCCAGGCGCCGAGCCGCTGGGCGAACATCGGGTTGGTCGACAGCCCCCCGCCGACCCAGAGGTCGAAGCCGGGCCCGCGCTCTGGGTGGACGACCCCCACGAAGGAGATGTCGTTGGCCTCGTGGGCGATGTCGAGGCTCGCCGAGCCGGAGATGGCCGTCTTGAACTTGCGCGGGAGGTTGGAGAACGCCGGAGAGCCGATGTAGGTGTCGCGGATGTGCTCGAGCGCCGGCGTCCCGTCGATGATCTCGTCCGCGGCGATGCCCGCGACCGGCGAGCCGAGGATGACGCGCGGGGTGTCGCCGCACGCCTCCGTGGTCATCAGCCCCACGCCCTCGAGGCGCTCCCAGATCTGCGGGACGTCCTCGATCCGGATCCAGTGCAGCTGGATGTTCTGCCGGTCGGTGATGTCGGCCGTGCCCCGACCGAAGTCCACGCTGATCCCGGCGATCGTGCGCAGCTGCTCCCCGGACAGGGCCCCGCCGTCGCTGCGGATTCGCAGCATGAAGTACTCGTCGTCGAGCAGGCTCGGGTCGAGGGTTGCGGTCTTGCCGCCGTCGATGCCGGGCTTGCGCTGGGTGTAGAGGCCCCACCAGCGCATCCGGCCGCGCAGGTCGTCGCCGGCGATGCTCGTGAAGCCGTGCCGGGAGTAGTCGTCGATGATCCGCTGCCGGACGTTGAGACCGTCGTCGTCCTGCTTGACCGCCTCGTTGTGGTTCAACGGCGTCCGGTCGCCGTCCGCCCAGGCGCCGGTCGCCTTACCGGCCTGCCGGCCGGGGCGCGCGGCGGGGCGAGCGGCGGGGCCGGCGGGGCCGGCGGGGCCGGCGGGGCCGGAGGCGGGAGCGGCTTCGAGACGGGGGGATGTGGTGGACACGACGCCGAGTCTGCGGGCCGCGGCAGGCCGCTCGCATAACTGTCCATTATGTGATCTGACGTGTTGCGTTATGGCAACCGGCGACCGAGCGAGGCCCGAAGGTCAGGACACATATGTCGGCAGGACTACCCGCGGGAGAGGTCCACGACCGTCATGCCGACCGTGGCGGCCGGGGCGCCGAGGTCGGCGAGGGCCTGACCTGCCTGGGCCAGGTCGACGACGCGGCCGACGAGGCGCTCCGGCTGCAGTCGCCCCGCGGTGATGAGGTCCAGCATGGGCGGGTACTCGTGCGCCGCCATCCCGTGCGAGCCGTGGATCTCCAGCTCGTGCGCGAGAACGACGTTCATCGGGATGGGCGGGGTCGCAGCGGCGCCGAAGAGCAGGCCGACCTGCACGTGCCGGCCGCGCCGGCGGAGGGAGCGCACCGAGCCGATGGAGGTGGGAGCGGACCCGGCGGCGTCGAGCGACACGTGGGCGCCTCCCCCGGTGAGCCCGTGGACGGCGCGGCCGACCTCGTCGGGGTCCATCCCCGACCCGTCGACGACCGCCTGCGCCCCGAGCTCGCGGGCGCGCACCAGGGCCGCACCCGACACGTCGACGGCCACGACCCGAGCCCCGAGGGCGACGCCGATCTGCACCGCCGACAGGCCCACTCCCCCGCATCCGTGGACGGCGAGCCAGTCGCCGCCGCGGAGGCGGCCGCGGGCCGCCAGGGCGCGGTATGCCGTGGCGAAGCGGCACCCGAGCGAGGCCGCGGTCACGAAGTCGACTGACGGGGGAAGGGCCACGAGGTTGACGTCGGCGGCGTGGATGACGACCCGGTCGGCGAACGACCCGGGGCCGGTGAACCCCGGCTGGGTCTGGTCCGGACAGACCTGCGCCTGCCCGGCGAGGCAGTACTCGCACACCCCGCACCCGCAGACGAACGGGACGGTCACCCGGTCTCCGGCCCGCCACCGGGTCACTCCCGCGCCGACCTCGGCGACGGCCCCCGCCAGCTCGTGGCCGGGGACGTGCGGCAAGGCCACCGGGTCGTGACCCTGCCAGGCGTGCCAGTCGGACCGGCATACCCCGCTCGCCCCGACCGCGATGACGACGCCGTCGTCCGGGCACACCGGGTCCGGGATGTCGCCCAACGTGGGCAGCACCCCGTATGCCGGGTAGCTCACGGCTCGCACGGCTCGTCAGGAACCCTCGTCGTCGAGCTCGTCCAGCTCCCGGTAGTCGCCCGGCACGTCGACCACGTCCGTGGTGGGTCGGTATCCGGGGTCGAGACGGACGAGGTCCCATTCGTTGATCCACGCGCGAACGTGCTGGCGCATCCTCGTCGCGCCGAGCCGCTCAAGGCCCTCGACGTCCGGGGGCTCCCAGCCGTAGGCGCCCGCGTGCAACCGGCGCAGGGTGCGGTAGGCGCGGTCCAGCTCTGCCTCGTCGGGTGGCACCAGGGACAGGAGGTCCCGCTCGATGTGCTCCATCCCCACTTCTGCAAGGGCGGCCATCTCGGCGTACTCGTCGGTCTGCCGGTCCCGCAGCCGGCCGGGCAGGATATCCCGGTCGTTCTTGCCGGACAGGACGGCTGCCTCGAAGTCGTCGGTCATCGCTGCGACGACGACGAGGGGTTCCGCGCCCTCGTTGCCCGGCTCGCCGTCGAGCCACCGTGCCAGCTCGGCGTAGGACCGGCCTCTCTGCAGCAGCGAGTACCGGCCGATCAGCTCGACCTCGTCGAGGAGGACCACCCAGCCGGTGCGCCCCCCTGCGCGCAGGAGACGAGGGAGGAACCGGAGCCGCTGGCGGGCCAGGTCGCGGGCCTTGACCGGGGAGAAGGTGAACGTCTTGGCCTCGCCGACGGCCTTCAGCTGGCGGCGCAGGTCTGGCACGGGGAGAGGGTCGCCGGACCAGAACCGGACGATGGTGTCGAGGAACTCCTCGTCGGCGCCGGGCGCGTCGCCGCTCAGTCGGTGGTGCAGCAGGAGGGTCGCATCGAACCGTTCGTTCATGTCCCGGCCGGGTCCGCGCAGCCACCGGAGCAGCTCGGCGTAGCCGGAGCTGTCCGGGTCCAGGGCCGCGGCAGCCTCAGCGACGACGTCGCGGGCGCCGTCGGGGGCGACTGCGGACTCCACGGCAGCACGGAGCACTTTCGCGGGGTCGTGCAGCGGGGTCTCCTTGCTGATCACGACGGTGCTGACCACGAAGCCGGCCGAGGTCGCGAGGTGGCCGAGATGGGTGAGCAGGTGACTCTTGCCCTCCCCGAATCCCGCGCCGAGCAGCATCGACGCGCGACCGTGCCGACCGTGTCGCGGGTCGTCGATGTCCTCGAGCAACCCGGTGAACCGGTCCTCGATGTCACCCTGGCCCGAGCCCAGGGCGAGAACGGCGTCGGCGTTGGGCACTCCGCTGCGCAGTGCCTCGACCGCCCGCCGTCGGGCCAGGCGGTCGTCGTCCGGCCGGTGTTCGGGGCTCATCGCACGGCCTCCAGCCGCACGTCGAGACGGACCAGGGAGGCGAACGGGTTCGCCCTGCGCCGATCGCGCACCTCGTCGGCGACCCTGAGCTGGAGAGCGGAATAGGAGGGCAGGCCGCGCTTTTCGTCGCTGACCAGGTCCGGCGGCACCACCGCCAGGACCAGCATGCCGACCAGGTCGTCCGTCGCGTCGATCAGCTGGCGCAGCAGCTCGTAGGCGTCGAGGACCGCCGCCTTGCTGTAGTAGATGCCATGACGCTCGGGCAGCGCCGGGCGGCGCGCCTCGGCGAGCCGGGTCAGGTCGAGGTGCAGGACCAGTCCCCCGTAGCCGGCGCGCAGCAGGAGGCGCCCGACGGAGCTGAGCAGTGTCCTGGCGTTGTGCCGACCGACCCGCGCGTAGATCATCGCCTCGCGCAGCTCACGCAGCCCGACGGGTTCGCCGGTGAGCCAGCCCAGGACGACGTTGGCCTCGGCTGGGTCCACGTCGTTGCTGGCCAGGCGGGCCTGGGCCAGTCGCAGCAGGGCCCGGCGCAGCTCGCGCGGCAGGCTGGTGTCGGAGAGGAGGGTGTGCTCGAGCTGCCGCCGCACGCTGCGGTAGAGCTCGCGTGGGTCCAGGTCGTGGTGCTCTGCCACTTCGGCCACGCTCAGCCTCCCCGGGGCTGCAGGGAGAGCGATGTCATCGTAGGCAGTGGCCACGACGGCCGCCGCGACGGCGTCCCAGTCGATCTGTCGAGCGACGGCAAAGAAGACCTGGTCGACCATGTGCACCTTGGTCGTCTCGGCGGACAAGCCCACCACCAGGCAGTTCTGCCGGTCCGCAACGCCACGCAGGGAGCCCTCGAAACGGTCCGCGACGTCCGCGTCGCCGGTCACCACCAGCTTCACCGACCCCCCGCCGGCCGGTAGGTAGGAGGCCAGGTACTCCTGTCCGAGAAAGGTCGCGTAGGCATCCGAGCTCATCACCCCACCTCCGAGCACCGCGCCCGGCGACCCGAGCCGGGCGGTCATCGGCGCTCTGCGAAGGAGATGCCCCAGTAGAGCTGCTGCTGCCCGGTGTGGGCCACGGTAGCGAGGGTGCCGGAGCCTCGGGTCCCCGAGCTGGCGTGCCAGCGCAGTGTCCGGTCGGACTTCGTCGTCGTCACGCCGCTGGAGTCCAGCAGGTAGAGGTCGCGGGCGAACTCTGGGCGGGTGTAGTCGCGCTGCTGGCCGGGCAGCAGCGTCAACACCTGCCACACGTCGACCAGGCGCACGACCGCACCGTCGCGGTGCTGCTGCTGGGAGCGCACCAGGTCGTAACCGCGCGCGAGGCTGTCCAGGAACGGCTCAGGCCTGAACCGCGGTGGCCGTGCCTGGGTTGCGGCGAGCAGCCTCACCAGGACCGATGGGCGCAGCCGCTTCTCGCGACGCCTGTCGATCTCGACCGCCGCGTCGCTGGGAAGGACCTTGATCAGCGACGGGTAGCAGAGCAGCCGCTCGTCTGCCTCGAACATCGCCACGTCCTGTGCGGCGGCGGTCTCCAGCAGCTCCTGAGCGTAGGAGCCGGAGGCAAGGTGCTCCTGCTCGTCGAAGCCGAAGGAGGCCGCGGTGCCTTCCGTGACTCGCACGGCATCCTCGGCTCGAACGGCCGCCGCGTCCAGGGCCCGCCGCAGGTCACGCAGCTGTCCGCGAGCGGCGCCGGTCTTGGCCTTCTTCAGCTCGAGCGTCACGGCCGCCGTCGCCTTCAGAGCCGCGTCGATCCGCTCCTCCGTCGCCGCCAGTGCCGCCTCGAGCCCACCATCTGCCACCACCACCATCAACCTCTCCCGCCTCGTGACATCGTGCAAGGGGGGAGGCTACCCGACCCGCGGCACGCCATCCCTCCCGCTCCCCGAGACGGCGGTCCCCCGGCGGCAGATCGCACCGTTTCTCGGGCACGAGGTTGCGGCCGCCTCGGGGCGCACATCGCCGGTGCCGCGACGTCAGGCCAGGGCGATGAGGTCCAGGTAGTCGGGGCCCCAGAGGTCCTCGACGCCGTCGGGCAGCAGGAGGATGCGTTCCGGCTCCAGCGCCGTCACGGCGCCCTCGTCGTGGGTGACGAGCACGACCGCGCCCTTGTAGGTCTTCAGCGCGCCGAGGATCTCGGCCCGAGAGGCGGGGTCGAGGTTGTTCGTCGGCTCGTCGAGGAGCAGGACGTTGGCCGCGGAGACGACGAGCATCGCCAGTGAGAGCCGTGTCTTCTCGCCACCGGACAGCACCCGCGCCGGCTTGTCGACGTCGTCGCCGGAGAAGAGGAACGAGCCGAGAGTCTTGCGGACGTCGGTCTCGCCGAGCTCGGGAGCGGCGGTCTTCATGTTCTGCAGGACGGTCCGGTCGATGTCGAGGTTCTCGTGCTCCTGCGCGTAGTAGCCGAGCTTCAGCCCGTGTCCCGCCTCGACCACACCGGTGTCGGGGGCGTCGACGCCGGCGAGCATCCGCAGCAGCGTCGTCTTGCCGGCGCCGTTGAGGCCGAGGACGACGACCCGCGAGCCGCGGTCGATGGCGAGGTCGACGTCGGTGAATACCTCGAGCGACCCGTAGGAGCGGGAGAGACCGCGCGCCCGCAACGGGGTCTTGCCGCACGGCGCGGGCTCCGGGAAGCGCAGCTTGGCCACCCGGTCCTGTACCCGCTCGCCCTCGATCCCGGCGAGCAGCCGCTCGGCGCGGCGGGCCATGTTCTGGGCCGCCACCGCTTTGGTGGCCTTGGCGCGCATCTTGTCGGCCTGGGCCATGAGGACGCCGGCCTTCTTCTCGGCGTTCTGGCGCTCGCGCCTGCGGCGTCGCTCGTCGGTCTCCCGCTGGAGCAGGTAGGGCTTCCAGGCGATGTTGTAGATGTCCAGCTCGGCGCGGTTGGCGTCGAGGTGGAAGACCCGGTTGACGACGGTGTCGAGCATCTCGACGTCGTGGCTGATGATGACGAGCCCGCCCTTGTAGGACTTGAGGTAGTCGCGCAGCCAGAGGATGGAGTCGGCGTCGAGGTGGTTCGTGGGCTCGTCGAGAAGAAGGGTCTGCGCCCCGGAGAAGAGGATCCGGGACAGCTCGACGCGGCGGCGCTGTCCACCCGAGAGGGTGCGCAGCGGCTGGCCGAGGATCCGCTCCTCGAGCGAGAGCGCCGAGGCGATGGCGGCGGCCTCGGACTCCGCGGCATACCCACCCTGGGCGGTGAACTCGTCGTCGAGCCGCGAGTAGCGCCGCATGGCCTTCTCGTGGACCGCCTCGTCCTCCGAGGCCATGAGCTTCTCGGTCTCGCGCAGGTTGTGCAGGATCGTGTCGAGGCCACGGGCCGAGAGGATCCGGTCGCGGGCCAGCACCTCGAGGTCACCGGTGCGCGGGTCCTGGGGCAGGTATCCCACCTCGCCGGAGGACGTCACCTGGCCGGCGGCAGCCTGACTCTCGCCGGCGAGGACCTTCGTCAGCGTGGTCTTGCCCGCCCCGTTGCGTCCGACGAGCCCGACACGGTCGCCCTCGGCGATCCGGAACGTGGCCTGGTCGACGAGCAGTCGAGACCCAGCACGAAGCTCGATCCCGGTGGCGGTGATCACGGCAGTACCCTTTTCGTTGACTGCCGCACATCGTCACGGCTGAGCTGTCACCCCTATTTTGCCAGTTCCGGACGCATGGTCCGAACCGTTTCCTGCGGCACCCTGCCGACAGCAGTCGCAGCCACAGTTGCGGGTGACGTGCGAGGTGCCCGGGTTGCGGGTGGAGCCCGGTGGCCAGAGCGGCTCCGGGCGACGCCCGGGGACCGTGTACGTCGGCTGCAGCTCGGGTTCCGGGTCGAGGTCCGGGCTCCCGTCGTTGCAGCAGCGGCACGACTGGTAGCCCCGTTCGCGTGCCGCGTGCCGGTCCTCGAGATGGCCGCAACCACGACACCGGTGGACGAGCACGCTCACCCGATGCGGGTCGGCATCAGGAGCGAGAAGGTCTGGTCGTCGCGCCGGATGACGAGCGGGCTGATGGGCCCGTCGAGCCGGAGGGTTGGGCTCTCGCCGGCCGCGTCGAGGGCCTGGAGGAGGAACTCCCGGCCGACGGCCACGGATCCCGCCCCCTGCGTCGACCCGACGCTGAGGCGGTCCTCCGAGGCGGTGACGAGCACCAGGGGCGCCTCCCAGCCCCTCTCCTCCCAACCCCTCTCCTGCCAACCCCTCTCCTCCCGGCCCCTCTCCTCCCGGGTCCGCCGGCCCCGCACCACCCCCGTGCGCACCGCGGACGAGAGCCGCCAGAGCCGTCGCATCCACGCCCGTCCCGAGGTCCCGGTCGTCGAGCAGCCGACGGTAGTCGGGGTAGTCGTCGGTCAGCGGAACCGCGACGACGTCATCGCCCTCTTCGCTGGTGCAGCGGATCTCCGAGGGCGTGAGGTGAAGCGTCAGCATCCGGCCGTCAGCGGCTTGCCGCGCGACCTCCTCGACCCAGGCCACCGGGGCAGTGACCGACACTTTGCGTTGCCCCACTGCGCGGGGCACGGCATCGTCAGCAGCAGAGGTGACTGGGTCCTCCGGGTCGAGCACCCGACCCGAC
>JAABUN010004182.1_pt1 | contig 20309 bp, 17 predicted proteins | sample 5559311 | NCBI WGS metagenome assembly JAABUN01 (sample SAMN10711877, study PRJNA513370) | rock metagenome | isolation source: Antarctica rocks | place: Antarctica: Victoria Land, Siegfried Peak sud
TATTGCAAGAGTGCTATCGCACATATCAGGTCTTCTCCTCTTGTTTTTGTTTGGTCACAAAATTTTAGGAGAAGACTTTTCTGTTTTCAAATATCAAACTTTATAACTGGCAACTTGGGTTAATTATAGTCTGTAATATCTTATCGGCTTCGTCTGACTTCGGCGTATCGCGTTTCGTTCGGTAAATAATTTCTCCTTCCGCAGTTACAGCCGCCAATCTAAAATTTGTTCCGCCCAAATCACAGGCTACAACTACTTTGTTCATTTTTGAATTATTATTTTTTTTAGAATCTTTTTCTACAAATAAATTTTTAATAAACTAAAAACATTCATTCTGCTTTTATAAGCATTTCCATGTTTGAATTAAACAAATTATTTGCGGCGGCACAAATAAGACATCTTACTAATTCTTGTTGTAATACTGGCAATTCATCAAATAAAAATACAGTTTGAAGGCAACAATAAATATTTTCTACATTGATTATTTTTTATCAAGTTAAGTAATTTTTTTATTGATAAAAAGTTCAAAAACTGCAAAAATCTTAGCCAGGCTTGAAATCATCTGTCTTTAAATAAACTTTTCTTCATTTTAAACTTTCAAATCTCATTCAAACTGTGATATAAATAATTTCCCAACCACAAATTGGGTAACTTTCTAAACTAAAGAAAACTTTACTTTTATTTTTATAATTCCTTCAATTTTTATTGACATCGGAAAAAAGTTTGTGTAAAAATTGGAAGGTCTTATTTTTGAAGTGTTTAATTTAATGGGATACAAGAGGAGAACTATGAACAGCAAATTATGGATTCGTAAAGCACTTTCGACGTGCTTGGCAGTTGCCACGATATTAACCTACTCAATGGTTACTTTGGCTAATGCCGAAAGAGTTGCGGGAGAAATTTTGGTTACAGGCAAAAACGCCGATGGACAAACTCCATTTGTTAAGGTTAACGGCGAAACAGCCCAGAGCGGTCGTTCAATCTTTTCATCAAGCACGGTTGCTACGCCGGAAAACGCCGGAGCGGTAATTAGCTTGGGGAAAGTAGGAAAAATCGAACTTGCGCCAAATACGACTTTAGCCTTGTCCTTCAGTGAAAAAGGTATGTCGGGTGATTTGATGACCGGTCGCGTAACCGTTCTAAATGCTGCCGACGGCGTAGTTATCAACACGGTTGACGGAAAATCACTTACACTTAATTCGGGTGATTCAGCCTCAGCCGCAAACGCTCAGCAAGACGATACAACAGATAATAATGGTGGTGGCTCTGCCGGCTTGCTTTACGCATTGATTCTCGGCGGTGCGGCAGCCGGTATTATCTTTGCGGCAACCCGTGGCAGTGATAACGTTACTACACTCGGCGGTGGCGCAAATGTTATCAGTCCTACTCGCTAACTATTTGCAAATCTTTTTTAATTTACCGGCAACTCAGTGTATAATTAAAAAGATTTATTTTTTATAAGGTTTTAATTCAGGAGGAGTTTAACTATATGTTCAACAAAATTTTAATTCGCAAATCTATAACATTTATGACTGCCGTCGCAGTCTGGTGTGTTTTTTCAATGTCCGTGATTGCGGCACCGGATGATGTTATGGGTGAAATAACCATCAACGGGCAAGTTACCGTTAATGGGCAAACCGTAGCTTCTAACTCTACCGTTACATCGGGTAGCACAATCATTACCGGAACAAATTCAACCGCAGTTGTTAGCTTAGGTAAAAATGGTCGGGTTGAGGTTCTTGGTGATTCATCGGTTACCTTAAAATTTACAGGTAACAGTATTGTTGGAATGCTAACCGCCGGTAAAGTTTTGGTCTCAAATTCTGCGGGTATCGCAACAACCGTAACGACCAGAAATGCAACGGTCATTGCTGATGCCGGTCAAGCCGACAACTTTAGTGTGGATGTAGGATGTTCCGACGAAGTTAGGTGTACTCAGACTTATGTGGAAACAACTGTCGGTTTGGTTACTTTGAGAAATGGTTCTACCGACAAACAGGTAGCCGCCGGCACGAATGCAACTTACGGAAATCCCTCGCAAACAGGTTGTAAACCTTGTATGCGTCCAGGTGGAGGTCCTCCGGTTGCGGTTGCGGGTCTTGGTGGCGGAGCTATCGCAGCTATTTTGCTTGCCGCTGCTGGCGCAGTAGGAGCGGGTATATTTATGGGTGGCAGCAATGGTGAAATTGAAATTGGTCCCCCAGTTGCTGTTGTTAGTCCGATTCGCTAATTTCAAATATTTTTTCCATTGTAAATCTGACACTGCTTAAAAACTGCGGGTCATGTTGTTTAAACGTGACCCGTAAAAATTTGTTTTAGATTGTGAATAGTTTAACAATATATTTTAGATTTAGTTTATGCATATAGCGGTAATCGGAACAGGATATGTCGGTTTAGTTACAGGTGCTTGTTTTGCAGAATTTGGTGTCGAAGTAACTTGTGTCGATGTTGATGATAATAAAATTGCTCGTCTCAATGAAGGTATAATACCGATTTATGAACCCGGTTTGGATAAAATTGTTGAGAAGAACACAAAAGCTGGTAGACTTCACTTCACTACTGATGCTAAATCAGCCATTGAAGAGGCTTTGGTTATTTTTCTGGCTGTCGGCACGCCTCCAAAGGAAGACGGTTCTCCAGATATGAGCTTTTATCAATCGGTGGCTAAAGATATAGCGCGCTTTATGAACGGTTATAAAGTTTTGGTTACTAAATCTACTGTTCCTGTCGGCACCGGTAAATGGCTTCGAGAATTTGTAAAGGAACATCAGAAAATTAAGACTAATTTCGGTGTTGCATCAAACCCGGAGTTTCTTCGCGAAGGTGCTGCTATCGAAGATTTTATGCGTCCTGACCGGGTGGTCATCGGAAGTAATGAAGAAGATGCCATTGCAATTATGAAGGACCTTTATCGTCCTTTATATTTAATTGAAACTCCCGTTGTAATAACTTCACTCGAAGCCGCAGAACTTACCAAGTATGCAGCCAACGCCTTTCTTGCCACTAAAATTTCCTTTATAAATGAGATTGCAAATCTCTGTGATAAAATTGGTTGTGATGTTCACGACGTCGCGCGGGGAATGGGTATGGATAAACGAATTGGTAGTAAGTTTCTTCATCCAGGACCTGGCTATGGCGGCTCGTGTTTTCCAAAGGACACGCGCGCTTTATCTACCGTTGCCAAACAATTTGGCGCAGATTCGATGATTGTCGATACAGTTATTGAAGTTAACGAAAGACAACGACGGGCTATGATTCCGAAAATTGAGAAACTACTCGGGGATTTGAAAGGAAAAAAAATCGGTATTTTAGGACTTTCTTTTAAGCCCGAAACCGACGATATGCGCGAGTCACCAGCCGTTGATATTATCAAAGATTTGCAAGCAAAGGGAGCAAAAATAAAAGCATATGATCCGGTAGCAATGGAAGAAGCGCATAAATGTTTGCCTGATATAGAGTATGCTTCAGACGAATATGACGCTATTGAAGGTGCGGACATATTAGTTTTTTTAACCGAATGGAATCAGTTTCGCGCCCTCGATATGAATAGAGTCAAGGAGCTTTTAACATCTCCTAAAATTGCGGACTTAAGAAACATCTACGACCCTGAAACGATGCGTGAAATGGGATTTGAATATACCGGAGTTGGAAGATAAATTTTATCCTGCGCACTAAAATCATTTCAGTTATTTATACTGAAATTTTTATTACCTATCGAAAATTATGTCATTGACGGAAAAAGTTCTGGTGACCGGCGGCGCAGGTTTTATCGGTTCAAATCTGGCTGGAGAACTTATAAAAAGAGGTGCTAAAGTTTCCATTTTGGATAATTTGGTTACTGGTTTTCGAGAAAATTTGAGTGAAATCGACGGAAACTTCGAATTTATTGAAGGTGATTTAAATGACGATACCAAACTCGATGTTGCTTTAGAAGGCGTTGACATTGTTTTACATCAAGCTGCTTTACCGAGTGTTCCCCGTTCGGTAGAAAATCCTCTGGAAACTCACAATGCCTGTGTGAACGGAACTTTTAATCTGCTCTTAAAATCTAAGGAAAGAAATGTGCGGCGTTTAATATACGCGGCATCCAGTTCGGCTTACGGCGACCAGGAAACACTCCCAAAAGTCGAAACGATGATTCCGAAACCGCTTTCTCCATATGCGGCTGCAAAATTGATGGGCGAATACTACTGTCAAGTTTTTTCCCGCGTCTACGGTTTGGAAACCGTTTGTCTGCGCTATTTTAATGTATTCGGACCTCGGCAAAATCCATCTTCGATGTATTCGGGCGTTATCTCGCGTTTTATTGATTCTATGATGACCGGAAACACTCCGATCATTTATGGCGACGGCGAACAGTCTCGTGATTTTACTTTCATTGCTAATGTCGTCGATGCTAACATCAAAGCCGCGCAGACAAAGAACGGAATCGGCGAAATCATTAATGTCGCCAACGGCGAGCGAGTTTCCCTGAACGAACTGCTTGAAGTGTTAAAGAAAATTACGGGCAGCCCGAATGTTCAAGCCGATTATCAGGCGGAGAGAAAAGGTGATGTAAAACATTCTCAGGCTGATAATACTCGCGCTGTAAAATGGCTTAACTACCAAAAAATCTCCGGTTTGGAAGAAGGTCTTCGCCAAACTATAGATTGGTGGAAAACCAGCAGATTTGCCAAGTAGATTATTTGTAAAGAGCAAATAATAAAAAACAGGCAAATCAATTCGAAGAGACAATTCCTAAATACACAGATTTCCCTTTTTCTTAAAATACCGTCAATTACTTTCTTTGATTAGCATTCCGAACAACAATTCCAAAATCATTAAACAGTAGTATTTTGTTCAATTTAACTTTCGATTTTATCCGTATTAAAATGATACTGCATAATTAGCTTAGCCGGTTTATTTTCTTCTGATAAACTTAACTCATTGAGATTCCTACACTTATCTATCTGGCATAATAATTGATTACTGACGCTTTCAAGAAGCTGAAAGGCAAATTCTCGATTGGGAGAAAAGAAAATGTTAGAAACAATTGTTCTTGTATTAGTAGTTTTATGGTTATTGGGTACAATTACCGGACATACTTTCGGGGACTGGATTTATTTACTTTTGGTGATTGCTTTGGTTGTTTTGGTGATTAGATTTGTATCGGGCAGAAAAACCATTTAGATGATTTTTGAGTAAACTTTTGACCAACAACATAACAAATAATTTAAGACTTATTTGTTGAAAAGCCTCGTTTCCGATTGAATTGGTAAATGAGGCTTTTTAAATTATTGAAACTTAAAGGATTTTTAAATAAATTTCCCCGCAACAAGCTGTAGCGGTATTAAACCCAAAGTGAATAAATTTAATAATTGAATCTGGTTATGAGAGATACGACGGAACTTAAACTTGATGAAAAATTACAAGACATTTTTGAAAGTGTATTTACATTATTTGGGACACTCACGTCGGACGGTTATGTTCTAAATCTTGCAGGAAAGGTTTTTGAGAGAACGGCGACCGCGCCCGAACTTTTGATTGGTCAAAAATTTTCCGAAACGGTTTACTGGCAATCTACCGAAGAAACGCCGAATGCTCTCGAACAAGCTATTACTAAAACCGCGGACGGTCAAAAAACTAAAACTACATTGGATTTCAGAGTAAATTCCCAGGAAAAAATAGTTATTGAATTGTTTTTGCAACCGATACTAAATTCTCAATCCGCAACAAAACATTTATTCTTTTGCGCCCAGGATGTTACGGACAGGGAAAAGGAAATTAAATATCAAAAAAACAGAAGCGAGCAGATGCTTTATGCCGCAGAAAATGCCGACACCGGTTTGTGGTTTTGGAATTTGTCTGAAGAAACTATATTTGCGACACCGAAATGCAGCGAACTTTTTGAAACTTCGCCTGACGAATTGTTCACTTCGCAATCAATGTTGAACATTGTTCACCCGGAAGACCGTGCGGAAGCGGAAAAGGCTTTTCGAGATTCGCAAGTTACCGGAAAACCGCTCTCCATCGAATACCGCGTAATTTATTCAGACGGCAAAATTCGCTGGATTTCCCTTCGCGGAAAAACTTATTTTGATGATAAAGGAAATGCCCGAAATATAACGGGAATCGTTCGCGGTATTAACGACAGTGAAATTGTCAACGAAGAGCTTTCGATAGTTTATGCCCGCGAAAAAAAGGCGCGCGACGAAGCCGAAGAAGCCAATCGCGCCAAAGATTTTTTTCTCGCCGTCGTTTCACACGAACTGCGCTCGCCGCTGAACGCCATTTTGGGTTGGTCAAAAATTTTGCTGACTAAAGAAGTTGATAAAGAAACTACAAAAAACGCGTTGGAAACAATAGAAAAAAGCGCGCGTTCACAGGCAAAACTTATCGAAGACTTGCTCGATTCGGCAAGAGTCGCTTCCGGCAAACTGAAAATGGAGTTTCGTTCAATAAATATCTGTGAAATTATCAAGACGGTTTGTAACCTGCAAAAATCAATTGCCGACGCTAAGAAAATAAATCTCGAATTTTCCTCCGACAAAGATAATATACAAGTTTTCGGCGATTCAGCGCGCCTTCAACAAATTTTCAATAATTTGCTTTCAAACGCTCTAAAGTTCACAAAGGAAGGCAACACTATTCAAGCAGACGTTAAAACTGGCAATGAAATCGTTCAAGTTTTCGTCAAGGATAACGGACAAGGAATCAGCGCGGAAACATTGCCGACTATATTTAATCAGTTTCGTCAGGGCGATGAATCAACAACGCGCGACAGCAGCGGTTTGGGTCTCGGACTTTCCATCGTCAAAATTTTGGTTGAAAAACATCAAGGAAAGGTTCAGGTAGAAAGCGAAGGTCTCGGTCTCGGCTCAACCTTTATTGTTACCTTGCCTTTATGCGGTTCGGAAAAAAATGTCGCCGATGAAATTAAGCAGTCTGCTTCAAATGAAGACCAACTTCTAGATAAAATTAAAATTTTAGTTGTCGAGGACGACCCGGATTCGCGCGAAGTTTTGCAACTATTGCTTGAGCAAAGCGGAGCGCAGGTAGAAAGTGCGGAATCTGCATCTGTGGCAATGAATCTACTGCAAAAATCCCAAACCTATTTGCCGGACATAATTGTCTCCGATTTAGCGATGCCCGATGAAGACGGTTATTCCCTGCTGACTCGAATCCGCAAATTATCAGCCGAAAAAGGCGGTGAAATTCCCGCTCTCGCTTTGAGTGCTTTTGCTTCAAAGGAAAATAAACAAAAAGCCTACGATGCCGGTTTTCAAAAATATCACACCAAACCTTTCGAGCCAGACGGCATTATTCAAGATATTTTAGAATTACTGAAAAAATAGTTTTCTACTAAAAAAGGCTGACGGGAAAAATTCACTTTTCCCGTCAGCCTTTTCATTTTTACAAATGTTTCGCTTTAGCCACTAAATTTATAAAATCACTGCGATAACTTTTTAAATCATTTCCGAGCGAGTTTTCTGCAAGATTTATTATATTTTTGTAGCTTGAATTTCCTTTGTAACGTGAGTTGCGTAAAAGCAAGCCGAATTCGGCAACCGATGAGGCAAACCGCAAATTATCAGAAGCATTTTCGATAGACTTTCCGGTGTCTGACAATCCTTGCGTAAGGAGTTTGCTCTCGTTTTCATCCGGTTCTTTGTAGCGCAGCTTAACGGTTAAAAGCTCATCGTTAAATCTTGTTTCGGTTGGTTCTGTTTTTGCATATCGAAGCTCGTCTACTCCTTCATTTTCAACCTTTTGTCCTACTGGGATTATTTCGTAAAGCGCGGTAACGGAATGACCCGCGCCAATTTCGCCCGCATCCTTTTTATCGTCATTGAAATCTTTGTCGGCAAGCAGGCGATTTTCATACCCGATTAAACGATAACCAGCAACTTTCGCCGGATTAAACTCAATTTGGATTTTCACGTCTTTGGCAATTGTATAAAGTGTTCCCGCAACTTGCTCGCCGAGTGCTTTTCGCGCTTCTTCCTGCGAATCAATATAAGCGTAATTTCCGTTGCCTTTGTCGGCGAGTTTTTCCATCATCGAATCGTTGGTGTTGCCTGTTCCAAAACCCAAAACCGACAGGAAAATTCCGCTCCGGCGTTTGTCTTCGATAAGTTTGATGAGTTCATCATCGTTTGTCAGACCGACATTAAAATCGCCGTCGGTTGCCAGGATTACGCGATTGTTTCCGCCTTGAATAAAATTATCGAGCGCGACTTTGTATGCCAGCCGAATTCCCTGTCCGCCGTCGGTTGAACCGCCGGCTTCGAGATTGTTCAGCGCGTTTAAAATCTCGCCGCGATTGCCCGTCGAAGGCAAAACCAAACCGCTTCCGCCCGCATAGACAACAATTGCCACGCGGTCTTTCGCCGTCAATTGATTAACCAAAATCCGTAAAGCGTCCTTCAAAAGCGGAAGTTTTCGCGGGTCGTTCATCGAACCGGAAACGTCCAGCAAAAAAACTAAATTCGTCGGCGGAACATTATCGAGCGAAACTTTTTTGCCTTGCAGACCGATTGAAACGATTTTGTGTTTCGCGTTCCAGGCACAAGTCGCAACCTCTGTATTAACCGAAAATGGAACATCGCCTATCGGCTGCGGATAATCGTATTCAAAATAATTGATAAGTTCTTCGATGCGGACAGCATCTTTTGGCGGCAGTTGTCCATCGTTCAAATAACGCCGAACATTGGCGTATGAAGCCGTGTCAACATCAATCGAAAAAGTTGACAGCGGCGCGCGCGACGTTTCGAGAAACGGATTTTCTTCGATTTTCGCGTATTTTTCGCCTTGTGATTCTAAATCCGAACCGATTTCCTTTCTTAAATCCATCTGTGCGGAAAAACCGTCCGACATCATTGTAGACGAATTCGACATCATCATATTTGAATTTGCCGAATAACCTGGCATTGATGTCTGCTCTCGTGAAGCATTTGTATTAGTCGCTGTTTCGCAGCCGGAGAAAAGGAAAGTGATAAATAAAGCAAACGAGACTGAAAATTTAGAGCCTAAAACCATCGCATTTTTGTATTGCATAGAAAATCCTCCAAAAAAATAGCAAGTCTGATATTTGTAAAACTTCGTATCTTGCCGAGAAGAACGAAGCCCAAAAACAGACTTGCAAATTTTTTATCGAAATTCTAACTTTTTTCTAAAAACCTTTCCGTCAAATGATTTTAGTTGTCTTAATAAACCAGGACTGCCGTAGCTCTGCTCGCGTCAAATTTCGGTTGAAAGTTTTTGTGTTTATATGCGCCTGATGAAACAGGTTCGGCGGTAATGTATAAATTTTCGTAAGATTCGAGATTGTCAAGCCACAGGTAAGAACTCGTTGCTTTCATTGTCCCGTATTCGTAGCCAAATGTCGGCGCAAGCACCGAGTTAATATAGCGCGTTCCGTTTTCATCTTTGATGAAGAAATGAAGCGCGATTTTTGAATTCGTTTCCGGCGCGGCGAGTTCCCATTTAAGTTGTTTAGTTTTCAAATTAAAAATCGCCTGTCTAATTATCGGCGAGCCGATATTCGATTCCCTCAATTCCCGCTTCATTTTCCAACAGGATTTGGATGGAGAATACGTTGCGGAATAACTCGGAACAGGAACTTCTTCAACATTGACGACATTAAACATTGCGTAGATGACAGCCGCCGTTCCGACAATAAAGCTAAAAAGAGCGAAACCAAAATAATGCTTTTTCATAAAATAAATCTCCTTTTAATAATCGTTAGAATGATGATAACTAAATTTCTTGCAAATATACAAGAAAATTTTCGGATATTTGCAAATTTATTAACATCTCTAAAATCTCGCTTCTATTAACTTCTCTTTTTGAACGCCGAATCTTTGCGTCAAATGCGGATAAGTTTCGTTTTCGACCGCCAAATTCTCAATATCAAGAAGCATTTCGGCTTCGACAATAGCCGTAATCGAACCTTCGATTTCCATATATTGACCGAACGGCAACTCGTCCAAGACAATTTCAACCGTTCGAAAATGCCAGGTTTGACGACGTTTTTCATAAATCAAAACCTTGTTAAAACCGAGACTTTCGATTATCTTTTCCATTTCTTCGGCTTTCTCGACAACGGTTTCATATTCGATTTGTTGTTTGACATCCGCAGCATTTTCAATCCGCTGTTTATAAGTCAAAACAGTTTTATCCCCGATTTTTCTGACACGCAAAACCGCGCGTTTTTCGTCCAAAATTCCGCCGTTATACAGCGTATTTTCTTCAAAGTCCTCGCGGATGTATTCTGCGCCTAATTCCTTTAAATTCTCTAAAACCTGCTCGCGCTGGTCGTTCGACAAGATAAATTTTTTCTCAATTTCTATCGCCATAATTTATTTAATGGAAAATGCCAAACGGAAAATGGAAAATGTTGATTTTATTAAACAATTCATTTTACATTTTCCACTTTCCGTTTTCCCTTTTTTTCAACTTTGTCGAATCCATTTCCAAACCTCCGGTATCGTCGCCCGTTTGCCATACATCAACATTCCAACCCGATAAATTCGTGCTGCCAGCCAGACGAGTCCGGCAATTGCCAGACCGTTTAGCAAAATCGAAAGCGCGATTTGCCAGAACGGAGGCGTTTCAGCCAAAATACGCACGGGCATTGTAATCGGCGCGAAAAACGGTAAAATTGAAACCCAAAAAGCCAAATTTGAATTCGGGTCGCGGATAACGGCAAAACTCAAATAAAATCCGATAACTAAAAGCGCAACCGGAAACATCGCAAATTGTCCGCCTTCCTGCACGGTTGTAACCATCGAACCGATAAGCGCGTAAATCGTTGCATAAATAAAGAATCCGAGTAGAAAATAGACGAAAAAATAAACAATCGTGAGCGGTGTAATATCTGGAATCGAGATGTCCATACCAGCCGCGCTCATCTGCGCCAGCCCGATTCCGACTAAAACCAGCGCGGAAAAAATCCAAATCGCAAGCTGTGTCAATCCCGCGAGTCCAACGCCGACGAGTTTTCCCATCATTAACTCGAACGGTTTTGCCGACGAAAAAAGAATTTCAGCAATGCGCGTTTCCTTTTCTTCGACAACCGCCGATATTATTTGCTGTCCATAAATCAGAAGCGTAATGTAAATCATCAAAGCTATGATAATTCCCGCTGCAAAACTGCCTTCGCTGTCTTTTTCGTCGCCTTTTTCGCTAACTTTTTTGACTGAAAAATCAACATTTTGGCTCAAATCCTTTAACGTATCTTCGCTGATGTTGGCATCGGCGAGACGCTGCGAGCGCGCCGCGCCGTTAATCGCTTCCTTGAGTGAAGAATTAGAAACAAAATCTCCGGCTTTCCGCGAGAAAAACTCATATTTCGCGTCCGGTGATTCATAATTCGGCGGAATTATTAAGTATGCGTCAATTTCCTTTTCAGTGATTTTTCCGTTTAGTTCGCGCTTAATTTGCTCTATCGGTTTTGCCTCCGCGCCGTATTCGACAAACTCAAAACTTTCACCAAATTGTTCGGCACTGCGTTTCATTTTATCTTCCTGCGAAGCGGTCAAATCCTTTAAGGCATCTTTTTGAGCTTGAGCGGCTTTTGCCGCAATTTTTTCGTTTGAAAGATTTTCCTTAATACGCGGTGAAATTTTGCCGGTTTGGTCAACGACGACGATGCGCGTCGCTTCACCTTTAATAGAAAAAATTAAAGCGGGAACGACTGCAAATGCTGCGGCAAGTACCGGAAACAGCAAAGTCGCCAGTAAAAACGACCATTTCAAAACGATTTTTTTGTATTCGTGTTTGACGATTGACAGAAATTTTCTCATTAGTTTCCCTTTATCTTTTCGATAAAAATATCATTGAGGCTCGGCTCAATCTGCTCAAATTTGGAAATAATCGCGCCGTTTTCCAGCAATTTTTTCAGCAAATCCTGAACATCGGCATTTTCGGCTAAAACCAATTCCTTTTCGTCGGCGTGTTCTATAATTTTAGACACCAGAGTTTTATCTTCCAAAACCGTTTCGCCGCCGACGGCGCGTAACGCAATTAAATTTTTGCTGAAACTCGCTTTTACTTCGCGCAAACTTCCCGCTATTACTTTGCGTGATTTGTTTATCAACAAAATATCGTCGCAAAGCTGTTCCGCCGTTTCCATCAAATGCGTCGAAAAAATTATTGTTTTGCCTTGTGCTTTGAGTTCGGAAATGACCTCCTTCAAAAACCCGACGTTTATCGGGTCAAGTCCTGAAAAAGGCTCGTCGAGAATCAATAAATCGGGATTGTGCAGAACGGTCGTAATAAATTGAATTTTCTGCTGCATTCCTTTGGACAAATCAGTTGTTTTCTTCTTTTTCCATTCGCTCAAATTCATTCGTTCCAGCCAAATATCAATACGCTTATCGGCTTCGGCTTGCGGCACATTTTTCAAAACGGCGAAATAACGCAGTTGGTCAACGATTTTCATCTTTTTGTAAAGACCGCGTTCCTCCGGCAAATAACCGATTCGATTTTGCAAATCGCTCGAAACTTTGTCGCCGAAAAGCTCGATTTTGCCTTCGTCAGGAAAGTTTATGCCGACAATCATCCGAATCGTCGTCGTTTTGCCTGCGCCATTCGGTCCCAAAAAACCGAAAACTCTGCCCGCTTTGACATTGAAACTCAGATTTTCAACAGCCTTAAAATCGCCGTAATGTTTGGAAACATTTTCGACGAGCAAAGTTATGTTTTGTTCATTCATAAAACACTGCCCACAGATAATTTCAAAGTTATTAAAATTTGTGTCTATCTATGTCTATCTGTGAGTAAATTTGTTTTTATAATTTCACTTGTTTAACGGCAATCACGGGTTCAATGTTTCGTAAATCCGCTAAAACTACATCTTCGAGCGGCGAGTCAATCTCGATAACTGCCATTGCTTCACCGCCTTTAGCTTTTCTGCCCAAATAAAAACGACTGATATTTACTTTCGCTTCTCCGAGAAGCATTCCGATTTTTCCGATAACGCCGGGAACGTCTCTGTTTTTTGTAACGAGCATAAAACCCGTCGGTACGGCTTCGATTGAAAACCCGCTGATTTCCGTGATGCGCCCTTCCCCGTTGGAAAAAACCAAGCCCGATGCGGTTTGTTCGCCGGAAGCGACAAAGGCGGTCGTGCGAATATCGGCATTTTCGCCTTTGTTTGTCTGAGTGTAACTTGTCGTAACTTTGATGCCGCGCTCATCGGCAATCAGCAAAGCGTTGACGACATTGACACGCGCCGAAACATCTCGAAGCAGACCGGCTAAAAATGCGCGGGTTACAGGCGCGGCATCTTTTTCGGCGAGTTCCCCGAAAAATTCGAGCTTGACTTCCGAAATCGGCGAATCCTGTAAAATTTGCGCTTGAAATCGTCCGAGTTTTTCCGCTAAATCAATATACGGCGCAAAGGCTTCGAGTTCCTTCGCTGCCAAACTCGGAGCGTTGACCGCGCCGCGCAAAGTTCCGGTCAGCAGATAATCGCGCATTTGTTCGGCGACGGTAAAAGCCACGCCTTCCTGCGCTTCGGTTGTCGACGCGCCGAGATGCGGAGTTGTAATAATTTTCGGATTCCCTAAAAGAGGCGAATCTGCCGGTAAAGGTTCTATCTCAAAAACATCTAACGCCGCGCTGGCGACAGTTCCGTTTTCAATCGCCTCCAAAAGCGCGGCTTCGTCAAGCAAACCACCGCGAGCGCAATTTATTAAGCGAACGCCTTTTTTCATTTTTGAGAAAGCGTCCCTGCCGATAATTCCGCGTGTTTCGTCAGTTACAGGCGTGTGAACGGTAATAAAATCCGCACTTTTGAAAACATCTTCAAGCGTTCCGACTTCGATTCCCAAATCCTTCGCCTGGTCAAACGACACAAAAGGGTCAAATGCGCGAACCGTCATCCCGAAACCTTTGGCAATTTTCGCAACGTGCTTACCGATTCTGCCCAAACCAATAACGCCGAGAGTTTTATTGTTCAGCTCAACGCCGACAAATCTTTTTTTGTCCCACGTTCCGCTTTGCAGAAGCGCGTGAGCTTGCGGCACGTTTCGCGCCATCGAAACTAACAAAGCGATAGTATGTTCGGCAGTCGTAATCGTGTTGCCGTCGGGCGCGTTCATCACGACAATGCCGCGTGTTGTCGCGCCTTTTACATCAATGTTGTCAACGCCGACACCGGCGCGTCCAATTACGCGAAGTTTCGGCAAAGCGTCCATCAAATCGCTCGGAACTTTTGTTTCGCTGCGCACGATTAATCCGTCAAAATCTTTCAACGCTTCGGTTAATTCTTCGACCGACAACTTAATGCGTTTTTCAACCGTAAAACCGGCTTCTTTCAGAGGCGCGAGTTTTTCTTCGTTCACATCGTCGGCGACAAAAACTTTTATGTTGCTCATTTTTATGATTCCGTTTATGTTAATTTAATACTTGATTGCAAAATCCGTTTCATCTTAACATTACGAAATTTATTCACAAAGCAACTGAAACTTATGGAAATTTTTGTTTATCACAAGGGCGCAGACCACGTTGACGAAGGTTTTCCGGTAGAAAAACTTTCCGAATTATTGGCGGATAAAGAGAGTTTGATTTGGGTTGACATCGAAAAGCCAGATGAAAAAGACAACAAAATTCTCTCCGAAGTTTTTCATTTTCACCCGTTAACGATTGAAGACGCGATTGAAACGAGAAATCATCCGAAAGTTGAATCCTACAATAATTATCTTTTTCTCATCGTCCACGGGGTAACGATAGAAACGAATACCACTAACTTTGTCACCCGCGAACTTGATATATATTTAGGGCAAAATTTCGTTCTAACTTATCACCACGAATCTTTCCGCAGTATTGATAGTGTTAAAAGCCAGGTTCGCACCGATACATTTCATTTCGCACGGGGCGCGGATTATCTGCTTCATCAAATTCTCGACAAATTAGTGGATTTATACATTCCCGTGGTTGATGATTTTGACACGGCGATAAACAATCTTGAAGACCGCATTTTTCAAATGAAAAAAGGCAGCAATAAACTTCTTGAAGAAGTAATGGCTTTGAAAAGAAGCGTGGCGCGGCTCGTCCGAATCAGCTCAAAACAGATGGATGTTCTTGCGCGGCTGGCAAACGGCGAGTTTCCTTTGATACGCAAAGATGTTTTACCGTTTTATCGGGATGTTTACGACCATTTGCATCGGGTTTCCGTGCTTGCTGAAAATTATCGAGATTTAGTCGGCGGACTTCTCAATTTACATTTCAATGTGGTAGCCAATCGAACCAACGATGTTGTCAAAACTTTGACGATTTTTTCCGCAATTGTCCTGCCTTTGTCATTAATTGCCGGAATTTACGGAATGAATTTTGAGAATATGCCCGAATTAAAAACCCGTAACGGTTATTTTTTAACCTTAGGATTTATGCTTCTTATGGCAATCGCACTTTTAATTTATTTTTGGCGCAAAGGTTGGATTTTTGAAAAAGATGATGAGAAGATCGAAAGTTGATTTGCTAGGTTTTGGCATAGATTAGAAATTCTTTTAATGTTAAAGCTCTATTCGCTTCTAATAAATTTGCTGTTCTCTAAAAAGAAGTTTGCACTGCATAGAGCAAAGCTAAACAAATGCCGCCATAGATGCCCGCCAAAATGTCATCGGCGCAAACTCCGAGTCCCGACGGGAGACTTTCCAAAGAATTTATCGGGTAAGGCTTCCAAATGTCGAAAAGCCGAAACAGAAGGAATCCGGCTAAGACAAGTTTCCAAGAAATGTTGAAAGGCACAAACAGAAAAACTATCAACTGTCCCGCTACCTCGTCAACAACGACCTTTTGCGGGTCTTTACTTTTAAAAACTGTTGCGGCTCGACCGGAAACCCAAACTCCGAAGAAGCAGAAAAGCAAAAAAATTAATGAATTAAAAGCATAAATCCAAGCCGTTGTAATTTCATTCGGAAAACCGGCGTTTGAAAACACACGAATGATTCCCAATTCAATTGAGCGAACGAATAGATAAAGCAAAATTCCTACGGCTGAACCCCAAGTCCCGGGCGCAAGCGGGATAAATCCGACACCGAAGGTCGCCAGCGCAATTGAAAAATAATCAAGAAATGTTTTTCTCTCAATATTTTTCTCTTTCTGCTTGTGCGTTTTAATTGCTGTCGAAACTTCAGCTATCTCATCATAACTCGGCATTTAGACAATCTCGCCAATCAAATCATAATTGTGCGCTTCGGTAATTTTCACGTTGTAAAATTCTCCGATTCGCGGTTGAAAATTTTCAGGCGCGTCATTTATTAAAATGTAACCGTCAATTTCCTGGGCTTGCCCTTCGAGGCGACCTTGCCAGAGCAAATCAGATTCCTGCGAGTTTCCTTCAAACAAAACTCTATAAACATTGCCGATTTTCTGGAAATTTTTGCGCTTTGAAATTTTTGCCTGCTCTTTCATCAAACGCGCTCGACGTTGTTTCGCAGTTTTCGCGTCAACTTTATTTGGCAAATCAAAGGCGGGCGTTCCTTCTTCGTCGGAATATGTAAAAACGCCGACGTTATCAAATTCGCAGTTTCGCAGGAACGTCATCAATTCTTCAAAATCCGCTTCTGTCTCGCCCGGAAAGCCGGTGATAAAAGTCGTGCGAATCGTAATGCCGGGAACTTTATCTCTAACTCTTCTAATTAGTTTTTCCAAACTCTCACGAGTTCCGCCGCGTTTCATCAATTTCAAAACATTTCGCGAGCCGTGCTGTAGCGGCATATCAAGATATTTGACGGCTTTCGGCGTGTCGCGTATCGCTTCGAGAAAAGCGTCGGAGATGTGCGTCGGGTAAGCATACATCACGCGAATCCATTGCAAATCTTGAATCTCGCCGAGTGCGCGAACAAGTTTCGCCAGCGCGTCAACTTCGCCTAAATCTTCGCCGAAACGCGAAGAATCCTGCGCGATTAAAACGATTTCCTTCACGCCTTGTTTCGTCAAATCTTCGGCTTCTTTTAAGATGCTGCCTAGGCGACGCGAGCGAAACGAGCCGCGCATTCCGGGAATCGAACAAAACGCGCACGGTCGGTCGCAGCCTTCGGCGATTTTGATAAATGCCGTGTGCGATTCGGTGGCGCGATGGCGCGGCGTGTCAAAATCGTAAAGATACGTTGCGGTTTTGTTGCCGATTTGCATTAAGGGCAGTTCTTTGAAGTTCTTCGTTTCGTCTGCCGCTTCTAAAATTCTGCCGATTTCATTCGTGCCGATAAATGCGTCAACTTCCGGCAATTCCTTCATTAAATCGTCTCGGTAACGCTCGACCAGACAACCGGCAACGATGACGCGCTTGGTCACGCCGTTCGCTTTCGCGCCGGTCGCTTCGAGAATCGCTTCGACGGATTCGGCTTTCGCCGATTCGATAAAACCACAAGTGTTCACCACGACGGTTTCCGCTTCCTCGCTGTTATTCGTAATTTCATAGCCAGCCGCTTTCAATTGCCCCATCATCACTTCCGAATCAACGAGATTCTTCGGACAACCAAGACTGACAAATCCAACTTTTTTCATTATTTAATTTTAACTTTTTCTAACGACTAAACACCGCAAATAAAATCAAAATACTTAGTAACGGTGTAACAATAGCAAATCTGGCAAGCCATTTAACTTTATTTATAAGACTTGGAGGAATTTCTAATTTATCCGCCAATAGCAAAACTGCGACTCCAATCAAAAATCCGTAGAATATCGAAAATAATATTAGTAGTTGAGTAAGTCTTCCAACTCCTTCAAAACCCATTAAACCTAATATGTATGTTGACATTACGCCAAAAGGTAAAAGAAGTATCGCTGTTGTTGGCGCAAATAACCAAAACGAATTCCAGAACTTTGGATTTATTTTCTCGCGCAGTATTTCTACAATTTTTGTTCTGCTCATCATCTTAACTTTTCAGTAAAATTATTTTCTAATTTGTAAAGCCAACTTTCAATTTCTGCTGTTTCGTCTCTCGATAAATTCTTTTCGCCAAATCGCACGCAGTTGTATTTTTCCGTGATCCGAACGGCTTCGGGCATATTCAAGGCAAAGGCGAATTCCAAAGGCGTTTGATGCACGGCGCGGGTGAAACCTTTGCTCGCCAAAACCTTTTGCATCCGCTCGTAAAATTCAATGATCGTCGTTTCGTTTCTGAATTTCAGCCAGGCGTAAATTCTCTGCCAAACGTCGAGTCGTCTGATTTTTCGATAAAGCCAGACGATTGTAATTATTCCGAGAATTGCCGCCAGCAAATATCCGATGCCGAACGCGACGGCTTTCGCGCTCGCCTGCAAGCCTTTGTCGCCGCGCACTTCGCGCCACCAATCCGACAGGCGATATTGCATTTCGTTGAGCCAGACGGAAGTTTTCGCTTGGTTTTCGACAAAACTGCTTTTGACCGAGCGCATCAGGGATTTTTGTTCCTGATTGTCGTAAGCGACGAAATACTGTATCCAAAAAGTTTCGAGCGCGACGAGATAACTATTGAATTTTCCGAAAATACCGCTCGTTGCAGTCGAATCGTCGAATCGTCCGGCAGAAGGTGTCGGGTCAAACGGAACCCAGGCATTTTCGCGCGGGAAATAAACTTCCACCCAGGAGTGCGCGTCTTTTTGTTTGACGACGAAAACGTCCGCCGTTTCATTGTATTCGCCTTGCTGAAAACCATTGACGACGCGCGTGGCGATGCCTTGCGTCCGCAGCATAATCGCCATCGCCGTCGCAAAATATTCGCAATGACCTTCACGGACGTTGAATAAAAAATCCGCCAAAGGTTCTTCGCCACCGGCACGCATTTCCAAAGAATAGCCGAACTGCGTTTGGAGATAATTTTCGACAGCTTTTGCTTTATCGTAACGGTTCGTTTGTTTCGAGGTGATTTGCCCGGCGAGAACAGCGATTCGCTCGTCGAATTTTTCGGGAAGTTGTAAATAGCGTTTGGCTTCCGGCGCGTAATTTACGTTGTCGGATTTCAACGTAATTGCGTCTGGCAATGAGCGGTCGGAATTTACTTTATAACTCAAACGCTCGGAATTGCCGCGCTGAAAAGTTATTGCGCCTTCTGAATCTTTATAGAGTTCAGACGGAAGACTGCCTTCAATTGCGAGAGGACGCGACAGCGCGAACAAAACAGGAGTGTCAATCGGTTCGAGATAAATTGTTTGAATCGTCGAAGCGGCGTTTGCCTGCGGGTAATCAATCAGAAAAAAACCGCGTTCGAGTTTGACGAAAGATTCACGAAAATCTTTTTTCGATTTACTCCAACGCTTATTATCAAACGTATCGAGCGCGACTCCGCGCCAATGCAGCGCGCCGAGATTTTTCCCGTCGGTTTTATCAATCCGCGCCCGCATCACAATCTGGTCGTTCTGCAAAAGGTCTCCAATTTCTCCCAGCTTAACGGAATCGGAAAAACCCGTCACGCTCGAAAGCCCTTTTGAATTGCTTCCGAAACCCGCGCCGCCGACGCGCGGCAACGCGAGAAATAAAGGCGTGGCAAAAATGATGATTAGAACGAGTAGCGTAATCGCCGTCAGAGGCAATCGGGCGAGCGGGATTTTTGCGAAAGTTTTTTCCTTGTTCTCAGTCTTTTTATAATTTGAATTTCGGTTGATTGACGCGGAAGTTTTCCTAATCTCAAAAGTAACAATCGCGCAAATCGTGACCAGCAGATACAAAATCAAAGAAGCTAGATAAAGCGGGCTGATACTCAAGCCAGCCGCCAGCAAGACTTCAAAAAACGCCATCAGATAAAGAAACAACCAATCGCGTTCGGCTTTTCGTTGCAAAAGTTTTATCGCCGCCAGCACCAAAATCATTTGGGCGAGCATCGCTGCGATGTCGGCGACGTTTGCTCCGAAACCTAATATTTGATATTTCCTCCCAATATAAAAAAGCGGCACGACGACGAAAATCGAAACTGTTCCGAGCCGTTCGGAAATCTGCCAGCGCGAACCTTCCAAAAACCAAGCAGCGATTAAAACCGAAACGAAAAGCAAGGTTGAAATTGTGCCGACACCGCCAGAGACAAACAACGAAAAAAAGCCGCAAAAAACGACAGCGTAAGAAATGAGTTTGAAAAATCGGTCGAAATTCATTGGGCTTGGAATAGTTTTACCAAGTTTGATTATAGACTTTGTGATACGTGTTGTCTAAAATTTTCTAATTTAGAATATTCTAAAAACAGAAAAGCCTGCTCAAAACTGAACAGGCTTTTTCTTGAAATTAAATCCGGCAACTTCCTACTTTCCCACACCTGAAAGATGCAGTATCATCGGCTCTAGCAGGCTTAACTTCCGTGTTCGAGATGGGAACGGGTGTGACCCTGCCGATAAAATCACCGGAAAAC